>Ga0182747_1001105_pt1 | contig 21942 bp, 20 predicted proteins | sample eDN3rd30CBELigBY_FD_128526 | JGI IMG/M metagenome (GOLD analysis project Ga0182747, IMG submission 128526) | Enriched backyard soil microbial communities from Emeryville, California, USA - eDNA 3rd pass 30_C BE-Lig BY (version 2) (version 2) | ecosystem: Environmental > Terrestrial > Soil >...
ATCTTCGCCATCGATGCTGCTGTTGTTAGTTTAGGCGGCATCTTCATTTCACCAAACACCCTGCTTTTATCGATTGTCACTATACTTTGTGTTGGGATAACAACCAGTGCGTTAACAAAGCGCAATACATAATTTCTTATACAGACAAAAACCGCCTTAGTTTTTAAGGCGGCTCTTGCTCATGTTAATTTTTCGACACTCTTCCTTTTTAAGAAAGACAATTTCGTTTCAGAGATCATGATGGCACAAAGAATCAAAATAGCTCCAATGACCATTCTGGCAGTTAATATCTCGCTTAATAGAATCACTGAGAATACCATCCCCCAGAACGACTCAGTTGAAAGTATAATTGCTGCCTTTGTTTCGTTCGTAAATTTTTGGGCGATTGTTTGGAAAAGAAAGGCTAGCGTCGTAGAGAAAGCTGCTAAATATAAAATGGATGCTACTGCTTCTGTTTCAAAGGAAAAGCTCATTTCTCCTGTAAAAAGGACAACCAACCAAGAAAAGAAAGCTGCGAAAAGCATTTGCACAATCGTTAACGTTATTGGATCCTCATCCTTGACGTATTTTGCTGTATAAAAAATCTGGTAGGCAAAGGCCACCGCACAAGCAAGTGATAAAACATCCCCTACATTAATATCCGTTGAAAATTGGAGCGATAAAAAACCAATTCCAATAATAGCTAAGATTGCTCCAGTCAATTCAAATTTATCGATTTTTCTTTTATACGCAAAGAAGGCAATAAAAGGAACTATGACCACGTTTACAGCTGTTAAAAAAGCATTTTTTGAAGGTGTTGTATACTGCAGTCCAACCGTTTGCAATGCAAATGCTAAGTATAGAAAGAATCCTAATACGAATCCCTTTATAATGATTCCCTTATTTACCCCTTTTAACTTTTTATAAAAGATCAAACTTAAAATAAGAAAGCCGACCAAAAACCTTCCCGCCAGAATTTGATAGGGCGTGTAATGCTCCAATGCAATAGCGCTTACAACAAATCCGCTCCCCCATATAATTGCTGTAATACACAGCATGATTTCACCAATATACTTTCGCATTATTTCCTCCAGTGTATGTATAAATTCATTATTTAATTGTATCATTATACAACAATTTCAAATTATAAAAATACTTTGTTTTAATTTAGCTCAAATTGCATATCTATTTGTGATGAAATTTATAATTCCTGTCACCATACTATCTACATACTGTTCATAAACTAATAGAAGCATCTATTCGAATGGAGGTGACTTTAATGCTTCATGAAGTAAAACGAGGAGAAACCCTTTATCAAATATCCGTTGATTATCGAACACCCATTTCCTCAATCATTCGTGCGAATCCATCCATCAATCCCGACCTCATTAGTATTGGACAGGTAATTGAAATTCCTGGATTTCCTGATCCAAATACACTCCCTTACCGGATTGAGGTTTCCATTAATGGACGTTGGTTAAAGCTGTTTCACAATGGGGCACTTCAAAAACAATATCCCATTGCTGTTGGAAGAGTACTGTATGATACCCCCATCGGCAGCTATATTATTCTTAATAAAGCCCCTAATCCTGGAGGTCCTTTTGGAACTATGTGGATGAGTTTATCGAAACAAAGCTATGGGATTCATGGAACAAATGATCCAAGTTCAATAGGAAAGGCTGTGTCGAGAGGCTGCATTCGTATGTATAACCCAGATGTAGAAGAATTATCAAGAATTGTCCCAATCGGTACGCAGGTAAACATCCACCTTTAACCTGCAATTTATAAATAAGCATTAATTACTTAGACACTCCTTTTCATCTACTAAGGAATGTCTAATACATAGCAATTCCCGAATCTAATAGTGCAAGTTACTCCAGAGAATAAAACTGCCTCCTCCTTCTTTCAACATAGTAAATTATAAGAAAAAGGATTACAAATAAAGGTTAATTATTTGTAATCCTCTTTAAATCGAGCTATTTAACTTTAAGTCCAGCCTTTTATGGCCACTTCATGGATTTTTCGTTCATGCTCATTCCTTTTAATAATGACGCTGATCTTTTGATACCATTTTGTGCATTCCTTGAAAATGTCCTTGTATTCATCCAATTCTTTTGGAATCTCTTGTTCGTTATCCAGAAAGATGTATTCAACAATAGGATCTGCTAAATCGTCTACCACAATCTTCAGCATTAATTTTTTTACTTCTTTTGCTTTTTCTTTCTTCTCCGGGAGTTCTTCCATTTCATTTACGTGGCTATCAACTTTCGAACCCCCATCAATTAATGACCAACCATGTACGCCTCCTTTGGAAGTCAGGGCGATATTATTTCCATCTTCGACAATGGCTATTTCATAGAGTTCCTCAAAATCAAACTCTCTTTTATCAAATTCCTCATCAACTTCTTCTCTTTCAAGGATTCTTAATGTATTGGAGTATTCATCAAGCATTAATGCGCTTAAATAATCAGATGAAATGATATATCGAGTATGAGGGTGCTGTTCAACTTTTTGAATGGTTTCATTTAATAATGCTTCATTTCGTTTGTTTATATCTTTATTTAGTTCATAGAGCCACCAAATACCTAGTCCTACTGCAATGATAAAAAATAAAGTGCTGCCTGTTTTAAATGCTAAAAATAGATAGACGACTTCTAATAACAATAAAAATAATTGGAACAACCTACTCACCCCTTTGTTCTAGATTTTCTATTAGTTATAAAATAGTATTCAAGAACTTCTCTTTTCATGCGCATTTTTAATAGTTTTTTAATAGAAAACCGGCCTTGCAAATTAAAACATCTCCCTGCTGACTCTTTCGTATAGTTCAACTTGCATCTACCTATACTTATATTTAGTAAAAGTTGTTGAAAAGAGGGGTCACTTTGTCTGATAGAAAAAATATGCTTTCGATTTTTGCTCTAGGTGGTATTAATGAAATCGGAAAAAATATGTATGTTATTGAATATGGAGATGACTTAGTTATTGTTGACTGTGGTGCAAAATTTGCAGATGAATCATTACTGGGAATCAATTTGATTATTCCCGATGTGACTTATTTACAGGAAAACAAACATAAAATCCGTGGACTTATTGTCACTCATGGTCACGAGGATCATATTGGCGGTATACCTTTCTTCCTTAAAAAGTTGAACATTCCTGTCTATGCAACCAGATTTACGCTTGGATTAATCGAACTAAAGCTAAGAGAGCACAAAATCTTGCGTGAATCTACTTTAATCGAAATCAATGCCGAGTCCAAATTAGACCTTGGTGAGATTAAAGCTAGTTTCTTCAGAACCAGTCATAGTATTCCGGACTGTTTAGGAATAGTATTCCATACACCCGAAGGAAACGTTGTGCATACAGGCGACTTTAAGTTTGACCTCACTCCTATTAACGATCAATATTCGGATATTCATAAAATGGCGAAGATTGGTGAAGAAGGAGTAATCGCATTAATCTCTGAAAGTACAAATGCTGAAAGACCAGGCTCCACACCATCAGAAAGTAAAGTAGGTTCTCATATCGAAGAAGCATTTTTAAACGCGACTGGAAAAATTATTATTTCCACTTTTGCTTCAAATGTCAATCGTGTGCAACAAATCGTTCATGCAACCATTAAATCCAACCGTAAGCTCGCGTTACTCGGCCGAAGTATGGTGAATGTTGTAAAAGTGGCAAAGGAACGCGGCTATGTAGAAATTCCCGATTGGATGCTCATTGATGCAAGGGATGTGAAGCAATATCCTCCTGACAGAGTGGTTGTCCTCTGTACCGGGAGCCAAGGTGAACCACTAGCAGCTCTATCGAAATTATCGACAAACAATAATCGAGATGTTCGTGTATTACCAGATGATACAGTGATTTTTGCCGCTTCTCCAATACCCGGGAATGAAAAAGGTGTTTCGAAAATCGTTGATAATCTGTTCCAATTAGGTGCAAAAGTTATTTACGGTTCTTCAAGTATTACGGGTATGCATGTTTCAGGGCATGGATATCAGGAAGATTTAAAACTTATGCTAACCTTAATGAAACCAAAATACTTCATTCCAATTCATGGTGAATATCGTATGCTTCACATCCACCGTTTACTTGCAGAAGCAGTTGGGGTAGAACGTAATCATACTTTCATTATCCGAAATGGCGATGTGGTTGATATCCATGAGGGTGAAGCTCGTCAAACACGAAAAGTAACAGCCGGAGATACTTATGTAGACAATGTTGGAGATGATGAAATTGTTGAGATTGTCCTCCGCGATCGAAAACACCTTTCTGAAGAAGGAATGCTTGTTATTGTCGTAACAATCAGCAAAGAAGATGGAAAACGTATTTCAGACCCTGATTGTATTTCTCGCGGCTTTGTTTACGCAAGAGAATCTGAAGGGTTGCTGCAGGATATCACTGATGTTGTCAAAAGAACTGTAGATCCATTTAAAGATCCAAATATAATGGGCATGAAGCGAGCTATCAAAAAAGAAGTTGGCATTTTCTTATTCGAACAAACGAAAAAGAAGCCAATGATTCTTCCTATCATTATTGCAATTTAAGAAAAAGGCCAATGGTTCTGTAATCCATACAAAACCATTGGCCTTTTTATTATTTACTCATTTAAATCATTATGTGCTGAAAAATGCGGGAGGTTTGGATTGGGAATTTGACCAAGAGGTTTTGGGTCTTCCAAGTAAACAAATTCACCTGAACCATCCTGTGCTGTCCCTTTAGCCCATCGCCCATCACCTGATTGTGTCCCTTCAGATAAATTCCAGAATTCATAAGCATGAGGTTGTGCCTCTAATTCCGCTTCTGGCGGGAAGGATGCTGGTGCTACGATGCCATGTTTTTCTTCCAATTCTGAAATGGCTGCCATCCATTGATATTGATGATAACGATCTCGCGCTAACATCTTGCGGAATACCGCACGCACGCTTTCGTCAGTTGTCATTTCATAAACACGTGAAACCTGTAATCTTCCTTGAGATTCGGCATGTAAATTAGAACGGAAATCTGCAAGTAAATTTCCACTTGCAACAATATATCCCGAATTCCAAGGAACCCCATTGGAATCTCTTGGCGTGGCCCCTAAGCCACTCACAATTAAATGCTGAGGATTTGTACCACCAAGGATTGCGGCAATCATTGGATCCTTTGCAGCCTCAATCTGTTCTGCTGGTGAAATACCATCCAGCAGCTGACTAATAAGGTTACAAAGCATTTCAACATGTCCGATTTCTTCAGTACCGATATCCATTAACATATCCTTGTACTTCTCTTCTCCACGACAGTTAAATCCTTGGAAAAGATATTGCATCATAACACTCATTTCACCGAATTATCCGCCAAGCAATTCTTGAACCTGTCTTGCTAATAGTGCATCTGGACGTTCCACTTTAACTTCGAATTGAAGTTCTTTTTGATGTCGAAACATTGGTTACCTCCTGGATATGAGTTTTACTTCGAAAAGCTTAAACGAAGTTAATAATCATTATCACCAAAGTTCACTTTTCAAACACAAAATACATTCACTTTTAAGAATACTTTTAATCTATGTAGGGTAGTATAATATCGGTTATTTCTAAATTTATACTGTCTTAGGAATAAATCGATTTTAGTCCTAATGTACGTAAAAGAAAGAAAGAAAGGATGATACCCATGGAAAAAGACCCTTCAAACCAAGGAAAATATCAAACGAACTATGAAGATGATTCTACATTAACCAACAGACAAGGCCATCCAGTCACTAACAACCAAAACATCCGCACAGTAGGAAATCGCGGACCAGCTACATTAGAGAATTATGATTTTATTGAAAAAATTAGTCACTTCGACCGTGAAAAAGTTCCGGAAAGAATTGTACATGCCCGCGGTGCTGCTGCTCATGGATACTTTGAAGCTTATGGCACTGTTGGAGATGAGCCTGCTTCAAAATATACGCGTGCAAAGCTTTTCCAAGAAAAAGGAAAACAGACACCTCTATTCGTACGTTTCTCAACAGTTGTACATGGATTGCACTCCCCTGAAACTTTACGTGACCCACGTGGGTTCGCTGTAAAATTCTATACGGAGGATGGAAACTGGGATTTGGTTGGAAATAACTTAAAAATCTTCTTTATCCGTGATGCGATGAAGTTCCCAGATATGATTCATGCTTTCCGTCCAGACCCTGTAACGAATATTCAAGATGCACGACGCTTCTTTGATTTCTGTGCAAACTCACCCGAGTCTTTCCATATGGTGACGTTCGTGTATTCTCCTTGGGGTATTCCTGCGAACTATCGCATGATGCAAGGCTCCGGTGTTAACACGTATAAATGGGTAAACCAAGAAGGTAAAGCCGTACTAGTAAAATATCACTGGGAACCAAAACAAGGGATCAAAAACTTAACAACTAAAGAAGCTGAAGAGATTCAAGGGAAAAACTTCAATCATGCCACACAGGATTTATATGAAGCCATTGAAAAAGGCGATTATCCAGAATGGGAGCTGCTTGTTCAAATTATGGAGGATGGCCCTCACCCAGAGCTAGATTTCGATCCGCTTGATGACACAAAACTTTGGCCCAATGATCAATTCCCATGGTTGCCAGTTGGACGCATGGTTCTAAATAAAAACCCCGAGAATTTCTTTAACGAAGTAGAACAAGTTGCTTTCGGTACTGGGGTACTTGTTGATGGTCTGGATTTCTCAGATGACAAGATGCTCCAAGGACGCACATTCTCTTATTCAGATACACAACGTTACCGTGTAGGCGCGAACTATTTACAATTACCGATTAACGCTGCTAAAAAACGTGTTGCAACAAATCAAGAAGGCGGCCAACTGCGTTACTATAACGATAAAGCCCCTGGCCAAAACCCGCATATTAACTATGAACCATCCAGCATGGGCGGTTTGAAGGAAGCTGAGCAAGCCGGCAAAGAGTATACGCCTCATATTGAAGGCAATCTTGTTCGCGAATCGATTGACCGTAATGATAATACAAAACAAGCAGGCGAAACTTACCGTAATTTCGAGCAATGGGAAAAGGACGAGCTTATTAGCAACCTTGTCAATGACTTGGTGATTTGCCCGAAAGATATTCAAGATAAAATGATCGCACTTGCTGAACAAGCCGATGAGGAATATGGCCGCCGTTTGCGTGAAGGCATAGCGGAAAAAACAGAAATGATGAAAAAAGAAGACCCGAACTTCAGCCCTCGTCCATTAGGCGCAAAGAATGCAGATGAAGCAGTGGATGACGCAGTGAACAAAGGACATGAAGCTGATCCATATTAATAGATGAACAAAAGCCCGCGAATGAACCAATTCGCGGGCTTTCATTATTTAAGTCTGCTGTTTACTACAGTGCCTTTCTATAATTACGTTTTCCATCGTAAGTATAGAGGACTGGTTTGTTTTCCACATATGTTTCAACATGTATAGGGCGTCCCCATAGCTGGTAAATATAAGGCAATACATGTTCTAAGTAATGAGGATCCAGCTCCATTCCCTCGAAACCATGCTTCAAATACAGTTCACCGTTTCGTAAGTAATCTCCATTATCGACAACAATATATGGGAAGCCGCCATTGACACGCATTGATACAAGTTGATCCCTTACATTTCGATAATCCTTATCTGTAATTTTATAATCTGTCCCTTTCTTTTCAAACAGATACATATCTTCTTGTTCAACAAGCTCTTTTGTTAAATAGTTCCGGATAAAGGAAATATCCGACTCGATTTCACGAACCTCAAAGATTTTTTCCCTGCCGGAGCCTGGCTTCACACCCATTTTAATCATTTCTTCTGTTGGGTTATCGTAACGTTTTTCAATATCCTCAAAGATTTTCAACCCTAAATAATACGGGTTAATCGATGTTTTTGATGGCTGAACTACACCTGCATTTAGTTTTGCATATTCAATCGTTTCATCTGTTGTCAAGTTCAGCTCTCTCATAATCCGTTGATGCCAATAAGAAGCCCAACCCTCATTCATAATTTTCGTTTCTAGTTGCGGCCAGAAATACAGCATTTCTTCACGCATCATCGTTAAAATATCACGCTGCCATTCTTCAAGCTCTCTGCTGTGCATTTCTATGAAAAGAAGAAGATCCTTTTCAGGCTTTGGCGGGAACTTTTTTCGCTTATAACGAATAGGTGATTTCAGTTCTTCTTTTTTATCCAAATCCCATAAATCATCATAAGGAGTCTTCGCAACAAAAATTTCATCTTCTTCAATTTCATCTTCGTAGTCAAGTAGTTTTGGTCTTACTAAGGACGGATCAATATGTTCCTGAATGGCTAAAATTGCATCTAAAAATTGCTCGACTTCATCTTTTCCATAAAGCCGCTCATAGCTTGCAATACGATCTGCAGTGGCAGTCATGCTTTCAACCATATCGCGTCTTGTATTTGAGAACCTCACATTATTTTTGAAAAAATCACAGTGTGCCAAAACATGTGCAATAATCAGTTTGTTTTGAGTTAAAGTGTTGGTATCCAATAAGAATGCATAGCAAGGATTAGAGTTTATAACTAATTCATAAATCTGGCTCAAACCCAAATCATATTGCAGCTTCATTTTATGAAATTGTTTTCCGAAGCTCCAATGCGAGAAACGGGTCGGCATTCCATATGCACCAATGGTATAAATAATTTCTGCAGGGCAAATTTCATAATGCATTGGAAAAAAATCCAGGCCAAACTCTATGGCAATATCAGTTATATCTTCTATTGCTTTATGAAGCTCTTTTTCCACCTTTTCTCCCCCCCAATAGAAAAACACGATTTTCACTTTTAAGTGAATATCGATGTTTTTCTTATGCTGATTTCGTTGCCAAACACGCTATTCCTATTCCATTCTTTACACAGTCGTCTCATCATGTTTTTGGAAGAAGCTTTTTAATGTATCATATACATCCTTCTTCTGCCTTAATACATAGTGGCGGAACTTCGGATTATCAATCTTTTTAAAAGTTGACATCAAAGAAGAATAACGATTATTCGGATTTACCTCTCCATAGCCAAACATACTGGAAAGCTCGATCAGTTCATTTACTAACCGCAAACATTTCTCATTGTCGGTTGAAAAATTCTCTCCATCTGAAAAATGTACTGGGTAAATATTGTAGCGCACTGGATTATATTTTTGCTCTATCAGTTCTAACGCTTTTTGGTAAGCGGAAGAACAAATCGTCCCTCCACTTTCCCCCTTTGTAAAGAACTCTTCTTCTGTAACAACTTTTGCTTCTGTATGATGGGCGATAAATTCAATCTCCACGGTTTTGTACTTTGTTCGTAGAAACCGCGTCATCCAGAAGAAAAAGCTTCTTGCACAGAACTTTTCAAAATTCCCCATGGATCCACTTGTATCCATCATTGCAAGCACAACTGCTTTCGTTTCAGGTTTTGTTACTTCATCCCAAGTTTTAAAACGTAAATCATCATTATGAATTGGGGTAATTTCTGCTTTCCCCTTCATCGCATTTCTTTTAATAGCAGTTAATATCGTTCTTTTCTTATCAATATTACCCATTAGCCCTTTTTTACGGATATCATTGAACTCTATCTTTTCTGTTGAGATATCTGCTGTTTCTTTTCTTTGTAAATTAGGAAGCTCTAACTCTTTAAATAACATACTCTGAACATCTTCCAAACTAACTTCTGCTTCATAATAATCATCACCTGGCTGATCCCCGGCTTTTTTCCCTTGACCCTGCGCCTGCTGATTCCCAGGCTTTCCATCACGGGCAACAACATCGCCAACTTGGCTATCGCCTTGTCCTTGGCCAACATGTTTTGATTTTCCATAGTTATAACGAATTTTATACTCATCTAATGAGCGAATCGGTATTTTAATAACCTCTTTCCCATTAGACATGATGATACTTTCTTCACTAATCAAATCTGGCAAATTGTTTTTTATTGCATCCTTTACTTTATCCATATGCCGCAGTTGATCTTGGTACCCTTTGCGATGGAGTGACCAATTTTCCTGAGAGACGACAAAGTTTCGATTCTGATTTTCACTCATGTTATCCTCACCCATCTTTGTTAAGTTTCACTTTCCAAATGCAAGGAAAATCACTTTTCATATAATATGCGAATTTTCTGACAAATTGCACTGCTTTACTTAAATAATTACCCTTTAATGTAAATTGTTCTCATAACCCAATCTTTATCTTTTACTACACCATATGCGTAAGTAGGATAAAAAAATGAGTGTCCTAAATTTTATGGACACTCCTCTCAATATATTCCTTCTATTATCTATCTATTTAATAAACTTCCTACATATCTTAATAATTCGTTGGCTGAATTCGAGTCATATCCGTGCTCATCAATCAATCTTGCAACAACCTCATTAATCTTTTTAAGCTGCGATTCATCAGGTGTTTTCGAGGAAGTCGTGATTTTCACCACATCTTTTAAATCCGCAAACAGTTTCTTCTGGATGGCTTCTCTTAATCTTTCATGAGAATTATAGTCGAATCGTTTGCCTTTACGGGCAAATGCAGAAAGCCTGATTAAAATTTCTTCACGGAATGCACGTTTTGCGTTTTCCGAAATACCGATTTGTTCTTCAATCGAACGCATCAATTTTTCATCAGGATTCATTTCTTCTCCTGTAATTGGATCCCGAAGCTTATTTTTATTGCAGAATGCTTCTACATTATCAAGATAGTTATTCATTAAATGCTTAGCAGACTCTTCATAAGAGTAAACAAAGGCTTTTTGGACTTCATTCTTAGCAATCTCATCGTATTCTTTTCTTGCAATCGCGATGTAATTCATGTATTTCTCGCGATCTTCTTCCGATATCGATGCATGTTGATCAAGACCCTCTTTTAAAGAACGTAAAACGTCTAATGCATTGATAGAAGGAACTTCTTTACGAATAATGGCTGAAGAAATTCGGTTTATCACGTAACGAGGGTCGATGCCATTCATACCTTCATTTGGATATTCTTTTTTCAATTCCTCAACATCCACCGAATTAAATCCTTCTACACTTTCCCCATCATATAGCCGCATTTTCTTCACTAGGTCGATGCCTTGTTTTTTCGGTATTTCCAACCTAGTCAATACTGAGAAGATAGCAGCTGCCCGGAGTGCATGTGGTGCAATATGGACATGTGCCATATCACTTTCCCTAATCATCTTCGAGTAAATGCGCTCCTCTTCACTTACCTTTAAATTGTACGGAATCGGCATTACGATAATACGTGAATGCAGCGCCTCATTCTTTTTATTCGAAATGAATGTACGATACTCAGTTTCATTCGTATGAGCCACGATTAGCTCGTCTGCACTAATGAGCGCAAAACGGCCCGCCTTGAAGTTTCCTTCCTGGGTTAAGGATAACAAATGCCAGAGGAATTTTTCATCGAGCTTCAGCATCTCTTGGAATTCCATCATACCGCGGTTTGCTTTGTTGAGCTCCCCGTCAAAGCGATAAGCTCTTGGATCTGACTCTGAACCAAATTCAGCTATTGTCGAGAAGTCAATACTACCTGTCAAGTCTGCAATATCCTGAGATTTTGGATCAGAAGGCGTAAATGTCCCAATCCCTACTCGTCTATCTTCCGAGAAGAAGATTCGCTCTACCAATACATCCTCGATATGCCCGCCATACTCTTGCTCAAGTCGCATTGTATTTAATGGGGATAAACTTCCCTCAATTCGAATTCCATATTCTTTATGGAAGTCTTCTCTTAGATGCTGTGGAATGAGATGAAGGGGATCTTCATGCATCGGACATCCTTTAATGGCGTAAACTGCACCTTCGTCTGTCCGTGAATACTGCTCCAATCCTCGCTTAAGCAATGTAACAATTGTGGATTTACCGCCGCTTACTGGCCCCATTAATAAAAGAATCCTTTTCCTTACGTCTAACCTTCTGGCTGCTGGGTGGAAATATTCCTCCACAAGTCTTTCTAGTGCTGTTTCAAGGCCGAAAATTTCTTTTCCAAAGAATTGGAACATTTTCTTGCCATCTCTTTCCTCTACTCCAGAGCTTTTAATCATGCTGTAAACACGTGAATGAGCTGTTTGTGCAACTTCCGGTCTTTCCTTAACAATGCTTAAATATTCAGCAAATGTACCTTCCCATTTCAGGCTATCCTCTTCTTCTTTGTAGCGTCTAACCCTGCTTAAAATATCGATAACTATTACCTCCATTCAGGGCGAGTTTTTATAAATGTATGAAGGGAGTCCCTCAATGATACCGAATACTTTTTAATATAATTTTATTGGTTCTAATTATTAAATAGGAATAGTCTTTTAACACTTAGAAAATATAAGTATTTCGGCTTACGAAAAGTGCGTACTGCTTTTGTTAAATTTACAATTTTCTTGTTTTTTCGATGGATTATACGAATATTCCATTTTTGGTGCTCATATAAATGGGTTGTTAGAGAACTAGGCTCATGCGTTGGATACAGATAGCCTAAGTTACACTTATGTAGATAAGAAAGTTTTGACCTTCTTATCTGCCAAAATTGAAAGGAGGATCTTATGTTTACTCAGTTTAAGTATTGGAAACCCTTCGTTGGTCCATTTGATCCATGTAAACCAATACGTATTAAAAGTTTCAGCACCCCTCCGCAACTGTATATGAATTTTCAGCCACCAGGACTTCCTCAATTCACACCACAAGAAGCACTAATGGCAGGTACTCTTTGGCCGCAACTATATAGCCCGTACCCAGATCCAAACAAAGGAGGAAAGCCTCATGTCTAAGCAAATGCCGCCCGAGTATTATCAATGTCTCGAAGAAATTCAGGCAGTGGACTTTGTATTAGTGGAACTTAGCCTTTATTTAAATACCCACAACCATGACTTTGACGCCATTCAGCAATTTAATGAAACTGCCCAACTAAGCATGCAGTTAAAGGTTGAATTCGAAAAGAAATTCCATCCCTTGATGAACTTTGGAAGAAGCTACTCGAATTACCCATGGAATCTCGACGACTCACCATGGCCATGGCAAGTCTAGACAAAGAAAGTCAGCCAAAGAGCGCTGCGTCGTGCAGCAATGGCTGACTGACCCACATCCTGTGGGCGTGAAAGAATTTGTTCAGCTTCAACAAAAAAGCAAGGAATGTGGGGGGAGGAAAAAAGCATGTTTTATTACGAAAAGAAACTGCAATATCCCGTTAAGGTGAGTACATGTAATCCCATGCTCGCGAAGTTTTTGATCGAACAATATGGTGGGGCTGATGGAGAATTAGCTGCTGCCCTCCGTTATATGAATCAACGCTACTCGATTCCTGATAAGGTTATTGGTCTACTTAACGATATTTCTATGGAAGAGTTTTCCCATTTGGAAATGATTGCCACAATGATATATAAATTGACAAAAGATGCCACTCCAGAACAAATGGTAGCTGCCGGTCTCGGCGACCACTTTGTAAACCATGATCATGCATTATTCTATCACGATGCTGCTGGTAACCCATGGACTGCAACATATATCCAGGCTAAGGGTGATCCAATTGCAGATCTTTACGAGGATATTGCGGCAGAAGAAAAAGCCCGCGCTACTTATCAATGGTTAATCGATATTTCAGACGATCCTGATATTAACGATAGTTTAAAATTCTTGCGTGAAAGAGAAATTGTCCATTCTATGAGATTTAGAGAAGCTGTTGAAATTCTAAAAGACGAACAAGGCCAAAAGAAATTCTTCTAGTCGTATCCCCCCTCTTGCAAAATGCAGGAGGGATTTTTTTGCCAATTAACACCTCTAAATTTGTTCTTGCTAATCTATCTATTATCATGAGAAGATAGTTTCTATTGATTCTAATAGAAAGATTGGTGAACACTTTTGAATTCAAAAGCTTTATTATTAGGGCTGCTTACCGTTCTCATTTGGGGTTCAACCTTTGCAGCAAATAGTTTTAGTCTGCAAGGTGGATTTTCTGCAGGACATTTACTCTTATTTCGTTTCGCTGTCGCTTCCATTATATTTATCGCTATCGCCCTAATTCCAAGTATGAAGTTCCGTTTACCAGAAAAACAAGATATCTGGAAAATTGCCCTATTAGGAATAATCGGCATAAATGGATATCATATTTGTGCAACCTTTGGCCAATTAACAATCAGTGCGGGCACATCCGGCATGTTGATCGGATCGGGTCCTATTTTTACAACGATTTTTGCCATTCTTATTTTAAAAGAACGTCTAAGTAAAGTTGGCTGGATTGGACTTGCCTTCGGATTTGCCGGAATTTCCTTAATTGCATTCGGTTCAGGCAATACAACATTTGGTATCGCCCCAGGTGTATTTTTAACAATTCTAGCTGCCATTGCAACATCCATCTTTTTCGTTTATCAAAAGCCATTGTTTAAAAAATATACAGCTATCGAGTTAACTGCTTATTTTACATGGGTCGGAACAATACCTTTTTTATTTTTCGCACCCGGTTTACTTGAAGCTATTCAGACAGTGCCAGTTGGGGTAAACTTAACAGCAATTTATATTGGAATATTCCCAACAGCGATTGCTTACCTAACTTGGGCTTATGCATTATCTCAATCAAATGCTAGCTCCATTTCCACTGTTCTCTACTTAGAACCAGTAATCGCCATTATTGTTGCATGGATTTGGTTAAGCGAGCTTCCAAAATCCATTTCGATCATCGGTGGACTCATAGCAATCTCAAGTGTTATCCTTGTGAACTTCTATGGTAAAAATCAACATGCTATTAGTAAAACACAACTCGATCCAAATAAGACGAGATGATGCTTTTCTAATGGGATGGCAATTAGGGTGTGAAATATCGGTGATTTTCCACCCTAATTTTTATTGCTGTATTCAATGTTTTGGGCTAGATACAGGAAAATTGCACGATGGATCACAACTTGAAATAAATAATCTTTTTCGATAATTCGATTGCTAAAATAGATGCAAAGTAATTTGACCTCATTGTGAATAAACGGAAAATTTCCGCTTAAATTAAAATATCCCTATATTTCGGTTAAAGTAAGGGTAGTTTTTACGCTTATATGCCCCATATCCTTGCATGGTGGCATATTTTGAGCAGTTAACCGGAAAATCTCCGCTTATTTCTGCTTCTTAAGCCTCCATTCCATTCATTAGACGGAAATTCTCCGCCTAAAAGTTTGAAAGTAACCAAATTATTGGATTTTATAAAAGCTCATCGCATTCTTTTATATTTCCCATACTTTTCGTATGGCTTAAATCCGATGTTGCGCTTATTTACGGTGAAACGTCTGATCGAACTCTTTTATTCGTCCCTTCATAACTCCTAGCTTACTGTACCGTCTTTCACGCCACGCCTATTCCTCCCTTTAATGCTCCTAGCTTTCTGAACCAACCTTTACAACCCGCTTTTCCAAAAAACTTTGGTGCTCCAAATTAAAAAGCCCGAGATCAATTAATCTCGAGCTCAAATTCCCCATATGTCGCATATTCACCTATTCTATTCGCATGATTACCGATTGCGGTAAACAATACTATTTAAAAACAGCTTCAGGAAAGACGCGCTAGCTGGAAGGTCCTCCAATGCTTCATTGGCTAAAAAATACTGTTCCCATAATTCGGATTTCGCACCCTCTATACCTAGAATCGTCACGAAAGTGGAAGTTTTATTTTCTTGGTCCATACCCGCTGATTTGCCTAGACTTTCAAAATCTCCTTCACTATCTAATAAGTCATCCTTGATTTGAAAGGCGATTCCTGCATGACGAGAGAATTTTTTTAAGGCTGCTCTCTCACTTTCTTTTGCTTCGGCTAAAATGGCCGGCATGAGGAGGGCTGCTTCAAAGCCTAAGGCCGTCTTATAAAAACACATTGTTTCAAGCTCATCCTTAGAAAGCCTTTTCCCTTTCGATTCCAAATCCATTACTTGCCCTTTACACATATTGGCTGTCACTTGCGAAGAGTAACGGACTAGTTCAAGCACTGTTTTGGCATCGAATTCTTCAAGAAAAGTTTGTTGCTCGATCGCCCTTTGTGTAAGAAAAAGCCCAGTTAGTTCAGCAATCGCCACATTATACATTTCATGAACAGTTGGTCGTCCTCGTCGATATGAGGCATTATCCTGTGAAGGCAAATCGTCAAAAAGCAGTGAAGCAGTATGCATATATTCCAATGACTGAAAAAGAGGAGCAAGACTTGACTCCTTTAAACCGTACATCTCAACGCCCACAAACCATGCCATTATAGGTCTAAAGCGTTTTCCATCCCCAGTTAGACTGTAATTGGCCGCTTCTAAGACCGGATCATGTTGAAATTTTATGTCTTGTTCAGCATCAATTAAAAGCGTTTGATTTACTCTTCCCTTTACACTTTCTACTTTGTCTTTGAATGCCTCTTTTTCCTCGCGCTCACTTTTTAAATGATCCACCATATAATCGCGCAGTAATTTATCAAAGAAGTCGACATCATCGCCTTTTTCGACCATTTTCTGTAAAACATTATTAAACTCGGGAAACCCGGAAGCAAATTGCTCCATCACCTGTTTATACTTCTTTTCGCCATGCTTCTCTTTAAATCGTTTCAACCCATTAATGGCTCTGTTCAAAATGACTTCCCGCGTTTGGTCGTCAGAATGATACACGTTATGAATTAAATTGGCAATCACTGCCCAGTACATTTCAAAAGGATTAATCAAATCCGTCCGCAGCTGGTGATGCTTTAGATAATACGTATAAGGCGTAACTGCCCCTGCTTTTAAATCATCATACATATCGGCAAAGTCATCTGCTAATTGATTGTATATCCCATACATAAATGTTCTTTGTTCAAATCCATCGTCCGTGTCTTGTATGACCGAGCGTGCAATCAGTCTCGAGGATGAAGATTTTAAAATAATCGGTACATATAATTCTTCGTTTGTATAGAATGCATTTGATAATTCTTTTTGTCGGTCAATTTCTTGAGAATGAAAGAATACATAGGCTTGCTCAAAAAAGGCTACTGATTTTTGCTGGGATTGAATGTATTCAAATGCTTCCTTTAATTCTGCATGAATAAAACGCAATGATTGAAGGGTTCCATCACTCCATCCTCTGCCAAGAGGCGGAACACTTCCAGTAATGAGAGAGGTGCGTATCAGATGAGAATACTGGTCTTTCTCTTTCTTAGACAATAGATTCGAATCAAGAAGGTCATCTATAAAGGGATAGGTTAAACCATAACAATAGCCTAGCCGAATAGCTTTATCGAGCTTTTCCTTTCGCTCATCGGCAGAAATACCCTCATCCAGGCTATCCATCGTATGCATAAGTACTCCTGCAATGATTTTAATAAGCTTACGCTGTGCATTTACCCCATCAAGCTCTTCAGGGATATTCGAAGACACAGTATTCAATTTACTAAAAAGCCAATCAACCGTTAGAAGAATTTGCTCTTCCCTTGCCTTTTGAATGATCCAGTCTTGGCCAAATAATTCCTTTTTTTCATCCTCCGTGGAATGGATAAGACTACTCGTTAAATTTTCGACAGCTTTATTAATTTTCGACTGGGTTTCCATGCTTTCCAAAGTCTTCCCTAAATCACGTAAATAAATATAAGAAATGCTTCGTTTTAAATAATTCTCTAATTTATTTGTATAATCCAACCATTTAATGTAGTGAAATGTATCTTTCGTACTCGGCTTTTTTTGTTTGGAAGCAAAAAAGGAAAAAAAGGAGGGATGATGGATATGTTTGACTTTCCACTTTTGAAAATCCTCAACTAAATTGGGAATATAATCTTTACTTTCCACCTGCTCAAACAGCAGCTGAAAATAATGTCTCGCCCGCTCTTCTACTTGCTGATAACTGTAATCAGCATTAATTGCTTCTTTCATATTTTCACCCTTGCCTTTTTACTCTTTTTTTCGGAATAAGTAGAACTTTGACCTTGCTGCTAGAGCCTTTCAAAAGAAAAACAATTTATATATATGTAGTTAAATAATATTCAAATCAAGACATCTAAATGCCCTTATGTACAAACAACAAATAAAATAGATGATATTCCAAAATCATTGTTTCAAACAACTTAAATTGGTAAATATTAGTTCTAAAGGAGGTGTTTACAATGGCTACAGACGTACTTTGTGAAGTGGACAGCTGTACATATTGGGCTTCGGGCAATCGATGTGACGCAGCTAAAATCTATGTTGTAAATAGTCGCAATACAGATGAGGCATCGAATAGTGAAGAAACAGATTGCAAAACCTTTGAGAAAAAAGAGGATGACGTAATTTCTTAATGAACTATTAGAAAACACGATTTATCCCCCTAATGGCCAAAATCGTTCTTTTTCCTATGCGAATAAGAAAGCTTTATACCTTTTTATCTGCCTAGAAGAGGCTTAAGAAATCCACATCTTAAGCCTCTTTTTTGTCATCATACATCTGATAATTTTATTCTCCAAATCATATGAGGGCTATCTTCTCCCCAATAATTTTCTAAATAGATAAGGGGAGCGCCAAACTTTTTAGTCCAAATCATTTGTGCTTGTTTATAGCCGCTGTCAAAACAAAATTCCTTAATCCCCTTTACTCTTAAAGAATCAAAAATTGCTTGAAGCAGCTGATTTCCAATACCTTTATTTTGATAGTCCGGGTGAACTAGCATGGATCCTACTTCATGTAAATGATCCAACTGCCCTTTTGATTCTTCAACTATTAATGAATTTGGCTGTCCATACGCTATTGTCCCAATAATTTTATTTTCTAAATAGGCAAACAAGAAATAGTTCTTTTCTCCATTGCTGGAGATATCATCGGCCAAGAATTTTTTCTTCGATTCAATTTCTTCCAAGAGCTCATCATTTAAATCTGACAAACCTTCTTTTAGATAGGTATCCGTAATCACTGCAGAAAAAAATTGATGAATTTGTTCAAGTTCATCGGTCTTTGGCCTTCGGATTTCTACCTTTTCCAAACTCGTGCCCCCCTGCAACAAATCAATCTATTCTACTGTGATATTCCCATTATCAGATGTTAACTGTATCTTAATATTTCCATCACCGATTGCTTTTTCAGTAGTAGTTTGACCATAAATATTAACTCTTCCATTATCAGTTTTCACGTTAAATTGTACATTCTTGGCTTTATCCTTTGTTTGCAAATGAATTTGACCATTATCTGTCTCCAAATCCATTGGTTGCTCGATGGTATCCATTGTAACAGTGACATTCCCGTTATTAGTTTTACCCTGGATTACTCCTATACTGTTTTCGATGACAACATCGCCATTGTCTGATTCTACATCAATTCTTTGACTTTCAATTTCTTTTATAATCATTTCCCCATTATCAGTATCCGCTTCTAATTCATTTACCTTAATTTTTGAAACATCGATCGTTCCATTATCCGTTTCTGCCTTTATCGTACCATAATCTTTATTTGGCAGCCCTATTGTAACTTTCGGCGATTTTGAAAAGAAATCAAAAGAGAACCAACTAAACCCTTTACGCTCAACATCAATTTCTAAAGTATTTCCTTTTACTTTTACATCTAATTTATAGCGATTTTTATCGTCATTCTCCAATTCGATTAATGCTTCTTTCCCATCAATATTCATAAACTCAATATCCGAATTTTCGCTTTCGACTTCTACGTGAGAAAAATCCTTATCGATCGCTACGTCCTTATCTTTGTTTTTCCCATTTATTAAAATTTGAAAAACAAGTACAGCAATTATTGCTACTAAAGCTATCCAAATAAAAATTTTCTTTTTTTCCACTTTAACACTTCCCTTTCCTTTATCTTCACTTTAATATCATGATACATTTATATTGAAGTCAATAAAACGACCCTTAACTGTAATTTCATCTAAGACCAGAGACTTACTTCACCATTGCTGATATTTTTTTTATATTTCTATTCATTTTGTACATGCTAAATGAAAATACGTTTGATTTTTAAGGAGAGTTGTCCATGAAACTCTTTCAAGTTAGAAAGGGTCAATTTGTTTATTTTGAAAATGAGTTGCACAAAGTTTATGCAGTAAAACCGATGTTCAAAAAATCTGTTCATCTTATAAGGCTGCGAGATCTTACTCAAGTCTTATCTAGTGCCGCAGAAATTGAGAAGTACCAACCAAAGGAACGGGATAGTTTTATTTTCAATAAAAAAATCTATACATTATCCAAGGATCGCAGAGCGGACGCAGGGGATTATGTTTTAATCACAAACCCACATCCGGATATGTTGGATTACTATACTTTAAATTCCATCGAGGTCGTTTCCTCAGTGGAAAATAAAGGCATTATCACCAATGATTCTAATGGAATCCGCCATAATGAATATTTGCTAATGGTTCCAGGGCGTAATGAAAATAGTAATCCGATTGAATATCGTGAATGGCCTACAACGAGTAATAGTGACTTATCGGAAGATGCAAGTAATTTCGACGATCTGCTTCCTATTATTGGCGATGTCTATAAGAAAAATGACAAAGATTCTGATTTAGAAGTAATGGTTGTCGGGATTGATGATACAACAATCTTTCTCGGAAACGGAATACAAGTCCATCAAGATGAATTAATGAATACAGAAAAATGGCTATATCAATATAATTTGGGGGAGAAATAGCGGTGCATTGAACCTGTTCCAAAATCCGTATTCTACTCAAAAAATAAGTAAAAAAACTGCTCGGCGCGCTTATTGCCTGAGCAGTTCTTCATTTTATTGCGGCTGTCCTGCCGCTTCCCAGCGTTTAATTTCTTCGCGAACGATTGGAGCAACTTCTTTTCCTAAAAGTTCAATGGATTTCATAACATCCTGATGCGGCATTGAACCGACTGGACAATGCAGCATAAATCGGGTAATCCCTACTTTTTTACGTAACAGTATGATTTTCTCTGCTACTGTTTTTACATCCCCTGTATAAAGAGCACCCTCTATACTGCGAGCATGGTCAAAGGATTCACGAGTATATTGCCCCCATCCGCGCTCTCTTCCCAATACATTCATGGCATACTGTGTTGGCGGGAAGAATTTTTCAATGGCCAGCTCTTCAGTCTCTGCTACGTAACCATGAGAGTGGGATGCTACTGTTAATTTAGACGGGTCATGGCCAGCTTCTTGTGCAGCCCGATAGTATAAATTAACAAGTGGCGCAAATTGGAAAGGGCTTCCACCTATGATGGCCAAGACCAATGGCAACCCCAGATAGCCTGCCCGTGCTACAGATTGCGGCGTACCGCCACTGGCAATCCAAACTGGCAACGGATTTTGTACTGGTCGAGGATACACCCCGCGATTTGGTATGTCCGCCCGGTGCTTCCCTTTCCAATTAATAATTTCATTTTTCGTTAAATGCAATAATAACTCTAACTTTTCTTCATATAGCTCATCATAATCTTTTAAGTCATAGCCAAATAAGGGGAATGATTCAATGAAAGAACCACGACCCGCCATAATTTCAGCTCGACCATTTGAAATCGCATCAACTGTCGAAAATTCTTGGAATACTCTTACCGGATCATCAGAAGACAACACAGAAACAGCACTCGTTAATCGGATGTTCTTTGTCCGAGCTGCCGCTGCTGCGAGCAGAACAGCAGGAGCAGAACAAGCATAATCCTTTCGATGGTGTTCTCCTACACCGTATACATCTAATCCTACTTCGTCTGCTAAAACGATTTCATCTACCACTTCACGAATACGTTCTGCATGACTAATGGTTTTGCCTGTTTTTACATCGGGTGTTGTTTCCACAAAGGTCGTTAGCCCAATCTCCATCTTCTACACTCCACTCCTTATTCCATATAAAAATTTTTCTACTATGGAAATACCATATTCTATAAATCGTCTTGAAATTAATCATACATGAATATTGGAAGTTGTTTCAATTTTGTTGTTTGAATTTAAACGACAGGACTTGGACAATTAGCCCCTAAAAACTTCCGTTCAAATTCCTCGGACGCACATGGTCTGCCAAAATAGTATCCTTGAATATAATGGCAATTTTGTTCGAGTAAATAATCCAATTCTTCTTTAGTTTCAACACCTTCAG
>Ga0182747_1001109_pt1 | contig 21890 bp, 20 predicted proteins | sample eDN3rd30CBELigBY_FD_128526 | JGI IMG/M metagenome (GOLD analysis project Ga0182747, IMG submission 128526) | Enriched backyard soil microbial communities from Emeryville, California, USA - eDNA 3rd pass 30_C BE-Lig BY (version 2) (version 2) | ecosystem: Environmental > Terrestrial > Soil >...
GACGAATTCGGCAGCAATCGTCCGATTTGGACCAAAATTGAACCAATTGTCACAGCCGCAGGGCGCTCGAAACGGTTGTTCGCCGATCCTAAATTGTGCCAAACTGGGTTGTTGCTACTCGTAATACCTCGGAGATCTAGCATGCCTCAGGGCACCGTGAAGTGGTTCAATCCGACGAAGGGCTACGGCTTCATCCAGCCGCAAGATGGCGGCAAGGATGTGTTCGTTCATATTTCGGCGGTGGAGCGCGCCGGACTTAGCACGCTGAACGAAGGTCAGTCCGTGCAGTTCGAACTCGTCGAAAACCGCGGCAAGACGTCGGCGGAGAACCTCAAGGTTAAGTAGCCTCGGAGCCCGGGGACACTTTCGACCTTTTGACTGAACAAAGCGAACCGTCGGGTCACCCCGGCGGTTATTAATTATCCGTCGCGCGCGAATGCGTTTCGGCGGCGCGGCCGTTATCGCGTGAGCTTCTCCAGTTCGGGGAACGGCTCCAGCGGCACGTCCTTGCACAGCGCCGCGACCTCCAGCGGCACATCCAGAAAACGATCGAGCCTGCCCGACACGAACGTGGCGGCACCGTCCTTCGGCGGCGCGTAGGTATTGCCGGATTTGCGCTCGCGATAGCGGATGCAGACGATGAAGCGATCGCCCTGCCCCACCTTCTTGAGCAGCGGTTGCGACGCCTGCGCATTGCGCACGCCGACCGGCTCGTTGAGATAGGTGCGCAGGAAGGCCAGGAGATCGTTCTTGTAATTCTGCGGCGAGACGTTCTGCGCATCCCAGCGCGCCTGCAGCTCCGCCGGGCTCGGCCCGACATCATCCGAGACGCAACCGGCCGCGAACAGCGCCGCCCCGATCATCAGCCAACCTGCCCGCACATCCGCCTCCGACTGAATCGTTGTCGGCGGCGACGCTAGCAAATTTGGCGGCACGACGCGCGCTCCTGGCTACAGCGCTGCCCGTAGCCTGGATGAGCGAAGCGAAATCCGGGACAGCGGAACGTGCGATCCCGGGTTACGCTGCGCTCCACCCGGGCTACACATCACCCGGTCATCGCGCGGTTCACGCCAGCGCTACAGGGTCGAGACCTTGATACCGCCGAACACGCCGACGCCCGGCGCCTTCCAGCCGACCGGCACTTCGTAGCGCTTGTCGAACAGGTTATCGACGCGGCCGAACACCGTGACCTGCTTGTTCACGACGTAGTTGGCGGCGATGTTGACCACCGTGTAGCCCTGGAAGTCGCGGGCCGGGAACCAGAGTCCCTGCCGGTCGAAGTCCATCCACGGGCCGACATAGACGACGCTGGCCGACAGGCCGAGCGCATCATTGGCCTGGTACGAGGCCGTGAAATTGGCCTTGTGCTTGGGCCGGCGCAGCAACTCGGTGTTGGCGATCTCGTCGGTCGCGTCGGTGCGGGTGTAGTCCGCGTGGAAGCGCAGCCGGTCGGTTGCCTTGACGTCGACGAAGGCCTCGTAGCCTTCGGTCTTGGCCTTGCCGACATTGACGTAGGTGTTCACCGGCGCGAACACGTTATTGATCAGATCCTTGATGTCGTTGCGGAAGTAGGTGACGCCGAAGCGCACGCGATCGCCGAACAGCGGCTGCTCGAAGCCGAGTTCCCAGCCTTTGCTGGTTTCCGGCCGCAGATTCGGGTTGCCGACATAGTTGAAGTCGCCGACGCCGTAGAGCTCGTATAAGGTCGGCGCCTTGAAGGCGGTGCCGTAGCTGCCTTTCAACTTCGTCTCAGTGCCCGGCACAAGGAAGGCCGGCGCGACGCGCCAGGTATTGTGGCTGCCGAACTTGTCGTCGTCGTCGATGCGCGCATTGCCGACGATGAAGAAACGCTCGGCAAATTGCGACTGCATCTCGACATAGCCGGCGGTATTGCCGTTGCTGGCCGAATAGGAAAGCGGCGCGCCGCCGAACATGGCATAAGTCTGGGTATTGGCGCGCTCCTGCGAACGTTCGGCGCCGAGCACCAGTGTGTGCCCCTTGGCAACGGCGATCTCGCCGCGCCAGTTCACCGCGGTGCGCGTGCCGTCATTGGTGCTTTCCGGGTTGGCGTTGGGGTCCTTGTTGCTGCGACGGTTGTCGGCGAAGTTGACGCCGACGGTGTTGATGAAGCGGCCGTCGAGCGCGGCATAGACCGCCTCGGCGCGGCCGAAGAAGGCCTTGTTGGCGTAATCCGATCGCGTCGGATATGGCGTGCTCGGAAACGCGGTCGGGTCGTCGTTGGAGTATTTGAGCTTGATATCGACATAGCGACCGATCAGGTTGACCTTGAGGTCGTCGGTGACCTTCATGCCGAGCCGGGTCGAATAGGTCATGTTGTCGTAGGAATTCGGATTGGCCGACTGGCCCGGCGGCAGCACAGAGGTCGGCGTGACATCGATATGCGACGAGCGCAGATGCGCGACGCTGAAGGCGTAGTCGAAGCGATCCTTCGATCCGCTGAGCGCCGCCGACTGGTTGAAGGTGCCGAGCGCGCCGCCCTCGAGCGTGGCCCTGGCCTTGGCCGGCCCCTCGCCCTTCTTGGTGGTGATCGAAATCACGCCGCCGATCGAGTTGGCCCCGTAGAGACCGCCCTGCGGTCCGCGCAGCACTTCGACCCGCTCGATGTCGCCGGTGGCGATGTGCGCGAGATCGACCGCGCCGTTCGGCGAACTGACGTCGCCGATATCGATGCCGTCGAGCAGCACCTTGATGTGGTTGGAGTTGGTGCCGCGCATGAAGATCGCGGTCTGGCCGCCGGGGCCGCCGGTCTGCACGACATTGAGGCCGGGCACGTTGTTGAGCACATCCGGCAGCGTGCGGCGCTGGGTGCGTTCGATATCGGCGGCGGTGATCACCGTCACCGAGCTGCCGATCTGGTCGAGCGGCGTCGCGATGCCGGTGGCGCTGACGGTGACTTCCGGCAGCACGACCGGTGCGGCTTGTTGAGCGGATGCCGCTTCCAGCGCGGCAATGACGGCCGCCGCGCTCGCGGCAGCCAGACGAAAACGAACCCCCATAACGCACATTCCTTCGATGGCGCCCGTCCTCAACGGGCGCGCCGGGTGAAACCAAACCCGGTGCGAAGAACATGCGAACGCGACGCGGACGACGGGCGTCTCGAGACGTTCACCTGCCGATGTTCGTTCGGAAAATACATCCCAACGGACCATCGCACCGGCAATGACGTCACCGCTGCGAAAGCGCCGCTCCGTATGGACCGCCCGTCCACCGGTTGGGTGACTGTGCTGGCAGGTCTCCTGGCTCGCGGGTCATTGCCTGGCGCTTTGAAAACGCCTTGTTGCGTCCGGCCTTCCCAGGCTCCCGGCGGAGACAAGTCTCCTTCGAGAAATCCCAGTGGCCGTGCGGACGCGGGCTCGCCGCTTACAGTTGCGGGGGCAGCCACGGAATACGCAATGTCGCCAAACAACCGACAGGGTCGCAAAGCAGAACTGCGGCTAACCGTGTTCCCTCTTTCGTCCCCGGAGCGACCCGGGGAACCAGCACGGCTTCGATACTTCTATGGAACGTTAATGTGAGTCAAGCACCGCGGCCCATCGCTGGACCGCGGCGCCTGAAGGCACTGGATATGTCGGTGCCGGGACGGTCGTTAGATCGCCTTCGGCTTGACGGTCTTGGTGGCTTTGAGCTTGGCGGTTTTCAGCTTGGCCGCCTGGTGCTTGGCGACGTGCTTCTTGGCGCTGTGCTTGTGCGCCACATGCTTGGCCGCCGAGTGCTTGTGCGCCACGTGCTTGTGCGCCGAGTGCTTGGCCACATGCTTCTGAGCCTTGTGGGTCTTCTGCACGACCGGCTTGGCCGGCGTGGTCAACGGCGCCGGCGTCGCGGCCGGGCTGCTGGTCTGGGCGAGCGCCGGCGCGGCGATCAGGCTGAGCGCGATGGCGGCGGCGGAGATGGACTTGAACATGGAATTCTTCCTTTACAGCGGGTGGCCGGCACCCTTGACGTTTCCCGGCGCGCCGGCGAGACGCCGGCTGATGGCGCTCTTTCTAGGTCCCCGGCCCTGAACGCGGTCTGAGACCGGCCGTTATCCGCCGTTCAGATTGCCCGGTTCCCCCGAACCGCTTGCCGCACCGAACATTTTTGCCCCTCCGCCGGGGACTAAATGGCATCACGGAATGTTTTTCCTGACTGGCACGCGACCTGGCGTAACCTGTCGCCGTGCCGTTTCAACCACAGAGGTCCAACCGCCATGATCCTCTCCCGCACGCTCCGTCATCTTCCCGTCATCGCCGGCGCCGCCCTCATCGTCGCCGCCGTCGGTCTCAAGCCGGTTTATGCAGCCGGCACCGACACGCCGACCGACGACAAGAAGAAGGACAAGAAAGGCAGCATGATCGAGCAGCCCGAACAGCAGCTCGCCCATGCCAAGGCCTATGACGAATTCGTCCGCGGCTATCGCGCCGCCCGCGACATGATCCTCGCCGGCCAGTACGACAAGGGCATCGCCGCCATGCACGCGCTCGGCCGCGACGACAATCCGGATGTCGCCAACTACATCGGCTATGCCAACCGGCGCATGGGCAACTACGAGCAGTCGAAGGTCTGGTACGAGGCGGCGCTGAAGGCCGACCCCAGGCACACCCGCACCTGGTCCTATTACGGCATGTGGCAGGCCGAACAGGGCAACCGCGTCAAGGCCAGGGAATACCTGACCAAGGTCGCCTCGCTTTGCGGCAATACGGACTGCAAGGAGTATGTCGAGCTCAAAGCCGTGATCGACGGCACCGGAACCTACTGATGCTCACCATGCCGTAGCCGGCACCGATCATCCGCTGAACTCAGAACCGCCGGGCAAAAACCCGGCGGTTCTTTTTTATCGTGATCCGCCGCCCTCGCCGCCCCACGCGGCGCGCATCGATTCGGTTCGTCGTGCCGGCGAACGCAGTCCACCCGCGAATGGGCGTCTGGAATATCCATTCCTCGGCTTGTGGAAATGCCGCCACACGACGCTGTCGAATTCAACGGAAGCCCGTCAATTCGCTCAGCAATTCAATTCTCGTTGCCGTCGCAACATACTCTTTATAGGTGTATAATCAATCTTTATCAACTATTTAGATTATGAATATTTTCAACCTCAACTTAAGGTAAACGAGGTAAATTGTTACTACATGCTCGCGATGGTGAATGAATGCCATCGACGAACATCATGTTCGGCCCGTACCGCCGCGCATTTCGACCGACTATGCCTGTCGCAGGGACAATAAGGACCCACTGGAATGTCGCAAGCTTCCGCAAGCTTATCCACACTCGATCAACCCTCAGTTGCATCACTTGCAACCCAAGATACCGGTTCCGGCGCTACCGTCTCGGCAGCCTCGCACGTCACCGAGTTCATCAGCTTCGCGATCGGCGAAGAGCAGTACGGCGTCGACATCATGGCCGTGCGCGAGATCAAGGGCTGGTCGGATATCACTCACCTGCCCAAGCAGCCGGACTATGTGCGCGGCGTCCTCAATCTGCGCGGCGCCATCGTCCCCATCGTCGACCTGCGCTGCCGTTTCGGCCAGGGCCTGACCGAAACCTCACCGCTGCACATCGTCATCATCGTGCAGATCGGCGAGCGCCAGGTCGGGCTCATCGGCGACCGCGTGCTCGATATCGTCGCCGTCACCCCGGCGCAAATCCAGCCCGTGCCGCGCACCGGTCACACGCACTCGACCCGGTTCCTCGCGGGACTGGTGTCGAACGACGACATCATGATTGCCCTCATCGACCTGCCTCACCTGCTGGCCGATCACGAAGCCAACGAACAGAAAACCGTCGTCCTCGACGCCTGACAAACTTCGAACGTCACTCGCGGTTGCGAAGCGACCGCACTCAAAAAGGGAAATGGGGCTAAAGATGTCTATTCTCGCACGCTTCAAAGTGCTGACCAAGATCGTAGCGGTCGTCATGCTGCTGGCCATGGTGGCATCCGCCATCGCCTGGCTCGGCATCACGTCGCTCAAATCGCTGAGTGAAGCCACCGACCGCATGGAAGTCGTGTCCAGCCAGTCGACGATGGCGCAGCGCCTCTCCGTCAACCTGCTCGCGATCAACCGCGCCGAATTCCAAGTTTCGACCGATCCGCGCCCTGAAAGCATCAAGGCCGCCCAGGAAACGGTCGCCTCCGAAAGCAAGCTGTTCCAGGAGCGCTTCCAGTGGCTCAAGGACAAGGCGACGCGCCCGCACGTCCGCGCCAAACTGACCGAGCTCGAGACCGAGTGGAACACCTACCAGAAGGAACTCAATGGCACGTTCCGCGCCGCCGCTGCCGTGACCAACTTCCAGATGACCGAAGAACTGGATCGTCTGCGCAAGGAAGCGATGGCGAGCGCCGAACTCGCCAACAAGGTGCGGCTCAATCTGCGCACATTGGCTGACGGTCTCGACAAGGACGTCGAGTCCGTGTCGAACGACGCCACCGCCGAATACCTGTTCACGTCGAAACTGATGATGGCCGGCGCCGGTATCGGCATCATCCTTGGCCTCATCATCGGCTTCACCATCGGCCAGTACGGCATTGCCTCGCCGCTCCGCGCTCTGGTCGATCCGCTCGACAAGATCGCCGAAGGCAACTTCGCCATCAGGGTGCCCGGTCTCGACCGCAAGGACGAAGTCGGCCAGATCGCCAACTCGGTGCAGGTCATGGCCGAGAAGGTCCGCACCACGATCCACGAGATCAAGGCGTCCGGCCGCGAAGTGACCAACGCTTCGGCCGAGATCTCGACCTCCACCACCGACCTCTCCCAGCGCACCGAAGAACAGGCCGCCAGCCTGGAAGAGACCTCGGCCGCGATGGAAGAGCTCACCTCGACCGTGCGCCGTAACGCCGAGAATGCCCAGGAAGCCAGCCGTTCCGCCAACGACACCCGCGACGTCGCCGATCGTGGCGGCCAGGTGGTCGCCAAGACCGTCGACGCCATGGCCAAGATCGAGGAGTCCTCGCAGAAGATCACCGACATCATCGGTGTCATCGACGAGATCGCCCGTCAGACCAACCTGCTCGCCTTGAACGCCGCGGTGGAAGCCGCCCGTGCCGGTGAAGCCGGTCGCGGTTTCGCGGTGGTCGCCTCGGAAGTGCGCAGTCTCGCCCAGCGCTCGTCGCAGGCGGCGAAAGACATCAAGGACCTGATCACCAACTCCAGCGTCCAGGTGAAGGAAGGCGTCGATCTCGTCAATCAGGCCGGCACCTCGCTCAACGAGATCGTCACCTCGATCAAGAAGGTCGCCGATATCGTCACCGATATCGCCAATGCCAGCATCGAGCAGGCCACCGGCATCGACCAGATCAACAAGGCGCTGACGCAGATGGATGAGGTGACGCAGCAGAACTCGGCTTTGGTCGAGGAAAATGCCGCGACCGCCAAGACCCTCGAGCATCAGGCCAAGATGATGGATGAGCAGGTCGCCTTCTTCCAGCTCGGTCAGGAAGAAGCCGCGATTGCTGCCCGCGCATCGATGGCCCGCGACATGACCCACAAGGCTCCGCCCGTGCGGTCCGCCAAGACCGAGACGCGTGCGACGGAGTCCAAGCCCGTCGCTGCGAAGCCGGCCCCGGTCAAACACCCGGCCGTCGTGCAGCTCAAGCACACCGGCAGCGGTGGTGGCGCGGTCAAGAAGATCGACACCGCGATGGCCGATACCGACTGGAAGGAATTCTAAGCCTTAGTCTAAGACCCGATGGAGGCGATGCCATCGGCTCCGGGCGGCGCGACGATCATCCCCCTCGATCGTCGCGTCGCCCAATTCATTCGAATGCCCGGCTCACGCAGACGCCAGGCAAGAGACCTCCGATTGCCGGGCCTAGCGCCCGGCATTTTTTTTGCGTCAAGCTTACGCCGCCTGTGGTCGCAACCCGCTTGCCGTCCACGTCCGCGGGCGCCGCACAATATAAATTTTCAATATCCGCTGTCTGGGTTCTCGAACTGGCAAGAGCCCGATTTCACGAAATACGACGAGATCGCCCGCGGATTTCAAAGAGGAGCCCTATCTGGGTCGTTAACATATTATCATATTGCATAATTTATATATAAACAGCATTTATTGTTCATTTCGATTACGAATACCTTCAACCTCAACTTAAGGTAAACACGGTAAAACGTTACTGCATGCCTGAGATGTGAATTGATCGCCATCGCAGAGCATCATGTTCGGCCAACGACGCCGCGCATATTGACGATTATTGCCGCCACAGAGGACACCAAGGATCCATTGAATGTCACAGACATCTACGCCAGTTTCCTCAGGCACTCCACCTGAGATTGCATTTAACGTGGCCGGAACCGAGCCCGGTGGCGCCTTCGCCGCCGCCCCAAACGTTACCGAGTTCATCAGCTTCGCCATCGGTGAAGAGCAATACGGCGTCGACATCATGGCCGTGCGCGAGATCAAGGGCTGGTCGGATATCACCCACCTGCCGAAGCAACCCGAATACGTCCGCGGCGTGCTCAATCTGCGCGGCGCCATCGTTCCGATCGTCGACCTGCGCTGCCGCTTCGGTCAGGGTCTGACCGAAACCTCACCGCTGCACATCGTGATCATCGTGCAGATCGGCGAGCGCCAGGTCGGCCTCATCGGCGACCGCGTGCTCGATATCGTCGCCGTCACGCCGGCGCAGATTCAGCCGGTGCCACGCACCGGTCATGCGCGTTCGACCAACTTCCTCGCCGGGCTGGTGTCGAATGAGCACGTCATGATCGCCCTGATCGACCTGCCGCACCTGCTCGCCGATCACGAGGCCAACGAACCGAAGACCGTCGTTCTCGACGCCTGACGCTCAGCAATTCACGCGCAATCGCGCAATTCTTTCCTGAACAAAATGGGGCTGAACATGTCAATTCTCGCACGCTTCAAAGTGCTGACCAAGATCGTAGCGGTCGTCATGCTGCTGGCCATGGTGGCCACTGCCATCGCCTGGCTCGGCGTCACGTCGCTCAAGTCGCTGAGCGATGCCACCGACCGCATGGAGCTCATGTCCAGCCAGTCGACGATGGCACAGCGTCTCTCCGTCAACCTGCTCGCGATCAACCGCGCCGAATTCCAGGTTTCGACCGATCCGCGCCCGGAAAACGTCAAGGCCGCGCAGGAAACGGTCGCCGCCGAAAGCAAGCTGTTCCAGGAGCGCTTCCGGTGGTTCAAGGACAAAGCGACGCGCCCGCAAGTGAAGGCCAAGCTGGCCGAACTTGAAGCCGATTGGACCAATTATCAAAAAGAACTGGACGGCACCTTCCGCGCCGCTGCCGCAGTGACCAATTTCCAGATGACCGCCGAACTCGACCGCCTGCGCAAGGAAGCGATGTCGAGCGCCGAGCTCGCCAACAAGGTGCGCGGCAATCTCCGCACGCTGGCAGAAGGCCTCGACAAGGATGTCGAGACCGTATCAAACGACGCCACCGCCGAATATCTCTATACCTCGAAGCTGATGATGGTGGGCGCCGGCATCGGCATCATCCTTGGCCTCATCATCGGCTTCACCATCGGCCAGTACGGCATCGCCTCGCCCCTTCGCGCTCTGGTCGATCCGCTCGACAAGATCGCCGAAGGCAACTTCGCCATCAGGGTGCCCGGCACGGATCGTAAGGACGAAGTCGGCCAGATCGCCAACTCGGTGCAGGTCATGGCCGAAAAGGTCCGCACCACCATCCATGAGATCAAGGCGTCCGGCCGCGAAGTGACCAACGCTTCGGCCGAGATCTCGACCTCCACTACCGATCTCTCCCAGCGCACCGAAGAGCAGGCTGCCAGCCTGGAAGAGACCTCGGCCGCGATGGAAGAGCTCACCTCGACCGTGCGCCGTAACGCCGAGAATGCCCAGGAGGCCAGCCGTTCCGCCAACGATACCCGCGACGTCGCGGATCGGGGCGGTCAGGTGGTCGCCCGGACCGTCGACGCCATGGCCAAGATCGAGGAGTCCTCGCAGAAGATCACCGACATCATCGGGGTCATCGACGAGATCGCTCGCCAGACCAACCTGCTGGCGCTCAACGCGGCTGTCGAAGCCGCGCGCGCCGGTGAAGCCGGTCGCGGCTTCGCGGTGGTCGCCTCCGAAGTGCGCAGCCTTGCGCAGCGTTCCTCGCAAGCCGCGAAAGACATCAAGGACCTGATCACCAACTCCAGCGTCCAGGTGAAGGAAGGCGTCGATCTCGTCAATCAGGCCGGCACCTCGCTGAACGAGATCGTCACCTCGATCAAGAAGGTGGCCGATATCGTCACCGACATCGCCAATGCCAGCATCGAGCAGGCCACCGGCATCGACCAGATCAACAAGGCGCTGACGCAGATGGACGAGGTGACGCAGCAGAACTCGGCTTTGGTCGAGGAGAACGCGGCGACGGCCAAGACCCTCGAGCATCAGGCCAAGGCGATGGACGAGCAGGTCGCCTTCTTCCAGCTCGGACAGGAGCAGCGCGCCGTCTCGCGCGCCGCCTCCCCGATCGAGATGGAGATGAAGTCGGCGGCGAAACCGGTGGCGGCAAAACCCGCTGCCACCCGGCCGTCGCCGGCCAAGCCCGCTCCCGCCAAAGCCCAGGCGGTGGTGCAGCTCAAGCAGACCGGCAGCGGCGGTGCCGCCCGCAAGATCGAAGCCGACACCGACTGGAAGGAGTTCTAGGTCTCAGGCCAGTGGCGCGGGCCGGCGCCTTGGCGTGCCGGCCCGCCCCGACAGAACCTGCCCGGCGCCCCGGCGCCGGGCTTTTTCGTGCGCCTCGACAAGGCAAGGCCATGTCGTATAAAGGAACGCCGGAAATCGAATGCCTGACAGGGACTTGCACAGAATTCTTGGTGCGGAACCGGTTTCTCAAGAGACCCCAATTCTCAGGAACCCATGAGCCCCTCGGCCTCCTCCTTCAAGCGTATCGCCTTCGTCGCCAGCCCGACGCCGGAGTCGCGCGCCGCCATCGCACAGCTCGAGGCGCGCTACGACAATGTCGACCCAAAGGACGCCGATGTCATCGTGGCGCTCGGCGGTGACGGTCTGATGCTGCAGACGCTGCACCGCTTCATGACATCGGCCAAGCCGATCTACGGCATGCACCGCGGCACGGTCGGCTTTCTGATGAACGAGTTTGCCGTCGACGGCCTGCATGAGCGCCTTGCCGCCGCGCACACGACGATCATCCATCCGCTGGTGATGGAAGCGCGCGACGATCAGGGCACCATTCACGAACGCCGCGCCATCAATGAAGTGTCGCTGTTCCGGCAGAGCGCGCAGGCGGCGCGCCTGCGCATCCTGATTGACGGCAAGGAACGGCTCGCCGAACTGGTCGCCGACGGCGTTCTGGTTGCAACGCCGGCGGGCTCGACGGCCTATAACCTGTCGGCGCAAGGCGCGATCATTCCGATAAACGCTCCCCTGCTCGCTTTGACGCCGATCTCGCCGTTCCGGCCGCGGCGCTGGCGCGGCGCGCTATTGCCGGACAAGGCCAAGGTCACCATCGAGGTCATGGAAGCCGACAAGCGTCCGGTCGCCGCCGTCGCCGATCACGACGAGGTGCGCTTCGTGCGCAAGGTCGACATCAGGATGGATCACAGCATCTCGCTGGGCCTGCTGTTCGATCCAGGCCACAGCCTCGACGAGCGCATTCTGACGGAACAGTTCGGCTTTTGAGATCTCTCAGATCCGCTTCTGCGGATTGGTGAGCGCCAGCAGAAAGCCGCAGGTCGTGAACAGCGCCATCACCATGAAGGCGGCGCGGAAGGCGACCTTGATATCGCCTTGAATCGTCAGCATCTGCGCGGCTGACAAGTCCGCCCCGGCGTGTTTGGCATGCTCGAACATCGCGGCGAAGACGCGCGCGGCGTCCGGACTGCGCATCGACAATACGGCAAACAGAACCGTTGCCACCAGCGCCGTGCCGAAAGCGGCGCCGATGGAGCGCGAGAACTGCACCGAGGCCGCCGCTTCGCCGAGGCGCAACTGGCCGGCGGCGTTCTGCACGCTGACCTGCACCACGCCCATGACCGTGCCCATGGAGAGGCCGTTGACGAGCAGCAGGACCGCAAGCTCGGCGATATCGAACTTGTCGCCGAACAGAGCCAGGACGACAAAGTCGATCGTAGCGATCGACAAGCCAATGACGGGATAGATGGTCAGCCGCCCGGAGGCGTTGACCAGCCGCCCGGTGACCAGCGAACCGACGCCGATGCCGATGGTCAGCGGCACCAGCACGAGGCCCGTCGCCGACGGCGAGAAGCCGCGCACCACTTCGAGATAGACCGGGATGAAGGTGATCAGCGCCACCAGCGCGGCGCCATGACAGGCGGCCAGCGCGTCGCTGTGCCAGATCGCCGACTGCCGCAGCAGCGACAACGGAATGAGCGGCGACTCGGCTCGGCTCTCGTGCCAGATGAGAGCGGCGAGCGCGATGAGGCCGGCCGCCAGCAGCGCGCCGCCGATGGGCAAATTCGCGATATCGACGTGCTGAACCTGCTCCAGCGCCAGCAGTGTCGTCGCCACGAAGATCGCAAACAGCACCGCGCCGCCCGGATCGGCGCGCCAGGCCAGCCGCGCGCCGTGCGGCGGCGGCAATCGCGTCACCAGATAGAGCGCGAACAAGCCGATCGGCACATTGACCAGAAAGATGGATTGCCAGCCGAAGTGCTCGGTGAGAATGCCGCCGGCGATCGGGCCGAAACTGTTGGCGCAAACCGCGACGGCGGCGAGATAGCCTTGATAACGGGCGCGCTCGCGCGGCGGAATGGATTCGCCGACCAGCGCCTGCGACAAGGTCATCAGCCCGCCGCCGCCGAGGCCCTGTAACACGCGCGCCGCGGTCAGCGTCAGGATCGTATTGGAGACCGCGCACAGCACCGATGCGCCGATAAAGATCGCCAGCGCGAAATACATGACGCGGCGCCGGCCGAAGGAATCGCCGAGCCGGCCGTAAACCGGGGCCGCGATGGTCGCCGCGATGAGATAAGACACGACGATCCACGAGACGCGCTCGACCTCCCCGGTCGCGGCGGCGATCGCCGGCAGCGCCGTGGCGATGATGGTCTGGTCCACCACCGCCAGGAACATCGGCAGCATGATGGACGGGAAGATGGCGAGAAAGCCGGGATGTTTGGGCACGCCAGGAGCCGCGGAACCCGCAGACGGATCGGTGCTGTTCGACAAGGGGTCGTCCTGCTTGTCTGCGCCCTCAATGCGCCATCAACACCGGAAGCGTGGCCTTGGCAAGGATGTGCCGGGTCGCGCCGCCGAAAATCATCTGTCGCAACCGGCTTTGCGTATAGGCGCTCTTTACGACGAGATCGCAGCCGAGTGAGGCCGCGTGCTCGAGCGTAGCCTCGCCGATCGCCTCGCCCGACGGACGATCTCCACGCTTGACCGTAATGGCGTTGGCATTGATGCCGTTGCGCCGCAGATGCAGCGCAGCCTCCTCCACCGACGGACCCTCGGGCGAGCCACCCTGCACATAGAACACGGTCACCTTTTCGGCCTGCCTGAGGAACGGCATGGCGAAAGCATTGGTGTGCGCCTGTTCGGTCGAGCCGTTCCAGGCGATGAGGATATTGCGACCGATGGCGGCCGGCACTTGCTTCGGCACGATCAGCACCGGCTTGCCGGCATCGAACAAGGCGGCTTCCAGCGGCGGCATGCGCGGGTTTTCCGGCGCCGCGCCGGGCCGTCCCAGCACGATGAGGTCGAAGATGCGGCCGTAGGTACCGATAAAGGCGTCCTCCATCGCGTCGGCGCGCGGCCAGCCATAGGAGTAGACCGCCGGCGTCTCTGTGCCCCCTGTCGGCACGCTCCGGCCCTGCATGAACTGCTCGAAATCCGTCTTCACCTTGGCGGTGTCGGCTTCGAAAACGCCGGAAATGGCCAGGCTCGAGACCGGCTCAACCGTCACATAGGTGCCCGGCGACGGCCGCACCGCAAATCCTTCCATGTAGCTGTCGAAGGTCCGCGCGATCAGCCGCGCGCCTTCGAGCACAGCCGGCATGGCGTCATGGTCTTCGGTGGGGATCAGGATCGTCTTCATGGCGGAACCGTTGGGTTGAATTCGGGCATTCGCGAAGCAAGACCGTAGCCGTGGTCAGTGTCAGCTTAGACGCCGCGGCGGCGATGACCAGCCCCCTCGCGGTCGTCTTGCCCAGGCTTTCAACCCGTCGAAATCCGCGGAAAACGCCCCCGTTTGGGAGGGCGAAACGCTCCATTAACCGCAAATCTGTAGCTTTTCGACGCTTTGGCGCGCCGCGCTTCTGAGGCTTTATGGTCCGCATTGACTTCAACCGGCTGCGCTTCCTCGTCATCGACGACAACGCCCATATGCGGCGGATTCTGCGCACCCTGCTCCACGGCTTCGGCGCCCGCGAGGTATTCGAGGCCGAGGATGGCGCCAGCGGGCTCGAGGCCTTCAACCACTTCGTTCCGGACATCGTCATCTGCGATTGGGCGATGCCGGTTTTCGATGGTCTTGAACTGACGCAGATGATCCGCCAGCCCGGCGGCAACTCCAATCCCTACGTCGCCATCATTATGTTGACCGGCCACTCGGAGAAGCGGCGCGTCACCGCCGCGCGCGATGCCGGCGTCACCGAATTCCTGGCCAAGCCGATCTCGGCCAAGGGCCTGTACGAACGCATCGTCAATATCGTCGCCAATCCGCGGCCGTTTATCCGAACGAAGACCTATTTCGGCCCCGACCGGCGTCGCAGCAACAGCGCAAGTTATGTCGGCCCCGAGCGCCGCAAGGGCGGCAAGGCCGATCTCATCAAGCATTCAACCCTGCTCGAAAAAGTTCGTACCCCGAGCTGACAGAGGCAGTGCATCCATGCGGTCCAAAAAGGACTCAGCCGCAATCACGACCTACGGCGATCACGAGGTCATCCGGCCGGAGAACAAGCTGCGCAAGGCGCTCACCGATGCGCCGCCCGCCGCCGGCGAGGACGATCCGGTCGCAAGGGCCGAACTGGCGCTCGCCGGACTGGCCGGCGAGTTCGGCGGCTGGATGGACGAGGAATGCGAACGCCTCGACCGGTGCCGGCAGACCATCGTCGCGCGCGGCCTCACCGACAACGCCAAGTCCGCGCTGTTTCACGCCGCCCACGACATCAAGGGTCAGGCAGCAACGCTCGGATTTCCCGCGGTCGCTTCGATCGCCGACAGCCTGTGCCGGCTCATCGAATACACGCCGCAGCCCAACCGCATCCCCGTCAAGCTGATCAACCAGCATGTCGACGCGGTGCGCGCCGTCCATCGCGAATATGCCCGCTCCGATGCCCGGGACCTCGCCGCGCAGCTCAATCATCGCCTGCGCGATGTCACCGACCATTTCCTGATCGAGGAAAACCGCGCGCGGCCCGACATCATCGAGCAGATCACCGGCGCGCCGTCGTTGGCGCCGACGTAACACCTCGTCATTCCGGGGCGCAGCAAAACTGCGAGCCCGGAATGACGACTGAGGTTACGCCACCAACCGGGGCTCGGGGATCTGCGGCGTGTAAGCCAGATGATCGTAGCCGGCCGGATTGTAGGCCACCAGATCATCGCAGAACATGCGCGCTTCCTCGCGCGCGGCCTCGACCGCGAAACGCCGCAGCAGCGCCAGCAACGAGGCCATGTCGTCGCGGCGCTCGGCAACGCAAGCCTGCAGCACATGCTCGACCATGCGGCGCTTGAGGCGCGCCACGCCACCCGTTTCGCCGACCAGGATGCCATCGCGCAAGGCGGCGATGGCTTCGCGGAATGCCGGATAGGCCGCGTCCGGCAGCCCGGCCTTGGTGTAGATCGCCCGGAAGCCGGAAATATGTTTGTCGTGGATATAGGCCGACACGCGGTCGATCGACATGGCCGTCAGTTCGGCGATGGCCTCTTCGAACAGCACGACATTGCCCGACAAGAGCGCGCGCAGGATCATGCCGGCGGTGAGTTGTCCGCTCTGGCGCAGGTGCTGCATCAGTTCGGCGAGCTCCTCGTACGGCGTCTCGGCAGCAAGCGCGACGGTCGCCTTCTCGCAGGCCTCGCGCGCGGCATATTCGGCGTGTTCGGAGCCCAGCCAGTGTCGTGCGCTGACGAAGCCGGCCAGTGTCTGCGACAGCTTGGCGAGCAGCGCCTGACGCGACGCCATCGGCAGGTCGTGCCGCGCAATGAGGTTTTCGCGGATCGCGGCAAGATGACCGAAACGCTCGATGATGCGGTCGAGCGAGAACAACGCGATGTCGGCGTCGGGATTTTCGAGCAGCGCCAGACAGGCCTGCGCACTGCCGACTTCGGCAATGGCGGCCGCCACCGGCGACGACAGCAACACGCGCGAGGCGATCGCAATCTGCGATTCCGGCTGCGCGGTTGCGAAAAGATCGACGAGATCCTCATCGCTGAGCAGCGGCGAGCGCGACAAAACCGGCAGCGCGACTTCGGGCTGATCGGCGGCCAGTGCGTGCACGACGATGGGCGGCGCCTTCTGCGCCGACGCGAACACATGCGCGAGCGCGCCGCGCACCAGTGGCGACGGATCGTCGAGCAGCATGATCATCGCGCCTTCGGCGGCGGACAGATCGTCGATGGATAAATCGGAGTGGAGATAGGCGCGGGCCAGCGCTGACGTTGCCTCGGCACGCTCGCCGGGCGATGCATTGCGCACCCATTGAAGGAACTGACGAACAATCATGACACGACCAGACGCTACAAACACTCGCCAACACAACGGCGAACGCTGCGATCCTAGCCTGCGACACTTAACAAAGCGTTCAGTATAGTTCTTGAGAAGAGATTAACGACGATCGGGCCGAAAGCGCCGATCTTTCAATACGCGCGTCAGCCCCGCCCGGTGAACAGGCCGCGCACATTGGCGGCGCCGTCGGTGAACAGGTCGCGGGTGCGGAAAGGCCGATCGGCCGCGGAAGCGACCGGCCCCGGCACGGGCAAGGCCGAACTGCCGGTGTCGGTCGTCTCGGTATCGGACCACAGCGACGTCACGGTGCGGCTGAGCGCGCCGCGGTCGGCATCGTTGAACATGGCCGCAAACAGAGGCCGCGACGATTGCGGCGGCGGACGGTTATCGGCGGCGGCGAGCGCCTGCGTCATGCCGGCCGTGTCCGGCACCTTCATCGGCGCCGCGGTCGACGGGGCAACGGTGGCGGGAAGCTGCGCCACGGTGGCCGGCGCAACGGCTTGACTGGCAGTCGAAGCGGAAGCCTCGCCGACCGACGCCGGCGGGCGCGGCACATCCTGCACCAGCGCCAGGCGGGTATTGTCGAACTTGGCGGTGAGCCGGTCATAGACCTCGGTCACCGTGCGCGCCGAGCCGTCACGGTTGTAGAAGATCGGCTTGTTGGCCGCCGCCGCCGCCGGGAACATCGCTGCCGCGTTGGCATTGCCGCGCGAGTTGACCGCGTTGATCAGGCGCCCCGCCCCCTCCGGCCCAAGGAAATGCGCGGCGTAGAGCTCGCCCTCGGTTGGAACCTTGCCGGTCGCGGCGGTGAGTTGCGACGCATTGGAGCGCGCCAGCGCCCCCGCCATCATGGCGCTCATCGCCGGGTCGGTGCGCAGCTTGAGAATTTCCGAGCGCATCCCCGGATCGGCGACCTCGTAGCGGCCGCTGGCGGTGCGGGTAATGGCGTCGGCGTATTGACCCATGCCCAGCGCCGCGCCGTCCTGCTTGACGGTGGCGAGCCAGGTCTGGTCGATGAATTGGTACAACCCCTTGGCCGACGAGGTTGCGGCCTGTGCCTGCGGGTTGAGGCTCGATTCGATCCGCGCGGTGGTGAGCAGATACTGGAAGCTGATGCCGGTCGATTCGGCAGCCTTGCTGATCGCGCCGCTGATCTGCGGTGCGATGCCATTGCCGGCGACGCTTGCGGCGGCGCGATCGACAGCCATCGGGTTGCCCTCGGAGTTGCCGGCTGCGAAAAACCGGCGTCAATACGGCCAACAGGGCGGGAACTGCTCCTGGTGACCTTGGGTAATTATGGTAAACGAAGCGTTAACGGCGGGCCGGCCTCCCCGGGACGCCCGGCGAACATGCGGAGACAAGCAATGGCGGAAACGGTGCAACGGCATAAGCGCGGCGGGCTCTATTTCGAGGACATGGAGGTCGGCAAGCTCTACGAGCATCGCTACACCCGCACCGTGACGCAGATGGACAACATGTTGTTCTCCAACATGACGCTCAATCCGCAGCCGCTGCACATCGACCGCCACTTCTGCGAGACCGAGACCGAATTCGGCCAGCCGCTGATGAACTCGCTGTTCACGCTCGGCCTGATGATCGGCATTCAGGTGTCGGACATGACCGTCGGCACCACGATCGCCAATCTCGGCATGACTGATGTGCGCTTTCCCAACCCGCTGTTCGAAGGCGACACGATCACCTGTCAGACCACGGTCGTGAGCAAGCGTGAATCGAAGTCACGCGACACCGCCGGTATCGTCGAATTCCATCATCAGGCCTTCAAGCAGGACGGCACTCTGGTGGCCGAGTGCAAGCGCAACGCCTTCATTATCAAGCGGCCGAAGTGAGCAACCGATGGTCACTCATCCCCGCGCAAGCGGGGATGAGGGGCCATAAATAATAACGCCCATAATAACGCCCAAGGAAATGTATTGATGCGCTCCCTCCTCTTCGTCCCCGCCGATGCCGGCGCCAAACTCGACAAGGCCATGGCCTCCGGCGCCGACGCCGTTATCATCGACCTGGAAGATTCGATTTCGCCCGAGCGCAAGCCGGCGGCGCGCGAGGCCGCGCGCGAATACCTCAAGGCGCATATCGGCAAGGCCGAGCGCCCGCGCCTGTTCGTGCGCATCAACGGTCTCGACACCGGCATGACCGACGCCGACCTCGAATCCATCTTGCCGGGCAAGCCGGACGCCGTGCTGTTTCCCAAGGCCGAAGGCGGCGAGAGCGTCGTGCATCTCGACGCCAAGCTAACCGCGCAGGAAGCCATTGCCGGCGTCACGGCAGGTTCGATCAAGGTCCTCGCCCAGAACGTCGAGTCGGCCGCCGGACTTTTTCTCGCCGGGACCTTCAAGGATGCGAGCCCGCGCCTGATCGGCATGACCTGGGGTCCGGAAGATCTCTCCGCCGAGTTAGGCGCGGAATCGAACCGCGACGACAAGGGCATTCTCACCGAGCCTTATCGCTTTGCCCGTTCGGTCTGCCTGTTCGGCGCGGCGGCGGCCAAGCTGCCGGCCATCGAGACGGTCTATGTCGATTTCCGCAATAGCGAGGGCCTCCGGCGCGACACCATCGACGCGCGGCGCGACGGCTTCACCGGACGGCTCGCCATTCATCCGGCACAAGTGCCGGTGATCAACGAAGTGTTCACGCCGACGGCCGAGCAGATCGAAAAGGCGAAGGCGATCGTCGCCGCCTTCGCCGCCAATCCCGGCGCGGGCGCCATCGGCATCGATGGCAAGATGTTCGACCGCCCGCACCTCATCCGCGCGCAGCGGCTGCTCGCCGCCGCGGCGAAATAAGCTGCAAGCGGGTTACGCCGCCAGCGGACCCTCGCCTTCCGCGATCATGTTGGCGACGCGGAAGCCGGAGCCGGCACCGAGGGTCCAGCCCAAGGTGCCGTGGCCGGTGTTGAGCCACAGGTTGCGATAGCGCGTGCGGCCGACATAGGGAATGTTCGACGGCGTCGCTGGCCGCAAGCCGGACCAGAACGTCGCCGCGTCGAAATTGCCGGCACGCGGGAACAACTTTTTCACGTTATCGACGATCGCCTGGCAGCGCGTGCGGTTGAGATCGCGCGTATAGCCCGACAATTCCGCGGTGCCGGCGACGCGCAGCCGGCTGCCATAGTTGGAATAGACCAATTTGTATTCGTCGTCGGTCAGGCTCGTCACCGGCGCCATGTTGGAGCCATCGGTCGGGATCGTCACCGAGTAGCCCTTGGCCGGATAGATGGTGAGATTGATGCCGTAGTCGCGCAGGAACGGCGCCGACCACGAGCCCATACTGACAACGATGTCGCGAGCGCGCAGCGTCTTGTAGCCCTCGGGGCCGACGACTTCGACAGTGCTCACCTCGCCTGACGCACGATCGGCGCCGAGCGCCGTCACCTGCGTGTTGGTCAGGAAAGTCGCGCCCATCTTCTCGCAAACCTGCGCGAGGTTCTGGGTGAACTTTAGCGCATCGCCGCTTTCGTCCTCGGCGGTGTAAGTCGCGCCGGCGATCTCATGGCGCTTGTCGGCGAAAGCCGGTTCGATCTCGACCACCTTGTCGGCATCGATGATCGTGCGCTCGCAGCCATAGCGACGCATCAGCTCAGCAACCGGAATCGCCGCCTCGAATTCCTTGGCGCTGCGATAGAAATGCAAGATGCCCTTGCTGCGCTCGTCGTAATGGAAGTTCTCGTCGTTGCGGATCTGCTGGATCAGCGAACGACTTTGCACCGCCAGCTTGACGATCTCGGTGGTGTGGCGATTGGCGCGGTGCGGCAGGCAGTCGACCAGGAAGCGCGCGATCCACAGCCATTGATGCACATCCATGCGCGGCCGGAACAGCAGCGGCGCATCGCTCTGCATCAGCCATTTGAGCACCTTGAGCGGCGCGGATGGATTGGCCCAGGGCTCGGCATGGCTGACCGACACCTGCCCGCCATTAGCGAAGCTGGTCTCAAGGCCGGCTTCCGGCTGCCGGTCGATGATGCAGACCGACTTGCCGTTCTTCAGATTGAAGTAAGCGGTGTTGATGCCAACGACGCCGCCACCGAGCACGATGACGTCGAAATCCGTTTTGGATGAATTGGCGGATGATGGAGGGGACATGGCACAGGTCCTTCTGGCGCGCGCGAGCGTCATCGACGTCTCGCGTGCCCCCTCTGTCACTGGCCTGAGAGCTTCGTCGCCAAGGCGTTATTGCCTCGAACGACTTTCACCGTCGGCAGGAGCCTGAGGGCTCCTTCTCCAGAGGTCGAAGTCCTGTTGAACGGTCCTTTTGCCTGAGAGTTTCCGGGGCGGTTGCTCCTTCGGCGCCGGTCTCAAGCGTGAGGCCGGTCTCTCCCGTTCATTGATAGAAATATCCGATTCACCGATAGAAGTCGAGCCACCAATCTCGGCAACCCGCCTAACCCTTGGGCGAATAAACAGCCGCCGGATCGAATTTGCGATCAGCGTCCTGGAATTCGAGCTTCACCGCGCCGCTCTGGCCAAGCGGCACCGCGCGGTAGAAGCACGAACGCCGCCCGGTGTGGCAGGCACCCTCGCCTTCCTGCACGACCTTGAGCCACAGCGCGTCCTGATCGCAGTCGACACGCAATTCCTGGATGCGCTGGACGTGGCCGGAGGTCTCGCCCTTCTTCCACAGCTTCTTGCGCGAGCGGCTGAAATACCAGGCTTCGCCGGTCTCGATGGTCTTGGCCAATGCCTCGGCATTCATGTGCGCGACCATCAGCACGTCGCCATTGCCGGCGTCGGTTACCACCGCCGTCAGAAGGCCGTCGGCGTCGAACTTGGGCAGAAGGGTAAGACCTTCTTCGATGTCGGAGACGGAGGACATGATCAATATACCGGTTTGCGGATAACAAAATGCCGGGCTCTCGCCCGGCATGATACGCGGTACGCGTTCGCGGGAAAGTCGGGCTTACTTGCCGCGCAGCAACGACATGAAGCGAACGAGTTCGTTCGGATCGTCGCGGAACGTGCCAGAGAAATGCGTCGTCATGGTCAGTGAACCCGGCTTGGCGACGCCGCGCATGGTCATACAGGTGTGCTCGGCTTCCAGCATCACCGCGACGCCCTTCGGCTTCATCACTTCCTCGAGCGCGGTGGCGATCTGCGCCGTCATGTTCTCCTGCGTCTGCAGGCGCTTGGCATAGGTATCGACCAGCCGCGCCAGCTTCGAGAGGCCGACCACGCGGTCGGTCGGCTTGTACGCGATATGCGCCAGGCCGAAGAACGGCATCATGTGATGCTCGCAGTGCGAATTGAACGGGATGTCCTTGAC
>Ga0182747_1001111_pt1 | contig 21875 bp, 15 predicted proteins | sample eDN3rd30CBELigBY_FD_128526 | JGI IMG/M metagenome (GOLD analysis project Ga0182747, IMG submission 128526) | Enriched backyard soil microbial communities from Emeryville, California, USA - eDNA 3rd pass 30_C BE-Lig BY (version 2) (version 2) | ecosystem: Environmental > Terrestrial > Soil >...
CCCCGGCGCGTCGACCGCGGTGCTCGAGAACGAGAAGACCTGGTGCCACGGCAGGAACAGCAGGTCGATCAGCACGAGCACGCCAGCGCCGGCGATCAGGTTGTCTCCCGGGGTGTGCCGGCTCAGGTCCATGCCGCTCCTCGACGTGGACGGTCCGCGGTGGAGCCAACGTACCGTCCGCGCTCGCGTGCGGGCAGCTGCCTCGGATCGGGGGCTTCGGAGCGGCTGGTAGCGTCCCGGCACGTGCGAGTGGGCGTGTTGGTGTCGGGAACGGGTTCGATCCTCGATGCCATGATCGACGCCGGGGTTCCGGTGGCCCTCGTCGCCGCCGACCGTCTGTGCCGCGGCCTGGAGATCGCCGCGGAGGCGGGGATCGCCACCGAACTCGTCGAGCGGGGCCGCTTCGACGCCGGGTTCGACCGAGACGAGTACTCGACCCGTCTCGCTGGCGTGCTGCAGGCCCACGCGCTCGACCTGGTCGCCATGGCCGGGTTCGGCACCGTGCTCACACAGCCGATGCAGGACGCGTTCGGCGGCCGGCTGCTGAACACGCACCCGGCGCTGCTGCCGGCGTTCAAGGGCTGGCACGCCGTGCGCGACGCCCTCGCCTACGGCGTGAAGGTCACCGGCTGCACGGTCCACGTCGCAGGCCTCGACGTCGACACCGGGCTGATCCTCGCCCAGGAGGCGGTGGCCGTGTTGCCCGGCGACACGGAGGAATCGCTCCAGGAGCGCATCAAGACCGTCGAGCGTCGGCTGTACCCCGCCACGCTCCTCTCGATCATCGAACAGGGACGGGTCCCGGCATGACGCTGTGCATGCCGATCGCCGTTCCACCTGCTGAAGGGAACCGCCTGCCATGAGGGCGCTGCTGTCCGTGTACGACAAGACCGGGATCTTGGAGCTCGCCTCCGGCCTCCACGACCTCGGGTGGGACCTCGTGTCCAGCGGTGGGACGGCGCGCTCCATCCGCGATGCCGGCATCCCCGTGGCCGACACGGCCGAGGTCACGGGCTTCCCGGCCATCCTCGGGCACCGGGTCGTGACCCTCCACCCGAAGATCCACGGCGGGATCCTCGCCGACCGGTCGAACGCGCACCACGTGACCGAGATGGCCGACTACGGCATCGAGCCCTTCGACCTGGTCGTCGGCAACCTGTACCCGTTCGGGTCGGATCCTGCCGCGTTCGCCCACGGCGGGGGCACCGCTGAGGACGTGATCGACATCGGCGGCCCGGCGATGGTGCGGGCGGCGGCGAAGAACCACGCCCACGTCGGCGTGCTCACCGACCCGTCGGAGTACCCGGCGATCCTGTCGGAGCTGCGATCGTCGTCGACCGGGACGCTGTCAGCCGAGACCCGCCGCCGACTCGCCCGGGCCGCCTTCGCCCACACGGCGGCCTACGACGCCGCTGTGGTGGCGTGGTTCGACGAGGCCGACGACCCGGTCCTGCCGCCGACGCTGCACGTCGCCGCCACCCGGGAGGAGCGCACGCTGCGCTACGGCGAGAACCCGCACCAGCGGGCCGCGCTCTACCGGACGAACGGCGCCGACCCGTGGTGGGCCACCGCCACGCAGTACGGCGGCATCGCCCTCAGCTACCTGAACCTGTACGACGCCGATGCTGCTTGGCTGCTGGCGCACGACATCGGTGCGGCCTCCGGCGACAAGCCGGCGGTGGCGATCATCAAGCACGCCAACCCGTGCGGCGCTGCCGTGGCCGACACGCTCGCAGCGGCCTACCAGCAGGCCTTCGAGTGCGACGCCCGCTCGGCGTTCGGCGGGATCGTGGCCCTGAACCGGGTCGTCGACGACGAGACGGTGGTCGAGATGGTGGCCGCGGCCCAGGCCGACCTGGTGATCGCCCCCGGCTACGCCGACGGCGTCATCGAGGCGCTGCAGGGCAAGCGGAAGAACACCCGGCTCATCGAGGCCGTGGCTCCGGTCCCAGCGACGCGCCACCTGCGGCCGATCTCCGGCGGTTGGCTGGTCCAGGAGCCGCACCGGCTCGTGGCGCTCCCGTCGGAGTGGGAGGTCGTCACCGAGCGGGTGCCCACGGAGGCCGAGCTCGCCGACGCGGCGCTGGCGTTTCGCGTGTGTGCCGCGGTGACGTCGAACTCGATCGTGCTCGTGAAGGACGGGGTGGCCTGGGGCATCGGCGCCGGGCAGCAGAACCGCGTCGAGGCCGGCCAGATCGCAGCCGAGAAGGCTGCGGGTCGGGCCCAAGGCGGTGCCTGTGCGAGCGACGCGTTCTACCCGTTCCCCGACGGCATCGAGGCGGCGGCCGCCGCCGGGGTCGCCGTGATCGTGCAGCCGGGCGGATCGGTCAAAGACGCCGACAACATCGCCCGGGCCGACGAGCTGGGTGTGGCCATGGTCTTCACCGGTGAGCGCCAGTTCAAGCACTGACGCCGCCCTCCCACCCGGATCGCCGGGACGACCTCGGCCCGTCGGCCGGTGCGCGTCGAACCGTGCGCGTCGAATCGACGTCGATTCGACGCCCCCGCTCGGGGTTGAGGAGCATGGGTGCCGGACCGGAGCCACGACCCCGAGAAGGAGCGATCCCTTGACCGCACGCACGATGCCCGGTGGGCCGGTGGCCGACGCCGTCTTCGCCGACCTCGCCCCACGGATCGCGGCCTTGATCGCAGGCGGGCACACCCCGGGGCTGGGGACGATCCTCGTCGGCGGTGATTCGGCCAGCGCCGGCTACATCCGCATGAAGATGGAGAAGGCCGAGTCGCTCGGCTTCACGTCGCCGCACATCCACCTCGGCGACGATGCCTCGCAGGCCGACGTGCTGGCCGCCGTCCGGGAGATGAACGACGCCGACGACGTCGACGCCGTGCTCATCCAGCACCCCACGCCGCCGCAGATCGACTTCGATGCCGCCCTGCTCGCGTTGGATCCGGCGAAGGACGTCGACGGTCTCCACCCGGTGAACATGGGTCGGCTGGCGCTCGGCATGCCGGGGCCGGTGCCCTGCACCCCAGCTGGCATCGAGGCGCTCCTGGCGCACTACGAGATCCCGGTGTCGGGCCAGGAGGTCTGCATCCTCGGCCGTGGCACGACCCTCGGGCGTCCGCTCGCCCTGCTCCTGTCGCAGAAACGGCCGACGGCCAACGCCGCCGTCACCGTCGTCCACACCGGCGTGGCGAACTGGGCCGACTACACGCGGCGTGCCGGCATCGTGATCGCCGCCGCCGGGGTACCGGGCATCTTGCAGCCCGAGCACATCTCGCCCGGGGCGGTCGTCGTCGGCGGCGGTGTCCGCTACGAGGGCCGGCGTCTCCTGCCCGACGTCGACGAGCGATGCGAGGCCGTTGCCGGCGCGATCACGCCGCGCGTGGGCGGCGTGGGCCCCACCACGATTGCCCTGTTGTTCCGCAACGCCGTCGAAGCCGCCGAGTCCCGGGCCCGCCTGGGCTGAGCGCCCCGGTCGACCGCTGGGCCGCTGGGCCGTGCGGGTGCCCTTGCGCGTCGAATCGACGTCGATTCGACGCGCAAGGGGCACGCTGGGGACCGCCGGTCCAGGAGGGACGGCGGGCCGAACCGGGCGTGGGCCGTGAACGGCTGGTGGCCTAGCCTCAGTGGACCATGACCAGGATCTCCGACCTCCTCGCCAAGGGCCCCACCTGGTCCTTCGAGTTCTTCCCGCCGAAGACGCCCGAGGGCATGACCTCCTTCGACCGCGCGGTCACCGACCTGTCGGCGCTCGAGCCGGCCTACGTGTCGATCACCTACGGCGCTGGCGGTTCTGCTCGCGACACCACCTACGACCTCGTGGTCCGGGTGAACGAGGAGCAGGCGTTCCCCGCCATGCCCCACCTGACCTGCGTCGGCCACACCCGGGCTGAGCTCATCGACCTGCTCGAGTCCTACCGGGCCAACGGCGTCGACAACGTGCTCGCCCTGGCCGGTGATCCGCCGAAGGACGGGTCCGACCCCGGCGGCGACTTCGTGTACGCCACCGAGCTGGTCGCCCTCGCCCGGGAGGTCGGCGACTTCTCCGTCGGCGTGGCCGCGTTCCCCGAGGTCCACCCCCGGTCCACCGACCGGGCCACGGACCGCCGGTTCCTCGCCGCCAAACTGAACGCCGCCGACTTCGGCATGACCCAGTTCTTCTGGGATGCCGACCACTACCGGGTGATGGTCGAGGAACTCGCGGCGCTGGGCTGCACCACACCGGTGCTGCCGGGCGTCATGCCGTTCGTGAGCGTCGCCGGCGCCCGCCGGATGTCTGGGATGAACAACACGGACATCCCTGCCTGGCTGCAGGAGCGGATGGACGAGGTCGACGGCGACGCCGAGGCCACGCGCCGACTCGGCGTCGAGGTCGCCACCGGGCTCATCGAGCAGCTGCTCGAGGTCGGGGTGCCCGGCATCCACCTGTACGCCATGAACCGGGCCCAGTCGATCCAGGAGATCTACGACAACCTCGGCCTCCGCCGCTGATCCGCTGACCCCGGCGGTCGAGCAGATGCGGCGACGGCGCCGACGTCAGGCCAGCAGGGCGATCGCCGCGTTGAGGGTGGGGCTGGGGCGCATGGCGGCCGACACCTTGGCGTCGTCGGGCGAGTAGTACCCGCCCATGTCGACCGGGCTGCCCTGGACGCCGTTGAGCTCAGCCATGATCGCCGCTTCGCCGTCGACCAGCGCGGCCGCGACCGGAGCGAACCTCGCAGCGATCTCGGTATCGGCGGCCTGGGCAGCCAGCTCCTCGGCCCAGTAGCGGGCCAGGTAGTAGTGGCTGCCGCGGTTGTCGATCTCGCCGGCCTTGCGAGAGGGCGAGCGGCCCTCGTCGAGGAAGCGGCCGGTGGCAGCGTCGAGCGCGTCGGCCAGGATCTGGGCCCGCGGGTTGGCGGCGAACTCGGCAAGGTGCTCAAGCGACGCCTGGAGCGCCAGGAACTCGCCGAGGGAGTCCCAGCGGAGGTGGTTCTCCTTCTCGAACTGCTGGACGTGCTTGGGGGCCGAGCCGCCGGCACCGGTCTCGAAGAGGCCGCCGCCGTTCATGAGGGGGACGATCGACAGCATCTTGGCGCTCGTGCCCAGCTCCAGGATCGGGAACAGGTCGGTGTTGTAGTCGCGCAGGACGTTGCCGGTGACCGAGATCGTGTCCTCGCCGCGGCGGATGCGCTCGATCGAGTACCGGCACGCCTCGGCGGGCGGGAGGATCTCGATGGTCAGGCCGTCGCTGTCGTCCCCGTCGTCCGTGTGGTCGGCGAGGTAGGTCTGGACCTTGGCGATGATCTGGGCGTCGTGGGCCCGGTCGGCGTCGAGCCAGAACACGGCGGGGGTGCCGGTGGCCCGGGCGCGGGACACGGCGAGCTTGACCCAGTCCTGGATCGGGGCGTCTTTGGCCTGGCACATCCGCCAGATGTCACCGGCACCGACCTCGTGCTCGAGGATCGGCTCGCCCGCGGCGTTCACGACGCGCACGGTGCCGTGCGAGGCGATCTCGAAGGTCTTGTCGTGGCTGCCGTACTCCTCGGCCTTCTGGGCCATCAGGCCGACGTTGGGCACCGAGCCCATGGTCACCGGGTCGAAGGCGCCGTTGGCCTTGCAGTCCTCGATGACGACTTCGTAGATCCCGGCGTAGCTGCTGTCGGGGATCACGCACTTGGTGTCTTGCTGCTGGCCGTCGGCGTTCCACATCTGGCCTGACGCCCGGATCATGGCGGGCATCGAGGCATCGACGATGACGTCGGACGGGACGTGCAGGTTGGTGATGCCGTGGTCGGAGTCCACCATGGCCAGCGCTGGGCCGGATGCGTACGCCTGGGCGATGGCGCCCTCGATGGCCTCGCGCTGGTCGGCAGGGAGCGTCTTGATGGCCGTGAGCATGGCGGCGAGCCCGTCGTTGGGGCTGGCACCGATCTCGTCGAGCAGCGCGCCGTGGGCCTCGAACAGGTCGGCGAAGAACGTGCGCACCACGTGCCCGAAGATGACCGGGTCCGAGACCTTCATCATCGTGGCCTTGAGGTGCACGGAGAACAGCACGCCCTGGGCCTTCGCCTCGGCGATCTGCTCGGCGAGGAAGTCCTCGAGCGCCACCCGGCTCATGAACGTGGCATCGACGATCTCGCCGGCCAGGACCGGCAGCGACGGCTTCAGGACCGTGACGGTGCCGTCGCCCGCGATGTGCTCGATGCGCAGGTTGTCGTCGGCCTCGAGGGTCACGGACTTCTCGTTGTGGCGGAAGTCGCCCGCTGCCATGGTCGACACGTGCGTGGCCGAATCCGGCGACCAGGTGCCCATCGAGTGCGGGTGCTTGCGGGCGTACTCCTTCACCGACTTGGGAGCCCGTCGGTCCGAGTTGCCTTCGCGCAGGACCGGGTTGACCGCACTGCCCTTGACCTTGTCGTACCGGGCGCGGGCGTCGTGCTCGTCGGCTGTGGCCGGGTCGTCGGGGAAGTCGGGGAGGGCGTAGCCGTCGGCCTGGAGCTCGGCGACGGCCTCCTTGAGCTGGGGGAGCGAGGCGCTCACGTTGGGGAGCTTGATGATGTTGGCCTCGGGCCGGGTGGCCAGCTCGCCCAGCTCGGCCAGGGCGTCGGGCACGCGCTGGCTCTCGGGGAGCAGGTCGGAGAACGCGGCGAGGATGCGTCCCGAGAGCGAGATGTCCCGGGTCTCGACCGCGACGTCCGCGGCGCCGGTGAACGCCTCGATGATCGGCAGCAGCGAGTAGGTGGCCAGGGCCGGGGCCTCGTCGGTGTGGGTGTAGATGATCTTCGAGGTGTCGGTCATGGCGCGCGTCCCGCGTGAGGAGGGGTCAGTGGTCCCCGAGACCCTACCGACGGGGGCTGACGGTGCCGAACGGAGGGCCGGCTGTTGCCGGGATGCCGGGCGCAGGCCGGACCGATACGATCTGACGGTCCGTCAGAAACCGCCGGAGGAATCCATGCTCGACCACCTGATCACGGGCGGCACCGTCGTCGACGGGACCGGTGCTGCCCCCCGCCTCGCCGACGTCGCCGTGCGAGACGGCCGCATCGTCGCCATCGCAGCACCCGGTGAGATCAGCGAGGACGCCGCCAACCGGATCGACGCCACCGGCCAGCTGGTCATTCCGGGCGTGATCGACCCGCACACCCACTACGACGCCCAGCTGTTCTGGGACGGGGGCGCCTCGCCGTCGAACGTGCACGGCGTGACGACGGTGATCGGCGGCAACTGCGGTTTCACCCTGGCGCCCCTGCGGGCCACCGATGCCGCCTACACCCGCGAGTTCATGGCGAGCGTCGAGGGCATGTCGGTCGCCGCCCTCGAAGAGGGCGTTCCGTGGAACTGGGAGACCTTCGCGGAGTACCTGGACCGGCTCGAGGGCAACATCGGCGTCAACGCCGGGTTCCTGGTCGGCCACAACGCCATCCGCCGCTACGTGATGGGTGCCGATTCCGTCGGCAACGAGGCCACGGCCGAGCAGGTCGCCGCCATGCAGGCGCTGCTCGCCGAGTCGATCGAGGCCGGGGGTCTCGGGTTCTCGACCACCCTCAGCCGCACGCACTCCGACGGCGACGGCCAACCCGTCGCGTCGCGGTGGGCCACCAACGAGGAGCTCCTCGCCCTGTGCGCCGTGGTCGGACAGCACCCGGGGACGACGCTCGAGGCGATGACCGACGGCTGCCTCGACATGTTCTCCGACGAGGAGATCGAGCTGTTCTCAGACATGACGGCGACCGCCATGCGGCCGCTCAACTGGAACGTGCTGACGATCGACTCACGCGAGCCCAGGCGCATCCCCCGGCAGCTGTCAGCCGGTGACGTGGCGGCGGCGAAGGGCGGTCGGATCGTGGCCCTCACCCTGCCGGTGCAGGTTCCGATGAACATGAGCTTCCTCAACCACTGCGGGCTGTTCCTCATCCCCGGCTGGAAGGATGTGCTCGGCTTGCCGGTGCCCGAACGAATCGTCGAGCTGCAGAAGCCCGAGGTGCAGGCCCGGATGCTGGAGCAGGCCCGGTCTCCGGAGGCCGGCGTGTTCAAGCGCCTCGCTGACTTCGAGAACTACATCATCGGCGACACCTACTCGGCGGCGAACGAGGGCCTGAAGGGCCGGCGGGTCGGCGAACTGGCGGCCGAGCGGGGCCAGGACGCCTTCGCCACGCTCATCGACATCGTCGTGGCCGATGACCTGCGCACCGTCCTCTGGCCCATCCCGCCCGACGGCGATGACGCCTCCTGGGAGCTCCGCCGCCAGACGTGGGCCGACGACCGGGCGATGCTCGGCGGCTCCGATGCGGGTGCCCACCTCGACCGCATGTGCGGGGCGCCCTTCCCCACCCGGTTCCTGGGCGACACGCTCCGGGGCAAGAAGCTGGTGTCGCTCGAGCGTGCCGTGCAGCTCATGACGCAGGTCCCAGCTGAGCTCTTCGGACTCGAGGAGCGCGGGCTGCTGGCCGAGGGCTTCCACGCCGACATCGTGGTGGTGGACCCCGAGACCGTCGGGTCGGAGCTGGCCGAACTGGTCCACGACCTTCCCGGCAACTCGCCGCGGCTGACCGCGGATTCGATCGGCGTCACACGGGTGCTGGTGAACGGAACCGTGGTCGTGGCAGACGGCAGGCCCACCGGCGCGCTCCCGGGCACGATCCTGCGCAGCGGGCGCGACACCCGCACCGTCGCCACCTCCTGACCGAGGCGGTCGGCCGCGCCGGGTGACCTGGCTCGCCGGGCTCGCGGCGCAGCGATCCGGCCGGGCAGTCGTGCGCGAGCGGCGCTGAGCGATCGGACCGGCAGCTCAGGTGCTGGCGGGATCCGGCTGTGCGCCCGCCTCTGCCTCCGCTGCTTCGGCTGCGGCCTTGATCCGTTGGAGCGTCACGTGCATCCCCGCTGTCAGCTGCTTGCGGCGGACGCCTTCGAGCGGGATCGACATGAGCTTGACGGGCAGCGGAGCGTTGATGTCCTCACGGGTCTCGGTCACCGTGCAGCCGGTCCCGTCGGCGGTGGGCTCGAAGCGGTAGGTCCAGCGGGCACCCGACAGGCCGGTGTCGAAGCTGAAGGCCCGGCCTCGGTCGGCCTGGCGGATCGTGCTGGTGGTCGACCACCGCGCTGGGAGGCCCAGCACCGTGATCTGGTTCCACCCTTTGAACCTGGCGCCCGGAGTCGGGCCGGCCGCTCCGTCGACCCACTGGGTTCGGTAGCACTCGGGCGACCAGCGACCCATGTTCGTGATGTCTGCCACGAGGTCGTACACCTCGTCGGCTGGGGCATCGATCTCGATCTGAGCGGTGTCCATGGGGAAGATCCTTGCCGGTGAGCGCGTTGGGGGTCCCGTCGATCGGGCTGGAGGAGCCGGCGGTCTGCGGATCGTCCCGACCCTCCCCGCCGTCGGCCTCGTCCGCGGTGCTGGGCCAGGTGTGGAGCGCGGCCCGGCTGCCGGGCGCACCGGGCCAGGCCTCGGGCTCGAGCGCATCGAGCGGATCGATGAGGTCGGGTTCCTCGTCGCCCCGGGCCCGGCTCCTCCGTGCGTCGGGGTCGATCTCGTAGACGCCGCGCTCGACCCGGCGGACTCGGCCCCGAGCCACCTCGTGGCCCATGGCATCGGCGAGCGCCTTGGTCGGGGTCTCGCTGTTGATCGCGTACCCGTAGTGGTGGAGCAGGACGTGCAGCGTCCGGAGCGGGAGGCGCCCGTAGGTGCGGAGGATCGCCCGGCAGCACGATCGGAGCGCGCGTCCCCACAGCTCGATGGCATCGGGGTGGGCGGGTGGCATGGGCAGCTCGTCGGCGTCGGGAGGCTGACGCCCGTGGCGGTGCGGCCAGCGTGGCCAGAGGGCCTCCCGGGCGTCGTCGAGGCCGTTGATGATCTCGATGCGGCGTGCGGTCAGCACCTCGAGCTGCCGATCGGTGTCGGTGAGCTCCATCCGGAGCTCGTGACGGTGGGTCTGGAGGCGGAGGCGTCGCTGGTTCGGGATCTTCGGGATCCGCCGGAGGGACTGCCGCCGGGCCAGGCGCGCCTGCTCTCGCCGCTCGGCTGCTGTGGTGGAGGATCCGGGTGGTGTTGGCGGCGATTCGTCGCGGTGCATGGGTGGCCTCGTCGGTCATCGGGGGACTGTGCGATGGAGGGTCGTGCCCTCGAAGGAGGCCGGGAGCCGGCGAAGGGCTCCATCATCTCGTAGGGCTCTGACAGTCAAGGTGGCAGTGCCGGGCCATCCCCTTGCCGTGGGGGTCGACCCTCGTGTCCCGTTCCCCGCCCTTGCGCGCCGAATCGACGTCGATTCGGCGCGCAAGGGGCGGGATGGGGAGTCGGGGACGGGTGGGCTCGATAGCGTCGGAGCGGCTGACCGCGGCTGACCGCTGGTGGCATCCGGGTATCCGGGCCTCCGGCTGATCGATAGGGAAGTGACCATGGCGCATTACGAGCAGCTGTACATCGGGGGACGGTGGGTCGACCCCCACGGCGAGGGCACGATCGACGTCATCAACGCGTCGACCGAAGAGGTGATGGGCTCGATCCCCGAGGGCGACGCGGGCGATGTCGACCGAGCCGTCGCTGCGGCCGCTGCCGCGTTCTCGGCCTGGTCAGCGACGAGTCCGAGCGATCGGGCGAAGTACGTCCAGGCGATGGCAGAGGGTCTCGGGGCGCGCAGCGACGAGATCGCCGAGACCATCTGCGGCGAGGTCGGCATGCCCATCTTCCTCTCCAAGCGGATCCAGGCCGGTCTGCCGCAGGTCATCGCCGGCAGCTACCCGAAGATCGTCGAGGACTTCACGTGGGAGGAGACGGTCGGGGGCTCGCTCGTCGTGAAGGAACCCCTCGGGGTGGTCGGCGCCATCACGCCGTGGAACTACCCGCTCCACCAGATCGTGCTGAAGGTCGCCCCGGCGCTCGCAGCCGGTAACACGGTCGTGTTGAAGCCCAGCGAGGTGGCGCCGCTGAACGCGTTCATCTTCGCCCAGATCATCGACGAGATCGGCCTGCCCGACGGCGTGTTCAACCTCGTGTCGGGCACGGGCCCGGTCGTCGGCGAGGCGATCGCCGCCCACCCGCAGGTCGACATGGTCTCGTTCACGGGTTCGACCCGTGCGGGACGCCGCGTGGCGGAGGTCGGCGCTGCCACGGTCAAGCGCATCGCGCTCGAGCTCGGCGGCAAGTCCGCCAACATCTTGCTGCCGGGCCTCGAGGGCGAGGAGCTGGAGAAGGCGACCAAAGCAGCTGTCGGCTCCGCCTACCTGAACTCCGGCCAGACGTGCACAGCGTTCACCCGCCTCCTCGTGCCGGCGGACAAGCACGACGAGATCGTCGACGCGCTCCGCGACGAGGTCGAGTCCACCTACACCCTCGGTGATCCGGCGACAGGCGGCGGACGTCTGGGCCCGCTCATCTCGGACGTCCAGCGCGAGCGCGTCCGGGGCTACATCGAAAGGGGCATCGACGAAGGGGCGCTGCTGGTCACCGGGGGTCCCGAGCAGCCCGAGGGCTTGCCCACCGGGTACTACGTCAAGCCCACGGTGTTCGCCCGGGTGCGCAACGACATGACGATCGCCCAGGAGGAGATCTTCGGGCCGGTGCTCTCGGTGATCCCCTACGAGGGCGTCGACGAAGCGGTCGAGATCGCCAACGACTCGCCCTACGGCCTTTCCGGCGGCGTCTGGGGCGCGGACCTCGAAGAGGCCAAGGCTGTCGCCCGGCGGATCAGAACCGGTGGGGTCGAGGTGAACGGCGGCTCCTACAACCCGCTCGCGCCGTTCGGCGGGTTCAAGCAGTCCGGCATCGGCCGTGAAGCCGGCGTGTACGGACTGGAGGAGTTCCTGCAGACGAAGTCGCTCCAGCTGTAGCCGGCACCCACGATCCGGCGGGTTTGCGTCACTGCTCGGATTGGTCGATCCACGCCTCGATCAGGCGCCACGAGGAGTGCCGGTGCGTCGCATGCCACGCCCACGCCTCGGTGACGCTGTCCACCGGGACTCGGATCCGCACGTACGGGTCGACGGCAGCGTCGGGGACGGGGCCGATCCCCTCCATCTCATCGAGGTCGGGGAGCATGACGGCGAGCGTGCCGGCCGGGAACCACACGACCCACCCGGGCACGCGCCGCCGGTCTGCTGTCGTCCCGAACACGGCAGCGGGCCACCCCCGTCCCGTGTCGTAGAGGGTTCCGGGCACGGTGGCAGTGCGCTGGTCGAGCGCGTGAGGTGCCAGCACCGGCCACCGCAGGTGCCCGGGCATCAGCGTGCCGTACACGAAGAGCGCGTCCTGCTCGTTCACGCCTCGGCCGCCCCGCCCGTCCCTTCACCCATCCCGACACTCTGCCGCACCGGCACCCGAAGCCACTTGACCCGGCGGTCAAGATCGGTACGCTCGGCGTCGATGAGCGCTCCTCCCCTTGGTCGCGTCGCATCGCTCGGACGTCGGCTGCCGCCGGCCGCGCGCGCCGCCGCAGCCCGGCTGCCGGGGTCGCTCGCGCCGCCCGTCGAGCCCGGCCGGCCCACGCCTCGCGTCGCGATCATCGGCTCGGGCTTCGGTGGGCTCGGCATGGCGTGCCGTCTGCGGCAGGCGGGGATCGACACCTTCACGATCTACGAGAAGGCCGACGCCATCGGGGGCACGTGGCGGGACAACACCTATCCCGGGGCTGCCTGCGACGTGCCGTCGCACCTCTACTCGCTGTCGTTCGCCCCGAAGACCGACTGGACCCGCAAGTTCCCGGAGCAGCCGGAGATCCTCGGCTACCTGAACGAGGTCACCGACCGCTTCGGCCTCCGGTCGCACCTGCGGCTCGGCGTCGAGGTGAGCGCGGCCACCTGGGACGACGCCGGGTCCTGCTGGCACCTCGAGCTCGCCGACGGGACCGTCGCCGATGCCGATGTGGTCGTGGCGGCCACCGGTCAGCTCAACCGCCCCCAGATCCCCGGCATCGCCGGCCTCGACCAGTTCGGCGGCACCGTCTTCCACTCAGCCCGCTGGGACCACGATCACGACCTGGCCGGGCGCGACGTCGCCGTGATCGGCATCGGCGCCAGTGCCATCCAGTTCGTCCCCGAGATCGCCAGGACCTGTGGTCGCCTGACGCTCTTCCAGCGCAGCAGCAACTTCGTCGCACCCAAGCCCGACGGCGTGTTCTCCGAGGAGACCCGCGAGCGGTTCCGGCGGTACCCGGCGCTCCAGCGGCTCTACCGCCTGTCGATCTGGCTGCGGTTCGACGCCCGGTGGCTGCTGTTCCGCAAGGGCTCGTCCGCCGCCCGGCTGCTCGAGAAGCGCTTCACGTCGGAGCTGGCCAAGATCGTGACCGACGAGCTCCCGGCGAAGGCGCTGCTGCCCGACTACCCCGTCGGGTGCAAGCGCATCTTGATCTCGAACGACTGGTACCCGACCCTCATGCGGGACAACGTGCGCGTTGTGACCGACTCGGTCGAGCGCATCACCCCCGCTGGCGTGGTGGCCGACGGCGTGGAGCACCCGGCCGAGACGGTCATCTTCGGAACCGGGTTCGCCTCGACCGGCTTCCTCGCACCGATCCGGGTCACCGGCCGCGGCGGGCGCGACCTGCACGCCGAGTGGCGCGACGGCGCCGAGGCCCACCTCGGCATCACTGTGGCCGGCTTCCCGAACCTGTTCGTGCTGTACGGGCCGAACACCAACCTCGGCCACAACTCGATCATCTTCATGCTCGAGCGCCAGATCGCCTACGCCCTCACGTGGATCCGTCGGCTGGTGGAAGACGATGCCACCGCCGTCGAAGTGCGCAGGGACGCCCAGGCCGCGTCCAACGCCCGGCTGCAGCGCCACCTGGAGCGGACCGTGTGGGCAGCCTCGTGCCACTCCTGGTACAAGACGGCATCCGGCAAGATCACCAACAACTGGTCGGGTCCGACCGTCGCCTACTGGTGGCGGACCCGACGGCCGGACCGAGCGGAGTTCGCCACGACACCCGGTCCCGGCCGGCGCCCCGCCCATTCGGGGGCAGCGGGGTCCTCCGAATAGGGTCGACGTGCTGCTCGGCGCCAACGTTCGGCGCCGAGCAGCAACCGAGCACCGCGCCCATCGAGGAGACCTCCCAATGACCACCGAGCCCGTACGCGTCGCAGTCACCGGCGGAGCCGGCCAGATCGGCTACAGCCTGCTGTTCCGCATCGCCAGCGGGGCCCTGCTCGGCCCGGACACGCCGGTCATCCTGCAGCTGCTCGAGATCACTCCGGCGCTCGGTGCGCTCGACGGCGTCGCCATGGAGCTCGAGGACTGTGCGTTCCCGCTGCTCGCCGGCGTGGTCAAGACCGACGACGCCGACGTGGCCTTCGGCGACGTCGACATCGCCCTGCTGGTCGGCTCCCGGCCCCGGACCGCCGGCATGGAGCGCGGCGACCTGCTCGCCGCCAACGGCGCCATCTTCACCACGCAGGGCAAGGCCCTCTCCGACAGCGCCAAGAAGGACGTCAAGATCCTGGTCGTCGGCAACCCCGCCAACACCAACGCCCTGATCGCGATGAACAACGCACCGAACATCGACCCGCGGCAGTTCACGGCGATGACCCGCCTCGACCACAACCGGGCCATGGCCCAGCTCGCCGCCAAGACCGGCTCGACCGTCAACGACATCACGAAGATGACGATCTGGGGCAACCACTCGGCCACGCAGTACCCAGACCTGTTCCACGCCGAGGTCAACGGCCAGAACGCTGCGGCGCTGGTCGACGACCAGGCCTGGCTCGAGGGCGACTTCATCCCCACCGTCCAAAAGCGCGGGGCGGCCATCATCGATGCCCGTGGCTCCTCGTCGGCGGCGTCGGCGGCCAACGCGGCGATCGACCACGTCAACACCTGGGTCACCGGCACCCCTGAGGGGGACTGGGTGTCGATGGCGGTGCCGTCCGACGGCAGCTACGGCGTGCCCGAGGGCCTCATGAGCTCGTTCCCCTGCACCTGCAAGGACGGCGAGTGGAGCATCGTGCAGGGCCTCGAGATCGACGCGTTCTCGCAGGGCCGCATCGACGCCTCGGTCGGCGAGCTGGCCGAAGAGCGCGACGCGGTCAAGGAGCTCGGCCTCATCTGATCCTCGGCGTCCCGGACGCGTCGATTCGACGTCGATTCGACGGAACCGAGATCCAACGGTCGCTGGATGCGGGGGTGCCCACGGGTACCCCGCATCGCGTCCTGCCCTTCGGTCCTGTCCCGACCGGGACAGGTCGGACTGCGGACCGCTGTTGCACACCGCCGCCGCGTACGCGTCGAATCGACGTCGATTCGACGCGCAAGGGGCGGACGCAGGACCACACGGGTGACCGAGCACGGGCAGGCGGGCAGGTGGGGCAAGCGGGGCGGCACCCGGGCTGCACGGGGCAGCCGACAGCAGCGCCGCTACTTGAGGAACTTGCTGGTGGTGTTGTCGGCGAGGACCTTGCCGTCGGTCTGGCATGTCGGGCAGTACACGACCGTGTAGGCCCGGTACTCGACGGTCCGCAGCGTGTCGCCGCAGCGGGGACAGGGCTGGCCGGCGCGGTGGTGGATGCCGCCTCGATCGGCCGACTTCACCATCTCGTCGTGGGTGCGCTCCGCGGCCAGCGACTCGGCGATGCACTCCTGGACGGCCTCGGCGAGCGTCGCCACCTGGTCGGACTTGAGCTTCGATGCGTTGGCGAACGGGGACAGCCTCGCCCGGTGGCAGATCTCGTTGGCGAGCCGGCGGCCGATCCCGGCGACGGCGTGCTGGTCGCGCAGCACGCCGTGCAGGCGAGAGGATCGGCCCGAGACGACGGCGGCCCACCCGGCCGCGTCGAGCGTGTCGGCGTCGGGACCGAGCCCTTCGATCGGCGGCTGCGCCTCGAGGTCGCCCGACACCACCCAGACGCCCGCCTTGCGCTCCGTTCCGGGCTCGGTCAGCAGCAGCGCCCGTCCGTCGGCGAAGGTCCACCGGGCGATCCCGCCGCGGGGCTTCGCCGCCTGCTTCTCATCGGGCCGGAGCCGCCCGCCCTGCATCAAGTGGATGACGAAGGTGACCGGACCCACCGCCATGAGCAGGTACTTCCCCCGCCGCCCGAAGGCCGTGACCGCTGAGCCCGCGGCCGACGACGGATCAGGCTGGTAGGTCTTGAGCGCGGTGAACGTGATCGGCCGGAACCCCGCCAGCTCCGCACCGCCGAAGTCCTCGCCGAGGCGCTCGGCATGGGCTTGGAGCTCGGGCAGCTCGGGCATCGATCAGTCCCCGGACGCCGCGTCGACCGAGCCGGTGCTGACCTCGGGGACGATGTCGGGGACGATCGGGGGTGCGGTCCGCGCCCGCACCGAGGCGAACACGTCCTCCATCTGGGCCAGGACCTCGCCGTGCGCGAGCAGGACCCGCAGGTCACCGCCCACCCGAAGCCGGCCGGTCATGAACGCCCGCTGCGCTGAGCCGTGGCCCATGGCGATGGACGCCGCCGTCGTGTAGTCCTGGTGGAAGCGGACGGTCGCTTCTGGGGCCGGGCCGGCGGTGACCGACACCGCACCGTGGTGGAACGCCACGTGGTAGCGGACGTCGCCGAGCGGCCCACCGGTGACCTCCTGCTCGATCGTGAGGACGATGTCGCGTGTGCGCTCGGCCAGGCCGGCGTCGTCGGACGCGGCCTCGTGCAGGGCGCTGATCCACTCGTCGCTCAGGAACGTCAGCATCGGAGCCACGCTACCGGCGCGGCGTCGTACGATCGCCGCTCGGCGTCGGCAGCCCGTCGTGCCGCTGTCATCGGAGGAGCCCTCGTGCCCGATCCCGCCCAACCTGCCGACCCGGCCGACGAGCAGCGCCACGCCCCCACCGGCGAGACGCTGTGGAGCGAGAGCTGGTACCTCGACTTCTTCGACCCTGACCAGGGGATCGGGGGCTACGTGCGCCTCGGCCTCTACCCCGGCATGCAGACCGCGTGGTACTGGGCGTGCGTGGTCGGTCCTGACCGGCAGCTCGCCACCGTCATCGACCACGACGTGGCGATCCCGCCCGGACGGAGCCACGAGATCCGCAGCGAGGGCCTGTGGGCCGACTACACGGTCGAGACCCCGCTCGATCACGTGTCGGTCGGCGTCGAGGCGTTCGCCGTCGGCGTCGACGATCCAGCGGAGGTGTACGGCGACCTGCGCGGCGACCGCGTGCCGCTCGGGTTCGATCTGGAGTGGGAGACCGACGGCGGCTCGTATGCGTATCCCGGCGTCACCCGCTACGAGGTGCCGTGCCGGGTCCACGGCGAGGTGCTGATCGGAGCCGAGCGCTTCGAGGTGGACGGCTTCGGCCAGCGGGACCACTCCTGGGGCGTGCGCGACTGGTGGAGCTACGGCTGGAGCTGGACCGCGGGCCGGCTCGATGACGGCACCCGCTTCCACGGCGTCGACGTCCGCTTGGGCGCTGACCCGCTCTACGGAACCGGGTACGTGCAGGCGCCCGGTGCGGCGATGGACGCGGTCGACGTCGTGAGCCACGAGGCCGAGGTCGACGGCGAGGGCCTCCCGGTGACCGCATCGTGGCAGCTCGGTGGCCTCGACCTGTCGATCGAGCCGGTGGCGTTCTCGCCCGTGCTGCTCACCGCCGACGACGGCCGCGCCAGCCGCTTCCCCCGGGCGTGGTGCCGATTCACCGCTGCCGACGGCCGCTCCGGCCACGGCTGGACGGAGTGGAATCAGCCCCAGCCCTGATCGGGTGGCTCGGCTGCTGCTGCCGCCGGCTCGGCGCCGGGCGCAGCAGGCGGCTCGGTGGCACCGGCTGAGAGCTGTTCGGGGAGCAGAGCCAGCGCCGTGGCGACGATGGCGGTCACGGCGAACGCCTGGGCCGGGCCCGAGAAGGTGCCGGTGATGTCGCCCACGTCGGCGCCGGCCCAGATGAACGTGACCAGGCCGGCGGCCACGGCCGCGCCCGCGGCGAGCAGCGGCAGCCACCGGGTACGTCGGGGCACGGAGGCGAGCGGGACGGCGACTAGGACGAGCGGTCCGCCGAGCGCCACGCCGGCCAGCAGGGCCAGCGCCCACACCGCCGGTTTCGGCCACCCCCGCTCACCCGGTGGCATCCAGGTGCGGGCCGCGCCACGACCCCGGGGCGCGACCAGCGCGGCGGCCACGAGCGCGAGCAGCGCGGCCAGCGCGATCGCCAGGCCGACGCGCTGGGTCGTCGCAGGGCGGTAGCGGAGGTGGACCGTCCCGGCCGACCCGGCGGGGACCTGCCACCCCTGGCGCCAGCCGTCGACTCGGATCGGCGTCAGCACCTTCCCGTCGAGCGTCGCCTCCCAGCCGTCGTTGGCGTTCTCGGTCGTGGCGAGGATCGCCTCGTCGCCACGGCCGATGGAGACGGTCCGCTGGGACGGACCCCAGGCGCCGACCGACACGGATCGGCCCGCCGGTGCCGGTCCGATCCCGTCGACCGGCTCGATCACGAGTGTGGACACGAGCAGCGAGCCCGCCGTCGCCTCGACCCGGTGCGTGCCGTGGCCGAGGGCGACGGGCGAACACGCCTCCCAAGCGATCGGGCTTCCGTCGAGCAGCGCTCCAACGGTGGTCCTCGCCTGGGTTGCGATCGTCGCACCGTCGACCTGCACCGGCGGGCCTTCGCCGCACGCCAGCACGATCCCGCCGTCGCGGTCGGGGACCGCAGCGGTGCGCCCGAGCAGCGCCGGCACCGAGATCTCGGCCAGCGCGACCTGCGGGGCGTCGGCCGTGTCCCCGGATCGCCCCGGGAAGGACAGCGTGATCTCGTCGGTGGTGGTCGACGGGATGTCCACCTGCCCCGACACCAGGGGCCGGTCGTAGGAGACGCCGTCGGCGGTGACGACGACGTGGGTGACCTGGTCGCCCACACCGGGGAGCGGGGTGACGGCGATGGTGTCGACGGGGACGGGCCGGTCCCACCGGAGGGTGATCGCCGGCGGTGCCGCCTGAGCGTCGCTGATCCACGCGGTCAGCGGGTCGCCGTCGACGGCGGCGCCCGGTGCGAACGCCGGCTGCCCCCGCAGGTGGGACGTGGCCGACACCTCGATGGCTCGGTCGGGGGTCTTGCCGGCCGCCGCGGCGAGGAGCGCGTCGAGGGCGTCGCCCGCCGCCGCGCTCGCCGTCCCGCGCACGGTGGCCCGCTCGGCCCCACCCCAGCGGAACTCCCGGTCGAGGTCGCCCTGCTCGTCTCGCCGCAGCAGCGAGAAGCGGTCGAAGCGGTCCCGGGCGAGGCTCACGACGTCGGCCCCGCCACCGCCCGGGGCGGCGACCACCAGCGGACGGTGGATCTCGACTCCGTCGATCTCGATCTCGCTGATCCCGACCCGCGCGATGGACCGGGCGCCGACGATGTCGTCGATCACGACCCGCACGGACCGGGTCCGGCCGGGAGGGGGGGTGACCGTCACGGACCCATCCGGCCCGACCACACCGCGGATCGAGCCCTGGTCGGTGACCACCCGGACGGCGCCGACGCGCTTGCCGGTGGTCTCGGGGATGCGGATCGTCACACCGCCGACCTCGGTGGGGGCGTCGAGCTCGGCTTGGACCCACTCACCGGTCCTGGCCTTCGCCGGTCCCCAGGCCGTCGACGGGTTGCGATCGAACGCGGCGTAGGGCTGCTGCTCGGGACGCAGCGGCTCCTGGGGCCGTCGGCTGTCGGTCAACGACGCCGCGCCGTCGACGCGGGCCGACGTCAGCCCGCGGGGCGACCCGGCAGGCCACCGGTCGACCGGCGTGGTGCCGCTGAGCGGCGAGATCTCGTCGGGCGTCAGCGTGTAGGTCGCGTTGCTGCGGATGGACCCGAAGCGGACGTCGCGGCGTCGAGCGGTGTCGGTGGCGATCCGGACGGGGTCGGGGAGGTCCTGGGCGCCGTCGTCGACCGCCAGCACGACGGCCCGCCCGTCGGTGAGCGACGGATCGAGGTCGAGCACGGCCTCGGGACCGCCGCTGGTGACCGCAGCCTGGGCGGCGGGATAGGCCGTCGCACGGTCCACCGGGTCGGGCACCTCGTAGACGTCGATGGCGCGGAACGCCTCGGTCCCCGCTGCCCCAGGAACGGGCGCGAGCCGGTAGTCGCCACCGGTGTCGACCTGCAGCGGACCGAACGAGGCGACCAGCTCGAGGTCGGGGTCGGTGCCGAGGAGCCGCCGCACCGAGGCGGGGGAGGGTCCGCCGGTCCGGTTCAGGTCGAGGTCGTTGCGCACGAGCAGGTAGCGCACCGCGCCTCGCTGCAGCGCCGTGGTGAACCCGGGCGGCAGGGCCTCGGTCTGCAGGGCGGTGTCGACGGCGTCGAGCAGGCGCGTCGAGCCGTTGCCGCCGAGCGGGATGAGGTCGCGGACCGCCCAGTCGCTGTGCTGGACCGACGAGATGGGCTCGTCGAGGGGCCGGCCCCACCGGTACTCGCCGAACGCGGAGCCCGGGAGCAGCAGCGTGTGCCCGCCGGCGTCGTGCGCATCGAGCCAGGCCGCCGCCTCCCGCCACTGGTGGGGCACGTCGGTGAACGAGCCGGGCGCGGTCAGGTTGCCCCGCGCCGCAGGGGCGATGGCCAGGCCCACCAGCACCAGGGCCAGGGCCGGCACGGCGAGGACCGCCCACGGGCGTGGGCGGCGCGACGCCCCCGTGCGCGTCGAATCGACGTCGATTCGACGCGCAGGCGCGACAGCATCGGTCGCAGCGGCCGCTTCGACCCCCGTCTCTGCTTCGACCCCAGCATCGGTTTCGACGCCAGCATCGGCATCGGCCCCCGAGAGGGACCAGCGGCGGGCGACGGCCGCCGACGCGACGGCGACGAGGTGCCCGAACCCGATCGCGAGCGGGAGCCGGGCGACGGCCGCGAACTTGTGGACGTTGCGGAACGGCACCAGCGGGCCGTCGAGCAGCGACTGGGCGATCGTGCTGAACGGCCCGCCCCACCGTCCGGCGTAGCCGATCCCCATCGCCACCGTGGCCAGGACGAACGAGGGCAGCAGCCAGGACCGTGCCGGCGCGTCGCGCCGCGCCAGTCCGCCCAGCCCGGCCGCGGCGACGAGCGTGGACGCCGCGATCGCCAGGCGGTCGGCGGAGAGGGCCCAGCCGCCGGGCAGCCAGGGCCCGGCGTTGGTCTGGATGAACGAGAGCCAGTTGCCCGTGCCCCGGAGGATCTCGGCCCCCGACTCGGTCCAGGTCGTGAGCGAGGACTGCTCCGTGAAGTCGGTGAAGCGCAGGCCGTACCGGATCGAGACGAGCAGCGGGACGATCCACCACAGCGTCGCGGCGGCGACGGCACCGACCCACCAGCCGAGCAACCGGCGCCGGGCCGGGCCGGGCTGACGGGTCGTGAACCACACGGCGACCAGGGGCAGCACGGCGAAGGCCGAGGCGCCGTTGACGCCGCCCATCGCCGCGACCCACAGCGCCGAGCAGGCGGCCACCTTGCGGGGGCTGGCCCCCTCCCGGGCGGTGAGGAGCGGCACCAGCACCCAGGGCGCGAGGGCGTAGGGCAGCTGGCCGGCTGACTGGAACGCGGTGACACCGATGGTCGCCGGGGCCAGCGCATAGGCCCACGCCGCGGCGACGCGGCCGCCGCCCGACCCGATCCCGACCGCCCGGGCCACCCGGTGGGCGCCCCACAGCGACGCGATGACCACCAGCGAGATCCAGAGCCGCTGGACCAGCCATGGCGGCACGGCGAGGGCGTGACCGGCGCTCGTGAACGCCCCCATCGGGAACAGGTAGCCGACCGCCTGGTTCTGCACCCGCCCGAACGCCGCGGTCGGATCCCACGGCGTCAGCGCCCGGCCGAGGTACCTCACCGGGTCGAGCAGCACGTCGAGCTTGGTCTCGGGGACGATCCGCCCGGGCGCCTGGAGCACGACGAGCGCGGTGATGGCAGCCGAGGAGAGGCCCATCGCCCACCGTTCGCGGCTCGCCGACCCGACCTCGTCCATCGGCGAGAGTCTGGTGCAGCGCGCTCGCCCCGCACCGCCACCGCACCGAGACAGACCGCCACCGCACCGAGACAGA
>Ga0182747_1001114_pt1 | contig 21811 bp, 20 predicted proteins | sample eDN3rd30CBELigBY_FD_128526 | JGI IMG/M metagenome (GOLD analysis project Ga0182747, IMG submission 128526) | Enriched backyard soil microbial communities from Emeryville, California, USA - eDNA 3rd pass 30_C BE-Lig BY (version 2) (version 2) | ecosystem: Environmental > Terrestrial > Soil >...
CTCTCGCTTTAATAAAATTTCATCTTTATATTCTTTCGTTATTGTCACGATAGATGGCGGATCGAGTTCTTTCGAGTTATTGGAATAACGATATTGATCTGAGTGAAAGGGAAATAGATCCGGCAGTGTTTGTAAAGTTTCAACGAGCAGTGAAGAAAAGAGCATGTAAATTCCTCCTTTGCATTTTAGATTAAAACTATTTTTTCAGAAAACCTTAATTTAAAGAAGGTGTTTTTCCCAATTATCGGGATTGAAAAAAATAAATTCCTTTCCCAAATAATAGGAAAACTCATTTTTCTAAATCAATTACGTCTGTCATAGTTGAATTATCTTTTAGTAGTAGGAGGGAAAAATATGACAAAAAATTCACGCTGGAAAAAAGTATTATCGACATTTGCAGTAATGTTACTTGCTTTCACACCCTTCACAGCTAGCGCGGCAGCACCGACAGTATCTGCCATTGATACTGGAGATACAACTTGGATTATCGTAGCAGTAGCACTTGTATTATTCATGCATGTACCAGGTTTGGCATTATTTTATGGAGGTCTGGTGAGCGAACGAAATGTTGTCTCAACATTAATGCACAGTTTTATTAGTCTAATTATTGTAACAATCGTATGGGTATTATGGGGGTATACATTAAGCTATGGAACAAGCATTGGCGGATTTATCGGTGGTCTTGATTATTTATTGTTTAATGGCGTAGATGGAGAAGCTTATTCTGGATTAACCATTCCACATTATCTATTTGCAACTTTACAAATTGTATATGTTGCTATCACTGTAGCAATTATTTCGGGTGGTATCTCTGGCCGTATTTCGTTTAAAGCCTGGATTCCATTTACAGTTTTATGGCCGACATTCGTTTATGCTCCGATGGCACATGCTGTTTGGGGCGGGGGCTGGTTAGCTCAAATGGGCGAATTGGATTTCGCGGGTGGTACTGTTGTTCATATCACATCAGGGGTAGCAGCACTAGTAGCTGCTTTAGTTATTGGCCCTCGTACGAAGAAAACACTTAATCATAAACCTCACAATATTGTGTTCTTCTTATTTGGAGCTGCAACACTTTGGTTTGGTTGGTTTGGATTTAATGGAGGCAGTGCTTTAGCTTCCGGAGCCCTAACATCTTTAGCGATAGCCAATACCCATGTAGCAGGGGCTGCAGGTGGTTTAGGATGGCTAATCATAGAATGGAAATTACGCAAACGTCCGACTCTGGTAGGAACAGCAACAGGTGTAATCGCTGGTTTAGTAGCAATAACACCAGGGGCAGGGTTTGTTGCCATTCCTTCAGCACTGCTTATCGGGTTAATAGGTGCGCCAGTATGTTATTTAAGCATTAACTTCATTAAAGCCCGCTTTAAATACGACGATACTTTGGATGCTTTTGGCGTACATGGTATGGCAGGCATCTGGGGTGCTATTGCGACTGGATTATTCGCTACAACTTCTGTAAATGAAGCAGGAAATAATGGCTTATTTTACGGGAATCCAGAACAGCTGCTTCACCAATTAATGGGCGTGGGCGCATCAGTAATCATAACGGTAATCGGCACTTATGTTATTTTAAAATTTATCGGTTTATTTACACCGCTTCGCGTTTCGGAAGAAGAAGAAATTACCGGCCTGGACTTAAGTTTGCATGCAGAACCTGCTTATCATTCGAATGATGAAGAAGATCCAGAAATAACTAATGATAAATCCGTATTTGGAAGCGGAGCTGCAGGGTCGCATGTATATATGAAATAAATTTTCTTATCGAACTAATGGGATAAACAGTTGGTGTTTTTCTTAAACTCTCCTATAAAAAACCCTAACTAAAAAAATAGCAGGAGGTATCTTAAGCTCAACTTAGGATACCTCCTGTTTGCTATTTATAGCACTTTCGTTTTTTACAATACAAGTAAATTAGAAGTGTCTATATTTAAAGGAATAGTTAGGAAGGAGCGATTTGAATGTCTGAAGTAATTCGTAAATCCTTTAAATTGTTGGAAGCCATTAAACCAACACCGGAAAAGGTTGAGTGGAGCGCAACTGAAATTAGCAAAAAGTTAGAAATCCCTGTACAAACCGTTCACCGATTACTTTCCTCCCTAGAGGAAAGTGGAATTGTATTTAAAAATAAGGAAACGAAGAAATTTAGAGTTGGTTTAAATTTATTGCAGATGGGTTTGTCTGTTAGAAATAATTTACTTGTAAGAAATAGCTCTATCCCTACTATGAAAGCTTTAGCTAAAGACATACAGCAAAGCGTTTACTTAACTGTCCCTGAAGGATATGAAGGGGTCTATATTGATTGTATAAGCTATCTGCCTTGGTTGAAAGAGGCAGAGCCTATTGGAATGCGGGTTCCATTGAATCAAGGGTCCGCACAAAAAGTGATTTTAGCATTTTCATCACCTAAATCACAACGATATTTAATACAGTCATTAAAAGAACAGGGATTAATTCATGACTTAAAAAAACTCCAGGATGAATTAAAGATTGTTAAGAATCAGTATTTCGCATTTTCTTCCGGTGAAATAACAAAGGGAACAGTAAGTATTTCATGTCCTGTTTTTTCATGGGAAGACGAAGTAGTGGCTTCCATTACGGTAAATGGGACAATCGAGAGTATGAGAGAAGATAATTTTATACAAATTGTGAATCGAACTAAACAGGCAGCCATAACAATATCTGAAGAGTTGGGATGGATCTCTTCACTATCAAAAATGTCAGCAGTACACTGAGGATTTAGCTTATCGTCAAATATAAAACCCTTCTTATCGAAGGGTTTCTGGCATTTACTTATTTAACGCGGCTTATGATTAAACTAGGTTAGTTAACTTTCCAAAAAACCCGGTTCTAAATAACTTGGATTTGGATAAGAATAGAACCCTTGTTTAGTCTCGGTTCCTAACTTTCCTTTATCGATATACTCAGATTTTAAGACGTTCGCCAATCTTTTAAATTCTTCATTGCCTGCTTCTCCTTTTGCATTGGCAATATTATAGGCTGTATTGATTCCGACAATATCTAAAATTGCAAACGGACCTTTTGGTGCACCAGTTGCTATCATCCATGTTTTGTCAATCGTTTCGACATCTGCTATTTTCTTAACCAACAGCATTTGAGCAGCCTCTAAAAATGGGACGAGCAGTGAATTTAGAATATAGCCGGGCTGTTCACGTTGAATTGGCAATGCCACCATCCCGATGGACTTGGCAAACTCGATCACATCTTCAAAAACTTGTTTTTCCGTATTCGGATGTTTCATAATTTCCGCTGTATTATTAAGCCAAATTTCATTGGCAAAGTGCAATGCCAAAAATTTAGGAGGCCGGCCAGTTATCTCTGCAAATTGACTTGGCAGCATCGTGGAAGAATTGGTTGCGAAAATTGTTTTTTCAGGTGCTGCTTGACGCAGTTGCTGATAGAAAGCCTTTTTTATTTCTTCAACTTCAGGTACGGCTTCAATTACTAAATCTGCATCAGTGACAGCTTCACCAAGATCCTTTTGAAAAGACATGCGATTATAGGCTAGATTTACTTCTTCATCAGTTGCTCCAAGATCCTGCTGATAGCGAACTTTTAAATTCATTATTCGGTTTTTACCACGATCAATGGCTTCATCATTAATATCATATACTGTAACATCATATCCTTTAAATGCGGTTTGAAACGCAATTTGACTTCCTAATACACCACTGCCTGCTACAACAATCTTTTTAAAGTCCATAAGAAAACCCCTTACATAGTTTTGAACATTAAACTTTTCTGTTCACTTTTCATAATAGACATGCTACTGTTTTTTAAACAGCCAAAAGTAAGTTTTAGATTAGTCGGTTGTATGCTTGACGGTTCTGTCATTTATTAAAAATGAATATGATGGTAGGAAAGGGGCGAATTAATGCATGTCTATTGCAGTTATTTACGGGAGTACACGAGAGAACGGGAATACGGAATGGTTAACGGAGGAAGTCATTAATGGGCTGCCTGTAGAAAAATTTTATCTTCGTGAGTATAATATTCTTCCTATAAAGGATGAAAGACATACGGATACAGGGTTTCAAGAGGTGCCAGATCATTATGGCGAACTTATTGGGAAGATTTTAAAGCATGATGTATTCATTTTTTCGACACCTGTTTATTGGTATAGCATGAGCGGGACGATGAAGCTGTTTATTGATCGGTGGTCTCAGACATTGAGGGATAAGAACCATCCCAATTTCAGAGAAGATCTAGCGAAAAAAAGTGCATATGTAATAGCTGTAGGCGGCGATAAGCCTACGATTAAAGCACTTCCGATGATACAACAGTTTCAATATATCTGTGACTTTTTTGGGATGACTTTAGAGAGCTATCTAATCGGGAAAGCAAGCAAGCCTGGAGAGATTCAGCAAGATACGAAGGCTATTGCTGCTGCAGGTGAAATGAGAGCGGCATTGAAAAAACAATTGTCCTCTATATAGTGTCGAGCTAAAACGAGTTGAAAGCATTTTTTCAACTCGTTTTACTATTGCTTTAAATCAAAATTTGTTCAATATAGGGTTCTATAAAGCCTCGATACTCAGGTTTGGTGTTCTCTGGCAGATCTAGAGGAGAGTAGTATTGTAATGCTCTTGACTCATGATTGATTGTTAAATCACCACTGTATGTTTTAGTAAGAAAAACAGCTGTAACAGAATAAAATTCATCACCATTTTGTACTTTACAGTAATAGTCTTTACCTGAAAAGACGCCGAGCAATGTTAAGTCTTCAATAATTAAGCCGGTTTCTTCCATTACTTCTCGACAAGCTACTTCCTCGAAACTTTCACCTAAATCCATTAATCCGCCAGGTAATCCCCAATTACCACACGGGCGTTGCTGCAGAAGAATTTCCTTTTTATCATTCACTATGATAACTGTAGATCCAGGCAGTATTATTGGTGCATGTCCTACATATTTTCTTATCGATTTATAGTATTCCATTGAAATCCCTCTCTCTTTTACTCATTCGTTTTATTAGTAATAATTCAATAGAGATTTTTAAAAACCTTTTATCATTTTAATATAAGGATTATGGAAATCGTGTATTTCCATCGAACTTACCGAACTATTTGGCAAAAACATACTATTTCTAATGATTTAAAAAAGAATGGCATTTTACATCAGATGCTATATTGAAATAGGTAAGCATGTATGAAAATAGCAATTGGATAACTGTAGCATAAATATGAAAAATTATCGAAAAGCAGCTGAGAGATTTGTCATATTAGTAGGAAAAGAGAAATAGGATGGATTGTGAACGTTATTAATTTTTTGTTATGGGAGGCGTTGAACTCATTCGTTTTTAAAAAGCAATGCTGTTTTGCTGCTGGCTTCAAAAGTTTCTTTATTAACCTAAAGCAGGAGGTAAAAATTGAATAGCAGAACACATCTGTTAGAACATGATGTAAAACAAGCGCAGGATAACCCCCTTTTGTACCATTACGAAACTGGTAATTTTTCGAATATAAAAGGGGTTAAAAAAACCTATATGAAGCCAAGAATTGTTGTTTTTATTCCTGCACATAACGAAGAAAATTCCATTAGAGATTGTTTAGAAGGATTAGCAGATCAAGTCTTACCGAATGATGTGGAAATGGATGTATTTGTCATTGCGGATAATTGTACCGATAGAACTGTTGATAAGGCCAACGAGGCTGGCATGGATTTTAATCTTCATTTAACGGTCTTAATCACCAAGAATAATAAACAACGCAAAGTAGGGGCTTTAAATACAGCGTGGAAAACCCTTTATGGCGATATTTTAGATATCCATTTTAAACATTTATCTCCTTATCAAGAAATCTATAAGGACTCTATAAAAGCGGTCCTTGGGATGGATGCAGATAGTCGTTTGGCGCCAAATGCACTTATCCATTTGTGGGAAGGTTTAATGAGCGCAAGGAACATTGGCGGCGTTATGGCAAAGTATACGATGCGAATGCCCAAAAAGAAAAGTCTCATCCCCAAACATGCTGTTAACTATGAAGAATTAATTGCCTCGGGAGAATATGGGGGTCCGATAACGCGTTGGTGGACCCATCAACAAAAGCAAGATATGGCTAGTTGGCTGTTAGACCTTCAATATCGCGGCGGTAGTACATATGTACTTGGGGGACAGGCTACCTTATTTCGTCCAGAAGCACTTCAAAACGTAATCGAAAACAATAAATTAGACGGGCCGTGGCAGGATGATAGTGATGTAGAGGATATGCTATTAACTTGGCAGCTCCAAAAAAATGGATGGAAAACATTAATAAGTCCCAAAGCAAGATGCTTCGTGGATTCCATGAAATCGTATCATACATTTCGACAACAACGGAATAAATGGCAGTCAGGAACGGTAAATTTGCTAACGAGCAAAGATCTTGATGTGAAGACACGTCACAATGGAAAGCTGTGGCGTATGCAAATGAAATTATTCCAAGAATTTTTAGTAAGAATCTTATTCATTGCTTTACTTTCAATCTCGGTTGCAACCGGTCAATTTTCTTGGTCTTGGATTTGGATTACGCCCATAATTCTAGCATCTATTTTAAATGTTCTTCTAGCCATGAAAACCCCGATGGCGCGAACCATCGATGTCGTTTTGGCAGGGCTGCTTATAAGCCCGGAATTATATATGTGGGCAAATCTTATGACATTTTTCCAGGTTTGGCTGGAAAAACTCTCGGCCAATAAAAAAGACGGTTGGGCAAATCAGTATAACGCGGAGAGCGGAAAAACAAGCAGTAAGTTGATTCATGGGATCGTTATCGCAATTTTAACTGTCGCTGTTATTGTCCTTCTTTGTGTGCATTTTAGAGAGTTTTTAACAAGTGGACCTGTACGAGAAGCTTTAAGGCCTTATATTTTGACTGGCTGGGTTATTTTAACGGGCTTAACTGTTCTTGCTTCCCTGCAAATGATTTATCAGATCTGGAAACTTCGAGCAAAGCACCAGGCTTAGTAGTTTGTTTTTCTTTATGCCACCAAGTACAAAACGAGCGAGAAGCAACACTATGGTCACTTCTCGCTCGTTTTATTGTTTTACATAGTCATATTTGAGTTCTTCTGATGCTATGTTTACATCGACAACTAAATTATGTTCATTAAAAAACCAAAGATCATCCTTTTCAATATAGAAATGAACGCCATCAATAATTTTCTTCACACCGATATCATGTGGTTCTTCACGGTTCATGCCCAGTGAAAACCCTTCGTGAAATGGGGAAGAGCCCCCATATCTTGCATAGAATCGAATTGCATCTCCAGCAGATACTTCCATTTCTTCTTTAAACCAACGTAACGCTTCCTCGGTAATTTTTATGTTCATCCCATAAACTCCCTTTAAGCCAATTCTTAAATCCATTTCACTTTTGGTTCAGTGCCTTCTTTGATTCGTTTAATATTTGCGCGGTGACGATAGAAGATGAAGGCTGTTAATAGCAGGATTAAAATTAATAATGGTACATCACCTGTAACGATGACATATATAATGCTATAAATAAGTGCAACGATTGACACAATCATCGAAGATAAGCTAACCATTTTCGTAATTTTCAATGCGATAAAAAAGCTTGCAATCAATAAGATAAATAATGGCCAAGCATAGCCTAACAAAACGCCTCCAGAGGTCGCTACAGCTTTACCTCCACGGAATCCTGCAAAAATCGGGAACATATGTCCAATAACTGCTACAGCTCCTAAAATAAGCGGATGAATCGTTGTATCAGCGAAAAAAGGAAGTAACGGCAATAAGGTTGCTGCTGTCCCTTTTAAAATATCCATGATCGTTACAACAAGTCCTGGTTTCTTTCCTAATACACGAAATGAATTTGTCCCTCCTAGGTTTCCACTGCCGTGTTCTCTGATATCCGTCTTATAAAAAATTTTGCCGATCCAAAGGCCAGAAGGAATAGAACCAATTAAATAAGCACATATAAGTAAAATTGCAATAACCATAGAATGTTCCTTTCAAAAAATTAATAGTTGGTACTAATAGTTGTAATAACAATATACCACTTTTTTAACCATTTAAGGAAGGTGAAATTGATTTTTCAAAATCTATCCGGTAAATAGCCTTTGTTCACTCATAAAGTGTATTATGAAGAGAGGAATCCTATTCTTTTGCAAAAGGAAGGACTTAATACAGCTCTGTATATCAAAGTTTTTTTTAAGAATATGAATGAACTTGAAGGAAAAAGTGAAAATTATCGTGAATAAATGTACAATATGTGTTTTTAATTTACAGTTTTTATTAAAAATAGGTATGATTTAATTTTATAAAACTTTTATGTATAAACTTCTATTTGTGCTTAGTGACTTGAGTTTGATACAATAAAAAAGCTTATTTCTGACTTAAAGAAATATTGACAGAAATTACTATAGTCATTACGATGAATATAGAAATAGAACGGATGTTTGTATTTTTGGAGGGGGATTTGATTTGGCAATAAATCAGCCAGGGATCGCATATGATGACGATGCCATTCAAGTATTAGAAGGATTAGAAGCGGTTCGCAAGCGACCAGGAATGTATATTGGTTCCACAGACAGCCGAGGTCTTCATCACTTAGTATATGAAATAGTAGATAATGCAGTGGATGAAGCGCTTGGTGGATTTGGATCCCATATCATTGTAAAGATTCATGAAGATGGGTCTGTAAGTGTTCGTGACTATGGTCGAGGAATGCCAACAGGGATGCATAAAATGGGGAAGCCAACACCTGAAGTTATTTTTACAATCCTTCATGCAGGAGGCAAGTTCGGCCAAGGAGGATATAAAACTAGTGGCGGTCTACATGGTGTAGGTTCATCTGTAGTAAATGCCCTTTCTAAATTTTTGGAAGTAACTATCTATCGCGATGGCCAAATTTTCCGTCAACGCTTCGAACAAGGCGGAAAACCTGTTACAACGCTTGAAGTGATCGGCAAAACAAAGGAAACAGGAACGAATGTTCATTTCCTGCCAGACAAAGATATTTTCTCTGTAACGAAATTTAATTATGACATTTTAGCTGAGCGTCTTCGGGAATCAGCGTTTTTATTAAAAGGCTTAAAAATCGAGCTAATCGATGAACGTGGTGAAGGCAATTCGGATGTTTTTCATTATGAAAATGGAATTGAAGCCTTTGTTACCTATTTAAATGAGGAAAAAGATGTTCTTCACCCTGTTAAATATGTTGAAGGATCCCAGGAAGGCATCGAGGTCGAATTCGCCTTCCAATTTAATGATGGTTATTCCGAAACAATTCTTTCCTTTGTAAATAATGTTCGAACACGTGATGGCGGTACCCATGAAACTGGTGCCAAATCTGCCATGACAAAAGTGTTTAACGAATACGCCCGTAAAGTAGGGCTTCTAAAGGAAAAAGATAAAAATTTAGAGGGAACAGATATTCGAGAAGGTCTATCTGCCATTGTCTCTGTTCGTATACCTGAACATCTTTTGCAATTTGAGGGCCAAACGAAAAGCAAACTCGGTACAACAGAAGCTCGTTCTGCAGTTGAAAGTGTTGTACAAGAGCAAATGCTATATGTATTGGAAGAGAATGCTGAATTATCTGCATCTCTTGTACGTAAAGCAATTCGTGCGCAACAAGCTCGAGAAGCAGCTCGTAAAGCGAGGGAGGATGCTCGCAGCGGGAAAAAGAAAAAATCAAGCACGCTTCTGTCAGGAAAACTAACGCCTGCTCAGTCAAAAAATGCAGCGCGAAATGAATTATACCTGGTAGAGGGTGATTCTGCCGGCGGTTCTGCTAAGCAGGGACGAGACCGTACTTTCCAAGCTATCTTGCCGCTGCGCGGAAAAGTAATCAATACAGAAAAAGCCAAGCTATCCGACATCATGAAAAATGAAGAAATCTCAACAATTATTCATACAATCGGTGCAGGAGTTGGTGCTGATTTTAATATTGATGATTCCGCTTACAATAAAGTCATCATCATGACCGATGCCGATACAGACGGCGCCCATATCCAGGTACTGTTGCTAACTTTCTTCTATAAATATATGAGACCGTTAATCGATGCCGGTAAAGTGTATATTGCACTGCCGCCACTTTATAAGGTATCTAGAGGAACTGGCAAAAAAGAAGTGATTGAGTATGCCTGGACTGAAAAAGAATTGCAATCCGCTATCCAAAAGGTTGGAAAAGGCTATATGCTCCAGCGCTATAAAGGACTAGGCGAGATGAACGCCGATCAATTATGGGATACGACCATGAACCCTGAAACAAGAACGTTAATTCGCGTAACGATTGAAGATGGTGCTCGTGCAGAACGCCGAGTAACAACATTGATGGGGGATAAGGTTGAACCAAGACGTAAGTGGATTGAATCAAATGTAGATTTTGGTATGGAGGATGACTTAAATATCTTAGATAGTGATTTCATCCAACATGAGGAGGATATTGAAGTATGACGACACCCGAACGATTTCAAGAATTACCGTTAGAAGAAGTGATGGGCGATCGGTTCGGTCGTTATAGTAAGTACATCATTCAAGATCGTGCTTTGCCTGACGCTAGAGACGGGCTTAAACCAGTTCAACGGCGAATTCTTTATGCCATGTTTAACGAAGGAAACACAAACGATAAACCATTCCGAAAGTCCGCTAAAACTGTCGGTAATGTAATCGGTAATTTCCATCCACATGGTGATACTTCCGTATATGATGCAATGGTTCGTTTAAGTCAGGACTGGAAAATGCGCCATATGCTGATTGAAATGCATGGGAACAACGGGTCGGTCGATGGTGATCCGCCAGCAGCAATGCGTTATACAGAAGCAAGACTTTCTTCTATTGCAGCAGAAATGCTGCGCGACATTAATAAAGGAACTGTCGATTTCGTTCCAAACTTTGATGATCAGGATCTAGAACCGACTGTTTTGCCTTCTAGATTCCCGAACCTGCTTGTGAACGGTTCAACAGGGATTTCAGCTGGTTACGCTACAGATATACCACCGCATAACTTAACAGAATCCCTTGATGCGGTTCTGATGAGATTAGACAGCCCAAAATGTACTGTTGATGAATTAATGACAGTCATAAAGGGTCCTGATTTCCCAACAGGCGGCATTATTCAAGGTGTAGAGGGTATCAAAAAAGCCTATGAAACAGGTAGAGGGAAAATCATCGTTCGTTCAAAAGCAACGATTGAAGCTTTAAAAGGCGGAAAAGAACAAATCATTATAACTGAATTGCCTTTTGAAGTTAACAAAGCAAACCTAGTCAAGAAAATAGATGAACAAAGAGTAGATAAACGTTTGGAAGGAATCGCTGAAATCCGTGATGAGTCCGACCGTACTGGTCTTCGAATAGTGATCGAGTTAAAGAAGGATGTACAAGCTGTTGGTATATTAAACTATCTTTATAAATCAACAGAACTACAAGTCAACTACAATTTTAATATGATTGCCATTCATAATCGTCGCCCAACTATGATGACTCTGCCTTTAATGCTGGATTCATATATTGCACACCAAAAAGATGTTGTGACAAAACGTTCTAGATTCGACCTTAAAAAAGCTAATGATCGTTTACATATCGTTGAAGGTTTAATCAAAGCTATTTCAATTTTAGATGAGGTTATTATTACAATTCGTTCTTCCAAGGATAAACGCGACGCTAAATCTAATTTAGAAGCTCAGTTTGGCTTTACAGAAGCGCAATCAGAAGCAATTGTCAGCTTACAGCTTTATCGTTTAACAAATACGGATATTACAGATCTTCGTGCAGAACAGGAAGAGCTTGAGAAGTCAATTGCAAAACTAAATGCAATTTTAGGGAATGAAAAACAATTGATTAAAGTGATTAAGCAGGAACTGGCCGAAATCAGAGCTAAATTTGCGGAAGAGAGACGATCTGCAATCCAAGCAGAGATTGAAGAAATCAAGTTAACCCTTGATGTATTAGTGCCTAGTGAAGAAGTTGTCGTAACAGTAACGAAAGATGGTTATGTAAAACGTACGAGTACACGTTCTCATGCTGCTTCTAATGGACAGGATTTTGCGATGAAGGATTCGGATTATCTATTATTTGAAAAGACGATGAACACGCAGCATCACTTGCTATTATTCACGAACAAAGGCAATTATATTTATCAACCGGTTCATGAATTACCTGATATTCGTTGGAAGGACCTTGGCCAGCATGTTTCGAGTATTGTTCCTATCGAACAAGATGAAGAAATTATCGAAGTAATAGGAATTGAGAAGTTTGAACAGGAAAATGTTTATATCCTTACAGCAACGAAAGAAGGGCAAATTAAACGCTCTGCACTGGCAGATTATTCTGTAACTCGCTATTCTAAACCGATAAAAACTATGAATATCAAGGGTGACGATGAACTCATCTTTGCAAGTCTAGTTTCTGATGCGTCACAAATACTATTAACATCTTATTTAAGTTACAGCATTCGATTCGATCTTGAAGAAGTCCCTGTAACTGGTGTGAAAACCGGGGGAGTTAAGGGAATTAATCTAAAAGATGATGATGTATTAGCGGCTGTGAATCTGTTGGATTCTGGGGATGCACAAGAAGTAATGATTGTGACACACCGCGGTGCAGTTAAACGTATGAATATATCAGAAGTTGATAAAAGCTCAAGAGCAAAACGCGGCGTGGTCGTTTTAAAAGAATTAAAATCGAATCCTCATCGTATTTTTGCAGTAAAAGTGGTGCGATCGACTGATTCCTTATTATTAGAAACTGAGAGTAATGTACAGGAAATCATAGAGGTAAAAGCTTTATCTAAAGCAGATCGCTATTCTAACGGCTCCCTAAAAATTGATGTCTCCAATGACGGGAAATTAATGCGTGTTAAAGTACTCTCTTCAGGTGACCAATAGAATCATTATTTAATTTAAGATATGCAAAACAGTTTACTCGTTTTGCATATCTTTTTACGCCGTGTGTTATCCCATAAAAAATAAAAGGCATTTTCAGGATGATCGCAAATGTTATCCCGGAAATGCCTTTTATTTTTCTTATAATGTTTGTTCAATGCTTCAGTTTTCGTTTTCGTTATTCTTTCATGTGTACTAAAGTGAACCATCCCTCGCTGAATTGTTACGTCTTTTCCTTGCTCACGCAGCTGTTTTAATCTCTTTTTCTTTGCTTTTGAGTTAGCCATCATCTTCACCTCTAATTTGATTTTCATCTTCATCTTAATCTATTGGGAAACAAAAGGGAAGTGGGGGACATAAGAAACCAAGCGGAATAAAAATTGCAAGTATAAACAACCCCAAAATATCCATTAAAAAACCTCGAGTCCACCTTGAACTCGAGGTTTAGCACTTAAATTAGTGAGATACATCCTGAACTGAAATACCAGTTTGTGCTTTAACGTCAACTTCACGGTATTTCGCATCATCCGTTTCTTTAGAAAGCAAGGTACCAATCCATCCGCCTAAGAAACCAAGCGGCACAGATACGATTGCTGGATTTCCTAGTGGGAATAATGCGTCCCCAACAAAGATTGCAACACCTTCTGTTGGATTCCATACATTCGGTGAAACAGCTACTAAAATTAATGCCGAGATTAAACCAGTTAGCATTGCAGTTACTGCACCCGCTGTATTGAAACGTTTCCAATAAATTGTGTAAAGGATTACTGGCAAGTTTGCAGAAGCAGCGATACAGAATGCTAATGATACTAAGAACGCAACGTTTAAAGTTTGTGCTCCTAATGCTAGTACAATTGATACTACAGAAATAATGATTGAGCCTACACGAGCAGCAACCACTTGTTCTTTTTCTGTCACTTTCCCTTTTTTAATAATTTGACCATAAATATCATGTGAAAGCGCTGATGCACCTGAAAGTACAAGTCCTGCTACTACCGCTAAGATAGTTGCAAAGGCAACCGCACACACGAAGGAGAATAAAATGTCTCCACCTAAAGCTTGAGCAAGAAGTGGGGCAGCCATGTTACCAGCAGCGTTTGCTTCAACAATTGCTTCTTTCCCTACGAATTTGGCAGCACCGAATCCTAGGAAAATTGTTAATACATAGAAAATACCAACAATCCAAGTAGCCCAAATTACAGAAGAACGAGCAGTTTGAGCATCTTTAACAGTGAAGAAACGCATTAAAATATGCGGTAAACCAGCAGTTCCTAATACTAATGCAATTAACATGGAGATTGTATCTAGCCCATTTGTATATTTTAATCCTGGATTTAAATAAGCTTCTCCAGCTTCTGTCGCAGTAGACATTTGAGAGAACATTGTTAAAATATTGAAATCAAATTTAGCTAATACTAAGAATGAAATAATTACTGTACCTAACATTAATAGACATGCTTTAATAATTTGAACCCAAGATGTTGCTGTCATACCGCCGAATAAAACGTAGACCGTCATCATGAAGCCTACAAGCAGTACAGCAGACCAATAAGGAATTCCTAATAATAACTGAATAAGTGCACCTGCTCCGACAAGTTGAGCGATCATATAAAATAAAACGATTACAATTGAACTTAAAGCAGCAGTTCCACGTACTTTTTTAGCATCAAAACGAGCAGAAATCATATCCGCCAATGTAAATTTACCAAGGTTACGTAATGGCTCAGCTACGATGTATAAAACCACTAAGTAAGCTACTAAATAACCTAGCGAAAAGAAGAATCCATCAAATCCAGCTAAAGCAATCGATCCAGCAATACCCAGGAAAGAGGCAGCAGATAAGTAGTCTCCAGAAATAGCTAGTCCATTTTGCCAACCTTTTAAGCCACCACCAGCAGTATAGAAATCACTAGCAGTATTGTTTTTTCTTGAAGCCCACCATGTGATAACTAATGTTAATCCAACGATAGCTACGAACATAACAACAGCAGTTGTACTCATTAATTAACACCTCTCTCATACTCTTCGATAATCGCTTTTGCTTCCTTATCGAATGAATTCGCTTTTGCTACATACAGATGAGCTAATCCCCATGTCATAATAAATAGCCCCGCCGAGTAGAACCACACCCAAGTAATATCCCCGATTGCCTTGTGGTGCAGAATTTCAGTAAATGACGTTAAAATAGGCAATAACAAGTAAGCAGCTAGAAAAATAACTGTAAGAGTCCATAAAAAACTATTTTTCTTTTTCGTTAACTTTTTGAATGATTCCATTTCTGCAATCTTGTCATAGTTAATGTTTTCTTTCACATTCCCCGCCATAAACATCCCCCTTTTTTAAGTTATTTTTTTCTACTTTGTGTTTGCAAAATTCTATTTTAATAGATTTCACATTTTCATTTTATTTAAGCGTTCACAAAATTGCAATACTTTTTATTTAAATAATAATTAAATTTTTTAAAATATTTATGATAATTAGAGAATTTAAATGCAAAATCGATAAAAAATGCATTTTACCATTAAAAATATACCATTTTACAGCATGTACGAAAGAGAATATATGAAAATATTTGATTATTGACAAATTATAAATGTATATAATTAACAACGTTAAAATAGTAAAAATAGTAAATAATAATATTCTGTTATAAAGTTTTTGTAGTATAACAGTTGTTTGGATAAATGAGATTTACATAACAGAAGAACACAGTAAATAGTTTTAGGTTTTCATAGAAACTCTCCATAATTTTTTCATATTTTTCGATTATAATTAAGTCTTGAAAGGTGAGTGTATTATAGTGAGCAGAATATCAACAAAATTGGCGATGTACTTTTTTGGTGTAGTACTAATTTTGGAATTATTCCTGATGTTCTATCTTCATCGAAACATCATACACACACGTATAGATGATGAATTTTCCAGATTGTTGGCCAATGGAGCAAATCACAGAGATGTGTTAATAGAAAATTACTCTGATTCTACAATCAAGCACATCGTGTTAATGGAAAATAACAAGGATAGAGAAGTTAGTATTATTAATAGCAAAGGCATGGTAATTAGCAGTTCAGATGATGAGAATCCAATCTTAAAAAGCTATATCCCTTTAGTAATAAGGGGAAATTCGATAAGAGATCGAATTGTAGTTTCTGATTATAAAGATTCTCCTTATATCATTAGCGTACATCCATACAAGAGTGGAGAGCATTTAGGATATGTGCTAATGTATCAAAGTACAAACTCGATCAATAAAATGGTAAATGATTTAACAATGCACTTTGGAATTGCAGGAGCCACAAGTGTTCTCGTCCTTTTAATCATTTATGCATTACTATCCAAAGTTCTTACAAGACCATTAATTCAAATGAAAGAAGCTACGGAAAAATTAAGTAGAGGGGATTTTAATGTAACTCTTCCATATAAAAGCAAAGATGAACTCGGGGAGCTGTCAGTATCGATACAAAAGCTATCTAAGGATTTAGAAAGACTAAAAAGAGAAAGAAATGATTTCTTGGCATCGATTTCCCATGAATTAAGTACACCTTTAACGTACTTAATTGGTTATGCAAAAGTAGCAATGAGAAAAGAGTTAAGCGAAGAAGAACGAGGGCACTATCTTTCAATTATCGATGAAGAGGCAGAACAAATGAAAAATCTTGTGAAAAATTTACTTGATTTAGCTAAAATCGATGAAAATATCTTTACAGTGTCAAAAGAATATTTCAGGTCAGATGCGTTTCTTCAAAAAATAGTCAATCTCGTAGAACCCTCCTGTAAACTCAAAAATATAAAACTAAGATTAAAAAGTCCGAAAAATATTCAAATCTATGCTGACCCCTTACGATTTCAACAAATTTTACTCAACCTTCTTGATAATGCGATAAAATACTCAAAGGAAAATTCAGAAATACGATTAGAAGTTTATCGATTGGATAATAGGACGGTTATTTCGGTTACTGATGAAGGTATAGGAATTCCTCCCGATAAAATAGAATTTATTTTTGATAGATTGTATCGGGTGGAAAAGTCGCGTTCCCGTAGATATGGCGGTTCAGGAATAGGTCTTTCTGTTGTTAAAGAGTTAGTAGAGGCACATGGAGGAAAGATTGAAGCTGAAAGTAAATTAGGAAAAGGCAGCACATTTAAGGTAACAATTTAGTTTGGAGGTTTAAAGCAAAATGCAGACTGCACTTTTGGTAGATGACGAAAAAAGAATGCTGAATTTAATCGAATTATTCCTAGTACCTCATGGAATTCAATGCATTAAAGAAACAAATGGAAGAAATGCTATTGATATTCTAAAAAAAGAGACAATACACTTTGTCTTATTAGATGTAATGATGCCTGAGATGGATGGATGGGAAGTTTGCAAAGCGATTCGTGAATTCTCCAGCGTTCCTATTATTATGCTAACTGCTCGTAACGATAAAACAGATTTAGTAAAAGGATTAAATAACGGAGCCGATGATTATATTACAAAGCCTTTTGATGATAGAGAATTAGTTGCTAGGGTTAATGCTGTGTTAAGGCGTTCTTCAAACGAGAACAAAAAGGATATAATTAGGTACGAAAACTTTACATTACACTTGGAAACATACTGCCTAAACTATTTTGATCAAAAGGTTCAATTAACTTTAAAAGAGTTTTTTATTATCAAGGCGTTAATTTCTCGGCCAAATAAATCTTTTACTCGTGAAGAGCTGCTAAGTATAGCTTGGGAATACGAGACTGAAACAGACATACGAACTGTTGATTCCCATATTCGGAATTTAAGGGAAAAACTTAAAAAAACAGGATTTCCAGCAGATGTATACTTGAAGACTGCATGGGGAATTGGCTATAAATGGAACTAAAAGGAGAGGGATTATAGTTTTGCTTGATATTTTTAAAAGAAAGATGGGATTGGCGTGTTTAAATGTATAGTTTCTTATCGCAAATAAGTCAAACAATCAGCAAGCCTATTGCCCTATATTTAAATTCATTTCAACATTCCCCGATGGTAATGGCGCTTTTGCTTGGTTTGATTGGTGCATTTGCCCCTTGCCAGCTTACCGGGAATATTAGTGCTATTACTTTGTATGGGAACCGAAGCATTCAAATTGATAAAAGTCTAGGAGAGATACTGGCATTTATTGGAGGAAAAGTGGTTGTTTATAGTTCGCTTGGCTTGTTGGCCTGGTTATTTGGCCAATCCTTTGAAGCAAAATTAACAGAGTATTTCCCAATTATTCGTCAAGTGATTGGTCCACTTTTAATTTTTACTGGATTAGTACTTCTGGGCATGATGAAATTGAAATTTCTAAAGAAGCTTACTACTTTTTTTCCAACCAATATAGCGGCTGGAAAATGTGGATCTTTTTTGCTGGGAGCAAGTTTTGCAATCGCGTTTTGCCCAACAATGTTTGTTCTATTTTTTGTTTGGTTAATGCCGACTGTTGCTTCAACTTCTTACGGAATCGTGTTGCCAGTAATATTTGGAATTGCCACTTCAATTCCACTTATTATTCTATTGGGTTTAATATGGTATTTTGATCTTAAAGGACTAATAATGAAAAAAAGTATGAAGATTGGAAGGGCAATTCAAAAAACTGCAGGTGTAGTAATAATTATAATAGGAATACTTGACTTGATTACTTATTGGACAATCTAAATTGATTAAAGGGATTACGCTGCATATTTTTTGCAAAATTAACGTTTATAATTTTAGAAGTAGGAAAGAAAAAAAATAAAAAGGTTAATACGGAGGATATATGAATGCTAAACAAAATTATGATAGGAATAATTTCATTCACTGCAGCTTTAACTCTTTCAGCATGTGCAGGAGATGATAAGGAAGAAGCAAATCAAAATAAAACAGTTCAAGAATCGAACGAAATGTCAGGGCATGACATGGAAGGAAATGATGTAACGCAAGGAATGGACCACTCTTCTATGAATCATTCTGGTAATGGTGAAATACCACAAGGTTTGAAGGATGCAGCAAATCCGACATTCCCAGTTGGCAGTAAAGCAATCATTCAAGCAAATCATATGGAAGGTATGAATGGTGCGGAAGCTACGATAGTTGGGGCTTATGATACTACTGTTTATACGGTATCCTATACACCGACAAATGGCGGTAATCCAGTGACGGACCATAAATGGGTAATTCATGAAGAATTACAAGGAGCCGGTCAAGAACCTTTCGAAACAGGGGCTGAAACAACCATTAACGCGAACCATATGGAAGGTATGCAAGGAGCAAACGCAACAATCGAATCTGCTTTAGAAACTACTGTCTATATGGTAGATTACATTACAGCAACTGGCGAAAAAGTAACAAACCATAAATGGGTAACAGAAAGTGAATTATCTGCGGTGGAATAGTAAAAGAAAAGGTACACCTTGGGACAATTCAAGGTGTATTTTTTATTGTTAAGGAAATTATAAAATTTCGCTTTGGGGATCACTTTTAAAAAAATAAATTTGACATCTAGCTCCAGCACCCTATCCCCTCGAGGTCGCTTCGGTACCTTCCCACGTGTGGCAAGCACACTTGTCAGGTCCCTCCAGCGCTTGTCAGGGCTAATCAGGGCGCTTGCGCTTTTGTTCCAAATATTTGTTATTTACACACACTATTTTTATTCATATAATAATTTTTGCCCTATAATAACAAATTACTAAATAATAATAATAGGTATTAACTAGAATACAGGAAGAGCTGAAAATTTATGTCTTCGAATTCAAAGAAAGATTCGAGAGCAAGAAACAAAAAGAGAGGAATACTAGTATTTTTTCTTTATTTAGCAATTATATTATTTTTCCTCTGGTTTCTTGTTTTTCTTTGGTATTTTTTTTTGAATGACCCAAAGAAAAACATTGGGATTTTAGATAATGTTAATTCCTTAACAAATAAAGATGATCACACAGAACAATATGAATCCATAAATTCTAATCATGAACAGAAAGTAACAAATCAAGAAACTGATGATACGGAAAATGCCATTGGTGATCCAGAAAGAGATGAATATCTACCACCTATGGATTTACTTTTTCAAAAAAGGGAACTAAAGTTTGAAGATATCGGTTCAATATTTGAAAATATGAAATCACCCAAAAAACCTGAAATACTATCGACTTTTGGAAAAGATGTCATTTATATTTATCATAGCCACAGTAGAGAATCTTTTTTACCATATTTAAGGGATATTTTTACACCTGAAGAAGCCTATCATTCCATTGCCAATATTACGCTCGTAGGGCAAATGCTTGGAAGAGCTTTGGAAAATAATGGTGTTGGAACAAGTGTCGATAGCTCCGATATAGTAAAACTGTTAGACGCATATAATTTAGATTACGGCAGTTCATATGACATATCAGGAGAAATTGTAAATAATGCGCAAAAAGATAATGCGGATTTAGAATATTTTTTCGATATACATAGGGATTCTTTGCGTAAAGAAGATACTACAGCAGAAATAAACGGGTTAAACTACGCTAAGCTGCTATTTGTGGTAGGCACTGGTCATAAAAATTATGAAAAAAATCTCATATTTGCAAATGAGCTGCAAACAAGGTTAGAAAATTTATATCCTGGACTATCAAAAGGGATTTTACAAAAAGGCAGTCACGAAGGAAATGGCATCTATAATCAAGATCTTTCCCCAAATTCTATCATTCTAGAAATTGGGGGCGTTGATAATACAGCAGATGAACTTCATCGATCCACTGAAGCATTTGCAGAGGTGTTAAGTGATTATTATTGGTTTAGGGAAGAGTAATATAATTTTTTTACACCTTAATCAAAAACATTAAGGTGTTTTTTAGTAATTAAATATATTATTAAAGATTAAAATGTTGTTATGAACTTGCGTGAAAGTTTTTTATGAAAAATGATGATAAAACTCATTATAAAATTAAACTCGCGAAACTTCTTGTCCAAAAATAGAGACAAGAAGTTCCAGACTTTGCTTACAAAAGACAGGAACTTCAAGACAACTAAATTATTTTTATCCTGGAAAACAGAGAATCTATGCAGAAAAAATAAATGTCTGTACATCCTTGTCCATATACAAGTTCAATTTCCGCTTTCTGTCTCACTATCAAAAGTATACTTTTGAAACGATACGCAACTTCCTATAATAGATATTATGACCGCATCCCTATTTTTGAATAGAAGAAAAGGAGCAGTAAAAACCTCCTTCTCTAACTTTCTATACGATATCTCCACTTGCCATCCTTTACTTCATCAATACTAATTAAAGCACTACTTGCTTCGATGACATCATTTAGATTTAATTTATTCTCTTTTGCAAAAATCTTTAAACTTTCTAACGTTTCTTTATTGCATGTCGTTCTAAAATCTACACGATCCTTAGGTCTATTTTTCTTATCAAAGTTAATATAATTTTCATTTAGAATTTTTTCAAATCCATTTTCTAATAAATAACCAACATGCGTATTATGTTCGTCTGCAAGCTGTTTCAATTTCGTTATCAACGTCTTACTGATACGAGTTTTATATTCGGCTCTCGTATCATCAATTGTTTGCATTAATTTTCCATTAACTAATTTCCACATGATAGTTGGCCTCCATTTCTTTAATCCATCGTGATAACGATTTATTTGCTGTTATACCTAATTCGGCAGGATTTTTTTGATTTCCTTTTTAGTTAAATACTAAAATCGAACCTGTTCTTGTTTTAGCAATTGACTTATTACATAATAGCTACCATATAATTGGCTACCATTTTTAAATTTGTTCATCTTTATGATCAAAATTTATGCAGTGGCCATTCCAGCTTACCGTTCCATCCGTTATAAACAAGCCTAATACCCAAACCATTTCATGTGTCCATATTTAAAAAAAATCTTCATTCACTTTATGTTTCCTTGTTTGACCACTCGATTGTTCACGATTTACAGGAACGTATGCTTTGCAATTACATTATAAATCGCTCTATTTGAAAGACCGGTTATTGGTACC
>Ga0182747_1001118_pt1 | contig 21751 bp, 16 predicted proteins | sample eDN3rd30CBELigBY_FD_128526 | JGI IMG/M metagenome (GOLD analysis project Ga0182747, IMG submission 128526) | Enriched backyard soil microbial communities from Emeryville, California, USA - eDNA 3rd pass 30_C BE-Lig BY (version 2) (version 2) | ecosystem: Environmental > Terrestrial > Soil >...
CGAGTAGAGGTCTCCATGTCAAGTTGTAATTATTCATGCACATGTATAGAGAAGCACAATTTAAGCGAAAGTGTACATGCTTAGACAAGCAAAAATGTACATTTTGATACGGACATTTATAAATTAGAAAAGCGGAGGCGGCTCGTTCTGCCCCGACAAGCGTTGGAGGGCTCTGACAAGTGTGCTTGCACACGTGGGAAGAGACCGAAACGACCTCGAGGGGCAAGCCGCCGCAGCTAGACATCTAGAAAAGCGGAAGCGCCCCGTTTAGCCCCAACTAGCGCATAAATATTTTCTCTTCTGCAGTAAAATTAGCCATAAAAAAAACCCCTAAATCGTTAGATTTGGTATCTAACAATTTAGGGGCAGTTCAAACTCGCAACTCCAAGCTTGTCTACAGTCTAATTCTAGCCTTGAACTGGGCTTTCTACTTCTACTAATATCTTTTTCAATATTTCTACTGCCGCATCAATTTCCTCATTTGTAACTGTTAAAGGTGGTAACAGGCGAAGTACTTGTGGTCCTGCTGCAACAAGTAATAATCCTTCTTCTTCTGCTTTTGCAACAAATGAGCCTACCTCTTTACCACAATCAACACCAATTAATAATCCTTTACCTCGAACCTCATATTGGTCTTGTGGTAAAGCTTCGTTTAATTTTTTGATTAGATATTGAGATTTTTCTTGCACTTCATCAAGGAAGGAAGATTTAAATACATGATCTATAACAGTTTGAGCAACAGCTACTGCTAGAGGATTTCCTCCATAAGTTGTTCCATGTGAACCTGGGCCAAATGTTTCATAAAGTTCAGCAGTTCCTAGAATGCCTCCAATTGGGAAGCCGCCGCCTAAACCTTTTGCCATAGAGACAATATCAGGTTTTAACGCTGTTTGTTCAAAAGCAAAACGTGTCCCAGTACGCCCAATACCCGTTTGAACTTCATCTACAATTAGTAAAATATCACTATTTCCACAGATTTCATTAATTGCTTGTGCAAACTCCTCTGTTACTTCATGGATGCCGCCTTCACCTTGAATCACTTCAAGCATGATTGCCGCTACGGAATCATCTATTGCATTCTCTAAAGCTTCTACATCATTGAATGGAAGATACGTAAACTGATCTACCATTGGTCCAAATCCTTTTTGGATTTTTTCTTGACCTGTAGCAGACATTGCACCAAAAGTACGTCCGTGGAATGAATTTTTAAATGTAATAATATGGTGTTTACCTGTATGTTTTCTAGCTAATTTGATAGCTGCTTCATTTGCTTCTGCACCACTATTACAAAATAAAGCGTGAGCCAAGTGATTATCTTGCACTAAGCTTTCTGCTAGAGCAACTTGACCTGGACTTTCGAATAAGTTGCTTGTATGCCAGATTTTTTCACTTTGTTCTTGTATTGTTTTTACTAATGCTGGATGTGCGTGTCCTAAACAACAAACAGCAATTCCACTCGTGAAATCGAGATACTGTTTTCCGTTTGAATCTTTTACAATAGTTCCTTTTCCCTCAACAATACTAATCGGTCTTCTAGAATAGTTATTAAATAAAGCATTCATTTGACTAGCCCCTTATTAATTTTTTTATAAAACCCTATATTACTTTGCTGATAAAGTTTCATCGAAAGAAGGAATAATAACCGTTCCTGTAAGTTGATCATTGACGATCTGTACAGATGGGACACCTGCTTTTAGTACTTGAATGGCTCCTTCAACTTTAGGAATCATCCCACCATAAATATGACCTTCCTCAATCCATTGAGCTATTAGAGCAGGAGTAGCTTCTTCTTGATATTCTCCTTCAATACGAATACCCGAAACATCTGTCACTAGTAATAAGCTTTCTGCTCCTACTGCTAAAGCCACTTCACTTGCAACAGTATCTCCATTAATATTAAGCGCCTGACCACTAGTACTTGCGCCAACGCATGCTATTACCGGAACAATTTGATTGTCACATAAGTAATTGATTAAATCTGTATTTACACTCGTTACCTTTCCTACAAAACCATAGGTATCTTGATCTAAAAATTCGCTTTGGAGCAGTTGACCATCAAATCCATTTAAACCGATTGCCTTAATACCTGCTTCATTTAATTCCCCTACTAAAGCGGGATTTACTTTTCCTATTAATGTAGCCTGAACAATATTGATTGCTTCCTCACTTGTTACACGAATTCCATTTAAAACAGAAGAACTTACATTTTGCTTTTCTAGTTCTCTATTAATCGCAGGTCCGCCACCATGAGTGATAATGATGTCATAACCCTCTTGTTGTAAATTTTTAAAATTGGAAAAGAAGGCTTGATTTAAGCCTTCTAATGTACTACCGCCAAGCTTGATAACGATTTTTTTACGAACGGTAGGAAGCATTGATTTGAACGTAGTCATAAGTTAAATCGCACCCCCATGCTAATCCGTGTCCGTCTCCTTGTTCTAAAGACACGTAAATTTTCACTTCATTGGCTTTTAAGATTTTAATTAGTTCTTCTTCAGAGAAAGGTACTGGTTCCCCATTTTGAACCATCAACGCATCACCAATGTTAATAGTGATTTTCTCTGGATCTACTGTCGCACCGCTATAACCAACAGCTGCAATAATTCGTCCCCAGTTAGCGTCGTTTCCGAAAACAGCTGTTTTTACAAGAGGGGATCCTACGACTGTTTTAGCAATCTTACGTGCTTCTACATCAGATACTGCCCCCGAAACTTCTACTTCGATTAACTTCGTTGCACCTTCTCCATCACGAGCGATTGCTTTTGCTAAATCTTCTGCTACTAATTGTAATGTACTATAGAAATTAGCCCAGTCAGCGTGAGCTGGAGTTAAAGATTCATTACCTGCTAAACCATTAGCCATCACAATAACAGTATCATTTGTGGACGTATCACCATCAACTGTAATTGCATTAAAAGTTAAATCTGTAATGTCAGAAAGTGCCTTTTGTAACACATCTGATTCGATATTAGCATCTGTTGTAATAAATCCAAGCATCGTTGCCATATTTGGTTCAATCATTCCTGATCCTTTGGCAGTACCCGAAATAATCACTTCTTTGCCATCTATTAACGTACTATAAGTTGTGTTTTTCATCACTGTATCTGTAGTTAAAATTGCTTGAGCAAAATCAATACCATGTTCAATTGTATTTCCTAATTCTAATGTCTCTACCCCTGTACGGATTGGTTCCATTTTCATAATTTCACCAATTACACCAGTTGAAGCAACTCCTACAAGTGAAGGATCAATTCCAAGCTTACCAGCTGCTAGGCTTTGCATTTCATATGCATCAATAACTCCTTGTTTACCTGTGCAAGCATTAGCATTTCCTGAATTGACAATTAGCGCTTGCATTTTACGATTTTGATAAACAACCTCTTTAGTTACTTTTAACGGAGCCGCCTGAATCGCATTCGTTGTAAAAACTCCCGCCACACTTGCTGGAACTTCACTTACTAATAAGGCAAGGTCTTTTTTCTTATGTTTAATACCACAGTGAATACCTGCAGCAGAAAATCCCTTTGGTGAAATAATATTTTTGCTTGTTAATTTTCTAACTTCATATAATGTACTCATTTGTTCTCCTCCTTAAATAAATAACGGAATCACGTCTAAACCTAATGTCTGTGGTAAATTAGATTGAACATTCATATTTTGAATTGCTTGCCCTGCAGCACCTTTTACTAAATTATCAATAACACCAACAATTGTAGCTCGATTTGTTCTTTCATCCAGTTGAACAAAGATATCACAATAGTTAGAACCTTTTACACGGTTTGTTCCTATTGAATTAACGTCTTGAACCACTCGGACAAAAGGATGATTTTTATATGTTTCTAGTAAACAATCATTTAACTGTTGATTGGTAACGCCCGGTAAAACGGGTGCATATGAAGTGGCTAAAATTCCACGTGTCATGGGAACCAAATGCGTATTGAAAGTAATCGTCGTTTCTGCATCAGCAAACATTGTGATAGCCTGCTCAATTTCTGGTATATGTTGATGTTCATTTACTTTATATATTGAAAAGTTTTCGTTCATTTCACTAAAGTGTGTAGTTTGGGAAGGCTTATTTCCTGCACCCGAAACTCCACTTTTTGCATCAATCACTAGGTACCGAGGATCGATTAACCGTTCTTTTATTAGAGGCAATACTGAAAGTAGGACAGCCGTAGGATAACAACCCGGATTGGCTATTAAACTAGCTGATTTAATATTAGTCTCATTCCATTCCGTTAGACCATAGACGCTCTCTTTTACAATTGATTCTGGGGCTGGTTCTTTTTTGTACCACTTTTTATAGGCATTTAAATCCTTTAAGCGATAATCCCCCGAAAGGTCTATTAATTTTGGGCCAATCCCTACTAATGGAGGTAATAGTTTACTTGTTACACCTGAAGGAGTACTTGTAAATACAACGTCAAACTTAGCTAGAGTTTCTTCTTCAATTTTTTGTAATGGCGTATCGTGAATCGATAACAAATGACCAAATTTTGAGGAAAAAATGGCTCCTTCTTCAGAAGAAGTAAATAATTCTATTTTTTCTACTTCTGGATGGTTGTGTAAGAAACGTATTAATTCTAAACCACCATATCCTGTTGCCCCGATTATTCCTACTTTCAATTCATTCACCCCTGTTAAAAACTTGTATTGTTAATTTTTGATTATGCAGATTTCTTACTTTACGACTTCTAAATCTGCCATGATAACGTAAGTATAATTCTGCATAATTATTTAGTCAACTGTATTTTTATATATTTTCGAAACTTTCCCACGAATAATAAAAAAGGGTACTCTATCATATTTTATATGTGAGTACCCTTCAATTTATATTGAATAAATATTAAGATTTTGTGAATGATTTGAATTCTAAACTATAAAATCTATATGTTAATACCAAAAGTACTATATTTTAATCTTCCATTGTTGATAAATCACCTGTTGGTAACTTGAGTTCCCAAGCTTTTAAAACGCGTCGCATAATCTTACCGCTTCTTGTTTTTGGAAGTTTATCTTTAAATTCGATTTCTCTTGGTGCAGCATGGGCAGCCAGTCCTGTTTTTACAAAATTACGTATTTCTTCTACTAATTCTTCGCTAGGCTCAACACCTTCACGTAAGGCGATAAAGGCTTTGATGATTTCTCCTCGTATTGCATCAGGTTTGCCAATTACCCCTGCTTCTACGATATCTGGATGCTCTAACAGTTTACTTTCAACTTCAAATGGTCCTACTCTTTCACCGGAAGTCATGATTACATCATCAACCCGGCCTTGGAACCAAAAGTATCCATCTTCATCCACATAAGCTGAGTCGCCAGTCACATACCATTCATCTTTTAAGAAATAGGATTGGTAACGTTCTGGATTTCTCCAGATCTTACGCATCATAGATGGCCAGCCCTTTTTAATCGCTAAATTCCCCATTGAATACGGTGGTAATTCATTCCCTTCGTCATCTACGATTGTCACATAAATACCTGGTATCGGTTTACCCATTGAACCCGGCTTAATATCCATTGAAGGATAATTACAAACGATATGACCACCTGTTTCAGTCATCCACCAAGTGTCATGGATTCTATGTCCTAGTATATCCATTCCCCATCGAATGACTTCTGGATTTAATGGTTCACCTACTGAAAGCACATGACGAAGTGTAGAAACGTCAAATTGCTCTAATATACTTGTTCCAGCGCCCATCAACATTCTAAAGGCTGTAGGAGCGCTATACCAAACAGTTACACCATACTGTTCAATTGCACCATACCAATTTTGAGGACTAAAACGTCCACCAACGATTAAGTTCGTTGCACCACTTAACCATGGGCCAAATACTCCATATGCTGTACCTGTTACCCACCCTGGGTCTGCTGTACACCAGAATATATCTTGTTCATTTAGATCAAGAACCCACTGAGCAGTTTGGTAATGCTGTAGCATGGCATTATGAACATGTAGAACTCCTTTTGGAGCACCTGTTGAACCAGAAGTATAATGAAGAAGCATACCATCTTCACGGTCAACCCATTCAATTTCAAATGAGCTTTGTGCTTCATTTAGTTTTTTTGTAAAGTCTACGATTTTATCAGTCTCTTCTATTTGTTCCCCAACAACGAAGATCTTTTCTAAATGTGGTAGTTTCTCTACGGGTACTCTATTTAATAAGTTGGCAGTTGTAACTAAAACTTTTGCTTCACTGTCTGCTAATCTGTCATAAACCGCACCTTCCATAAACGCTTCAAATAATGGACCTACAATAACACCCATTTTTATAGCACCTAATAGAGAAAAATATAGTTCTGGTGAACGTGGCATAAATATAAACAAACGGTCACCTTTTTCAAGCGAAGTATGTTGTTTAAAAACATTTGCAGCTTTATTCGAAAAACGTTTCATATCATAAAACGTATAGCTTTCTTTTCGTGTCCCATCATCGAAAAATAATGCTACTTTATTTTTTCGGAAGCTTTCGGCATGTCGGTCAATTGCTTCATAAGCTGCATTAAATTTTCCCGTCGTATGCCAGCTAAATGCTGTTTCTGTTTCTTTCCAACTAAAAGATGCGGCCTTTTCATCATAGTTTTGTAAATGATGATTCCCATTTACGGCTGCTAATCTGTTTGTAATTTTTATCCCCATAAAAATTACCCCTTTCAAATCAATTTCGCCTAAAAGTTCCCTTTTATAAAATCCATAAATTATGGAATAAAAACTATATTATACCCTTTAAATTAAATATCAAGGCGATAATTTTACAATCTATAAGTTAAATTTACTATTATAGTTTGATTATTTTTCATTCTACAATATTCTGAACATTTTGAGTTGAATATTTTAAATCTTATAATAATTCTTGTATTTTTAACAAATAACAACGATTTTACGCATGATTTATCATATAATGAGAGTATCAAATACATGTGGAGCGAATTAGAATGGAACATATTAAAACCTATTATTCCATTGAAATGGAAACGAGGCATGGGCTAGTTGTAATAGAGGGACCTGTTCTGCCTGAGCAACTAGAAAAATATACATTTCATGAAGATTTGGTAGCTTTTCGGCCATCCAAACAGCAGCATAAGGCATTAGTAGAAATCGCCAAACTTAAAGAAGGAAGAATTACTATTATACGTAATGGCGAAACCGTTGTAGGTTATGTTACGTTTCTATACCCGGATCCTTTAGAAAGCTGGTCTGAGGATCACATCGAAAACATGATCGAACTAGGTGCGATAGAGGTCATTCCTTCTTATCGAGAAAATGGGATAGGAAAAAAATTATTAGAAGTTTCTTTCATGGACGATGCAATGGAAGATTACTTAGTGATCACAACGGAATATTATTGGCATTGGGATTTAAAAGGTACGGGTTTAAATGTTTGGGACTATCGAAAAATGATGGAGCGATTGATGCAGCATGTCAATTTCGAGTACTATGCAACGGACGACCCGGAGATTACTTCACATCCTGCTAATTGTTTAATGGCAAGAGTAGGAAAACGTGTAAACTCTAATACAATCGAACGGTTTGACCAATTGCGCTTTAGAAAGCGTTTTATGTACTAATAGTGAGGTGGAAACACGTATGATGATTATCGAAGAAATAATGAATAGAGATGTACATTCTTTAGCCCCTTCAAATACTGTTAGAGATGCTCTAAACATTATGAGGGAAAAGAAAATTAGACACTTACCGATAGTAGACGACACAGAAAATATCGTTGGGATTATCACTTCACATGATTTAAAAAATATATTTCCATCTGCTACTAATGGAGATTCTACAATAATAACTTATGATACGAAGCTCGAAGAAATTATGATTAAAAACCCTTTAATAGGACATCCTCTAGATTTTATTGAAGAAGTTGCTCTTACACTTTATGACTCTAAAATTAGTTGCTTACCTATCGTTTCTGGAGGGAAATTAGTTGGTATCGTTACAGCTACAGATTTACTTTATACATATATAGAGCTAACGGGTGCAAACAAACCCTCTTCTAAGATTGATATAAGAGTGATTGATAAGCCAGGAATTTTATCAAACATAACAGAAATATTTAAACGGCATAATGCGAATGTTTTAAGTATTTTAGTCTATCCTAGCAAAAGTCACAAAGAAAGTAAGATTATTAGTGTCCGAGTACAAATCATTAATCCGTTATCTATTATTGAAGATTTAAGAAATAAAGGATTTGATGTTTTATGGCCAAATCTACCTGGAGTCGAACGTTTATGAAAAATGCAGTATTTATCTACTCACCAGAACAACTAGGATATAAGTTTACAGATTCCCATCCATTTAATCATAAACGACTGCTGCTCACAATGGATTTACTAAAGGAAATACAAGTACTCTCAGATTCAGATATTATCCCTGCTAGAGTTGCTACAGATGAAGAAATTGCTCTTGGCCATGATCAAAAATATATGGAAATTGTAAAAAAAGCTGGCCACGGCTTATTAACTCCCGAACAATGTGAAAATTATGGAATTGGAACGGAAGATACACCCATATTCCCAAATATGCATGAAGCTAGTGCATTATTAGTCGGCAGTACTTTACAGGCTGTGGACTATGTGATGCAAGGTAAAAGTCGTCATGCATTAAATTTAGGTGGAGGGCTTCATCACGGTTTCCAAGGTCGAGCCTCTGGTTTTTGTATTTATAATGACAGTACCGTCGCCATTCGTTATATGCAGAAAAAATATAATGCTCGAGTGTTATATATAGATACAGATGCTCATCACGGAGATGGAGTTCAATGGGCATTTTATGATGATCCAAATGTCTGTACTCTTTCTATTCATGAAACAGGCCGTTATCTTTTTCCTGGTACAGGTAATGTTACAGAACGTGGAAATGGTCAGGGCTATGGTACAACTTTCAATTTCCCTATTGATGCCTTTACGGAAGATGAAAGCTATTTAGAGATATACGAACAAGCAGTAAGAGAAGTATTTGAGTATTTTAAACCTGATGTCGTTATCACGCAAAATGGTGCTGATGCTCATTATTTTGACCCGCTTACTCATCTTTATGGAACGATGAAAATCTATCAAGAAATTCCTAAATTAGCCCATAAACTAGCACATGAATATTGTGATGGGAGATGGATTGCTGTCGGCGGTGGTGGATATGATATTTGGCGTGTTGTTCCGAGAGCTTGGTCTTTTATATGGACAGAAATGAACGATCTGCCTTTACCAACAGGAGCTTTACCAAAAAGCTGGTTATCTAAATGGCAATCAGAATCACCGGTACCGTTTATCCCCACATGGGAAGATCCAAATCCTTTATATGAGCCGATTCCTAGAAAGTTAGAGATTGAAGAAAAAAATGCCCAAATGCTCAAGAAAGCACTCCACATGATTCGATCAGAGGCCAACCGACCAAAATAAAAATTTAAGCATAAAGATTACCCAGACTGTCTTGAAAACGCTTGTCATCCAAGGCGCGCAGCCGAACGAAGACGCGAATAGAATTTGCCTTCATGAGCGAATTTTAATTTGCGACGAAAGCGTTAGCGACAGGAGCAATGTTTTTACGCACCGAAAGCGTTAGCGTCAGGTGTGCACGAGCGAGACAAGCAACGCAGGATGAAAGCGTTTGTCAACAGTCTGAAGGCAGCTACGTTAAAAACGAGCTGCCTCCTTTTATGATTTAACTGATTTTCTTTTCTCAATTCTGTGTGGAATAATTACCGATTGATCCTCAATGTCTTCTTTGTTCATTAATTTTGTTAGTAAGCGCATCGCCACAGCACCAATATCATAAAGTGGCAAAACTACACTCGTTAATTGAGGGCGTACCATTCGGGCAAGCTTTGAGTTCTCAAAGCTTATTACTTCAATTTCATCAGGAACCACTTTCCCATTATCTTGTGCACCATGAATTAACCCAATTGCAATTTCATCACTTCCTGCAAAAAAAGCAGTTGGTGGATCTTCTAGGTTACTTACTGTTTCCCATGCTTCTAGCCCACTATCATATGTACCATCATCTGAGATAATTAACTGTTCATCAATCTCAATGTTGGCATCTATCAACGCCTTTTTATAAGCTTCCAGTTTAAACTTCGAATTAATGGTATATGCGGATGGACCATAAACAATTGCAATCCGTTTATGACCATTTTCGATTAACATTTGAACTGCTTCATATGAAGCCTGGAAATAATCGATGTTAACTGAAGGAAATTTATTACTTTCATCCACTGAGCCAGCAAGAACAATTGGTACAGGAGAATGTTCCATTGACTGGTGTAAATTTGGTGTTACTGCGTCACTCATCATGACAATACCATCAACTTGCTTTCCTAACATAGTGTCTAAAAGATTTAATTCTTTATCCTCGTTTTGGTCAGAGTTCGCTAAAATGATATTATAGCGATACATTGTTGCAATATCTTCGATTCCTCGTGCTGCTTCAGCATATATATTGTTCGATATATCTGGGATAATTACCCCTACAGTTGTTGTTTTCTTACTTGCTAAACCTCGTGCTACAGCATTAGGTCGATATTCTAAACGTTCTATAACTTCTAACACTTTTTTTCTAGTTGCAGGTTTTACATTTTGGTTTCCGTTAACTACACGTGACACCGTCGCCATTGAAACATTTGCTTCACGTGCAACATCATAAATCGTTACAGTCAAAGGATACGCCTCCTTTTAAGTCAAATTATTATTTTAATCATACGACAATTTCCATTTCTTTTTCAATATAAACGGTGTAATCTTCATAAAGATTAAACATTTACCTACTTTTTACAAAAAAAATTGGGTAATTGTATAGATTTTATAATGATAAAGGTGGTTTACCTTATCCCGATCGTTAGATTAGTACTCGGTCTAATATCTGTAAAAAAAGTCCAAAAGTATTTTTTTACAAATACTTTTGGACTTTAGGTTTATTAAGCTTTTAATTCATATTGTTTCATGAACTTTTGGATTTCTCCATAAAATGCATCAAACTCTGGTATATCCATTTGTTGTTGAGAATCAGAAAGTGCCACAGATGGATCAGGATGCACTTCTGCCATTACACCATCAGCACCAATTGCGATGGCTGCTTTAGCACATGGTAATAATAAATCTTTTCGCCCTGTTGAATGCGTCACATCAACAAATACAGGTAAATGAGTTTCTTGTTTTAAAATAGGCACAGCAGAAATATCTAAAGTATTACGAGTTGCTTTCTCGTAAGTACGGATCCCGCGCTCACAAAGCATAATATTTTGATTTCCTTGAGACATGATATATTCAGCCGCATGGATAAACTCATCGATTGTAGCTGCTAAACCACGTTTTAACAATACAGGTTTGTTTGTTGAACCAACAGCTTTTAATAATTCAAAGTTTTGCATGTTACGTGCACCAATTTGGATAACATCTACATAATCTAATGCTTCTTCGATATGAGCAGGTGTTACGATTTCAGTTACAACGCCTAATCCATATTCTTTAGAAATTTGTTTTAAGATTTTAAGACCTTCTAGTCCTAGACCTTGGAAATCATATGGAGAAGTACGAGGTTTGTATGCTCCACCTCGGATTAACTTCAGTCCTTTTGCTTGGATAGAAGCTGCAACTGCTGCAACCTGTTCGTATGATTCTACTGAACATGGACCAAATACAAATGTTGGACCTCCTGCTCCTACTGTTTCACCATTGATTTCAACTACTGTATCATCAGATTTTTTCTTACGTGATACAAGTAATTCTTTCTTCTTATCTGCCTCTAGTTGTTTTAATGCAGTTTTGAAGATTTGTTTAAATATATAATCTACCGTCATTTGATTTAACGGTCCTTTATTATGCTCTTTTAAAAGATTTAACATATGGCGTTCACGAAGAGGATCGTATCGGTTAACACCTTGTTTTTCTTTAATCTTACCAATTTCATTAACAATTTCTGCTCTTTCATTAATTAAACGTAAGATTTCTATGTTTAATTCGTCAATTTGACTACGAAGTGCTTCTAAATTTTGCTCACTCATATCTATTCTCCTCTCTTTTGTGTATGCTACTCTTTTCAGAACATCAAAATGTATGGTACATTTTAAGTTAATAATTATATTATAATCAACAAATTCTAAATTGTCACGCTTTTTTCTTTAGCGCTTCAACTCGCTAAAGTGTTTTTTATTATTCCCTTGAAAGGAAGCGGTTTCACTTTGAGCTCAAAATTATTTGCTTTAGATATAGGTACACGCTCCGTAGTTGGTCTTATTTTAGAAGAACAAAATACTCATTTCCATGTAGTAGATATACTTATGAAAGAACATAAAGAGCGTGCTATGGTAGATGGGCAAATACATAATGTTTTATATGTTGCAGACTTAATAAAGGAAATTAAATCTGAACTTGAAGAAAGGCATGGCCCATTATCTAAAGTAAGTGTAGCCGCTGCAGGCCGCGCACTAAAAACAGAGCAAGCTAGCGTTACCATTAACATCAAAAATCGGCCAATTTTTACCGAAGAAGACATTAGTCGTCTGGAATTACAGGCAGTTCAACTCGCTCAGACTAAACTACATTCTTCTAACAAAGATGAAAAAACAAATCATTATTATTGTGTAGGTTATTCTGTACTTTATTATAAGCTAGATGGTGAGGAGATTGGTAGTTTAGTAGACCAACATGGCGATGAAGCAACAATTGAAGTCATCGCTACTTTTTTACCAAGAGTAGTTGTTGAATCATTACTAGCAGCACTTAAAAGGGCTGGATTAGAAATGGAAGCTCTCACTTTAGAGCCTATCGCTGCCATTAATGTTCTTATCCCCCCTTCTATGAGACGACTAAATGTGGCGCTTGTCGATATTGGTGCAGGCACATCAGATATCGCCATTACAGATAAAGGAACAATTGTAGCTTATGGTATGGTCCCAACTGCTGGAGATGAAATAACTGAGGCTTTAAGCGATCAATATTTGCTAGATTTCCCCGTTGCAGAAATGACAAAACGTCAATTAACTTCTGAAAGTCATGTTTCGATTCAAGATATCCTTGGTTTTGAACAAACTTATTCCAAAGAAGAAGTACTACAAACTATCCAATCTTCAATAGAAGCTCTAGCCCAGGCAATTGGCGATGAACTATTGAGATTAAACAATCATATTCCTCCTAAAGCTGTCATGCTTGTGGGAGGTGGAAGTTTAACACCTAATTTACCTAATCAATTGAGTAAAGTATTAAATCTTCCAGTAAATCGAGTTGCAGTTCGTGGTGTAGATGCCATTCAAGGCTTGACGAAGGATGAATCCATTCCGGCAACACCAGAACTTGTCACACCGATTGGCATTGCTGTTGCTGCAAAAAAATCACCTATCCAATACTTAACAGTAACTGTAAATGAGCAAGTTGTACGCTTATTTGAATTAAAAGAAATCACTGTTGCCGACGCCTTTTTAACAGCCAATATACGAGCTAATCAGCTATATGGTAAACCAGGTCATGGCATAGCGATAACGATAAATAATCAAGATATTTTTATTCCCGGTGAACACGGTCACCCATCAAAAATTTTTATCAATGGGGAACCTGCTTCAACGAAAGCAAGAATTAAAAATGGTGATGCTATTACTTTAATTGAAGGACCGAATGGACAGGATGCTAAAGCCACAGTTCGTGATATTGTGGATAATGCCCTTATTAAAAAAGTGACTATCCAAGAAGAGACTTACATTGTTGAGCCTATTGTTACGCTGAACAATAAAATCTGTACGGTTAATGAAGAATTAAAGGATAGAGATTCGCTTCAAGTGAAGACGATTGAAACAATTGAAGACCTACTTAAATACTTAAAGAAAACTGATTTATTACAAAATCTACAGCCTTACTATGTTTCAATTGATGGAAAACCTGTTTTCTTCCCAGAGTTTTCGTCAAAATTACTTTTGAACGGAAAACCATGTAAACCTAACTTTCCATTTAAAGATAGTGATTCCATTACTATCGAAAATAATAGAGTTCCATCAATGGATATGATCGTAAACAAGTTAGGTATCGCTCTTGAAGAAAAAATCTTTGTAACTTTCCAACATAAAGAGTTAGAACTTCAAAAAGTATGTCGGGAAGTTTTACAAAATGATGAAGTAGTTATAGCTTCACAATTGGTTTTAAACGGTTCTTCCCTATCCATTATTGAGAAAAATACTACTAAATGGACAATCAACGATATTTTCCGTTTTTCTAATTGGCAAATACCCGACAATTTTAAAGGGCAATTTACAATTTTAAGAAATGGACAGCCTTCATCATTTAATGATGAGATTTTTGGTGGCGATCAACTCGAGATAGTGTTAACAGAGCATTCTATCATAGACTAAGTTATACTAGTTCATCAACAGTATTTACGTTTTGTGTTGACATTTTTACATAAGAAAAAACCAGGCGGTTCAACGTAATGTGTTCCGCCTGGTTTTATTCATTTTTGGTAATCCTTTAAATAGAGGAAGGCTTTGATGCTTCTGACAGATCTACACCTTCATATGTTTCATTTTCTAAAGGTTCTTCACCTTCGTATGAAACCGTACCATCATCAAATACAGTTGGTACTTTTGAATTTTTATATTTCACTTTATCAACAAGTTGAGTTGATTGTTCTTTTAATTGATTGGAAAGCTGAACAGTTTTTTCCTTTGCTGTTGAAGATAATGTGACACTTTTGTCCTTAATCATACCGGCTTGGATTACTACATCGTTACGTAAATCTCTACCTGGTTTAGGTGCTAGTAATAAACCAGCAGCTGCTCCAACGATTCCACCCACTAATGCCCCAATAACAAAATCTTTCATGTTCACTGAATCCTCCTCGTAAATAGCATCTGTTCCTGTATAAACTTGAGGTAAATTTGGTAATTCATTCTTTACTTCGTTATAGTTTGGTTTTTCCCCTGACATTTTCTCTCATCCCCTTTTGTATTATCTACGCTTAAATTTTGAAGATTTTTTAACGATTTCTTCTGTAGCTTCATTAACATCTGCCTGATCAATTGTTTTACGTTTTTTCCATTTATCGGCAAAATCCATAGCTACGTTACCCCATTGTACCACTTGAGCAATCTTCTCTTCATTTTTACTTACTTCAGAAGTAATGGACGTAGTGATTTGATTGATAGAAGTATTTAAATTGTTTACTGAAACCCCTATATTTTTCACTGCATCTACTACAGAATTTAACTTCTCTGCTTTCTGTGTAATATCCTCTGCTAGCGTATTCGTTTTCTCTAATAGAGAGGTTGTCTCACGCGTAATCCCTTCCATTTGCCCTTCAATTCCGGCAATCGTACCTGCCATACTGTTTAACGTGTTTTTTAATCCAAATAAAGTCATACCAACACTAATACATAAAACTAAAAAGCCGATTGCTGCAAGTAATGCTGCGATGTATAAAATGATTTCCATAAAATAACCTCCTACGTCTACTACTTCCTCTGTTCGACAGAATCTTTATAGAATCCTTCAATTTAGAAAAAACAGCCTAAACATAGGCGTTTAAGCTGTTTCTTCGTTGCTTTTCAACACATTTTCAAATGCACTTTGGTACTTATTGATATCGCCTGCACCCATGAATAGGAATACAGCATCGGAATGCTCTTTCAAAAGCTCAATATTATCAGTATGAAGAACATTACTATTAGGAATCAAAGCCTGTAAATCTTCAATTGACAATGCGCCTTGCTTTTCACGTGCTGAACCGAAAATATCACATAAATATACTGCATCTGCGTTTGATAAGCTATCCGCAAAGTTTTGTAAAAATGCTGCTGTACGACTGAATGTATGCGGTTGGAAAACAGCTATGATTTGTCGATCAGGATATTTTTGACGTGCTGATTGTATTGTTGCTTTTATTTCTGTTGGATGATGTGCATAATCATCTACAAGTACACTATTCCCTATTTTCGTCTCTGTGAAACGTCTTTTTACTCCACCATAAGTACGTAAACGATCTTGAATTAGTTGCGCAGGGATACCTTCATAATGACATAAAGAAATAACGGCAAGGGCATTAAGAACAGTATGATCACCATATAAAGGAATAAAGAATTGATCATAGTATTCATTACGCACATAGACCTCAAAAGTTGTACCTTCTGTTGTTTTTTCAATATTTCTAGCTGCAAAATCATTATGCGCACCGAATCCGTAGTATACTACTGGAACATTTGCTTGAATTTTTTGTAGATGTTCATCATCACCGCATGCAATAATTGCTTTGTTTACTTGCAATGCAAGTGATTGGAATGCAGAGTAGACATCTTCAATTCCAGAAAAATAATCCGGGTGATCAAAGTCAATGTTTAGCATAACTGCGTAATCTGGATGATAAGCTAAGAAGTGACGACGATACTCACATGCTTCCATTACAAAAAAGCTTGCGTTCTCATTACCAGAACCTGTTCCATCACCAATTAAAAATGAAGTTGGCATAAAGCCTTCAATAACATGACTCATTAAACCAGTTGTCGATGTTTTGCCGTGTGCTCCAGTAATCGCAATCGAAGTGTAACGATTGATATAATCTCCTAGGAACTTATGATAACGAATAACTTCTACGCCTAATTCTTTTGCACGTACAAGCTCTGGGTGCTCGTCAGGGAATGCATTACCAGCAATAACTGTCATACCCTCTTTAATATTGTCAGCACTAAAAGGAAGAATTGTAATATTGCGATCTCTTAGTGGTTTTTCTGTAAAATAATAGGTTTCATAATCAGATCCTTGCACCTGTTCGCCTGAATCAAATAAAATTTGAGCCAATGAACTCATGCCTGAACCTTTAATTCCTGTAAAATGATAAAATGTCATATTTTAAACCTCCCGGGATACACAGTTCCCAATGAATGAACGATTGAATTTAAGTTAGTTTGTGCCATTTAATAAAAACTTACCCCATTATAGCACTATTTTTAAAAAAGAAAATTGTTATTATAACTTTATTTATCTAGTTATTCACTCATTTATTAGTATTTTTTTTATTGTAATAGAAAATGTCATTCATGCCCTAAATAAGTCATTGTTTAAATTGGAATAAGAATAGTATTTTTTACCTCCATGTGTAAGTCAAACATATCTTAACCTAAAAGGTCATAACGATTACTTTTGTTCCACCAATTGGAAGGAAGTAAAATTTATACTTCTTATTCTTCAAAAAAATGAGAGGGGGTATCCCCTCATTATTCAAACATTGAATTTAAATCATTTTCTGTAATATAAACCTCTCTCGGCTTACTTCCTCTTTGCTCTGAGATTAAACCTTGCCCCTCTAACATATCGATTAGTCGTGCCGCACGATTATAACCTATATGATATTTTCTTTGAATAGAAGAAGTAGACGCAGAACCTTGTTCATGAACAAAACGGCAAACTTCTTCAAATAACTCATCTTGCTCTTCTACCATTTCACTTTTCTTTAATAGTTCATCTTGTTGGAAGAAATATTCAGGTTCTCCCTGTGCTCTAACATGGTCTATTATTTCCTCTATTTCATCATCAGTTACAAATGTACCTTGTAGACGAATTGGAGCGCTCATGCCATTTCCTAGGTAAAGCATATCGCCTCTTCCCAATAATCTTTCTGCTCCTTGACTATCGATAATTGTACGAGAATCAATTTGCGATGAAACTGCAAAAGCAATACGCGTAGGAATATTTGATTTAATTAAACCTGTAATAACATCAACAGACGGGCGTTGAGTCGCTACAATCAAATGAATTCCACAAGCTCTAGCTTTTTGAGCAATACGACAAATCGCTTCCTCAACATCCGCTGGCGACATCATCATTAAATCAGCAAGTTCGTCAATGACGATTAAGATATATGGCAATTTATGTCCATGTTCACCTTTTGAATCTGCTAGTTTATTAAATCGTGATAAGTCACGTACTCCTGCATGTGCAAATAATTGGTAGCGTCTTTCCATCTCTTCTACAGCCCATTTTAATGCTGCTGTTGCTGCTTTTACATCGGTAATTACCGGACTAACTAAATGTGGAATATGGTTAAATGGTGCGAGTTCTACCATTTTTGGATCAATAAGCATTAGCTTTAATTCATTTGGATTCGCTTTGTATAATAAACTGATTAAAATAGAGTTAATACAAACAGATTTTCCTGATCCTGTAGCTCCTGCGATTAATCCATGTGGCATTTTTCGTAAATCAATCGTTACAGGCTTACCTGTTAAATCCAAACCTAATGCTGCTTCTAACGGTGAGTCAGAATCTAAAAATGAATCGCTGCATGTTACTTCAGATAATTGTACAGCTCTTGAGATACGATTTGGTATTTCAATTCCGATAGTACTCTTACCTGGAATCGGAGCTTGAATACGAATATCCTTTGCTGCAAGAGCTAGCTTTAAATCATCCGAGAGATTTCGAACTTTACTAACTTTTGTGCCGTGTCCGACTGTAATCTCAAATTGAGTTACTGCTGGCCCTTGTGTAATTGATTCTACTTGTGCCGTTACTTGGAAATAAGATAACGATTCAACTAAAACATCCGCTTGCGATTCTAACCATTCTCGATCGTCTGTTTTTTCTTCAGGTGGTGATAAAAACTCAAAAGAAGGTTTTACATAAACTTTAGTCGGTAATTGTTCTTCTGGGATGTCTTTCGCATCCTCGTTAGCAATTTCTTCCGTCTCTTCTTGTGAGGGTTCAATTTCTTGATTCTGTATAGTGTCCTGCTGTTGTGTTTCTAGATTTTGTTCTTCTTGTATAGCCAAGGATTGATTTTCTTGATTGTTTTCAACACGTTCAAATGTTGTTGTTAGATTAGCCTGTAAGATTTCATGAGGTTTCACTATTTCATGGAATTCTTCGGGCTTAGTTGTCAGCCTATGCTTTTCCTTAATATCATCATTATGTTGAAGCATTTGTTTTTGTGCTAATTTAATAGCATATTTTTCTTTGTCTGACTTCAGCATTAACACATTAAACGGCAATTTACTACCTTTTGGCTCCGTTTCAACTTGTTGAATTTCTTCACTTTCGCTCATTTCATTATTGGTTACACTTACTTCCGTAATTTGTGAATCAGATAATGGGAAACAATCCTTAATATCGTCATTTTCTGAAAGGTCATCTGCATAGGTTTCGTTACCCAGAACACTTTCCATTTCAGTATCTTCCATTAGTTCACTGTCACTTAATGCAATTGAGACCAACTTTTGGACTTGATCACTTTGAATAGGTTCTTGGAATTGTTCCATTTCTTGATGTATGTCGTTAGATAATTTTCCACTATCTTGTTGATGTAACTCTTGACTGGCTTGTACTTCCTCGAAAGGCACACCCTGCTCTTCCTCAATTAATTCTTCAATTTCAGTTTCCTTAATGTAGAATTCGCTTTCAGATTCTGTTTGCAGAACATGCTCATTTTGTTGTTCTAAGTTTTCAAGTTCTTCAGCATTAGATGTTTTCACTTGTAGAACATCACCTTCATGATTCTCCACCTCATATACTGTCACTGCGACTTCTTGAACAGTAGGTGATAGTACATCATCTTGGGAGAGCTCAACATTCTCTTTTTCATCAACTTCATGATTTTCCACAGCTTCAGCTAGAATTGGAAACTCTTCCACTTTTTCATAAAGCCCTTCTTTTAAGACAATTGGTTGTTCCTCAAGTTCATCCTCAATCTCTATGAAACTAGTAGTTCTAGAAGAATCATAAGTAACTGATTGATTGTCAATTACATGGGTAGTAGTAGTTTCTACTTTCTGTACAACACTGTCTATTTCTTCTTTTATTTTTAAGCTTTCAGTAATTGCCCTATCAACTTTCTTTTCTTTCTGAAGTTGCGTTGAATCTGAAGAAACATCTTTTTCTTCTATATCGTTTTTATTCTCCAATGATTTTGCTTGCACGTTCTCCTGCTTTTTTGAAAGCAATTGGTCAATATTACTAGGTTTCTTAAATCCATATACAGGAGAAGGTACTTGAGTTGGTGTGAATCTTCTTTTTGGAACTAGAGGATCTTCTTCCTCCGCTGTATTCCTTTTTATAGTATTAGATAAATTTTTATAATCTTTTTCAACCCGTTCTCGTTCATGAGTCTTTATCTTATCAACTCTTTGGAGTCTAGTAGAATCGGCACGATTAATAATCGATGCTTTCCCTTTCATACGTTGCCGTTTTTCTAATAATTCTCGAATACCGGATACTTCAACATCATAAACTTTTGAAATTGCATTTGGCTGGTAAAAATACTTCATATCCTTTTTGGTAGTTTCAAACCTACTTGCGAATTGATCATTGTTATCTGTATGGTTTGGTTCTCGGGATTCGATTGGAATCTCCATCTCTTCATCTGCTATTAATGGAAACTTAAACCGATTTCTCGTATTTTGAGAATCGTCATCCATTTGGCTAATTTCATGATGCTTTTTAGTAGCTATTTCTTCTTCAAAGACATCTTCTTCATAATATTCTTCATCATCTATATCACTATCAAATAATCTATTAATTTGTTTTTTAAACCAATTCATTGTTAATCACTCTTTTCTATCAACATAGCTATTTTATTATAAAGTAATTATATGTAAGTAGGCACCAATATTTAACTAATGAATTATAATTCATTAGAAATTATATACCATTTCACTCAACGATTAACCAAATTATTAAAAAACTAGCTTAGATGTTAAAATAATATAAATCTACCTTAGTTAGCAAAATCATACCATAATTACATTTCAATAAGATAACAATGTTAAAACAATTCTATGAAAACAAATAGAGGATATCTCACATTTGGAGATATCCTCTTAGACAATTGACAAAAGCCTTTAAATAATATTACTTGCATTACACTGTTACACTCATGCTGATACACGTAGTACAGAGTATGAGTTTAAACCAAGTAATGATATATAGGCTTGATTATAAAGTTGATGGTGTTTCGAAAGGTGAACCTACTACCGCACTTTCATCTAATACTAAAATACCTTTTGCAGAAGGCGCATTTGGAATAGCTAATTCTCTAGCTGAACAAAGCATTCCACTTGAAGCTACACCACGTAATTCTGAATCTTTAATAACTAATCCTGAAGGCATAACAGCGCCAATTTTTGCTACAACTACTTTTTGACCTGCTTCAACATTAGGAGCACCACAAACGATTTGTAAAACTTCTTCTCCAACATTAACTTTACAAATACTTAACTTATCTGCATTTGGATGTTTTTCTTTTTCTTCAACATAACCCACTACAAACTTAGGTGAAAAGTCTACATCAAGAGAAATTGTTACTTCGTTTTGTTTTAAGGCCTTTTCAATTTTTTCTACAATTTCTGGTGTTACTTCCACAACACCTTGAGCATCTAAATCGATATATTTGCTCGCATTAAAGATATTAAATGCTTTAATTTCGCCAGTTGCTTGCTCTTTTAAGATAGCAATGTCTCCAACTTTTTCTACCTCAGTTTTTACAATTTTCTCAGCTGCTAGTTGGACTAAAAGTACATCCCCTACAAAGGCTTTATTATATGCTACGATCATTTTTCATCTTGCTCCTTATTTACTCTATTTTTTGCTAATATAAAGATTGGTTCTAATTCGCCTTTTTCATAGACAAATGACAATGATGTTATTGGCACAGCCCCTACTGAAAAGAAATGCATCGTCATTTGTGCTAATACATCATACCCTACTTCATTGCGAATATCCCCAATAATTAATACATCTTGGTGAGGAACCGACAATGTCATATCTCCCTCAATTTTAG
>Ga0182747_1001119_pt1 | contig 21726 bp, 20 predicted proteins | sample eDN3rd30CBELigBY_FD_128526 | JGI IMG/M metagenome (GOLD analysis project Ga0182747, IMG submission 128526) | Enriched backyard soil microbial communities from Emeryville, California, USA - eDNA 3rd pass 30_C BE-Lig BY (version 2) (version 2) | ecosystem: Environmental > Terrestrial > Soil >...
GCCGAAGTATTCGTCGCTGTGGTTCTCGCCCTTGGGCCAGGCGGGCTCGCCCAGCTGCACCGTGGGCAGGCTGGAGGCCATGCCCATTTTCTTCTTGTAGAGGTAGTAGCCCTTCTCGATGGTCCAGGTGACGATCAGCTGGTCGCCCTCGACGCGGGTGGCATAGCGGTACGCCTGCTGCGGGGGCAGGAAATCGTCCGCCGCCCCGGCCGGGACCGCCCACACTCCGGCCAGTAGCAGCGTCGCGCCGATGGCCCGCAGCCCGTTCCCGATCATCCGCAGCCTGTTTCTCACTTGCCTCGATCCTTACTTCGCGACGCCCATTCGGACCCAGTCGAGATAACGTTCGTTCCCGCCGGCGAGCGGCAGGGTCAGCAATTCCGGCAGCTCGTAGGGGTGCAGGGCCTTGAGTCTTGCTTCGAGCTCGCCCAGCCGGCCGGCCGTGGTCTTGGCGATCAGCAGGACCTCGGTGTCGTCCCGCAACTCGCCTTTCCACACATAAGTCGAGCGCACGCCGCCCACCTGATTGACGCAGGCGGCCAGCCCGTCGCTCACCAGCGCCCGCGCGATGGTTTGCGCCGTAGCTTCGTCCGGGCAGGCCGACAATGCCAGAATCACTTGCTCTGTCATGGAGTTAGTTACGCATGCCGTGGGGCGCGGAGCATAGCTGCGGCGCGCCCGCCACGCCATCGGTCTGCCACAAAACATCCCTTGAATTTAAACGTTTGCTCCCTATTATTAGCACCCGCCTGGGGTGAGTGCTAAAGCCGCACGGGCCTGAAAAAGGACTGGTGGCGAACCCGCGAGGGGGCGCTGTCCACCCCGCGACTTCGAGTTTTTTTACACCAATCGATCTCATATCGAGGTTTGAGCTATGGCTGACAAGCTGAAAATCCGTCCGTTGCACGATCGCGTGATCATCAAGCGCCTGGAGGAGGAGCGGACGTCCCCCGGCGGCATCGTGATCCCGGATTCGGCCACCGAGAAGCCCATCAAGGGCAAGGTCGTGGCCGTCGGCAAGGGCAAGATCCTCGAGAACGGCGACGTGCGCCCGCTCGACGTCAAGGTCGGCGACAACATCCTCTTCGGCAAGTACAGCGGCACCGAAGTGAAGGTGGACGGCGAAGAGCTCCTCGTGATGCGCGAGGAAGACGTCATGGCCGTGATCGAGAAGTAATTCGTCACCGCTTTCAAGAATCAATAGTTTCGACGAGGTTGAACTCACATGGCTGCTAAAGAAGTACGTTTCAGCGATGACGCCCGCACCCGCATGCTGCGCGGCGTGAACGTCCTGGCGAACGCCGTCAAGGCGACGCTGGGCCCCAAGGGCCGCAATGCGGTGCTCGAGAAGAGCTTCGGCGCCCCCACCGTCACCAAGGACGGCGTGTCGGTCGCGAAGGAAATCGAGCTCAAGGACAAGTTCGAGAACATGGGCGCGCAGATGGTGAAGGAAGTCGCTTCCAACACCTCCGACGAGGCCGGTGACGGCACCACCACCGCCACGGTGCTGGCCCAGGCGATCGTGCGCGAGGGCCTGAAGGCCGTCGCTGCCGGCGCCAACCCGATGGACCTCAAGCGCGGCATCGACGCCGCCGTCGCCGCGGCGACGGATGAGCTCAAGCGCCTGTCCAAGCCCTGCAAGGACCAGAAGGAAATCGCGCAGGTCGGCACGATCTCCGCGAACTCCGACGAGTCGATCGGCAAGACCATCGCCGACGCGATGGGCAAGGTCGGCAAGGAAGGCGTGATCACGGTGGAAGAAGGCTCGGGCCTGCAGAACGAACTCGACGTGGTCGAGGGCATGCAGTTCGACCGCGGCTACCTCTCGCCGTACTTCATCAACAACCAGCAGGGCCAGACGGCCGATCTCGACAACCCGTACATCCTGCTGTACGAGAAGAAGATCTCCAACGTCCGCGAAATGCTGCCGCTGCTGGAAGGCATCGCCAAGGCCGGCCGCCCGCTGCTGATCATCGCTGAAGACGTGGAAGGCGAAGCGCTGGCGACGCTGGTGGTGAACACCATCCGCGGCATCGTCAAGGTCGCGGCCGTCAAGGCGCCGGGCTTCGGCGACCGCCGCAAGGCCATGCTGCAGGACATCGCCGTCCTGACCGGCGGCCAGGTGATCTCCGACGAAGTCGGCCTGTCGCTGGAGAAGGCCACGCTCAACGACCTGGGCGAAGCCAAGAAGATCGTGGTGGAGAAGGAAAACACCACCCTCATCGACGGCAAGGGCAAGAACTCGGACATCAAGGCCCGCGTCGAGCAGATCCGCAAGCAGATCGAAGAAGCCTCGTCGGACTACGACAAGGAGAAGCTGCAGGAGCGCGTTGCCAAGCTCTCCGGCGGCGTGGCCGTGATCAAGGTCGGCGCTGCCACCGAGATCGAGATGAAGGAAAAGAAGGCTCGCGTCGAAGACGCGCTGCACGCCACCCGTGCAGCCGTTGAAGAAGGCGTGGTGCCGGGCGGCGGCGTGGCGCTGATCCGTGCGCAGAAGGCCATCGACAAGCTCGAGGTCAAGAACGAAGACCAGGCGTTCGGTATCCGTATCCTGGCCCGTTCGATCGAAGAGCCGCTGCGCCAGATCGTTGCCAACGCCGGCGAAGATGCCGCGGTGGTGCTGGCCAAGGTCAAGGAAGGCAAGGGCACGTACGGCTACAACGCCGCGACCGGCGCCTACGGCGACATGCTCAACATGGGCATCCTGGATCCGACCAAGGTCACGCGCCTGGCGCTGCAGAACGCAGCATCGGTCGCCGGCCTGCTCCTGACGACCGAGGTGATGATCGCCGACGCTCCGAAGGAAGAAGCCGATCATGCGCACGGTGCCGGCGGCGGCATGGGTGGCATGGGCGGTATGGATGGCATGGGCATGTAATCGACGCTGCGTCGGTTCATATCGAGGAAAGCCCCGCGCAAGCGGGGCTTTTCTTTTGGGCAGGTCTTTCGAGCCGATCCTTGCGCGGATCGCGGCAGGCCGGTTGCCTGCGATGCGTGCGCAAATGTCGGCTATGCTTGTACGCGACGATCCCTTCGATCCGGCCGAGTCGGCCGGCAATCGGTCTTAAGGACGCGCTGGGGAGAAGCGTATGCCGTGGTGGCTGTGGCTGGTGGTCGGTATCGGCTTGCTCGGTGTCGAGATGTTCGTCATCGATGCCCAGTTCTATCTCGTGTTTCTCGGCGCTTCCGCCGTCCTCGTCGGGCTGCTGGGCCTGTCGGGCGTGGCGCTGCCGGAATGGGCACAGTGGCTCACGTTCGCGGCTCTGGCCATCGTGGCCATGCTGACGTTCCGGCGGCGTATTTATGAGCTGGTGCGTTCGCGCAGCGGTCACGTCGAGGAGCGCCTGACGCTCGGCGACCGCATCGTGGTGCCGGTGCGGCTGGAACCGGGCCAGAGCTGCCGCGTCGATTACCGCGGTTCTTCCTGGACTGCGCGCAACAGCGACGAGCAGGCAATCGAAGCCGGCCGCGAGGCGCTGATCGCGCAGGTCGACGGCCTGACCCTGCAATTGAAAGCGGCATAACGAAACTCCAAGGAGCCGAGCGTGGAAACGATGTATGTGGTGCTGGTGATCGCCGTGCTGGTGATCGTGGTGCTGGGAAAGACCGCCAAGGTGGTGCCGCAGCAGACGGCGTATGTGGTCGAGAACCTCGGTCGTTACAGCCGCACCTTGCCGGCGGGCTTTCATATTCTGGTGCCATTCGTCGAGCGCGTGGCCTATCGCCACAATCTCAAGGAAGAGGCGATGGATATCCCCGAGCAGGTCTGCATCACCAAGGACAACGTGCAGGTCGGCGTGGACGGTGTGCTGTATCTGCAGGTGCTGGACGCCGCCAAGGCGTCCTACGGCATCACCAACTACCGCTTCGCCATCGTGCAACTGGCGCAGACCACGCTGCGCAGCGAGATCGGCAAGATCGATCTGGACCGGACTTTCGAGGCGCGCGGCACGATCAACGCCAACGTCGTCAGCGAACTGGACCATGCCTCTGCCAGCTGGGGCGTGAAGGTGCTGCGCTACGAGATCAAGAACATCAATCCGCCCAAGGACGTGCTGCACGCGATGGAGAAGCAGATGCGCGCCGAGCGCGAGAAGCGCGCCGTCGTGCTCACTTCCGAAGGCGATCGTGACGCCAAGATCAACCAGGCCGAGGGCGAGAAGCAGCGCGTCATCAAGGAGTCCGAGGCGAAGAAGCAGCAGCAGATCAACGAAGCGCAGGGCCAGGCCGAGGCGATTCTCGCCGTCGCCACCGCGACGGCCGAAGGTCTGCGTCGGGTCGGCGAGTCGCTCGCCGGCCGCGGCGGCATGGAAGCCATGCAGCTGCGCGTCGCCGAGGATTACCTCAAGCAGTTCGGACGACTGGCCGACGAGGCTTCCAGCACGCTCATCGTGCCGGCCAGCCTGAGCGATATCTCTTCCATGATCGCCATGGCCACCAACGTGGTGAAAGGCCAGGCGAAGGTCGGCTGAGGCGCCCATCCGTCATTCCCGCACAGGCGGGAATCCATCGGCTGCCCGGCGGGTGGGATGTCTGCAGATGGACGCCCGCCTGCGCGGGCGTGACGAACCGTCGATCGGGTGTTGCGACCCACCCCCGATGGTGGATTTCTCGGCGGGATTGGCTTAGCTTGATTGCCCTTTTTCTCACAATCGGGGCGATCGCTCGCCCGCGGGTACGAGACCAAGAATGAAAGATCAGACCATTGCCATCCACGGCGGCTATGAAACCGATCCCACCACGCGCGCGGTGACGACGCCGATCTACCAGACGGTGTCTTACGAGTTCGAAAGCGCCCAGCACGGCGCCGACCTGTTCAATCTCGCGGTTCCCGGCAACATCTACACCCGCATCATGAATCCCACCACGGACGTGCTGGAAAAGCGCGTGTCGTTGCTGGAGGGAGGCATTGCGGGCCTGGCGCTCTCCGCCGGCATGGCGGCCATCCACTACTCCGTCATCAATCTCGCCCAGGCCGGCGACAACATCGTCGCCATCCCGATGCTCTACGGCGGCACCTACACACTGTTCGCCAGCATGCTGCCGAAGCTGGGCATCGAAGTGCGTTTCGCGAAAAGCGATTCGGCCGCGGATCTGGAGAAGCTGATCGACAAGCGCACCAAGGCGGTGTTCTTCGAGACCATCGGCAACCCCGCCGGCAACATCGTGGACGTGGCGGCCATCGCTGCAATGGCCCGCAGCCACGGGGTGGCGACCATCGCCGACAACACGGTGGCGACGCCGGTGCTGCTCAAGCCGATCGAACACGGCGTGGACATCGTGGTCCATGCGCTGACCAAGTACATGGGCGGTCACGGCACGACGCTGGGCGGCGTCATCGTGGATTCGGGCAAGTTCCCCTGGGCCCAGCACAAGGAACGCTACCCCATGTTCAACGAGCCGGAAGAGTCGTACCACGGCGTGGTGTACGTCGACGCGCTCGGCCCGGCTGCCTATATCGGTCGTGCGCGTACCGTTCCGCTGCGTAACACCGGATCGGCCATATCACCGTTCGATGCCTTCCAGCTGATGCAGGGCATCGAGACGCTGCCGCTGCGGATGGAACGTCATTGCCAGAACACCCAGCGCGTCGCCGAACATCTGCAGGAGCACAAGGCAGTGGATTGGGTGAGCTACGCGGGACTGAAGAACCACCCGCATCACGCGCTCGCGCAGAAGTACATGAAGGGCCGCGCCTCCGGCATCCTGACCTTCGGTGTGAAGGGTGGCTTCGACGCCGGCGTGAAATTCTATGACGCACTGAAGCTGTTCAAGCGCCTGGTCAACATCGGCGACGCCAAGTCGCTGGCCTGTCATCCGGCTTCCACGACGCATCGCCAGCTCGCCGAGGAAGAGCAGCGCAAGGTCGGCGTCACGCCCGAAGCCATCCGCCTGTCGGTGGGCATCGAGGACATCGACGATATCCTGGAAGACCTGGATCAGGCGCTGGCGGTGGCCGCGCGCTGAAGCCGACCGTTCCGGCGCTGGTTGATCTCGTGGGCTGATCTCTCCGGGCCGACTGGCCCGCCCGGGGCGGACCAAGGCGTTGCGCTTTGCAGGAGACGGCAGATGAGTATCAACGGAAATTTCTGGAAAGGCGTCGTCGTCGCAGTGCTCGCGGCCGCGGCGGTCATGAGTGTGTCGCTGCGGGCCGCATCCGTCGCTGACCAGCCAGCATTGAGGATCGGCATCATCGGCACCGGCAACATCGGCGGAACGTTGGCGGCGCACTGGGCCAAGGCCGGGCACCCGCTGATGATTTCGTCGCGCCATCCCGAGGAACTTCAGGATCTGGCGAAGGCGCTCGGCTCGCACGTGCGCGTCGGCACGCCTCAGGAAGCGGCGGCTTTTGGAGAAGTGATCCTGCTGGCAGTGCCTTACAAGGCTACGCCGCAAATCGGCCGTGACCTGGCGAAGGAGCTGAAGGGCAAGATCCTGCTGGATACCGGCAACCCTTATCCGGCTCGCGACGGCGCGATGGCCACCGAAGCCCGCAAGCGCGGCACGGGCGTCGCCTCCGCGGAATTCCTGCCCGGTGTGCGGCTGGTGCGTGCGTTCAATGCCATCAACTGGAACTCGTTGCGTGATGAAGCGAATCGCCCCGGTGAACGTTATGCGATTCCGCTCGCGGGAGATGATGCGGAAGCATTGGCCGTGGCGCAGCGACTGGTCAGGGATGCCGGCTTCGATCCTGTCGTGGTCGGTGACCTGTCACATGCCCGTGAGTTCGACGTCGGGACGCGCGTGTACACCGAGCTCAACACGGCGGCGGAACTGCGGCAGAAGCTGCGGCTGGCGCCGGTTTCAAAGTAACTGCCCGCTCACCACCCTTTGAACGGCTTCGAATACACCTTCGGCATCGAGGAGGAGTTCTTCCTCGCGCGCGCCTCCAGCGGCCTGCTCGCTACGCGCGTGCCGGAGGAGCTGCTGAAAACCGCCCGGGCGCAGCTGGGTGACTGCATTACCTCGGAGCTGCTGCAATCGCAGATCGAGATCGCCTCGCCGGTCCTCGGCTCGATCGACGATGCGCGCAGTACGTTGAGACATTTGCGTGCTGCGCTGAGCGAGCTGGTCGCGCAAATGGGCTTTCGTCTGATTGCCTCGAGTACGCATCCGCTCGGTGCGTGGCGCGAGCAGCTGGTGACGGAAAAGCCGCGCTACGACCAGCTGATCTCGGATTTCCGCATCGTCGGCCAGCGCAACCTGGTTTGCGGCATGCACGTGCACGTGGCGGTTCCGCCCGGCATCGATCGCGTCGCGCTGATGAATCGCGCCATGCCCTGGCTGCCGGTGTTCCTGGCGTTGAGCACGTCCTCGCCGTTCTGGGATCGGCGCGTCACCGGGTTGATGAGTTATCGACAAGCCATCTACGATGAATGGCCGCGCAGCGGCGTTCCGGATTTCTTTCGTGATGAGGAGGACTACCGGGCGTTCTGCCTGACGTTGCAACGTGCGGGAGCCATCAGGGATGCCAGTTATTTCTGGTGGGCGATCCGACCGGCGGTGCGATATCCGACGCTGGAGCTGCGTATCGCGGATGTGTGTACGCGAGTAGAGGATACGCTGGCGATCGCCGCGCTGTTTCGTTGCTTGATTGCTGCGCTGATCGCCGATCCGGAAGCGGCCCGGCATTACACGACGCATACGCGCCGGCTCATCGATGAGAATCGCTGGCGCGCCAAGCGCGACGGCATGGGCGCCGAGCTGATCGACGAGGCGAGCGGCCGGGCGTGGCCGATGCGCGACGTGCTCGGCCGGATGCTGAAGTTCGTTGCAAACGAGGCCGAGCGCCTGGACTGTGCCGCCGCTTTGCGACAGCTGGATCACATCCTGGAGGTGGGCACCAGCTCGCATTCGCAATTGCGCATCTATAATGAGCGTCGTGCTGCAGGCGACAGCCGTTCGAAAGCTCTGCGGCGTGTCGTCGATTGGCTGGCTCAAACCACCGCGAGCTGATCTTTCGGGTATCTGTCCATGAGCGCCGTTTCACGCAAAGTCATCATCGGCCTGTCACCGCGCCTGCTGCGGGAAGTCCCGGGGTTCAAGGACAAGACGCTGCAATACCTGGAACAGTCGATGGCCCATAGCGTGATGCGGCTGGGCGCGGTGGCCGTCATGATTCCCACGGTCGAGCATTCCAGCGACGTCAGCCGCTGGGAGGTGTCGACCGCGGATTACGTTTCCGTGCTCGACGGCCTGATCCTGCAGGGCGGCGCCGACATCGACCCGGTGGTGTACGGCGAGACGCGAACGGATGTACTCGGTCCTATCGATGCAGTACGCGACCAGTTCGAGCTCGAGCTGCTGCGCGCCTTTGCGGCAGCGGACAAACCGGTGCTGGGTGTCTGTCGCGGCATGCAGCTGATCAATGTCGCTTACGGCGGCGATCTCCACCAGGACTTGCAGGCCGCCGGCGTCTCCACGCGCCAGCACAGAATGCTCGATTTATACGACGAGTATGCGCACGAGGTGGACATCGTTCCCGGCAGCTGGCTGCAATCCATCTACGGTGGTGTACGGCACGGGCGTGTCACCTCGATTCATCACCAGGGCGTGCGTCGGTTGGGCGAGGGTCTGGTGGTCGAGGCGAATTCACCCGATGGTGTCATCGAGTGCATCCGGCACCGCACCAGCCGCTTCATGCTGGGCGTGCAATGGCACCCGGAGTTCCATGACTCCCGCTTCCCGACCCTGTTGCCGGCCAAGCCGATGATGAAGGCCTTCCTGGAAGCGGCGGCGAAGCGCGCGGCGTAGTCGATGCAAGGCTCACGTCATTCCCGAAGGCGGGAATCCACCCGCCCCTCGCTGATGACAGTCAGCACTCGATCACATTCACTGCCAGGCCGCCGCGCGAAGTCTCTTTGTACTTCGTCTTCATGTCCGCGCCGGTTTCGCGCATGGTCTTGATGACCTTGTCGAGTGATACGTAGTGAGTGCCGTCGCCGCGCAGCGCCATGCGTGCCGCGTTGATGGCTTTCACCGAGGCGATGGCGTTGCGCTCGATGCAAGGAATCTGCACCAGGCCGCCGACCGGGTCGCAGGTCAGGCCGAGGTGGTGCTCCATGCCGATCTCCGCCGCATTCTCGACCTGCGCCGGTGTGCCGCCGAGCACGGCGCAGAGCGCGCCAGCGGCCATCGAACAGGCGACGCCGACTTCACCCTGGCAGCCGACCTCCGCTCCGGAGATCGAGGCGTTCTCTTTATAAAGAATGCCGATGGCCGCGGCCGTGAGCAGGAAGTCGACGATACCGCGATCGTTCGCGCCCTCGATGAAGCGCGAGTAATAGTGCAGCACCGCGGGAATGATTCCGGCCGCACCGTTGGTTGGTGCCGTGACCACTCGGCCGCCGGCCGCGTTCTCTTCGTTGACCGCCAGGGCGTAAAGGTTGACCCAATCGAGCACCACGAGCTGATCGCGTGAAGAGGCTTCTGGATTTGCGGTGAGCTGCCGATGCAGCTGGGGTGCGCGCCGCTTCACTTTGTAGCCGCCGGGCAAGACACCTTCGGTGGCGCAGCCGCGCTGCACGCAGGCCTGCATGACGCTCCAGATCTTCAGCAGGCCGGCATCGATCTGCGCATCGCTGCGCCAGTGCCGTTCATTGCGTCGCATGATCTCCGCAATCGAAACGTCCTCGCGCCGGCACTGCGACAGCAGTTCGTCACCAGTGTGAAACGGGTAGGGCAGAATGGTGGTATCCGGCGCGATGCGTTTCTGCAGTGCGCCGTCGGCGGCGACATCGGCGCTGACGACGAAGCCGCCACCCACCGAGTAGAAGATCTTGTTGAGCAATTCGGTGCCCGCAGCATCGTACGCGGTGAAGCTCATGCCGTTGGCGTGCAATGGCAGCGTCTCGCGGCGGTTGAAGATCAGATCCGCCTTCTCATCGAAAGGCACCGACTGTCGACCCAGCAGATTCAATCGGCCCGATTCGCGGATGGCGTCGAGGTAGGCCGCAATCTGGTTCACGTCCACGGTGTCCGGCTCGTGTCCGGACAACCCGAGCAGCACCGCCTTGTCACTGCCGTGACCCTTGCCGGTGGCGCCGAGCGAGCCGTATAGCTCGATGCGTAGCTTCGCGGTGCGAGCCAGCACCGCTTCGTTGGACAGCCGTTCGGCAAACAGCCGTGCAGCCCGCATTGGCCCCACCGTGTGCGAACTGGAAGGTCCGATACCGATCTTGAACAGGTCGAATGCGCTGACGGCCATGGTGTCCCTGATTTCCCGGTAGGCGCTGTGTACAAGGATCGTGCACAGCGCCTGCAGCTGCGGTCCGGCTGCGATCATACCGCTTCGAAAGTCCGAACTGCCGTCGAAGCGGCTTGCCGCGCCAATTACCGCCCTTATAGTGGAGTCGATCTCTCTCATTGAAAGTGCCCCATGATCCCATTCTCCGTGCTCGATCTTTCGCCCATCGTCGCCGGCTCCGACGCCGCCCAGTCGTTGCGTCATACGCTCGACCTGGCGCAGCATGCCGAGCGCTGGGGATATCGACGTTTCTGGCTGGCGGAGCATCACAGCATGCCCGGCATTGCGAGCGCGGCGACCGCCGTGGTCATCGGGCATGTCGCGGCCGGCACTTCCAGCATCCGTGTCGGCGCCGGCGGCATCATGTTGCCGAATCACGCGCCGCTGGTGGTTGCCGAGCAGTTCGGAACGCTCGAATCCTTGTTCCCCGGTCGCATCGACCTGGGCCTGGGGCGCGCGCCCGGCTCGGATCAGCTCACCGCCCGGGCGCTGCGGCGCAATCTCGCTTCCGATCCGGAAGAGTTTCCGCAGGACGTGATCGAGCTGATGGAGTATTTCCGGCCGGTGCAGGAAGGGCAGCGCGTTTGCGCCATTCCCGGCGCCGGCCTGGACGTGCCGGTGTGGATTCTCGGGTCGAGCCTGTTCGGTGCGCAGGTCGCCGCAGCGTTCGGTTTGCCGTTCGCGTTCGCCTCGCATTTCGCGCCGGCGCAGATGATGCAGGCGATACAGATCTATCGCGACGGCTTTCGTCCTTCGCGACAGCTGGAGCGTCCGTACGTCATGCTGGGATTCAATGTGTTTGCCGCCGATACGGACGAGCAGGCGCGGCTCATCGCGACATCGATGCAGCAGGCCTTCGTCAACCTGCGCAGCGGACGTCCGACGCAGTTGCCGGCGCCGGTCGAAGGCTACACCGAACGCCTGGCGCCGCACGAGACGGCGATGCTCGCCGAGGTGCTGTCGTGCACGGCGATCGGCTCACCGCCAACGGTTCGCAAGTCGCTGGCCGATTTCATCGAGCGGACCCGCCCGGATGAGCTGATAATTGCGTCGATGATCCACGACCACGCTGCCCGGCTGCGTTCCTACGAGATCGCGGCCGAGGTGCACGGTTCGCTGGCGTGACGTTTACGTCGCGGCGTGGAATTCGCAACGACCACAGATAGCCAGGGGGAATGAATGACTCGCAATGCCATCAATGCCGCGGGCGCTGCGGCCATCGGTCCGTATTCGCACGCCGTCGAGGCGGCAGGCCTGTTGTTTCTCTCGGGCCAGACGCCGATCGATCCGCAGACCGGACGGCTGGTAGTCGGCACCATTCGTGAGCAGACCGCGCAGTGCCTGACGAACCTGTTTCAGGTGCTGGAAACTGCCGGGCTTGCGCCCGATGACGTGGTCAACGTGCAGATCTATCTCACCGACATGAACGATTTCGCGGCCATGAACGAGGTCTACGCCAGCCGCTTCACCCGGCCTTACCCGGCGCGCACCACCATCGGCGTGGCCAGTCTGCCGTTGGGCGCCGCCGTCGAGATCGGACTGGTGGCACGACGGCCTCAAAAATAATCTCCGGCGCCGCAACCCCTGGCACGGCAGCTGCATCTGAAGGTTCAAGCGCCGCATCGAGGATGCGGCAACAACCCGAAGGAGAGCCGCCATGTTCACTGCCGAGATCCGTCGTCATCCGCGTCAGCGCTTCGTTTGCCTGGTTCTGGCCGTTTTTGTCGTCACTTCTTCTTTGTCACTGGGTGCCTTGGGCACGCAGCTGATGGTTCGCAACGCCCAGGTGGCGGCGCAGACGCAGGCGTAGGAGCGACCGCGGACGTCCGCTGCGGTGACCGGACATTCGACCGGACACACGGCGGACGATGCGGGCATCATGTTTCTATCTAAGGAGGAGCGAACGCATCGCTGCGTGTTGAGTCTCGCTTTCAGCGGCAGCGTGCACGGTGCGCTGCTTGCGCATACCTCGATGCCTCTGTCGCGCCACGCGGCAAGTACAGCACCTCGCTGCTGATTTTCTTCGGCGATTCCGAATGGTGCTGGACGCGTTTGCGTCGTCCAATGCTCGTTCCATTTTTCCTTGCGGACGCTTGCATGCCCTGAAGGGTATCCCCCGTCGTTTCGTGGAACCCCCCGTCGCTCGGAGCGTTGCACTTGTTAATGAGAACGAGTTTCTCAACGACGAGTGCAGAACGGTTTCATTGAACGGGGGATCGATGATGCAAATGGAATCTTGTTTGCGACGTGCCGTGCGGATCGCCATCGGTGCGACCGTCATGGCGGCCTGTACCAACGCACATGCGTCGGGATTTGCGCTGCTGGAACAGAGCGCCAGCCGTCTCGGCACTGCTTTCGCCGGCACTGCCGCCGCGGCGGATGACGCTACCACCGTCTTCTACAATCCTGCCGGCCTGCTCGAACTCGACCAGGCCGAGCTCACGCTGGTGGCCAGCGGCGTCGACATCGGTTCCGAATTCCGCAACTCGAATTCGCAAGCAGCGCTCGGTCAGCCGCTCGGCGTCGAAGGTGGCGATGCCGGTGGATGGAACGCCGTACCGGCTGCCTATTTCGCGCTGCCGCTCGGCAAGGACGTGGCGTTCGGTTTCGGCTTCAACGTGCCGTTCGGGCTGCAGCTGGACTATGCGCATGACTGGATGGGCCGCTTCCAGGCGCTCAAGTCCGAGATCAAGACCTACAACTTCAATCCGGCGCTGTCGTTCCGGCTGAACGATCATGTGTCGCTCGGCTTCGGCATGAACTATCAGAAAGTGCAGGCCGAGCTGACCAACGCGCTCAACTACAGCGCCGTGGTCGGCCAGGGATTGCAGCAACTGGTCGGTGCCGGCCAGTTGTCGCCGGCCGACGTGCCGGACCTGCTGGCGGCAAACGCCGGGCTGGAAGGCGGCACGGTGGTGCGTGGCGATGATGCCGACTGGGGCTTCAATGCCGGCGTGCTGTTCAAGTTCACCGAGAACACGCGGCTCGGCCTGGCTTACCGCTCGTCACTGAAATATCACATCGAAGGTTCGGCGCGATTCGCACCGGCATCGACCGCCAATCCGGTCGGCGCCGGCATCATCGCGGCGGCATCGGCGCCGGGTGCGCAGCTTGCGAACGGCGCGGTATCCGTCGATCTGGAGTTGCCCGACATTGCCACCGCCTCCTTCTATCAGAAGCTCGGCGAGCGCTTCGAGCTGTTGGCCGACGTGGCGTGGACCGGCTGGAGCAGCGTGCAGGAGCTACGCATCGTGCGCGACTCGGGCGAAGTGCTGTCGGTGACACCCGAGCATTGGGAAGACACCTGGCGCTATGCGCTCGGATTGACGTATCGGATCAGCGACACGTGGAAGCTGCGCGGCGGCGTGGCTTTTGACGAAACACCGGTGCCGGACTCGACCCGAACGGCGCGTCTGCCCGATGCGGAACGTAAATGGGTCGCCGTCGGCGCGCGCTGGCAGCCGTCGGACTCCACACTGATCGATTTCGGCTATGCGCATCTGTTCAGCGACGACGTGACCATCAATCAGGACGATGGCAATGCCCTGGCCAGCGGGCTGCTCGACGGCAAACAGAAATCCAGCGTCGACATCGTCGCTGCACAGTTCGGTTATCGCTTCTGAAGAACAGACTGTCTCCCTTGACGGGGAGACAGTGACCGTGCGGTTTCAATCACGCACGGTGTCGGCTGCAATGTCATCGCGTTGCGACACTGCAGCCCGTGCATGCTCGCTTCATCTGCGTCGGTCGACGTGTCATGTCGCCAACTGGCGAAACACCGTAGGCGCGTCGGTGAAATCATTTTCGCGCGGGAACAAATGGGTGGCGCCGACGCTTTCGAGTCGGACCCTGGTCGGGATCTCTTCGGTGCATGGCGTGTTCGCACACGGATCAACACGAAGTTGCAGCTACCGCGGATCGAAGAAAGAGACACGCGGGATCCTGTAACGAGGTGCGGATCAAAATGGAGCGGACGAGCGGTGCATCGGTCGATGTTGATGCGTTGAGTTGATGCGGACGCTCACTGTCGTTTCGTTCGCGACGAAGGTTTGTAAGGAATAGAACCACACTGCAAGGCCGTAGGACGCAGAACCGTCGCGATGAAGCGACGAAAGCCGCGAACGGAACGGTACTTGCTGGGATGGCTGCAACGCGCATTTGTCGTAGCGCGTGGCGGCGGGAAGGGGGCGTGCGCGTGCGCACGACGATGTAGTCGCCGTGAGTGCGTTGAAGGTGGTTTGCCGGAGTCTGTATGCGCGCCAGAAGTATCGCCATTGCCTCGCTGTTATTCGCTATCGCGGTATTGCCTGGAATCGGCTTTGCGCTCGAGGCGGTATCGCGACACCAGGTTGCATCCGGGCCGCTCACGGAGGCGACACATAAAGCCGACGTATTGCCGGAAATAGACCTACAAACCATCGACATTCGGCTGGCGAGCCTGGAGCCGCGCGATGTGCTGCAGGACCGGGGAGGGCTGAGTAGCGTCGGAGCGCGTACCGCAGCGAACTTTGCAGCCAGCGGTCTTCCTGCCCAACAAGCCACGCTCATTGCGCCGACGCCGCGATTGAGTTCGCAGCCGCGCAGTCACGACGCATCGGACTACTGGCTGATGGGTCTGGTGGCCGTGATGCTGGTTGCTTACCAGTTGCGTCGCAAGCATCGCTTCCTGCGGCCCCAGCCTTTCAACTCGTAAGGTGGCAGGTGAGTGCGTGTGAGCAGTACTGAGTACTCAGCAAGACCTTCCGTACCTGCCATCGGGCAACCGCGGCTTCGCGACCGCTCCGGCGACGTGAGCGCCAGCGAGCCATTGTCGGTATTCGCGCTCAAGTCGCTGCTGTACCCGGTCATTCCCGTGATCACGTTGGGGCTGTGCCTGTGGCTGTGGCGCGAGCCGCTGTATGGGCCGTACCTGCTGGTGGCGGTGCTGTCGTTCCTGGGCGTGGCGGACCTGCTCGACGTGGTGCCGATCCGCATCGTGCCGGCGAGCGTGATGGCGCTGCGCTCGCTGATCGACATCCTGCTGCGCTGGTCGCTGCTGATGCTGTTCCTGTACCTGCTGCTCAAGCTGTCCGGTCTGGGACACTACTTCAGCCGGCCCGTGCTGATCGCGTGGGCTACGGCTACACCGTTCGTGCTTTGGTGCGGCGAGCTGATCGCGCATCGGGTGCTGCTGCACGGCGGCGATCATGCACGTCGCGCACGCAAGGCCGTCATCGTGGGTGCCACCACTCCCGGCCTGCAGCTCGAACAGACGCTGGACAGTCGGCCCATCCTGCGCATCCAGATTCTCGGGTACTTCGAGGATCGGGCGCTGTCACGCGTTCCTGCCGAGTGTGCCGACCGTGTGCTCGGCCGCATGGGCGATGTGAGCGATTTCGTGCGGCGCCAGGGCATCGACATCGTCTACATCACGCTGCCGATGACGCCGCACCCCCGCATCGTCGAGTTGCTCAATTCGCTGCGCGATTCCACCACCTCGATCTACTTCGTGCCGGACCTGAAGGTGTTCGAGCTGGTGCAGCCGCGGTTCGACCTGGTCGACGGCATTCCGGTCATTGCGGTCTGCGAGTCGCCGTACTACGGCGTGCGCGGTTTGGCGAAGCGCGTGAGCGACATCGCAATCGCAGGCACCGCGCTGGTGCTGCTCGCGCCGGTGCTGGCTGCTGTGGCGCTCGGCGTGCGGCTGAGTTCGCCTGGGCCGGCGCTGTACAAGCAGCGGCGCTATGGCCTCGATGGCAAGGAAATCGTCGTCTACAAATTCCGCTCGCTGAGCGTGGTGGAGGACGGTGTGAGCAGTTACACGCAGGTCGGCCGCAACGACCCGCGCGTCACGCGGTTCGGTGCCTTCATCCGCAAGACTTCGCTCGACGAGCTGCCGCAATTGTTCAACGTCCTGCTGGGCGACATGAGCGTGGTCGGTCCGCGCCCGCACGCGGTGGCGGTCAACGAGCAGTATCGCCGGCAGATTCCCGGCTACATGGTGCGGCACAAGGTCAAGCCCGGCATCACCGGCTGGGCCCAGGTCAACGGCTATCGCGGCGGCGACGACCTGGACTCGATGACCATGCGCATTTCCCTCGACCTCGAGTACCTGCGGCATTGGTCGCTCGGTCTCGATCTCATCATCATGCTCAAGACGGCTGCCATGATCTGGAACGACCGCCATGCGTACTGAACCAAGAAGAACATCTGCACGGCTCATGAACTGGCAAGCGCTGATCGCAGCGTCCCTGTGCCTGTGGCTCGCGCTGGGACAACGCGTCGACGCAGCCATTGCCACCGATCAGGACTACAAGCTCGGTGCCGGCGATCTGGTGCGCATGAACGTGTTCGGCTCGCCGGAGCTGATGACCGAGGCGCGCGTATCGCAGTCGGGCAGCATTACCTGCCCGTTGATCGGCAGCGTGCCGGTGGCCGGGATGTCCACCGCCGAAGTCGAGACGTTGCTGGCGCGACGCTATGTCGACGGCGGCTTCCTGAAGCAGCCGCAGATCTCGGTGCTGGTGGTGGAGTTTCAGAGCCAGAAGATTTCCGTGCTCGGGCACGTGGGCAAGCCGGGCCAGTATCCGCTGCGCGCCAGCAGCAACGTGCTCGACGTGCTCGCCGAAGCCGGCGGCCTGCTGGCGCAGAGCGCCGGCGACGTCGCCACCATCACCCATGCCAACGGCAGCAAGCAGGAGGTCGACCTGCCCAAGCTGTTCGACGGCGATCCGGAGCAGAACGTGACGGTGGGCGGGGGCGATCGCATCTACGTCCCCAAGGCGCCGCAGTTCTACGTCTACGGGCAGGTGCAGAAGCCCGGCATGTACAAGCTGGAACGCCACATGACCGTCTCGCGCGCCATCTCGGCTGCCGGCGGCCTCACCGCGAAAGGCACTGAACGGCGCGCCATCGTCAAGCGCCGCGATGCCAATGGCAAGGAGAAAGAGTACTCGGCAGGCGGCACGGACATGCTGCAACCCGACGACATCCTGTTCATCAAGGAAAGCCTGTTCTGAAACCGCCAGGAGCCCGAGCATGAGTTTCGCGCAGCTGCTGAAGATTCTCTGGGCACGCCGCCGGCTGGTGACGACAGTGACCGCCGGCGCCGTGGCGCTGGCGTTTTTCGCGTATCTGGTGATGCCCAAGACCTACGTCGCCGCCACTTCGCTGGTGATCGACTCGCGCGGCGTCGACCCGCTCACGGGCGCTGCACCCAACCAGCCCATGGGCGCGAGCGTGCTGGCAACCCAGATGGACGTCATCGGCAGCCGCGCGGTGGCGCTCGAGGTGGTGGACAAGCTCGGGCTGTCGAACGATCCGGATCTGAAGACCAAGGAAGATCGTGACGCCGCGCGCCAGTCGGTGGCGCAGTCGTTGCTGAGGCACCTGACGCTCAAGCCCGCGTCCAACAGCAACGTCATCCGCATCGAGTTCGAGAACTCCGACCCGCAGATGGCCGCCAACGTCGCCAACGGATTCGCCGACGCCTATCAGCAGACCGCGGTGAACCTGCGGCTGGATCCTGCCAAGCGGCAGAGCGCCTGGTTCGACGAACAGTTGCAGAGCCTGCGCAGCCTGGTCGAGGAACGCCGCGCCCGGCTTTCGGAGTTCCAGCGCGCCAACGGTATCACGCCGGTGGAACGGCTCGACGTGGAGACGGCGCGGCTCGATGAGATATCGCGCCAGCTGGTGGAGGCGCAGCGCAACTCGCAGGCCGCCGACGCACGCCTGCAACAGGCGAACCAGGCCACGCAAAGCGGCCGTCTGCCGGAAGTGCCGGAGATTCTCGGCAACAGCCTGCTGCAATCGTTGAAGGCGGATCTGGTGCGTGCCCAGGGGCGGCTGGCGAACGCGAGCGAGCGTTACGGCCGCAACCATCCGCAGTACATCGCGGCGTCGGCCGAAGTGCAGGAGTTGCAGCAGAAGATCAACGCCGAAGTGAACCGGGCCAAGGGCTCGATCGACCAGTCGGCTCGCATCGCGCAGCAGCAGACCGACGACTTGCAGCGAGCCTTCGACGACCAGAAGGCACGCATCCTGGAGCTCACGCGACAGCGCGATGAGATGTCGGTGCGCGATCGTGAAGTCCAGAACGCACAGGCTGCGTACGACGCCGCCCTGCAACGCGCCAGCCAGTTGCGGCTGGAGAGTCAGCTCAATCAGACCACCGTGGCAGTGCTGGACCGCGCGTCCGCGCCGGTCAATCCGGCAGGCCTGGGTCTGTTCCTGACCACGGCATTGTCACTGATCTTCGGTTCGATCCTGGGAGCGGCGCTGGCGCTCACCATCGAAATGCTCGATCGCCGCGTGCGCGACGGCGAAGAGCTTCTGACGGCAGCCGGACTGGAGGTGCTTGGAGAAGTGCCGCGGCTGCGTGCGAGCTTCAAGCAGCTGAGCGCACCGCCGGTTCGCGGCGTGCGCGCCGTGCTGGAAGGCAAGCCCATATGACCTGCGCAGCGGCAACGATCGCGACCCACAACAGGACAGTTCGAGGGAGCCATGTCAGTTAATCCTCTTCCAGGGCAGATTCCGGCGTCCGATGCCGACCCCACCCGCACGCATCGCCTGATCGGCGAGCTGCTGGCGGAAACCGGCCGCGTCACCGAGCACGACATCAAGCGGGTGATCGTGGTTCAACGCCGCAAGGGGCTGCGCTTCGGTGAAGCGGCGCGCAGCCTCGGCCTCGTCAGCGATGACGACGTGCAGCAGGCCTTGGCGCGCCAGTTCAACTATGCCTATCTCCGCCGCGGCGAGTCGGGTCTGCATCCCATGCTAGTGAGCGCATACCAGCCTTTCAGCGGCGCCTCCGAGTCGTTCCGCATGCTGCGCAGCCAGCTGATGCTGCGCTGGTTCAATCACGGCCACAAAGTCCTGGCCATCGGCGGCCCGCGCACCGGCTCGGGCGCCAGCACATTGGCTGCCAATCTCGCGATCAGCTTCTCGCAGCTGGGCGAGCGCACGCTGCTGCTGGATGCCAACTTTCGCCGCCCTGCGCAGCACAGCCTGTTCGGTCTGTCTGCCGAGGTCGGCCTGGCGGACGTGCTGCTCGGACGCAGCAGCGTCGAGAAGGCGATCGTCACCATTGCGCAGCTCAACGGGCTGGCGGTGTTGTGCGCCGGACCGATGCCGCCGAATCCGCACGAGCTGCTCAGCAGCCGCGCCTTGCAGTACCTGCTGGATTTGGCGCGTGAGATCTACGACATCGTGATCCTCGATACACCGCCGGTACTCGGCTATGCCGACGCGCAGATGATCGCGGCGCGAGCCAACGGCTATCTGCTCGTGACGCGCCGGCATCGCACCCGGCTCAACGATGTAAGCGTGGTGCAGGAGCGGCTTGCCCCGACGGGCGCCACGCTGCTGGGCGCTGTCGTGAACGACGAGTAGGTGAGGCGGCATGGCCCTGGCTCAGGCGCACAGACGGAGTTTCACGAAGGCAGCGCAGAGCGCTGACCTTGCGCTGTGGCCGACGAAGATCCTGGTGTTCATGCCCGTGGTGATGGCGACGGTGCTGTCGAAGTTCTCGCCGCCGCTGGGCGGTGCCATGCCTGGTCTGAGCATGGTGCTGCCGGTGTGCTTCGCCGCCGTGGTGGTCGGAGTGTTGAGCTCGCGCATGCAGCTGGCTTCCAACCGCCTGGCCTGGTTCCTGGCGATGCTGTCGGTGCTGGGGCTGATCCAGGTGTGGCGCGGCGACATGTTCTCGCTGACCTCGGTGCTCATGATGGGCGTGCTGGGGCTGTCCTATGTGCCGGTGGCGCGCGAGGGCGTTACGTCTGCCGACGCGGTCCGGTTCTTCTGCAATCTGAGCGTGCTGATTGCGCTGCTCGGCATCCTGCAGTTCCTGTTGCAGTTCGCGGTCGGCCGTGACGCGGCGTTTCCCATCGAAACCTGGGTGCCGGAGGCGTTCCGCACGCACGGCTACAACAACATGACGCCGCTGTACTGGGGTTCGCCCATCTACAAGGCCAACGGCATCGTCATGGTCGAGCCTTCGACCTTCAGCCAGCTGTGTGCGCTCGGGTTGATTGCCGAGCTGAGCAGCCGCGAACGCCTGTGGCGGCTGCTGGCCTATGCCGGCGCGCTGGTCGTGTCCTACTCCGGCACCGGCCTGCTGATCCTGGCGGTGACGCTGCCGCTGTTCGTGATCATCTATGCCCGCTGGGACCTGCTGATCAAAGGATTGTTGCTGTTCGCGGTGCTGGCCATATTCTCCGAGCCGCTGCACCTGCAGGTCATCCTGAACCGCGCCGGCGAATTCAACTCCAGCGGCTCCAGCGCCTTCGAGCGCTTCGTCGGCTGGCAGAACCTGTTCGCCGAGAAGCTGTGGACGTCGCCATCGCGCGCGCTGCTTGGCTACGGCGCGGGATCCTATTTCGAAGCGGCGAGCGGCTACGACGCCGGCGAGATGGCACACGCCAAGATCATTTTCGAGTTTGGCGTGGTGGGTGCGTTGCTGTACTTCGGGTTCATCTTCTACTGCCTGTTCCGCTCGACCGCGCCGCTGATCCTCAGGATCGCGGTCGGCGTCGCCTATTTCATGAACGGCGCGTACTCGCCGACGGTGACCGGAGTTGCCACCAGCCTGCTGCTGTGGCCGGTGCAGGAGCCGGTGACCAAGCCGCAGCGCGTCGGCTGGCTGGAAATGCTGTTCGGTCGGCGGGAGGTGCGCCATGCAGCGTGACCTGTCGATCGACCTGGTGCGTGGTGCCGGCATTCTCATGATCGCCGCGGACCATCTGGCGGGTGTCGCCGAGCGGCTGACGGGCGGCGTAGCCGTCAATCCTTTTCCGACCTGGACGCGGCTCGGCTGGTCGAGCGCCGCAGAGTTCTTCGTCTTCTTCTCCGGTTACCTGATTGGCCTGGTGTACGCGCAGACGCTTCGGGCGCAGGGTCCGACGATGCTGTATGTCCGGGCGCTGCATCGTTCGTGGCAGATCTACGTCGCCAACATCCTGGCGCTATGCGCGGTGTTGTTGCTGCTGCACACGCCGCTGTTCGGCAACGATGGACTCAACCGGTTCGTCTCGCTCTCCGCGATCGGCGGCGGCGATGCCCTGACCGGGCTGGTCTCGTTCCTGAGTCTGCAGTCGGCGCCGCCGTTCTTCGAGATCCTGCAGCTGTATGTGGTGCTGCTGGTGGTTGCGCCGCTGATGCTGCTGCTGGCGCGTGCCAGCGTGATATTCGTCGTGCTGTTCTCTGCGGCGTTGTGGTTGTGCGTGCAGCTCAACCCTTCGATCAACATCGCCGACTGGAACTTCAATCCATTCGCCTGGCAGTTGGTGTTCGTGCTGGGAATGATGTGCAGCGTCGGCGACCTGTTCACGAAGCTGCGCACGCTGGTTCCGCGGCGCAGTCTCATCGTTGCCTGCGGCGCCTTCCTCGGTGTCGCGCTCGTGATCAAGACCATCGACAAAGCCGGCTGGTCGGTGCCGTTGCTCGGATCGATCGACGTGACCGGCATCGACAAGGGCACGCTCGGCCCGTTGCGCCTGCTGCAC
>Ga0182747_1001122_pt1 | contig 21676 bp, 20 predicted proteins | sample eDN3rd30CBELigBY_FD_128526 | JGI IMG/M metagenome (GOLD analysis project Ga0182747, IMG submission 128526) | Enriched backyard soil microbial communities from Emeryville, California, USA - eDNA 3rd pass 30_C BE-Lig BY (version 2) (version 2) | ecosystem: Environmental > Terrestrial > Soil >...
AACCGATCTCGTGGGTGCGCCCCAACTGTGCTAGCCTATCGCATGGTAAGCGAATCTATGTCGCATTTTATGAGAATACCTCAGGCGGGAGATCCGTTGTGAATCATCCAGGACAGCTGGAGTCACCGGGTGTACCGGTCCGGGTTGCGGCTGCTCAGTTCTATTCAGGTCCCGACGTCGCAAAGAATCTTGACCTTGCGCTTTCCTACGTGCACGCGGCAGCGAACGATGGTGCCCGGCTTCTGGTGATGCCGGAGAACTCGAACCGCGTCCGTGACTTCGACACGCCACACGAGGCATACGAGAAGGCAGAACTGCTCGACGGCGAGTTTGTGTCCGGGTTGCGGGCTGCAGCGAAAGAAGCGGGCATCATGCTGGCTGTTGGTGTGGATCTACGCGGCCCGTCGGCGCCAGAGGCTCATATTGCTCAGATTCTGATCGACGCGAGCGGCGAGATTCTGCATGTGCATCGCAAGAGTGTTCTCTGGGACTACGAATATGCGCTCTACGTTCCCGGCTCTGATCCCGGCGAGGTCATCGATACTCCGATCGGCCGGATCGGCATGCTCCTGTGCGCCGAAGGCATCGTGCCCGAAGTTCCTCGTGTCCACGCTTTGCAGGGCGCCGATATCTTGGTGAACTCGTTGAACTCTCGCGGGCCCGACGAGATGAGGGTCCATGAGCCGCTGAGGGCCATAGAAAACCATGTGTGGCACATCGCGGCTAACACGGTGTCTGGCCCGGAGGACGCGTATCCATGGACAGGTGGCTCGCAAATTATCTCACCTACAGGTGAGGTCTTAGCGAATGCCGGTGAATCCGAACCTGGACTCGTCGTCGCTGAGATTGACCCGAGTCGAAGTCGATCGAAATGTATGGGGGCTTTAGGAGACCTGGCTGATTTTCGTCGTCCTGATCTATATGGTGACCTGACCGGGGCAGTCGACTCCCACGCGGTGACCTACGGGCCGGTCGATCAGGACGCGCCAGAAATTCCTGTGACCGTCGCGACGTTGCAGTTGTCTTGGTATCACTCCACTCGGTGGACCATCACCAGAGCGGTCGGACAGATCGAGTATGCGGCCACGCGAGGTGCGCGTCTGGGGGTCTTCCCCAAACTCTTCGTTCACCGGCGCGGCGATATTGAAGCCGATCCGGCCGGCGCCAGTGAGCTGTCGGCCGAGGTTCTCCGGGCAGTCTCAGACGCCGCACGAGACAACCGGATCTGGGTGGTGGTGAGCCTGGTGGAGGCCGCGAGCGGCAAGTTCTACTCTACGGCGTACCTCCTCGATGATTCGGGGAATATTGCGGCGCAATATCGCAAGGCCCACCTCAACCCTGAGGAACGAGCCTGGGCTACTGCCGGTGATGAACTGGTGGTCGCGCATACGCCGATAGGCCGGATCGGTCTCATGATCGGTGACGAGGTGTGGCTCCCCGAGGTTGCGCGGATACTCAGTCTGCGCGGAGCGGAGATCATCGCGCATCCTGCCGACTGGGATCGATCGGAAGCGGCCACTATGGCGGCCGTCGAGCGAACCGAAGAGAACCGCGTCCATCTGGTATCGGCCACTCGCATCGACAATGTAGCTGGTGTCGGAAGTCAGGTCGTGAACGCAGACAGATTCCGCGTGGGTCAACCCATTGCGTTGATTCGGTACCCCACCACTATCACGTCGCGCCATGGGTTCGAGGAGAACATCTTCTACCGGTTGGATCTACAGGATGCTCGCAGCAAGATGATGGGCCACTATCTGGACCCGCTCCTTCATCGGCAACCACGGCATTACGACGCTTTGGTGAAATCGGAGCAGTTCGTGTGGACCGCATCAACAGAGCCAGACACGAAGGCGGTCCGATCGAATGACTGAAGATTGCCCAGACGTCACGATTGTCGGAATGGGTCCGGTCGGGTTGTCGGCGGCGTTGATGCTCGCGTCGCGTGGGCTGTCAGTGACTGTGCTCGAGGCTGGCGACGATTTGGCCGCTGAATCGCGCGCATCGACGTTCCACCCCTCAAGTTTGGAGATCTTGGATCGCGTCGGCGTTGCCGATGACCTGCTTGCCGTCGGTCTACGATCGAGCGATTTTCAGTATCGCAGCCGCGAGGGCGACGTCATCGCTCACTTCGATCTGGGCCTATTGAGCGCTGACACGGCCTTCCCGTTCAGGATCCAATGCGAGCAGAGCAAACTCACCCGGATCATTCAACGTACATTGGACCGGATGCCCAATGTTGCCTTGAGATTCGGCAGTCCGGTGGAGCGAGTCGAAGAGGGAACCGACAGGGTCCATATCTTCATGCCCGGCGACGGCTTGATTCCCAGAATGTCAACTCGCTGGCTCATTGGTGCTGACGGAGCAAACTCTGTGGTACGCCGATCGTTGGGCATTGCTTTTGAGGGTGTGACCTATCCGGAAAGATTCCTAGTGGTCTCGACAGAGCACGACTTTTCCGAGAGTTTCCCCGGGCTTTCACTCGTCAGTTACATATACGACCCCGAAGATTGGGGAGTGTTGCTGCGGACACCTGAGCATTGGCGGGTGCTGTTCCCGGTGCGCGAAGACGAGTCGGACAGCCAGGCACGCGCCGACGATCGGGTGGAGCAGCGACTCCAAGGCGTATGTGCCCGTACGGGCCGCTATCCGGTCACCCACAGCTCAATCTATGCGGTTCATCAGCGCGTTGCGTCGACTTTCGCTCGGGGCCGAATCCTGCTGGCGGGGGACGCGGCGCACATCAACAACCCCCTCGGCGGCCTGGGCATGAACAGTGGCATTCACGATGCCGAAGCCGCCGTGGACGCGATTGGATATGTCATGGCCGGTGGCGATCAGCGCCGTGCCATCGAAACCTACTCTCACACCAGGCGAGATGCTGCGCGGTTGGATGTACAGGCGGCGACTCAAAAGAATTATGACGACATGCGACAACGCGACGTGGTATCGAGGAATGAACGTCGCGCCGCGGTCGCAGCTATGGCGGCTGATCCACGTCTGGCCCGTCAGTATCTGCTCGGTACGTCTATGCTGCGATCGCGTGAGATTTCGCGAGGGCGTATGAGGCGGGCCCTGTCACCGGCTCGAATTGTGCCTCAACCAGCTGGCCGACTGCTATCGGAAGCACTCCGCGATATTCAGTGGGGGCGGGACAAGCGGCTCGTTCATCTGAGGCAGACTGCTTCGGCCAGTATCGAGGAATCGATGCTGGCAGCCGGTGCTGACGCGCTGGTGATTGCCCAGCTGGAACACGATGTGACCGACCTGGACGGTGTACGCGCCAGGGCAGCGATGCTGGAACATCTCGGTGCAGCAGCCGTGGAGATCGTTCATCATGATGGTGCGGACCTGGCAACCGTCTCGGCCGCCGTCGCGAGCGCACACGCGGTGCGACGCGACATGCTGGTCCTGGCGACGACAGGTCCGTGTTCCGGTGACGGGCGCCTGGAAGCGCTCATCACCCAAGCAGCGGCTTATCAGCGCGCGGGCGCAGACGTTCTCGGCCTCGTGGGTGTGACCGACGTGGAGGAGCTCTCCGCAATTCACCACGCAGTCCCCGATCTGCCGATTGCTCTGATGGGCATCAGCGACCACGACGTGCCTGACGCCAACGAACTGGAACTCGCGGGCGTCCGGATAGCCCTCTAAGCGCCCAGGTCTAGAAGGAGAAGTCTCATGGTCAGTCAGACCGCGCCTCGAGCGCAGTTCGGTCTCATATTGCCCTCGACCAACACCGTGGTCGAGGCGGAGTTCAACTGGATGTGTCCTCCCGGCGTCAGCTGGCACGCGGGTAGGATCTATATTCCCGATCCCGCATTGGACGACGATGAGTCGTTCGTTGCCTTTCTCGAGAGTTTGCGCACCGAAATCGGTCGGGCCGTGCGCGATGTCGTGACGGCGAAGGTCGATGCACTCGTCATGGGGATGAGCGCCGAGACCTTCTGGGGTGGCACGTCCGGTGCCCAGGAGTTCACGCAGTGGATGCAGGCTCTGTCGAAAGGCCTCACTGTCACCACAGGGGCTAATGCCTGTGGGGCGGCGCTGGATGTCTATCAAGCCAAGCGGCTAGGGATTATCACGCCTTACCAGCCCGTGGGTGACCAGCAGGTCACCGGGTTCTTCGAGCAGCTCGGTTACGAGGTCGTCAGCATCTATGGCTTCAAATGTGAGACGGCAACGTCGATCGCGGATGTAGGCCCAGAACAGATCCGAGACGCGATGCGCCGCGTGAATCGCAGCGGCGTCGACGCCATCATCCAAGCCGGGACCAATCTGCCGGCTGTCACCGTGGCGGACGAGATGGAGCGAGAGCTCGACAAGCCCGTCATCGCGATCAACGCCGCCACGGCTTGGCACGCCTACCGGACGCACGGCATCACCGATCAGTTCGAAGGCTTCGGCTCCTTGCTGTCGCGTCATTGAGAACAGTTCGATCAGGAGGAGACGATGTTCGTTCACGCTGGCATGCTGGAACTCGTGCCGGAGGTAACAGCCGAGCAGCAGCAGTACGTTATCGATGGGTTTGGCGAGCTCGAGGGACGGATCGACGGTCTCGTGCAGGTCGAAGTCTGCCGAGATCTAGGGTTGAGTGAGGATAACGCTCAGCTCCTGTGCCTGCTGAGTTTCCAAGACCAGCTGTCTTGGCAGCGTTACCGAGACCACCCGGCTCACCAAGCGCTGATCGCTGAACGTATCGCACCGGTCCTGCGAAGCAAGTCGTTCGTCCAGTACGAGCGATGAAGAATGGATCTGGAGACGTGAAAGACGATCCGACGGCCCTTTGGGGCTCTCTCGTGCCCGGGAGATCGCCCGCGTTGCTACTTGTCGATCCGGTAGTAGCGTACGTCGATCCGCTGAGCCCGTTTTATGCCGGCAGCCATCCGGCCGGACATCTGCGCCGGCTCCTAGCCGCGGCTCGGGCGGCGCGCATTCCGGTCTGCATCACACGGGTGCTTCATCACAAGAATGGTATTGACGGCGGACTGTTTGCGCGCAAGATCCCGGCCCTGAAACTCCTTGCCGCGGATAGCCCGCTGGGCGTTTACGCAGACGGGCTCGAACCCGTCGACGATGATGTGGAAATAACGAAACAGTATCCAAGCGCGTTCGCTCATACTCCGCTGGCCGCCACGCTGACGGCGATGGGTGCTGACACCGTCATCATCGGCGGATTTTCTACGAGTGGGTGCATTCGTGCCACGGCGACCGACGCCATGCAGTCGGGCTTTGTGCCTCTTGTCGCGCGGGAGGCAGTCGGTGACTGTGATCTCGCAGCGCACCGCGCAAACTTGATTGATATTCAAACCAAGATCGGTGAAGTCGTCACGGTTGGCGACATCATCGGCATGCTGAAAGGCAACCCGTGATTCGTACTGCTGTTGTGACAGGTGGTGCGGGTGCGATCGGTCGCGCCGTGGCTACCGCATTTGCCGACTCGGGTGCCGAGGTTCACGTCGTCGACCTATCGCCGGAGACTGAGGTGATCGCTGCCGAGGTCGGCGGCATCGCTCATGTCCTGGACGTCACGGATCCAGATGAGCTGGCCGAGTTGAGTGAACTGACATCGGTCGATGTCTTGGTCAACGGGGCCGGTGCGTGGGAACGAGTGACGTTGGACGAGCTGACTCCGGACGCCTGGAGATCTTCCGTCGATCTGAACTTGAACTCTAGTTTCTTCACGACGTGGGCCTGCCGTGCGGCTCTGCGCCGCTCTCGTGGCGTGGTAGTCAACGTCGCCTCGGCCATCGCGTTCAAGGGGCACGCGGAGATGGCGCACTATGTCGCCGCCAAGGCAGGAATGATCGGCATGACCAAGGCGCTGGCCATGGAGTTTGGCCAAGACGGCGTGCGAGTCAACGCCGTGGCGCCTGGTCTGGTCAACACGGCGCGCAATACCGAGATTTGGGGAGACAGGCAGGCCGCGATGAGTGCGGCACGGGCTTTGCCGCTTGACCTCACGGTTGACGATGTCGTCCGTGCCATCCTGTACCTGACGTCAGGCGACGCCAGGATGATGACGGGTCAGACTGTGGTGGTGGACGGGGGTGGCTACATGCACTAACGCCGGGCCAACGCTTCAGACAACTCGCGGGCCGCCACGACCACGTGATGCCGAATCGACTTTCGTCGATCGGCTTCGGTGCGGTAGATCGGTGCAGCACATCCGATCGATGCCACGACCTCTGCGTTCAGTGTGACCGCGGCGGCGACGCCCCAGATGCCTTCGTCGACCTCTCCGAAACTTTCGGTGACTCCAGCTCGGTGGACTTCGCTGAGAGCTTCGGGCTGAATTTGCGGGTCGCTTCGAATCTCTGGGTCCAGCGTCTCGACATACTCGCGCTGAGCTCTCTGAGAGAGCGCAGCAAGGAGTATCCGGGACATGGCACCACGGTGCAGGGCCATGGGCTGACCGCGATCGAATTGGAGTCGCACTGGTTGTCGCGACTCGACTCGTTCGACGGTATAGACATTCCAACTACTCCGGCGTGCGACCAGGACGGTCTCATTGCACGCATCACGAAGTTGCGTCAAGACCGGACGTGCCAACTCCGCCAGCGGGGGCCGAGCGGCTTCGGCAGCCTCCGCCAGTCCCACGATCGAGTCGGCTACACGATACGTTCCCGAAGATACCTGGTCCACCAGGCCGAACTCACGCAAGAGAGCGATATAGCGGTATGCCATCGCTTGCGATAGCTGGTGTTGGTCGGCCAGCTCGCGAACAGTCCAGAGAGGGCGTTGTGCGGTGAAGCTCAGCAGCACGTTCAGGATGCGGCGCCCGCTCTCTGTTCCGGAGGCGCGATTCTCGCTCATCAACGACCCTTCTAACAACTTATCTCATCATATCTGGAGCCGTCGCCGAGTCCGGCGATGGCGGATCAGGACCGCTCATGCTCTACTCACGTCTCACTGCCACCGAAAAGCGACGCAAACTCAGAGCGTTGGTCGAGTCAGGCAGGCCGGTTGTTCTTCCGGGGGCCTTCAACGCATTATCGGCGAAGCTGATCGAGGACAAGAATTGCGCTGGCGTATATCTATCCGGGCATATGCTGGCCGCTGATTTGGGTTTACCGGACTTGGGTCTGACCACTTTGACCGAAGTCGCGACGCGCGCACGTCAGATTGCGCGGATGACTGACTTGCCGGTCCTCATCGATGCCGACACAGGGTTCGGTGAGCCGATGAATGCCGCTCGCACGATCCAGGAACTCGAAGACGCCGGAGTAGCTGGCTGTCACATCGAGGACCAGGTGAATCCCAAACGCTGCGGGCAATCTGACGGCGTAACAGTGGTGGATATGTCGACCGCGTTGATGCGGGTGGAAGCGGCCACGAACGCCCGACGCGATCGAGATTTCCTGCTGATCGCTCGGACTGACGCGAGAGCGGTGCTGGACCTGGATGCGACGATCGATCGAGCTCGCTGCTTGGTGGAAGCCGGCGCGGACGCGATTTTTCCCGAAGTGCTTCAATCGCGCTCGGAATATGCAGAGTTCCGTCAAGCGATCGACGTTCCACTGGTGATCAATCTCAACGAGTTCGGTCGCCACGAGCCTTTCGATATGCGTGATGTCGGCCTACTGGGATACAACGTGGCGATCTATCCGATGACCCTCATGAGACTGGCGATGGGTGCAGTTGAGCGTGGCGTGGACCAGCTGACGGAGACCGGTACGCAGGCCGGCCTGATCAGCGACATGCAGCCGCTTGAGCGGCTATATGGCCTCCTGAACTACGACTCGTACTCCTCCTTTGACAGCCGGGTGTTCGATCGGTCCACGAACGGCCGGAATAGCTCGTTCAGCTGAGGCACGCGACCGCGCGGTGTGCTACTGCATGGGTGGGGTGACACCCAGAGGTCGCCAAAGACCGGTCAGGAAGTCCGCGGTGGAGAACATTTCGCGGATGAGCCCTTCATCCAGGCGGAACGTCAAGTGCTGGTTGACGTTGATGGAGTTCCCGGTGGGTTCGATGTCACGCAGTTTGCCCAAGTGGGTGCCGCGATAGTGCAGTCGAGCGACCACCCATTCGCCCTCGGCGACCAGGTGATGTACGTCGTAGAACAGATCGGGGAACGCCTGCACGTATGCCCACCAGCGTTCTTTGAGATAGTCGGGCTTGAATGCTTCGTCTTCGCCGAAGTGGCGGGCGAAACTCGCCTCGAACTGGGGGTGCATGATCGCGTCCAACGCATCGTAGTCGCGTTCGTTCTTGATCCGATAGAACTCTGTGACGACGGCTTTGTTGCGTTCGAGATCGGTGTGTGGCAAGAGACTTCTCCTTGTTTCGATTGTGGAACGGCGTTCCGTTTTCTACGATGGCTTGGGACCGCCTTTCTGTCAAGACAGATTCCCCTTCACGCGATGAGGGGGAATTTTGTTGGAGGACTTGGTTGACACCCCTTCGGTTTCGCTATACCGTTCCACGAAACACTGTTACATTAAACGGAACAAGGTAGATATGGATCGACGTGTAGAGGGCATTGGCTGGTTCGCGCGGCGAGTGGTAGATCCCCCTCCGACGGTGGCCTTTTATCGTGATGTCCTAGGCCTTCCGTACCTTCGCGGGATTGGCGGAGCTGGAATGCTCTGGGCGGGCGGCACCTCGGTGCTGTGGATTGCCCAGGGGCAAGGCGAGGCTCCGGTGTACTCAGATGTGCTGCAAGCCGACTGCTTCCCCGTCTTCCGCTGCGACGACCTGCCCGCGGTCGCCGGACGACTTGAACGCGCAGGTGCGCCAGTGATCCACCGAGATCACGATGCTCAGGGCAATGGCGAGATGTACTTTCTTGATCCATCCGGCAATGTCACCGGTCTCGTGCAAAGACCCCGAGATTCGCAGCGTGCCGATGACCGGCTTGCGTTTTCCTCCTGGGACGCCGAGAGCCGGCACGTCGATGGGCTACCTCCGCTCGGCGAGGGTATCCATAACTTGGGCTGGGTGGTCCTTCGCGAGTCGAGCCCACGCCGAATCAGCGGCTTCTACGAAAAGCAGTTCGGCCTGGAGGCGCTCGACGGGGAGGAGGGCATGTACATGATCGGAGACAACACGTTGATCGTCACCCCCGGCGGTTCCGAGCGTATTCTCCCGACGGACCGCACTGAGGTCGAGAACTCCTTCATCTTGCGAGTGGACCCGATCGATCCGTTGATCGACGACCTCAAAGCCGATGGCGTCCACATGGTCAACGAGTTGTTCGACGACGGTCCGTCGAGGCTGGCCTACTGCGTCGACCCTGACCATCAACTTTTGGGGCTGCAGTTGAGAAGACCAGATAGCGAACGTCCAGAAGACATCGAGGCGCGTCGCCGCGCGCAAAAGTAGAGGGAATCAGATTATGTCAGATACCAACCTAGATCTCACTTCGGCCGACATTCACCGACTATTCGAAGAGTGTTCGAATTGGGGTCGCTGGGGTGAAGAAGATCAGCGCGGTGCGCTGAACTACATCACTGAGAAGCAGGTCCAGAAGGCTGCTTCACTGGTCACGCGAGGGATCACCGTTGGTTGCGGTTTGCCGCTTGCAACCAAGCCGTCCCCAGAAAATCCGCGGCCTGTTACTCACGTGATGGAAAGCGCCGGCGACTTCGATGAAGACCCGTACGACTACATCGGCTTGTCGTATCACGGCTTTGCCCATACTCACATCGACGCTTTATGCCACGTGTTCTACAAGGACTACATCTACAACGGATTCCCCAAGTCGTCAGTTACCTCGCACGGGGCAACCGTTGCCGCAATCGACGTGGCACGTCATGGTGTCGTCGGGCGGGGCGTATTGCTGGACATTCCACGTTCGACAGGTAAGGACTGGCTGGACCCTGGCACTCCGATCCTGACTGAAGACCTGGAGAGAGCCGAGAAAGAGTCCGGTGTGCAGGTCGGCGAAGGCGACATCCTGTTGGTCCGAAACGGCCGTCATACCCGTGCCGCTGCGGGTGAACCTGTCACGGGTGTCGTTCCAGTCGCAGGTTTGCACGCGAGCACCTTGCCCTGGCTGCACGACCGGAAAATCAGCGTGCTCGGCAGCGACGCGGTCAACGACGTGCTCCCCTCGCGGGTCAGCGACTATCGCCCGCCGATCCATGGCATCGCGATTCCCGCCATGGGCGTGCATCTACTTGATAATGCGAACTTCGACAATCTCGCCGAGTCCTGTGCTCAACACGGCCAGTGGGAATTCCAGTTCGTGATCTCACCTTGGTTCCTGCGGGGAGGAACTGGATCGCCCGTCAATCCAGTCGCAATCTTTTGAACCACCTCGTCAAGTGAAAGGCTCATCATGAAAGCATCTCAGCTGCCAAGGCGCCGCCGTTTTGTGGCGTTGTTCGCAGCAATTGTTTGTGGAGTATCGATGGCGGCCTGCGGGTCCGGCGGAGATGGAGAAAAGGGTGACGACAGTATCGTCGTCAGTGCCCCGCTCTTGCCCTCGTCCTTGGACTATCCGTTCGAAGGAACGTCGTCGATTTACGCGACCGAGGGCTTTATGAGCACTCTCGTCGACTTCGGCCCTCAGCCAGAAGGTGAGAAGACCCTCAACACCACCGATGTCATTCCTAGCCTGGCCGAATCATGGGAAACCACTCCCGAAGGTCAAGTGTTCACGTTGCGAGACGCTACGGCTCCATCGGGCAACAAGCTGACACCGGAGGACGTTGTCTATACCTACGAGCGTCTGATCGGTATCGAGGACGGCATCGCTTCGTTTCTGATGGGTCTGGCCGGCATCGACACGAGCAATCCAGTGACGGTGCTCGACGAGCACCGCGTTCGGCTCAACGGCAATATCGCCCCGCTGGGCCACTTGGGGTGGCAGTTCCTACGTTTCTCGATCCTAGATTCGAAGCTCGTGAAAGAGCACGCAACGAAAGACGACCCGTGGGCTAACAAGTGGCTCTCGACAAATACCGCCACCTTCGGTGCCTACTCGGCATCTCACTTCGAACCGAACAAGCAACTGGTGTTGAAGGCAAATCCCCATTACTGGGGTGGCACGCTTCCCTATCAGCAAGTGACCGTGCTTGCTCGCGCGCAGGGTTCGTCCGCGACTCAGTTGCTCGACTCCGGGACGGTCCACTGGGCCACGCGCGTGAGTTCAAGCGACCTCAAGTCAGCCAAGACCAACGGAAACCTCAAGACCACGATCTCGCCACAGCTGACGCAGGACGTACTTGCTCTCAACCAGGCGTATAAGCCGTTCGCCGACGTCAAGGTCCGGCAGGCAATGTCGCTGGCTACGGATCGAAAGTCCCTGCTGGAGGGTGCCTATGGTGGATTGGGCGACGTGGCTCGTACGGTCGGTTCACGGGCGATTCCCGCGGTCTCGAAGGTTGAGGGCGAGCTCTTCGACTTCGACCTGGACAGGGCCAAGCAACTCATGGCCGAAAGCTCCTACCCTGACGGTTTCACCTTCGAGATGGCGTACCTGCCTTCTCAGTCCGCGGGCGGCGATCTCGAAGTTGTTGCCGTGGCGCTTCAGAAGTTCTATGCAGAGCTTGGCATCAAACTGGTACCTAAGCCGGTGACTGACTTCGCGCAGTTCGATGAGGGTCAGCGAAGCAAGAAGTATCAAGCCTTCTATTGGGGCGAAGGCCCGATTCTCGCTGATGGCGCTTACGCCATGAATCTATGGCATGTCGCCGAAGGCGGAGCCAATTACACCGGCGAAGCCGATCCCGACGTGACCGCCTTGATCAAGGACGCGATGGGCCAACCACTGGGCGATCAGCGCGACCATCTCGTTGCCGAGGCGGCTGACATCTGGAACTCCAAGATGTACTCACTCCCGATGATCGATACCGCAGGTGCGTACATCGCTCACAAGGACGTGTGTGGATTCGGGACGTACCCGTATCAGAACGTGCTCTACAAGGATCTCAAACCTTGTAGCTAGCCTTTCTCGTTCACTTCGCAGATGGGCCCTCCGTTGGTGCTCGACTCGTGTCGGGCACCAACGGAGACATCACTTCTATAGCCACCAACCCAGCATGCTAGGGGGAGTATTCCAGTGTTGAAGTCCTCACCCATGATGAGATACATCGTCTACCGTGGCGTTTTCATCGCTGCTGCGGCACTCCTGATGGTTTCTGTTTCGTTCTTCCTGGTCAACGCGGTGCCAAGCAATCCGGCCGGCGCCATTCTCGGAAGCTTTGCGACCGAGCAAGGAATCTCCGACCTCAATCACAAACTGGGGTTAGATAAGCCGTTGCTTCAGCGGTATTTCGAGTATATGAGTGGTCTGGCGCACGGGGATCTTGGCACGTCATATTATACGGATGCTTCTGTTCTCGAGTCGATTAAGTCGCGGATCGTCGGAACCATCGTATTGATCGTTCCGAGTCTACTTTTTGCTTGGATATTTGGCACCCTAATGGGCGGACTGGCAGCGGTTTATCGCGGATCGCGCATCGACACCGTCGTCAATGTGGTCATCAGCATGCTGCAGTCGGTTCCGCACTTCGTCATCGGCCTGCTCGGGGCGCTACTTCTGAGCTACTCGTTCGGTCTGCTCCCGGCACCCACCGGCCAGGTACCCGTCGGCATGATTCCTCCTGAGCCCCGTACGGGCGCCGTCATCATCGATGCTGTCTTGGCAGGAGACTGGAATCTCGTCGTTCCCGCCGCCAAACAGTTGGTGCTGCCGGTCCTGGCGTTGGGGCTGTTCAACTCGGTACTGTTCGCTAGAACGGTGCGGACCACCTTGGCCCATGCGCTCGAATCGCCCTACACCGAGTTCGCGACAGCCCGAGGAATCTCTTCTGTCGGTGTCAAACTCATGGCGTTGCGGGCGTCGTTGCTGCCGACTGTGACGTACGCCGGAATCGTCTTCGCCAATCTGGTCGGAGGGACCGCGATCATTGAGATTGTCTTTTCCTGGCAGGCGCTCGGGCAGTGGGGAATCCAGGGAATTCAGCGCTCGGATCTTCCGGTGATCCAAGGGTTTGTGCTCGTCGCCGGCGCGTTGGCGCTGCTGGCCTACCTGGCGGCTGACTTCGCTGCGTTCGCTCTCGATCCGAGGACACGGAGAGCGGGCGCTTCTGGTGTACGCACGCCGGTAGTGCCGACAGGAGGGACTGATGAAGTTGAAGCGGGATAAGCACGACTCGCTGGGGCCACCACGGTCGTTGAGCTCTAGCGCGCGGGCGAAGATTGTGGGCGGCGGAGCGTTCGTGCTGCTGGTTCTGCTCGCGGGACTCTTTCTGCCGTTGCCGCACTCCGCCGTCGAGCCACGCCCACTTGAGACCTATCTGCCCCCAGGCCCGACGTACTGGTTTGGTACGGACTCCGCCGGATTCGACGTGTTCTCCAGAGTCATCAGGTCCGCCCGCACCGATATTCCAATCGCGCTGGGCGGGGTACTCATCGCGTGCGTCATCGGAACTCCGTTGGGAGTTATCTTGAGCCGAACGACCCGATTCTCTGAGTTCGCTATGCGTATCCTCGACGTCTTTCAGGCGTTCCCGTTGCTCATTATCTTGATGGTGCTGGTGGCCGTGAGTGGAAACAGTGGTGACGTCACCATCATCATTGGCGCGGTCGGGTTCGGAAACCTCCCACTATTTATTCGTCTGGTTCGTGCAGAGTCGATGCGGATCCGGACCCTGCGGTTCGTCGATGCAGCCGAGGTAGCGGGTGCCTCTCCTCTGCGGGTCTCCCTTCGTCATGTAATGCCGAACGCCACCCCCATTGCGTTGGCTCAATTTTCCTTGTCGGCGGGGTATGCGATCGTGCTTTTGGCCGCCCTGGGTTATCTCGGCATTGGAGTCCTGCCGCCAACGCCTACTTGGGGCGGCATGATCAACACCGGAGCACAGCAACTCGGTAATGGAATCTGGTGGACTCTGGCCTTTCCCGCCGTGGCTATCTCTTTGACCGTGATGAGCTTGAATCTCGTGGCCGACGGTATTCGCAGCTGGCTCATGGATCCGCGAGACTGAAAGGTGAATGCAGTGTCTGGACATTGTGGGGCGGATTGCCAAGGTTCAACGCTCCTGAGCGTATGTGGCCTCGGAGTCAATTACCGTGGGGCAGACGACAATTCGACCCCTTCGGTCCGCGATGTTTGTTTTGATATCCACGCGACAGAGATCGTCGGTATTATTGGCGAGTCCGGCTCGGGCAAGAGTACATTGGCCCGGGCATTAATGGGACTACTTCCCAAGTCGGCCCATTGGTATGCGGAGTCGAGTGCCTATTGTCGGCCAGACGGCACCGAGGTTGACTTCATTGGTACCGATATTCAACCCTCTCTTCGAGGAACTCAACTCGGATTTGTGCCACAGGCAGCAGCGGGTTCGTTGAATCCGGTCATGCGGATCGACGCACAGTTTCGGCGGACGTTGGCCGCCCACTCCATATCGTGGCGTGAAGACGGAAGATCTCGTGCGCTCGCCGCCTTGCAGCAGGCAGGACTCCAGCAGTCTGATGTGGTCTTGCGGTCCTATCCGCACGAACTCTCAGGAGGAATGGCGCAGCGGGTGGTCTTCGCGCTGTCGTCGGTGCTTGAGCCGCGCGTACTGATTGCCGATGAGCCCACGAGCGCGCTTGATGCTTCTGTCCAGCAACAGATGCTGAACATGTTCTGTGGGCAGGTTCGCACTGCGGGCAACGGCGCCATCGTCATCACCCATGACATTCGTCTCGCGAAGGTGTTCTGCGATTCGGTGCTGGTGATGAAGGATGGGGATCTGGTGGAGAGCGGGCCCACAGGTGAAGTGCTCGGCAACCCGCAGCATCCGTACACGATCGAACTCCTGGATGCGACTCCCGCGCAGATCGACGTTCAGCCGCCGTCGCGAACACATGATGTGGGCTTCACGCACGGCGCGAGGTCGTCGGCGTGTCCGCGTCAGCACCGTAGAGCGGTGGGGTTCGATCACGTGGTGTTGGGAGTAGCTGATGACTGACGACGATACGTTGATCAGTTTCGATCGGGTCGAGATGGTCTATCCGGCGCGTGGAGCAGGCGGCGAGCATGCGGCCCTCTCAGGCGTGTCGTTTGGTTTGCGACGCGGCTCACGTTTGGCCGTCATCGGTGAGAGTGGCAGCGGTAAGTCGACGATCGCTCGCATCGCGTTGGGCATTCTTCGGCGAACCGGTGGCGAGCTGTCGGTCTTGGGTGCCGACTGGAATCTGTTGTCGGCCAGGCAACGGTCCGCCGCTCGAGCCAAGGTGGGAGCGGTCTTTCAAGACCCTATCGAGTCGCTCAACCCGCTGATGTCAACCGCAACGTTGATAGCCGAACCTCTGCGGATTCATCGACCCTCCCTGGCAAGAGATGACATCGACTCGCTGGTGAGGCAGGCGATGAACCGGGCGCGGGTGCCAGTTGAACTATGGCACCGCAGACCGGGCCAAATGAGCGGCGGGCAGGCGCAGCGCGTGTCGATAGCCCGCGCACTGGTGAACGATCCGGAACTCTTGGTACTGGACGAGCCGACGTCGGCGTTGGACGTCTCTGTTCAGGCACGCGTGCTGGCCTTGCTCGATGACTTGCATCACGAATCGCAGCTGTCGTGGTTGTTCGTCACACACGATCTGGGTGTGGCGCGTCGCGTCTGCGATGACGTGCTGGTGCTGTATCGCGGCCGGGTCGTTGAGGCGGGTCCAGTTGAAACGGTGTTCCATCATCCGCAACATGCCTACACTAGGACGCTGATTGCCGCCGGCGTGTAGACGGCCGAGTCGCTGATATTTCAACGTAGGAACAGTTTGACACGGCATTTACTCACGATATCATTGAATGAAACAATGTACCGATTAACGGAACGCTATGAGAATAGGGGTCGAACGATCATGCGTGGTGCTCCTCGACGGGATCGTCCGGGGGCCTGTGCTTCGGGCCTTGGGCTCACAGGCGCAGGGTGCGGATCGTGACGAGCCAGTCAGCCGGTCCGCTTGCCGGCGTGCGCGTCTTGGATGCGTCGACGATCCTGGCTGGACCATTGTGTTGTCAGATCTTGGGTGATTTTGGCGCCGACGTGATCAAGATCGAGCACCCGTCTCGCGGCGATGGGTTGCGTGGGCACGGCCCCAGCAAAGACGGGGTGCCGTTGTGGTGGAGTGAAGTCGGTCGCAACAAGCGAACGCTCGCGATGGACTTGAAGTCCGGGCAAGGCGCCGAGGCGTTTCTACGGTTGATCGCGGTCGCAGATGTTCTAGTCGAGAACTTCCGCCCCGGAGTCCTTGAGCAGTGGGGTCTGGGCCCAGAAGAGCTGTTCGCGGTCAATCCCGGCCTGGTGTTCGTTCGGATCACCGGATTTGGTCAACAGGGTCCGTATGCGCATCGAGCGGGCTTCGGCACGTTGGCGGAGGCCATGAGCGGTTTCGCCGATCTCACCGGCACAGCGGACGGGCCGCCGACCTTGCCGGCCTTCGGTCTGGCGGACTCCATCTGCGGTATCGCCGCGTCCTCGGCGACGCTGATGGCGTTACGGCACCGTGATGCCACCGGAGAAGGGCAGACCGTCGACATGAGCATTCTTGAACCCATCATGGCCGCGGTCGGCCCAGGGCCGATGGTCTACCACCAGCTTGGTCGTCTGGAAGAAAGACGAGGCAACCGATCGGCCAATAACGCCCCACGCAATACCTACGTCACCAAGGATGGCGCGTGGGTCGCGGTGTCCACCAGCGCGCAGAGTGTGGCGGAGCGCGTGATGGCATTGGTCGGCCATCCCGAGATCACCTTCGAGCCGTGGTTCGCCGAGGGCCGGACGCGAGCCGAGCACACCGATCTGCTCGATGATCTGGTGGGCAGTTGGATCGCGGAACGCGATCGTGACGACGTGCTGCGGGAGTTCGAGCAGGCCGGCGCAGCGATCGCGCCGGTCTACAACGCTCGGGATCTCATCGAAGATCCGCACGTTCGCGCTACGCAGATGTTGACTCCGGTGCCTCATGACGAGCTGGGAGAAACCCTGCAGCACAACGTGATGTGGCGGATGGATCGTACGCCAGGACGCATCCGGTTCAGTGGCCGAAAGCTGGGCCATGACACCGACGATGTTCTATCCGAGGTCGGCTACAGCTCAGAACAGATCAATCAGATGAGAACGAGCGGAGCCGTCAGGTGAGCGACCCATTGCTGAGCATCGTGCAGGCGGGCATACACGTTGTCGACCTGGGGCGACAGCTTCGAGTGGGTATGCCGCAATCGCCCAATCACGCCGCATTCAACCATGCGCTACCTCGGCGGCACGGCGATGTGACCCGTGTCGACGGAGGCAGTGCCGCGAACGACGTCATCATGATGGGCACCCATGTCGGAACGCACATCGACGCATTGGCACACGTCTCACACGACGGCAAGCTGCATGGCGGGTTAGATGCCGAGCGGGCGTCCAGCGGTGGACGTTTCGATGCGTTGGGCGTCCATGCGGTCGATCCGATGGTGCGACGCGGTGTCTTGCTCGACATCGCGGGTCTTCGCGGCGAACCACACTGCCCGGGTGGGTATGAAATCACGGTCGAAGACCTCGAGGAGGCCTCGGCAGTCCATGGTCTGAGTGTCGGCGCCGGCGACATCGTGCTTATTCGTAGCGGCTGGGGAAGCAAGTTCGTAGAAGGAGACGCATATGTAGGACGCGAGACCGGTGTCCCCGGCGTGGGTGAAGCCGGGGCCCGATGGCTCGCCGATCGTCAGGTGCTTGCAGCTGGGGCCGACACGATCGCCTTCGAGTGTCTTGCGCCGCTGGCCGGGCATGCGTCGCTGCCCGCGCACCGAGTGTTGCTGGTCGAGCATGGCATCTTCATCATCGAAGCGCTGGATCTCGAACAGCTCGCCGACGAAGGGGCGCATGAGTTCACGCTCGTTCTCATACCGCTCAATATTTACGGTGCGACCGGATCCCCGGTCCGTCCGGTGGCGGTGTTTCCTCGATGAGCAACCCCCCGGCTTTGGCCGAACAGGTGTCCGCCTTCGCGGCGTCTGCACGCATCGAGACGCTTCCAGCGGACGTCGTTGAGAGCGTCAAGCTGCGCGTTCTCGACACCGTGGGAATCGCGGTGGCGGCTACGGGGATGGACACCAGCGAAGCGGCGAGACGCTGGGCCATCGCCCAGGCCGGGTCTGGGACATCATCGGCGATCGGCGTTCATGGAGGACTGCCGGCGAGCCTGGCGGCATTCGTCAACGGAGTGTTGGCGCACTCGCTCGATTTCGATGACACACACCTGCCGTCCGTCTTACATCCGAGTGCCTCCGTGGTGCCTGCCGTGCTGGCGGTGGCCGAACAGTGTGGCAGTTCAGGGGGCGATCTGATCACGGCCATCGCTGTTGGTCTTGAGGTGTGCGTCCGGTTGGGCATGGCTGGCTACGACGAGGCGGCAGGCAATTCGACCTTCTTCGAACACGGTCAGCACGCAACGGCTATCTGTGGAACGATGGGCGCAGCGGTCGCCGTAGCCATGTTGTTGGGGCGTGCTGAAACCGCTCACCATGCGCTCGGCGTAGCAGCCTCTATGGCTTCAGGCATCATCGAGTCGAATCGCACAGGCGGGACAGTCAAGCGTCTGCATTGCGGTTGGGCTGCTCATTCGGCTATCGCCGCTGCAGAGTTGGTCAGCCTGGGAGTCACCGGCCCACCGACCGTTCTGGAGGGACGTTTCGGGTTCTTTCAAGCTTGGCTGCATGGCGATTTCGATCCTGCTGCGATCAGTGACCACTTGGGCGAGCGCTGGCACGTGCCGGACATCTTCTTCAAGCCGTACCCCGCTAATCACTTCACCCACGCGGCAGTCGATGCCGGTCGCCGATTACGGGACCAAGGGGTTGACCCGCGTCAGGTGCGTCGGATCGTGCTCGGGGTGCCGGCGCCGAATCTGCGCACCATCGGTGAACCGATCGACGTTAAGCGGGCTCCACTGACCGGATACATGGCCCAGTTCAGCGGGCCGTATGCCGTGGCCGTGGGCCTACTCGGCGGTGGGGGGTTGGGAGCTTCGCGCGAGGACTACACCGATGAACTAGCCACCGACCCACAGCGCCGCGCGTTGATGGCAAAGATCGAGGTAGTTGCCGACGAGGAGTGCACAAAGATCTTCCCACGGCAGTTCCCAGCTGTGCTGACTGCAGAGCTGACGGACGGACGGGTGCTGATCGAGAAAGTATTGACGACGCGGGGTGGTCCAGAGCGGCCGTTGTCGGCTGCAGAACTTGCCGCGAAATTCGACGCCAATGTGGGCGGCGTGCTGTCCAGGCCGGACAGCGAGTCGATCATCAGCACGTGTCAACAGCTAGAGCGAGCTACTGACGTGCGGGGGATCACTCTCCCGTTGAGGCACCACACCCCCATCCACCGCATCCTGGACTGAGGAGCATCATGTCTGAATTCGATTTTGTGATCACCGGCGCCCAGGTCGTGCGCCCCGATGACGATCATCCGGTCGCCTTGGATGTCGCGGTGAAGGAAGGACAGTACGCGCTGATTGAAGAGCGCATCGATCCGACCCGGGCCGACAGGGTCGTTGACGCCTCAGGCCGGTATCTATTTCCTGGCGCCGTCGACGCCCATCAGCATTGGGGCATCTACAACGAGCTTTCTACCGATGCCGCGCAGGAGAGTCAGGCAGCGGCACAAGGCGGTGTCACTGCCGGTATCACCTACATCCGTACCGGTGCCTACTACTTGAACCGGAGTGGGCCGTACCGAGAACTTTTCCCGGAGGTCCTCGAAGCCACCGAGGGGCGGGCCTATACCGATTATGCTTTCCACGTTGCGCCGATCCTCGCGGAGCACCTGGAAGAGATTCCTCTGCTGATCCAGCAATTCGGTGTGCCATCGTTCAAGATCTTCATGTTCTATGGCAGTCACGGTCTGCATGGTCGCTCCAGTGATCAGCATCAGTTCCTGATGCTGCCAGACGATCAAGCCTACGACCTGGCTCACTTCGAGTTCGTGATGAGAGCCATTCAGGCGGCCCGTGAAGATTCGCGCAACGCCGCTGACCGCGACCGGATCTCGCTATCGCTGCACTGCGAGACCGCCGAGATCATGAAGGCATATACCAAGCTGGTCGAGCAGGAGGGAAAACTGACGGGTCTGGAGGCCTATTCGTCTTCACGCCCGCCGCATTCAGAGGGTCTAGCCGTGACGATCGCGGCCTACTTGGCTCATGAAACGAATCTGCCCAATATCAACTTGTTGCATTTGACGAGCCGCAAGGCGTTCGAGGCAGCGATGTTGATGCAGCAGACCTTCCCGCACATCAACTTTCGTCGCGAGGTCACCATCGGGCACCTGTTGGCCGACTTCACAACCGCAGGCCCCGGCGGCAAGGTCAATCCTCCCTTGCGATCACGAGACGACGTGGAGGCGCTGTGGGATCACCTGCTAGCCGGCCATGTCGACTGGGTCTGTTCAGACCATGCGTGCTGTCGCGACGAAACCAAGTTCGGTGAGCCGCGTGAAGACGTGTTCGTCGCCAAGTCTGGTTTCGGTGGCGCCGAGTATCTGCTGCCCGGTCTCATCACCGAGGGTCGCCGTCGCGGTCTGAGCTACAATCGCATCGCCGCTTTGGTTGCAAAGAGCCCTGCCGAGCGGTACGGATTGACCGGCAAGGGCGACATTTCGGTCGGTCTGGATGCCGACTTCTGTTTGGTCGACGACGACGTGGAGTATGTCGTCCGGGCGGAGGAATCACTGTCGGCACAGGAATACACTCCGTTCGAGGGGTTCACCTTGACCGCTCGCGTCACCGACACCTACCTACGCGGTGTCCATGTCTGGGACGGTGAGCGAGTCGTCTCGGCGCCGACTGGCCGGTTCGTGCATCGGTCGGGCCCGAAGGCCGCGCTCACCTGACTCGGGCCAGGATGTTCTGGGCCTGTCTCATGACTGCGGCATCGATCAGGCGGCCATGATCATCGAGGGTGACTGCACCATGGGCGGCGTCGAATCGCGCTAGCAGGTTGCGAGCCTCGGCGACCGCTTCCGGTGTGGGGTTCAATTCCTCATGGATAACGGGTATCTGGCGAGGATGGACCGCTGTGCGTGCTCCGAAACCAAGATCGCGCAGCAGCGCGGTTGAACGAGTGAATGCGCTGGTGTCGTTGAAGTCGGTCGAGGTGGGCGCGACGGGCGGGCGCAGCCCGGCCGCCGCGCACTGGCGGACCACTTCGAGCCGCAGGCCGTTGATCACGCTGGCCGTACCGTCATGCGCAGTGATCCCGAGGTCGGCGAGGAGGTCTACCTCACCGATCCCGAGAGTTGTCAAGACTCGATGGCGAGCGACCTCGTTGAGGTTGGCATGTGTCGCCGCGGTTTCCACCAGCCCAATGATCTGCAGCGCAGATGAGCGGTCGACCTGAGTCAGGAGATCGGCCATGCGGTCCAGCGTCCCGATGTCAACTTTGGCCAGCAGTACGCCGCTCAACGCCGGCGATGACAGCACCTTGGCGGAGTGATCAAGTTCGGTCGGGTCAAGACGGCACCACCACTGTGGAGCATCGGTCGCATCGACGCTTCTGAGCCAATCTGAGACGGCAAGACGTGCATCAGTTCGGCGTGAAGGAATGACCGCGTCTTCCAGGTCGAGTATCACCGCATCCGCACCGCTTCGAGCCGCTTTCACGAATAGGTCGGATCGATCGGCGGGCACGTACAGGAAGGAGCGGGGCGCAGACGCGAGTTCCATGAAGGCTCCGTGACAGGAACAGTGTGTTCCGCTAGATGGTATG
>Ga0182747_1001124_pt1 | contig 21657 bp, 16 predicted proteins | sample eDN3rd30CBELigBY_FD_128526 | JGI IMG/M metagenome (GOLD analysis project Ga0182747, IMG submission 128526) | Enriched backyard soil microbial communities from Emeryville, California, USA - eDNA 3rd pass 30_C BE-Lig BY (version 2) (version 2) | ecosystem: Environmental > Terrestrial > Soil >...
AAACTTGCCTAATTTCGAAGACTTATCGCGCTGAAATATGAATTTGGCTTAGTCCGAGCAATCACCCGTTTCAGCACGTCCGAAGAAATCGATAAGACTCATTACTCTCAATTTTACGTCATATGCATCGCAAGATTTTTTCTTGCCGTCGTCGAATGATTGACGATAGATTCGTCATGGTCAATCAGACAATCATCAAATTGATCACGCCCGTTTTTGGAGACAACAACAAACGGAATTTTTCTTATGGCGTTTGCTCCCGGCAAGCGATTCATCCGCAAGGCGATCAACCGCAGATTCCCTTTTATACTGAGATGGAAAGCACAGGAATCAACGCGGATATGGTTCACTGACGGCATTTGCGATCGGGACACCAAAACCTATCTCCTTTCTCCCCAATCGCAGTTTCTTCACGATGAGATGATTGGAAAATATGCCGATGAGGTTGCCGTCGTAAAACACCGTCTCCAAACCACCATCGGCCAATCACCAGCGAGAACAAATTGGCGCCTGAAGATTGCGCTGTCAAACCACGGACTCCAAAATCGCGGCGGATCGGAGTTGTGGACGGCGGATATCGCGGATTTTCTCGTTCGGCATGGTGCCGAGATCATCGTTTATGCGCCCGTGCTTCAAGATGTCGCGAAGAGCATAACTGCTACGACAGGTGCGCCTGTTACATCGTCCATCGCCGACGTTCAGGATTTTTCTCCAGATATTCTTCACGTTCAGCATTTTTCTGCCGTTAAACCGCTTGTGGACGCGTTGAGACCCTCGCCGACAAAAGTCGTCAATATGTGCCACGGCCTTTTGCCCCGCCTGGAGTTGCCGCAACCAGATGCTCAGAACTATTGCGCCGTCTCGCTGGCGATCAAAACGATGGTGTGTCTGATGACGGATTCGCCGTGGCAATCCGTGCCGGTACTGCCGAATTTTTTTGACGAGCGACGCTATCTCGGCGAACACCGCGAGAAGCGCCAGCCCCGGGCGCTGTTATTCTCCCGACGGGCCACGCCCCGTCAGATCGCAACATTAAGAGATTCCTTCGCCGCGGCCGGCCTACCTCTCGATTTTGCAGGCCTGAAAGGGGAAGTCGAACGTCCAGAAGACATACTGCCGCGATATGAGGTCGTGCTGGCGGTGGGTCGGTCAGCTGTGGAGGCGCTTGCAAGCGGCTGTCGCGTCATCCTCTGGGATCAAGGTATTATTGGGCCGGCGGTCTCGGCGAGTAATTTCTGGCAATGCGTCGCTCTTAACTTCGCTCTGCCTTCGCGCCTGCTGCCCTACCAGTTCATTCATCAGGCGTCCGCCGGACGGTGGCTCGAATTGCAACTCGAACGTGGCGCCTCGGATGGCCCTGACGAGGTTTATCGCGCGACCCGCAAGTATCTGACCCTGGAAAACGCCGGCCTGCAGTTGCACCAAATGTACAACGATATCGTTGCCAAGGCGGCTTAACCATTTCCGGCCAGTTCGTGCAGGCCACTCTCATTCGCTCGCTTTGAGGCGCAATTCCTCCGTTGCGTCACGTTAGACCTCAACTTGATGTCTCGCCGGTAGCCGCTCATCACACCTTTTCAACCGGCTCGAATGTCTCTTCGGTGTCCTTTCGGAAAAGAACATACAGAGCAGGAAGTACAAGCAACGTCAGAATGGTTGAAGATATGATGCCTCCGATGACTACCGTCGCCAGCGGCCGCTGAACCTCCGCACCAGCTCCAGTAGCGATCGCCATTGGTACGAAACCTAGCGAGGCTACGAGCGCCGTCATCAAGACCGGGCGCAACCTCGTAATTGCACCTTCACGCACTGCATCCAGCACCGATCGTCCTTCTCGTCGAAGACGTTCAATGAAGGCAATAATAACGAGGCCGTTCAACACAGCGACGCCTGAAAGAGCGATGAATCCGACACCGGCACTGATTGAAAGCGGAATTCCCCGCAACAGTAGCGCCGCGATACCGCCCGTCAGCGCCAATGGCACCCCGCTGAAAACCAATAGCGCGTCCGATACTGAGCCGAAGCTCATGAACAAGAGCAACAGAACGAGTGCGAGAGCGACCGGCACAACGATCGTCAGCCGCTTTGTGGCCGACACGAGTTGCTCAAATTGCCCACCCCACCCGATCCAATAACCGGCGGGAAGCTTCACTTTCTGGCTGACAGCTTCCTGTGCATCTGCGACGAACGATCCCAAGTCGCGCTCTCGGACATTGGCAGTCACCACAATCCGCCTCTTACCGTTCTCACGGCTAATCTGGTTCGGGCCCGGGGCAGTTTCGACAGTCGCGACTGAGGATAGCGGTACATAGCGAGGCTGCCCCGCCGTCGCGCTCGACAAAGCTGTACGCAGAACCGAAGACGCTCCCGATTCCCCCGCGGGCAATGGTATCGGAATTGCTCGAATTGCTTCGATATTTTCTCTTAATCGCTCCGGCAGACGAACAACAATATCAAAACGCCGGTCGCCCTCGAAAAGCTTTCCGACGCTCTTGCCGCCTACGGCAATTTCGACGACATCTTGAACTTCACTCACGCTTAAGCCGTAACGCGACAACGCCTGCCGATCCAGCTTGACTGTCAGAATCGGAAGACCGGCAACCTGCTCGATCTTGACGTCCGTCGCACCGCGGATGCTTTTAACGACAGCCTCCACTTGCGCCGCCTCTCCTTGAAGAATGTCGAGATCGTCGCCAAAAATCTTGATACCGACGTCGCTTCGAACGCCCGAGATCAGCTCGTTAACGCGCAATTGGATAGGCTGACTGACTTCGTAATTGCTGCCCGGTATGTCATTGGCGGCCTCTTCGATTTCGTCGATCAGCTGCGTCTTCGGCTTGGCTGGATTTGGCCATTCGTCTCGCGGCTTCAACATGATGTAACCATCTGACATGGAAGGCGCCATCGGATCGGTTGCGACTTCCGCGGTGCCGGTTCGCGTGAAGAACTCTTTTACTTCCGGCAATTGCTCGATTCTTTTCTCGATCGCTTTCTGCAGATCCAGCGATTGAGACAGACTCGTCCCCGGAATCCGGATGGCTGCCAAAGCAACATCACCTTCATCGAGGCTTGGGATGAACTCGCCTCCCATTCGCGTTGCTGCGAATCCGCTGATCGCAACGATCGAAACCGCTACAACGACAACGCCTCGACGAAACGTGATGGCACGATCGAGCAACGGCTCGTATATCCGCTTTGCTACGCGCATAAAGACGTTTTCTGTCTCCGACACTTTGCCCGTTACAAAGATGGCAACCGCCGCGGGGACAAACGTAATCGAAAAAAGAGCAGCCGCTGCGAGAGCCATTAACACCGTGAGTGCCATTGGCGTAAACATCTTGCCTTCCACACCTGTCAACGTAAGGACCGGCAAATACACGACGGCGATGATGAGCGTCCCGAATAAGCTTGGTTTGATAACTTCGGCTGAGCCACGAAGGATGGTATCCATCCGCTCCCGAATATTCAGTAAGCGGCCGCGTTGGTGCTGAGCTTCCGCAAGAAGACGCAGGCAGTTCTCCACGATAATGACCGCGCCATCGACGATAATGCCAAAATCGATGGCTCCCAGGCTCATCAGATTGGCACTCACCTTATTTTCGACCATGCCAGTGATCGTCATCGTCATCGAGAGCGGGATCACGCAGGCCGTTACAAGAGCAGCCCGGATATTGCCGAGAATCAAGAACAGCACCACGACGACGAGAACCGCGCCCTCGATCAGATTTTTTTGGACTGTCCTGACCGTGGCATCGACGAGGTGCGTTCGGTCGTAAACAGCGCGGGCAACGACACCATCCGGAAGAGATTTGGCTATCTCACTCAGCTTTGCCGCCACGCGCTGCGCGACTGCGCGACTGTTTTCCCCTATCAGCAGCAGAGCTGTACCAAGAACGGTTTCATGACCGCTCAACGTCGCAGCGCCGGTCCGAAGGTCTTTGCCCTCGATAACCTGCGCCACATCCTTCACTCGGACTGGTACGCCATTTCGGGAACCGATGACGATATTCTGAATTTCGGCGATGTTGGCGACCTGTCCGGGAGTTCGAACCAGATACTGCTCGCCATTACGCTCAATATAACCTGCCCCAACATTGGCATTGTTAGTCGCCAACGCCGTCATGACATCGCGGAAGCTGATCTTATACGCCATCAACTTGTCCGGGTTTGGCAAGACATGAAACTGACGCTCGAATCCGCCGATGGTGTTGACTTCGACAACGCCGGGGACATTCCGCAACTGCGGCTTGATAATCCAGTCCTGGATCGTACGAAGTTCGCTTGGCGTATAGTCGTTACCGCTCGGGGCCTTTGCGCCATCTTTGGCTTCGACTGTGTACATGAAGATTTCGCCAAGGCCGGTTGCTACCGGCCCCATTGCGACTTCGACGCCCGCAGGAAGCTGATCCTTGACCTGCTGAATGCGCTCGTTGATCAGTTGCCGCGCGAAATAGATGTCAGTGCCGTCAAGGAAAACAACGGTTACCTGGCTTAATCCGTAGCGGGACAGCGATCGTGTGTAATCAAGCTTTGGTAGACCAGCCATGGCGGTCTCAACCGGAAAAGTGATGCGCTGCTCGGTCTCAAGCGGCGAATAGCCGGGTGCCTTTACGTTGATCTGTACCTGGACGTTGGTGATATCGGGAACGGCATCAATCGGAAGCCGAGTAAAATTCCAGGCGCCGAAGGCCGTCAGCCCCAAGGCGAACAGCATGACGAGCCATCGCTGACGTATTGAGAAACGGAGAATGGCTTCAATCATGTGCGGCTTCTCCCTTCCCCATTTCCGCTTTCACGACAAAGGAATTCACAGCGACATATTTTTCTCCAGCCGCGATGCCCGCACGAACCTCGATGAATTTTCCATCCGATTCTCCGAGTTGGACGGGACGCGCTTCAAGCTTGTCCTCCTCCTCGCGCACGAAGACGACGGTCTTGCTTTCCAAGGTCTGTATCGCACCGGCATGCACCGCTACGGGCACACGCCGCTCCGCAAGAACCAGGCGCGCCGTCACGAAAAGGCCTGGGCGGAGACGACCATCAGGATTCTGGAGCACGACGCGCGCGAGCGCTGTTTGCGTGTCGCTTGCCCCGACCGGCGCGAGGTAAGATATCGTGCCCTTTATCTCACCGGCTCCATCTTCCGGATCGATCAACACTTCATCGCCGATCCGAACGCGCCGAAGGTCCTGTCGATATATCGATAGATCAACCCAGATCGTCGACAGATCGGCGATGACGAAAGATGGCTTTTGCTCAGATGCATATTCGCCAAGAGAAATTTGCCTGTCGATGACCGTTCCAGCGATCGGAGCCTTCAAGTCGTAGACAGTTAAACTTTGATTGCTCTCCACCGAAGCCAGCAGGTCGTCCTTTGCCACGGCATCACCTATTCGCTTGCGAATGGCGCGCGCAATTCCAGGAAACCTCGGGGTAACTTGAACGACCGTCTCCTGGTTGGCCCGCAATATGCCGTTAAAGCTCAGCGTCTCGCTCAGAGTTGCAGGACCGGCCTCGGCGAAGGTCGCACCGGCTGCCGCGAGCTTTACATCGCCAATGCGGATGCGATCACCGCCATGCTCGTCATGCGCGACATGCTCGTTACCTGATTTTTCTTGCTTCGTGTCTCGCTCGCTATGTTGCTCTGGCGCGCTCGGCATTAACGCTCGATAACTTGCCGCGCCTGCAACGGCGGCAAGAATGGCGATGACAATGGTCGTAGAGGTCTTCATCGAGCGCTCCCCCGCGCAAGAGCAAATGGATTACCCACAAGGCCTTCAATCGTGGCCACGGCGACGTGGAAATTTTGCAATGCCTCCTGCTCGCGCAAACGGGCTTGAGTCAGGCTGGATTGCGCGTCGAGCACCTCAAGCAGTGAGAATCGCCCTTGCCCGTAACCGTCGGATATAGCGTCCGAGGCTTGCCGCGCCTTTGGAATAGCCGTCTCTCGCAACACAGCGAGCTCGCGTAGCGACCCTTGGAGTGAGTCATATGCCCGCCCCGCCACGACGATGAGCGTATTACGGTTGGCTTCCCGTTCAGCCCGAACTTTGGCAAGGTTCTCCTGCGCAGAGAGGATATTTCCCTGGTTCTGATCGAACACCGGGATCGGCACTGATAGAGTGAGCCTCACCGCATCGTCCCTGGTGTCGTTGAAATGACGCCATCCCGCAGAAAGCCGCACGTCGGGATAAGGTTTAAGTCTCGCAAGCAGCAATTCGGCGTTACGCTGCGCATAAACAGCCGTCCAACGCACAAGTTGTGGGTTAGCGTCGATTGCAGCAACGACCGACTGAAAGGTTGGTGGTCGGCCCGTGACATCCAACCGCCCCGATACGGCGGAGAATTTCGGCGCGGTATCTCCCATCAGGACCGCAAGCTCTCGACGCGCGCTTGCAAGCACTGCCTTGGCACGCTCGCGGTCGGCCTTGACGAGCGATGATGCAACATCGGCCCGGCCTGTTTCTGCGACAGAAGATGCGCCCGCCTCTACACGCCGTTGCAGAAGGGGCGCAATCTTGTCGATAGCTGCAACTTGTTCGTTGAGGATCTGGATTCGCTGTTGAAGACCGAGAACATTGACGAAGGCGATCGCAGTCTCCGAAAGAATCTCCAGCCGCGTAGCTTTACGTTGAATCGTCGCAACATCGACACCAGCCAAACCAGCCGAAATACGCGCCTCCCGCTTTCCGAAGAGTTCGAACAGCTGGCTTACTTGCAACGTTGTCTCGGCAGATCGCGTTCCGCGATAGACACCTGAACCAAACGAATTGTCCTGCTCATAGGACAGTTCGGGATTAGGGAGGGCACCCGCCTGGAGATGCTGGCCGGTCGCGATTCCCACGTCCCGCTCGGCCGCCGTAAGGCGCGGGCTGGCGGCGAGTGCGCGTTGTAGTGCGGCTCTCAAAGTGAGAGTCTGCGAATGCGACACCGCCATCAGCCCTGGGCTGACCAGCAGTGCCGTCGCGCACGCAAGGCGCGCGGCGGTTTTGAATAACATGAGGAATTACCTGACGAACGACATAGTAGGAACGCGAAGCGTTCCAGCGGCAACGTTCAGGCAAGCAATTTTGGCGGGGGAGGATCGATTCCGAGCGACAGTCCTTGGCTAAGAACGCTGTTCGCGGCAAACAGCTTCTGCGTCGGCTCGATCAAAAGTGAGGTGGCAGCCAATTCGGGGAGCGCCACCGAAAAGCAGCCATGGCAATGATGCTCGGCGACAGCACCCTTTCCGTCGTGGCTAAAATCATTCTTCATCGAAGTGATGATCGACGGGCCGGAATTATTGGCGACATCCAGATCACAAAATCCGTGCAGCGCTCCCGCCAGAAGGTACATCATCAACACAAATGCCGCGAAGAACCTGCGCGGAAGGCGCAGCAGCGGCAGGCGTTGAAGATGAAAGGATGAAGTCACTGCGACGTCTTTCGGATCTACCTGAGGGTGTCGCTAACACGTGACCGGCTCAATGTCGACGCGCAACATTGTTACAGTGTGCCATGGCACTCATCCGATTAAGGTGAGAAACGTATTTTGAACTTGCAGATATACCGCAACGAAAATTGCGAGGCTGACAGAAGTGACAGTTTCCCGCCATCTGATGGCCTGGAAATGGTCACGAGGCGACGCGGAACAGCCTTCCGCCACCATGCGTTTTGCTGAGGCGTGTCAACAATGTCTGAACGCGTTTTGGAGAACGATCATGCGAAATAATCTGATTCCAGCCGTCGCTTTGGTCATGATCGGATTGACCGTTCCCGCGTCGGCCGCCGACCTTGGTTACGTTCAGGAACCAGTGACCGAGATTTACACCCAGGCTGGACCGCTGCCGCTTCAAACGGCTGTCGATATCGCCAACGGGATTGGGCTGGTTTCCGTGTCCAACACGAACAAATGGGGGAACGAGTGGCAGATCGAGGGCTATGACGTTGCCGGAAGCTATATGGAAGTCGATGTCGATGCGCGCACCGGTGCGATCGTAAACGTCGATAGGTGACGTCGGTCGCAGGCTCCCAAGGCCGCACCGTGAACCGGATATATCCATCCGCACCCCTCAGCCGCCGTACACTGCTGTACGCCGCCCTACCTCTCTCCGTCCGAGCAAACCTCCGGGCGACCACCGCCGCTGACGCAGGCCCGGTACTCCCATGGCACCGCCCACGTTTCGGACCAGATACCCTTCCCGGCCCGGGCTGGCGCTCTACTGCGCCTCTCCGTAACTGCCACGTGACTACCAGAGCCAATCCAGCGCTAGGCCGGACCGGACCAGCCACTCCCGCCACGTCCACCGCACCGACCGAGCACCGCGCCACGATTCGACCATAGCGATCCCGATCAACCGACGTGCAGCTAACAGTCTTAATTGAGGTGAAGCTCGCCAGCTTGTTGGCAGCATCGGCTCCGCATCGGTACAGATCGCTATTGACGTTTCGACAAAGCCGGGAGGATTCCGGCACGTCGTTTCCCCACAGTCGAATGCGATGTCCATGGATCTCGATAGTGTCGCCATCGATGATAGAGGCTTGGCCGACGATTGGTTGGACAGACGCTGGGGCAACAAAGAGCAGGAATGCTCCCAGCGATGATGGATGATCTGATGTTCATGGTCTTTCGAATCTGCGGATGCCTTACGGCATACTCAATCTGCCGACCGTAATTCGCTTCGTCCGATGGCACAGGCGAGCGCAACCAGCATGACGGAATGTCGTTCGTGCACGAATTTGCAGCGCAGCGTGGAACCTTGCATGCCATCGAGCGTAATTCATAGTTCTGTAAGACGTGCAGATTTCGTGTCCCTGTTATTTCTGCTGTTACGACACAGCGAACGACACGCGCCGTTACTTCTACTGCTTGATTTTATGCCACACGACAGTTCTGACCCACCACCCGCAGCATTTTTTTGGAATGTAGCTTATGACCTCAACGACCAGCGACGATCACCTGCATTTCACTGACGTGCGAAAGAGGGTCAAGGCGATCTTTATCGGCTCAGCCGGCAATCTCGTCGAATGGTACGACTTTTATGCCTATACAGCATTCGCGCTATACTTTGCGCCTGCTTTCTTCCCCCAAAGCGACCCCGTTGTTCAGCAACTCAACGCCGCAGTGTTGTTTGCCGCAACATTCCTGATGCGTCCGTTAGGTGGCTGGCTGTTCGGCTATCTGGCTGACCGATATGGCCGAAAGCTCTCCCTTACACTTTCAGTTGTTTGCATGTGTTTCGGTTCGCTGATCATCGCCGCAACGCCAACTTATGCAACGATAGGACTTGCGGCACCGGCCCTGCTCGCGATCGCGCGCATTATCGAAGGGTTGAGCCTCGGTGGCGAATACGGAACGAGCGCAACGTATTTGAGTGAAGTAGCCGATGAAAAGCATCGCGGATTTTACTCGAGCTTTCAATACGTAACATTGATAGGCGGGCAGTTGACCGCCATCATCGTTCTGATGCTTCTTCAGTACGTGTTTCTGACGGAAGCTGAACTGAAGGCTTGGGGCTGGCGCATTCCGTTTGTCATCGGCGCCATGCTTGCGATTTTTACTGCCGTGATGCGGCGTGAAATGCATGAAACTGACGCGTTTGCTGCCGCTCAGAGGGCCGGCGTTCGTCGCGGGACGATTGGAGACCTCTTAAAATTTCCTCGCGAGCTGCTTTTGGTCGCCGGACTCACCGCAGGAGGCACGGCCGCGTTCTATACGTTTACGACCTATATGCAGACGTTCGTCCGGTTGACTGTCGGTCTCGATGCGACACAAACCACCATCGTCATTTTTGGTTCACTCGTGTTCGCCTCAGTCTTACAGCCCATCTATGGGGCCATTTCCGACCGCATAGGCAGGAAGCCGGTGCTTATGTTTTTCGGCATAGCCGGGACACTGTTCACTGTCCCGCTGCTGTTCACGCTGCAATCTACAAAATCACCGTTCGCCGCCTTTGCTCTCATTTGCGCGGCATGGGTATTCGTTGCTGGCTATACGTCGATCAATGCGGTCGTCAAAGCCGAGCTATTTCCTACGAACGTCCGCGCTCTCGGAGTAGGCATTCCTTATGCGATTACTGTATCCCTTTTTGGCGGCACCGCCCCGGCCATAGCCCTTTGGTGCAAAAGCATTGGACATGAGAGCTGGTTTTACTTCTATCTTTCCGGCGTCATTTTCCTTTCGCTACTGATCTATTCAACCATGCGCGACACCAAGCACGCCTCGTTCATGCATCGGCACGAATGAAAGAAGCGGTATGGCCGCAATGGCGAAGATAATTTTCGTTCTCATGTGAGATGTCGAATCCGAGGATGTATTCCTCAGCGTACTCAATCGGCAGAATGCGATCTCCACATCCGAAATTGGATCCGATCGCCGGGCAATTCTTGCCACCACTCGACCTCGGACATGTAGGCCGCAGCCGGCCAGCGATCGAGCCACAGGCGGGCTCTCGCCCTCGCCTCCTCGCGCGGCAGCGTGACGGTCTCCCGGACATAGCCATCGTCCACCGCGGCGCGCTTGCGGCACCGGGCCAAGTTGTCGGCCAACTCTTTCGGAGATTTATAGGCCATCGCGGAACTTCACGAGCGCGACAAGCGATTCTGTTACCCGGGACGTTACCCCACGGCAAATTTTGAGCTACATCTAAGCTCTTAAAAATGGAATTTATTAAACTAAATCAATGGTGAGCGCGGAGGGACTCGAACCCTCGACCCCATGATTAAAAGTCACGTGCTCTACCACCTGAGCTACGCGCTCACTCGTCGCGGTGTGTAGGGGTCTCACTCCCACGGGTCAAGCCATGAGAGCCGAAAACAGGCTCCTTGATGACCTCCCTCAACGGCTTTTTTGCCAGTCAGTTCAATCTTCTAGGCTTGGCGCAGCGAAATGGGACGGTCACGCCTGACGAAAGCCGATCCGGAAGCTTCCCCAATGGCGGCCGCGGATGCGGATCGGGGCCGATACGTCCTTCAGCAGCGCGAACTGGCCGTTGCCCATGTCGCGGCGATAGGTCTGCAACAGGAACGGCGCCGTGCTGGCGGCAGCCTTTTCGACCGCGCGATCCTTGAAGATTCGCCGGTTCCGGCAATTGGCAGCGTTCCAGACCGGGTCATCGCCCTGCGGGTGCCGGTAATTCGGATTGTGCGTCGGCAGATACCCATCGCGCGCGAATGAAACGCTAAACATCACGCGTGAATCCATTTTCTGAACGGGGTCCTGGATCGGTGGCAGGATCCGGTCCGTCAGCTCGACATAGGCGGAAAGATATTGCGTGGGGTTACTACCCTCGATTTCCCGATAGGTCTGATCGAAAAATTGTTGCTCGGTAATCTCGCCGCACGCGATCGCGGCCTCGAATGCCCGGCTGACTTTCTCCGCCGTCTCGACTGCCGCCTCAATGAAAGGCGTGTCCGAAGTCTCGACGCCGCTCTCGGCGATCGCCTTGATGAGCGTCTCGGAGGCGCCAAGCAACCCTTCGACACGATCGTCAGCATGCTTGAGGTCGCTGGACGACAGGTCCACACCCTTGGCAAGATCGCCCAGTTCGGCGAGCACTACGTCGCAGTGCTGCATGTTGGCGGTGGCGGCCGTCGCAATCGCTGTGATGTCGCGCTCGACGGTCGCAAATCCCTCATGGACGCGATTGATCGTACCTTGAATATGATTGGCGCCCTCACCCGCATCCTTGGCGTAACGGGTCGCAACCTCGCTGTCCTCGATCAGGCGACCGACCTCGCCGTCGAGGTTGTGCACAGTCTGGCCGATCTGCAAGGTCGCCTGCCGCGTCGCTTCAGCAAGGCTCTTCACTTCGCTGGCAACGACCGCAAAGCCCCGTCCGGCATCACCCGCACGCGCCGCCTCGATCGTGGCGTTGAGCGCGAGAAGATTGGTCTGCTTGGCGATGGTCTCAATGGTGCCCGACACCTTGCCGACCTGCGACAGAACCTGACTGATCGCCGCAAGCCTGCCTTCAATCCGGCTGACGGCGCTGACAAGCCCGGTGATATTTTCAACCGCTGAGGTGACGACCTCGCGCGATTCCGTGATTTCAGCAGCCGCGTTAGCCGTGAACGATTGCACCGTGCGCGCCGCGCCGTCGATGTTGCGGTTGGCTGCGACCATGGTGTCGGCGGTCTGCTGCAAATGGCCAAACTGTTCGGACTGCCGCGAGACGCGGCTTGCGACATCGTGCAGATTGCCCAGCACGTCCGCCAGTTCGACGCCGAGATTGCCGAGCCCATTTCCAAGTTCATCGACCAGCCTTTCCGAGACGGTCGATGTCTGCGCGCGCTCCGGCGCGGCTAAGGTTTGGGCATGAAGCGGCTGCGGATTTGTCATCTCGGATCAGATCCCATCAACAGATTCGACGGTGATGAAAATGCGAAGACACAAGAACGCACGGCCCGAATCTCAGGCGCGATGAAAGTGTATGTTAGGCTAAAACGGTAAACATCTACTTCGCATGCATTTTAGCCCAATGGCTGATGCCAGCGACGGGACGACCGCTCAAAAGGCCCCGCCCCGACCAATTCGCGGTGCTTAAACACCGCAAACCAGCAGAACCACAGCGATATCGCTCAAAGGGCTACTCGTCAGATATCCTCGAACAGCACCGTCGAGAGATAACGCTCGGCAAAAGACGGAATCACCGTGAGAATCGTCTTGCCAGCATTTTCCGGCCTCTTGCCGAGCTCGAGCGCTGCCGCGACCGCAGCGCCTGAGGAGATGCCGCCCGCGATCCCCTCCATGCGTGCGAGAGATCGGGACATCTCGATCGCCTTAGTGCTGTTCACCGTCATGACCTCATCGATCACCGAGCGGTCGAGGATATCCGGCACGAAGCCCGCGCCGAGCCCCTGAATTTTGTGGGGTGAATGCTTGCCACCGGACAGCACCGGGCTTTCAGCCGGCTCGACCGCGACGATCTGCAGCGACGGCTTCCTCGGCTTCAGCACCTGACCGACGCCGGTGATCGTGCCGCCGGTGCCGACACCCGCCACGAAAATATCGAGGTTGCCCGCGGTGTCGTTCCAGATCTCCTCCGCCGTCGTGCGGCGGTGCACGCTTGGGTTGGCCGGGTTCTTGAACTGCTGCGGCATTACGGCATTCGGCGTGGTGCGCACCAGTTCCTCGGCGGTCGCAATCGCCCCCTTCATCCCCTGCGCCGCCGGCGTAAGTACGATCTCAGCACCGAGGAAGGCGAGCATCTTGCGCCGCTCAACCGACATTGAATCCGGCATCACGAGTTTGAGGCGATAGCCGCGCGAGGCGGCGACAAAAGCAAGCGCGATGCCGGTGTTGCCGGAGGTCGGCTCGATCAGCACCGTGTCCTTGTTGATGGCTCCGGCCTCTTCCATGGCCTTTACCATCGCAGCGCCAATGCGGTCCTTCACGCTGGCGGCTGGGTTGAAATACTCAAGTTTGGCTAAAATCGTGGCGGAGACACCTTGCTGTTCCGGCAACCGCCGCAGCCGCACGATCGGCGTGCAACCCGCTGCATCGACGATGCTATCGTAAATGCCGCCCCGCCCGACATGGCACTTGGAAACGGTCTTGTCCGGCGACGAATTCATGGCGCGCTCCTGGCGAAATGGAATTCAAAAACAGGCAATCATTTAATCTGTCTTTTCTCCGTTACGCAAAGATCCGAACACGCGGATGTGTGCATTGCGATAGAACAAATCGCAAAACAAACGCATTTGTGTTGCGCCTTCTTCAAAGTACGGGTGTAGGCTTTTGTGGTACCGCCGATCAACGACGCTAACCAGAGGGAGGTCCTGATGACGGCTACTGCTGAAATCCGCCCGACGCTCGCGCCGTTCTCGTTTCAGCGCGGAGCCGAGCGTATGATCTGCGCGATCTGCGCCGACACGATGGTCGCCGCCGAAGCCTCGGCCTTCTCCGACAATGTCGTGAGCTACCTGTGGACCTGCGATACTTGCGGCCACGGCTTCGTGACCAAGCATACGCTCAAGGATTGTCCGGACGCTCCCAAGCAGGCTGATTTCTAACGCGGCGGCAGATCGCCCGCCACCCAGCCTGCTTTCGTTGCAGCACGAAAATCCGCGAAGGTACCGGTTGCGATCGCGTCGCGGATGCCATTCATCAGCGTTTGGAAATAGGCGATGTTGATCTCGGACAACAGCATCGCACCCAGCGCCTCACCCGCCTTCACCAGATGATGCAGATAGGCGCGCGAATAGCTGCGCGCAGGTAGCCACGGGCTTTCCTCGTCCAGTGGGCGCGGATCGTCGGCATGGCGGGCGTTGCGCAGGTTGATGACCCCGCGGCGCGTGAACGCGTGGCCATGACGGCCGTTACGCGTCGGCAGAACGCAATCGAACATGTCGATACCGCGTGCAACCGCTTCGATCATGTCGTCCGGCGTACCGACGCCCATCAGGTAACGCGGACGATCCTGCGGCAGCAGCGGCGCCGCCTCCTCGATCATCGCCAGCATCACCTCTTGCGGCTCACCAACCGCGAGTCCACCTACCGCATAACCGTGAAAACCGATTTCGCCGAGCGCAGCCGCACTCCGCCGCCGTAGTTCGGCGACGTCGCCGCCTTGCACGATACCGAACAGCATGTGGCCCGGCGGCGAAGTCTCGAAAGCGCGCTTGCAGCGCTCCGCCCAGCGCAGCGACAGTTGCATCGCGCGCTCGACCTCGCCACGCGGCGCGGGCAACCGCACGCACTCGTCGAGCTGCATCGCGATATCCGAACCGAACAGACGCTGCACTTCGATGGCGCGTTCCGGCGTAAGATCGAACACCGCGCCGTCGATGTGCGACTTGAAGCGGACGCCCTGCTCCGTAACCTTGCGTAGCTTCGACAGCGACATCACCTGAAAGCCGCCGGAATCGGTGAGCATCGGCCCTTTCCAGCCGGTGAATGTCTGCAAGCCGCCAAGCGCCGCGATGCGCTCCGCCGTCGGGCGCAGCATCAGATGATAGGTGTTGCCGAGCACGATGTCGGCACCGGTCTCGCGGATGTCGCGCCAGTGGATGCCCTTCATCGCGCCCGCGGTGCCGACCGGCATGAAGGCTGGGGTACGTACCTCACCGTGCGGCGTCGTTAGCACGCCGGTGCGCGCTTCGCCGTCGCGGCCAAGCAGCTTGAAGTGATTGGCGACGCTCATGCAGCGTGGCCTTTGTCGGCGAACAGCAAGCAGGCATCACCGTAGGAATAGAATCGATAACCTTTTTCGATGGCATGCGCATAGGACGCGCGCATCGTCTCCAGCCCCGAAAAGGCCGAAACCAGCATGAACAAGGTTGAGCGCGGCAGATGGAAGTTCGTCATCATCACATCGACCGCACGAAACCGATAGCCCGGCGTGATGAAGATCGCCGTCTCACCGGTGAAAGGCTGGATGGTGCCATTCTCATCTGCAGCACTTTCCAGAAGTCGCATTGCGGTCGAGCCGACCGCAACGATGCGACCGCCCTTGGCGCGCGCATTGTTGAGAACATCCGCCGTTTCCGCCGAGATGCTGCCCCACTCGGAATGCATCTTGTGGTCTTCGGTATCATCGGCCTTCACCGGCAGGAACGTGCCCGCCCCGACATGCAACGTCAGACGCTGCACACCAATGCCGCGCGATGCGAGCGCGGCCTCGAGTGCGGGCGTGAAATGCAGCCCGGCCGTCGGGGCCGCAACCGCGCCTTCGTGTTTGGCGAACATTGTCTGATAGTCGCCGACATCCTTTTCGTCAGGCGCGCGGCGCGAGGCGATATAGGGCGGCAGTGGCGGCGCGCCGAGATCGGCGATGGCCTGATCGAGCACCGGGCCATGAAACGCGAACGCCAGCGTGATTTCGCCAGCCTCGCCCTTGGCCTCCACGGTCGCATCGAGAGTGCCAAGCAGACACACCCGTCCCTCATTGCCGAAGCGAACGACATCGCCCTCCGCAAGCTTGCGCGCGGGCCGCACCAGTGCCTGCCAGCGCGAGCCGTCGACGCGTTTGATGAGCGTTACATCGATGCGCGGCTCGGTCGCCCCGCCGATCCTGCGTCCCGACAATTGCGCTGCGATCACCTTGGTGTCGTTGACGACAAGCTGGTCGCCGGCGCGCAACAGATCCGGCAGGTCGCGCACCGTATAATCCTCGATGCCGACGCGGGGCCGCACCACCAGAAGCCGGGCGCTCTCGCGGGGCTCGACGGGACGCAGGGCAATGCTCTCTGGGGGGAGATCAAAATCGAACAGATCGGTACGCATGATGGTCCGTTATGGCCCTCCAGCCCCAGCCGGGCAACTTCTATGTTGAGGGCCGCCCAAAACAATCATGCCCGGCACAGGGCCGGGCATGAAACAACACAGAGCTGCTGAATGGCGGTTACGCGGCGTCGGCTGCCATGTGCGCCTTGACGATCTTGTCGGGGTTCTGCACCGGCTCACCGCGCTTGATCTTGTCGACGTTTTCCATGCCGGAGATCACCTTGCCCCAGACGGTGTACTGATTGTCGAGGAAGCGAGCGTCCTCAAAGCAGATGAAGAACTGGCTGTCGCCGGAATCCGGGTTGGCGGCGCGCGCCATCGACACCGTGCCGCGCACATGCGGCTCGGCATTGAATTCGGCCTTCAGCTTCTTGCCCGAGCCGCCGGTGCCGGTGCCGTGCGGGCAGCCGGTCTGTGCCATGAAGCCATCGATCACGCGGTGAAAGACGATGCCGTCGTAGAAACCTTCACGCACCAGTTCCTTGATGCGCGCGACATGGCCGGGCGCGAGGTCAGGAAGCATTTCGATGGTCACCTCGCCCTGCGTGGTTTCCAGAATGAGAGTGTTGTCGTTGTCTGCCATGATTTTTCTTTCCTTCTTGAACGAATGAAAATGCCGCAAGGCGGTGCAGCGATTACTTGATGTCGGAGGCGACCTGCACCTTGACCATCTTGTCAGGGTCCTGCACCGGCTCGCCACGCTTGAGCTTGTCCACGACGTCCATGCCTGACACGACCTGACCGATCACGGTGTATTTGCCGTTCAACGACGGGTAGTCGTTGAACATGATGAAGAACTGCGAGTTCGCCGAATTCGGATCGCTTGAGCGTGCCATGCCGACGACGCCGCGCGTAAACGGCACGTTGGAGAATTCCGCCTTCAGGTTCGGATATTTGGAGCCGCCGGTGCCGTTGAAGTTCTTGCCGTCGCCGGTCTGCGCCATGAAGCCTTCAATGACACGATGGAACGGTACGTTGTTGTAGTAGCCGTCGCGGGCGAGCTGCTTGATGCGCTCGGCATGGCCCGGCGCAAGATCGGTACGCAGTTGCACCACGACGCGCCCCTTGGTGGTGTCGATGACGATGGCGTTGGCCTTGTCGAGGTTCGCGGGCAGCTTCTGGGCAAGGGCCGGCGCCGCCAGCATCAGGGCACCGAGGACGGCAAGCAGTCTAATCATGAAAACTCCGTTGGCGTTGGGAAAAGGTTTAATGCAGATCGCGAGCAGGTTGCGCTGGTAGGGAAGCGCGCCGCCACGCGAAGGTTAGTGCGGGAATTTCGCCTTAAGACGGGCCGCGACCGCTTTCGGGACGAAAGCCGATACATCGCCGCCCATACTTGCAATCTGGCGCACAAGCGTGGCGGTGATCGGGCGAACTGTGGCGGAGGCCGGAATAAAAATCGTCTGTACGTCCGGCACCAGGGTCTGGTTCATGCCGGCAATCTGCATCTCGTAGTCCAGGTCGGTGCCGTCGCGCAGTCCCCGGATCAGGATGGAGGCACCGGCTTTTTGGGCCGCCGTAACGGTCAAATTGTCGAAGGTCACGCATTCGATGGCGCAGCCCGTCGAGGCTGCGAGCGGGGCGAACACCTCCACGATCATGGCGCGGCGCTCCTCGATGGAGAACAGCGGCGCCTTGCCGGGATGTACGCCGATCGCCACGATCAGCCGGTCGACCAGGCTGCAGGCCTGGCGCACCACGTCGACGTGGCCATTGGTGACGGGATCGAACGACCCCGGATAAAGTGCGACACGAGCCATTCTTCCTCCTACCCCGCCCGGCGGAGGGCCGCAAGCGAGCCGGTTCCCATACGGTTACCGATTATTTTTCTGCGCCCCGCCCCCAATTGCCACGAACCAATCCGGCTCAGCCGCGTCTTCTCCGGAAGCGTCCGAGGGCGCGGGAGACGGGACATGATGCTGGACGCGAAACTGGCCGATCCGCCGAAAATTCTGGGTGCTGCAGCAGCCTTGGCCGCATTTGCCGGCGTTGTGTTGATCTCGCTGCCGACTTTCGCTCCGCAGGTGGAAGCCAGCGAACCGGCTGCCCTCACGCGCGGCGACAGACTAACGCTCGCGAGCGCCGATTGCGCCCAGCAGGACTGGCCGAACATTTCCGCCGCGTGCTTGCGACGCGGGGATGCAACGCCTCGGCCGGTGCTTACCCATATTCGCATGGTTGCACCGCGCTAAAAAGACTCTCCAAATCGCGCCGTTAGTCGGTCACGTCTCTGCTGATCCCAGCACACGTTTCCGGTAGGTATTAGTTCCTCTAAAAGTTGAGATAATAGGGTTAATAGCAAGTGACCGACTACGGCAACTATCAGCCAGAAAAGCGCTCCCCTAGATTGCGATGCGTAAATTTTTATTCGAATGGGAGGCGCGCATGGCCATCGATGGCGTCACGATCGAACGCTCGCATTATGTCGTGGAGCGTGTGAGAGAGTTCGTTGTCAAAACCCTGGTCAGGCACGCAGCGAAGCGGCGCGCCGATTTCGGCAAATTTGCAGTGATCCCGACTGATTTCGTCGGCATGAACGTGATCGCAAATGGCTTCTACGAACGCCACGAACTGACGATCCTGAGACGGCTTATTGAATCACAAGGTCTCTCCAACACGACGGCGCTCGATATCGGAGCCAACATCGGCAATCACGCCGTCGTTTTTTCGAAGCTCTTCCGCGACGTCATCGCATTCGAGCCGAACCCGTCGGTCGCGGCGCTACTGGAAGCCAATATTGTTTTGTCGAATTGCCGGAACGTCAAAGTACAGCGCGTCGGACTCGGCCCGGAAGATGCGGTTCTGCCGTTTACGCAGGATCACGAAGGGAACGACGGACACGGCTCATTCGCGATCAAAGGCACCTCGACCATCGACCTGCAGGTCAAGAACGGTGACAATCTGCTGCGGGAAATCGATCCGGAAATCGCAAACGGCCGACGCCGCATCGGATTTGTAAAATGCGATGTCGAAGGATTCGAAGCGTCGGTCTTCAAAGGACTGAAGCAAACCCTGACGGATCATTCGCCAATCATTGTATTTGAAAGCGATCAAACGGGACCCGGCGCTGAAGCCTATGGTGTGCTTCAGCAGTACGGCTACCGGCATCTCTATGCCATTCGCGAAACCGGCGACACCATCGACGGACGCCTTGGTCGCGAATTGAAGCGCCTGAGGTCCAATTACAATTTCTGGCTCGAGCCGCTGGACGGCATTCCGGCTTTTTGGTCGAACGTCATCGCCGCGAAACATTCGCTCGATTAGCTACGGTAAAGCCATCCTATAGGGCCGCCGTTCAATCGGCGGCCAGCAGATCCATTTTCCGACGATAACCGGGCGATTGTATCGCCCGGTTACTCGCCGTTGCCGCTTTCCGCTTCGTCTGAGAGATGCTCGACCGACACCACACGTTCGTCATCGGCGGTGTTGAACACGGTCACGCCCTGCGTCGAGCGGCCCGCGATGCGAATGTCTTCCACCGGACAACGGATGAGCTGGCCCTTGTCAGTCACCAGCATGATCTGGTCGCTGTCCTCGACAGGGAACGACGCCACGAGCTTGCCGTTGCGGCCGTTGACCGACATCGCGACGATGCCCTTTCCGCCGCGTCCCGTGGTTCGATACTCGTAAGACGAGGTGCGCTTGCCGTAGCCGTTCTCGCTGATGGTCAGCACGAACTGCTCGTTGGCCGACATCTCGACATAACGTTGCTCGCCGAGTTCGATCGCGCCGGTCGCCTCCTCGTTGTCCGTGCCCACCTCGTCCTCGACGCCGCCGCGGCGTACCGCGTTGGCGCGGCGCAGATAGGCGGCGCGTTCGTCAGCGTTGACATCCATGTGGCGAAGGATGGTGAGCGAAATCAGCTTGTCGCCATCACCAAGATTGATACCGCGTACACCCATCGAGGTGCGGCCCTGGAACACGCGCACGTCGGTAACCGGGAAGCGGATGCACTGTCCGCCCGCCGCCGTCAGCAGCACGTCGTCGCTTTCCTTCGCAATCTGCACGTCGACGATCGCCTCGCCCTCGTCCAGCTTCATCGCGATGATGCCAGAACGGCGGACCTCGACGAAATCCGATAGCTTGTTGCGCCGGACATTACCGCCAGTGGTAGCGAACATCACGTCGAGCTCGCTCCACGAGGATTCATCCTCCGGCAGCGGCATGATGGTGGTGATGCGCTCGCCCTGCTCCATCGGCAGGATATTGATGAGCGCCTTGCCGCGTGCGTTCGGCGCCGCCATCGGCAGCCGCCAGACCTTCTCCTTGTAGACCTGCCCGCGCGAGGAGAAGAACAGAACCGGCGTATGCGTCGAGGCGACGAACAGCCGCGAGACGAAATCCTCGTCGCGCGTCTGCATGCCGGAGCGACCCTTGCCGCCGCGCTTCTGCGCGCGATAGGTCGAAAGCGGCACACGCTTGACGTAACCCGCGTGCGACACGGTCACGACCATGTCCTCGCGCTGGATCAGGTCCTCGTCCTCGACTTCGCCTTCCTGATCGACGATCACAGTGCGGCGCGGCGTCGCGAATTCGTTCTTCACCGCCGTCAGTTCATCGCGGACGATGCCCTGCACGCGCGCCCGCGAACGCAGGATATCGAGATAATCGGCGATCTCGACAGCGAGTTTATCGAGTTCTTCAGCGATCTCATCGCGGCCGAGCGCGGTGAGGCGCTGCAGGCGCAGATCGAGAATGGCCTTGGCCTGCTCCATCGACAGCCGCGCGGTGCCGTCCTCGGCGATACGATGGCGCGGATCGTCGATCAGCATCATCATGGTCGCAACGTCCTTCGCCGGCCAGTCGCGCGACATCAAGGTATCCCGTGCAGTCGCCGGATCGGGCGAGGTACGGATGACCTTGATGATCTCGTCGATATTGGCGACGGCAATGGCGAGACCGACCAGGATATGAGCGCGGTCACGCGCCTTGTTGAGCAGAAATTTCGTGCGCCGGGAGACGACGTTCTCGCGGAACGCGACAAAAATCGTCAGCAGGTCCTTCAGATTCATCACCTGCGGACGGCCTGCATCGAGCGCCACCATGTTGGCGCCGAAGCTCGTCTGCAATGGCGTGAACTTATAAAGCTGATTCAGTACCACGTCCGGCACCGCGTCACGCTTCAATTCGACGACGACGCGATAGCCGTCACGGTCGGATTCGTCGCGCAGGTCGGAAATGCCCTCGATCTTCTTGTCGCGAACGAGTTCGGCGATACGCTCCACCATCGTCGCCTTATTCACCTGATAGGGAATTTCGGAGACGACGATCGCTTCGCGATCCTTGCGAATGGTCTCGATGGAGACCTTGCCGCGCATCACAATCGAGCCACGGCCGAGATGATAGGCTGAGCGGATACCCTGCTTGCCGAGAATGATGCCGCCGGTCGGGAAGTCCGGTCCCGGCACGATATTGATGAGATCGTCGATGCCAAGCGCGGGATTGTCGATC
>Ga0182747_1001126_pt1 | contig 21641 bp, 24 predicted proteins | sample eDN3rd30CBELigBY_FD_128526 | JGI IMG/M metagenome (GOLD analysis project Ga0182747, IMG submission 128526) | Enriched backyard soil microbial communities from Emeryville, California, USA - eDNA 3rd pass 30_C BE-Lig BY (version 2) (version 2) | ecosystem: Environmental > Terrestrial > Soil >...
GATGGTAAAGGATTACGAGATACATGTATTTATGCAAAAACAACCAAAGATTAATAACAAAAGAGTACTGAATCACAGTACTCTTTTGTTTATAAAATTAGTCAAGGATATATCTCTTTAAATAAAATTTTGTAATGGCTAAATATTCACGTGAATAGGATTTTGGCACGGCAATCCATGGAGTTTCTGCTGGAAGTCCCTGCACCTCTAGTCCGTAGTCTCGAGCAATGGAGACGGCACGGTAGATATGAAAATTATTTGTCACCACCAGACCAAGCCTTTCACCCTTAGGAATAAGCCTTTTAGAAAAGTTAATATTTTCATACGTATCAGTCGATTGATCCTCTAAAATAATCCGAGCATCGCTTATGCCCTGCTCGACCAGTTCTCTTCTAATCGATTCCGCTTCAGAGATATCTTCACTAGGTCCCTTTCCACCAGATGCGATGACAATTGTATTTTTATTTTTCTTTAAATAATCTGCTGCCGCATTAATTCTACTCGCAAATGCAAGGGAAGGGACGGTGCCCTTCACCCTTGCCCCGAGAACAATCAAATAGTCTGCATTTTTAGGAACGTCTTTATGACTATATTGACTAATTTTAAATTGTAAAAATCCAATATAAATCAAACCTAAAGTAACAAGAACACCTAACAATACAAACACTCTTTTCTTATTTTTCATCATTTCAAACCCATTTCATGTTATTTTTAAACTTCTTATATAAATAATAGATTAAAGTGGAGGAAAACTCTAACATATTTTTGAAATAGAGTATAATAATAGAAGAATTAATTGCATTTAGTGCCTACAACATTAAATAATGGGAGGTTTTTAAAATGTCATCAATTAGTCTATTGAAAAAAAAAGCCGGGATTGTATTAGAAAAGAAAAAGCTAACAAAAGTGGTCTCTAGAGTTGGTCTAGTATTGGATATCTCAGGTTCTATGAGAAACTTATACAAAAATGGTACGGTTCAAAAAGTTGTGGAGCGTATTCTTGCAGTAGCAAGCCAATTTGATGATGATGGATTATTGGATATTTGGGTATATGATAATGAATTTTCTCGTTTGAAATCAGTTTCTGAACAGGATTTTAGCAACTATGTAGAAGAGTATATTTTAGCTAACGATTTAATACATAAATTCGGAAGAAATGATGAACCGCCTGTTATGGAGGATGTCATTCAGAAATACACGGTAGAATCTCCGTCCAAGGAACCCGCTTTTATTGTTTTTATTAATGATGGGGGCTGTAAAAGAACAATTAAGAAACCAGTAGTTGAATCATCAACAAAACCGATTTTTTGGCAGTTTGTTGGTATTGGTGACTCAAGCTTTGAAGTTTTAGAAAAATTGGACACTATGGAAGGTAGATTCATTGATAATGCTAACTTTTTTCACATTAAAGACATCGAAAAAACTACGGATGAGGAATTGTATAATCAGTTGTTAAATGAATTTCCTTCTTGGTTAAATGAAGCCAGAGCTAAAGGGATCTTACCAGGCGGGAAAAATTAGATTGAAATTAATTGTTACCGTTTTCAATTAATGCTCGTGAAAAGGGGCACGAATCGAGTCCAATTGTTCCCGTAATCATCTCTTTTTCGATGTAACGGGCACAAATAACTTCTAACGTTACAACATGTAGAATCTCTTGCAACCGAATAATAGAAAAAAGGACTGAATTCATCAGTCCTTTTTCGATTATTCGCAAACCCACGAAAGTCCTAGAGTTCCAACCCCCGTATGCACTCCGGCAACAGTAATTAGCATCATTATTTCCGTTTCAATTTCCGGAAATGTTTCGTTGACTAATTTCTCTAACGCAGTTGCCCGTTCGATATCGTTAGCATGGACAATAGCTGCTTTCCTAACAGTTTTTGTTTCCAAATCGGTTTTTAAATTATTAATTAACCATGCAATGGATTTTTTTTCCGTTCTAACTTTATCTTTTATCTTAGCGCCTCCATCTTCAATTGCTAAAATAGGCTTGATATTAAATAGGGAGGCTAGGATGGCTTGGCCTCCGGATACTCTGCCGCTTTTTTTGAGTTGGTCCAAATTTGATGGGACTAAATATAAACGAGTGTGCTCGCGTAATCCATTAAGTTTGGCCTCCACTTCACTGATTTCATAGCCTTGTTCTACTAGTTCAATCCCTTTTTTTATTAAAAATGAGAGTGGGTAGGAGCCGGTCATGGAATCGATAGGTACCAATTTAAAATCAGCCATTTCCGCTGCCATCACAGAGGTTTGAAATGTTCCGGATAGTAAGCTGGAGGCATGGATAGCGATTCCAAAATCATAGTTTTCCTTTAACTTTGTATAAAGTTCCACAAAATCACCAAGTCCTGGCTGAGAGGTTTGAAATTTCGAGTCTTCCTTTTTCATTCGCTCGTAAAACTCTTTTTGAGTGATATCTATTGTTTCCTTGTAGGACTCTTGGTTAATGACAATATTTAGTGGAACCACATGAATATTATTTTGCTCAATAAATTCTTTGCTGAGAGAAGCCGTGGTGTCAGTGATCCACGCAATTTTTGCTTTGTTCATCTTAATCCTCTTCCTCGGGTAAATATCCCTAACTTAAGTATCTAAACCGCAAAAGTGCGGCAGAAAGTTTGTGTATTTTTGATATATTATGATAACTAGAATCAACATTACAAGAATACATATTTTACGACAAGTTATATTTGTCATATTCAAAAGTGAACATTTTGTGACTAATGTACCTAGTTCGAATTATTCAAAAATAGCGATGTGTGATTTGAATCACTTAATACGCGTATGAAATTTCATATAATCACTATGAGAATAGTAATTACAAAATTACATAGGGAGTGTTATTCATGTTAGATCAAAAAACAATTGGAATTATTAAATCTACTGTACCTGTATTAGAAAAACATGGTGAAGCCATTACCACTCGGTTTTACCAATTGATGTTTGCTAACCATCCTGAATTATTAAATATCTTTAATCATGCCAATCAAAAACAAGGTAGACAACAAAAGGCATTGGCTGGAACGGTCTATGCCGCTGCCATGTATATTGATAATCTGGAGGCAATTCTTCCGGTTGTTAAACAAATAGCGGAAAAGCATAGAAGTCTTGGAATTTTGCCAGAGCATTATCCGATTGTTGGCAAACATCTTTTACTAGCCATTAAGGATGTACTAGGTGATGCAGCAACAGATGAAATTATTGATGCATGGGCGGCAGCATATAATGTCATTGCCGATGTTTTTATCAGTGTTGAGGCAGAATTATATGATGAAACAGTAAATAAACAAGGAGGCTGGAGTGGATTCCGCAATTTCATTGTTGATCGAAAAGTAGTGGAAAGTGAAGTGATTACCTCGTTTTACTTAACACCTGAAGATCATAAGGCAATTGCAGATTTTACCCCTGGACAATATATTAGTATCAAATTAGAAATAGCTGGTGAAAAATTTACTCATATTCGTCAATACAGCCTATCAGATGCTCCGGGTAAGGGTTATTACAGAATCAGCGTGAAACGTGAGGCGGGAACTGAAAATCCAGATGGTATGGTGTCCAACTATTTACATGATGGTGTGAATCAAGGTGATATTTTAAAAGTTAGTGCTCCAGCAGGCGACTTTGTTTTAAATACTGAAAAAAATACTCCTGTCGTGTTACTTAGTGGGGGGGTTGGTTTAACACCAATGATGAGTATGTTAAAGACAGTTGTAGAGGTTCAGCCAGAACGGAAAGTCACTTTTGTTCATGCCGCTGCCAATGGAAATGTCCATGCTTTAAGAGCTGAAGTAGAGGAATTATCGAAATTAGACAATGTCAATTCATATTTCTTCTATGATTCACCAACTGAAGAAGACCGCAAAAATAATCGATTTGATGTGGAAGGATATGTAACTCGCGATTGGCTGCAAGAAAAAGTCAATTCAAAGGATGCGGATTTTTATTTCTGTGGACCGGTACCATTTATGAAAGCAATTAATCGATCATTAAAGGAAATTGGTGTAACTGAAGATCGAATTCACTTTGAATTTTTTGGACCAATGGGGAATCTAGAAGAATAGTAAAAAAGCCGATTTCTGCTGGAAATCGGCTTTTTTAATGCTTTTGCAAACACTATTTTTAAAATACCAATAAATTGATGGAAAGCGATACTATATTAGAGAAGAATGGATAAAATACCAATATTGATTAATGAAAATTAATTGATATAAATCCAAAAAGAGAAAGGAGCTTTCCATCATTGCAATATTTAACCACAATTATGAACGAGTATGGATATCTTGTTCTTTTTCTTTCGATTGCGCTAGGAATATTGGCGCTTCCAATCCCGATGGAAGCAGTGCTGGCATATGCAGGTTTTCTATCCTTTCTTGAACAACTCAATTGGTTCGGTAGTATTCTCTCATCAGCATTAGGATGTACCTTAGGTATGCTGCTCTCCTATTGGGTGGGATTTAAACTCGGTATGCAATTTTTTGAAAAGCATGGCAAACGGATTCATATAGAGTCAGAGCGTTTAGAGGCCATTTCAAATTGGATAAGAAAATATGGAAATAAACTGTTACTCATATCATTATTCATCCCCGTATTTAGACATTTCATTGGTTACTTTTCTGGGATTACTCGTGTTCCAATTAAGGTTTATACTTTATATACGGGAATTGGATCGACCCTTTGGGTTTCGAGTTTTATTTTTATTGGAAAAAGCCTTGGACCACAATGGGATATATTTTTTGAAGCCATTAAGAAATACGTGTTTCTAACAATTATCGTCCTTTTTATTCTAATTGGCGCCATATATTTGTTTAAGAAAATTAGGAATGTTGTTATGGAAACAGGAACCAAATAAATGAACAAAACAAAGGAATTCTCTTTGAGGTTCCTTTATTTTTATTGTGTAAGTAATGATTAATGATAATGATCATCGCCACCATGGAATTTTTCAGTAATTACAAGTATTGAAAGTTTGATTCATATCGCAACTATGATTAAATGAAAGAAAGAAATGGCCAGAAAGGATGTTATTTGCATTGAATAAGAATGTCATTCGTTCGATTACAGGCATAGCTGTGTTGTTTTGCCTCCTCTGGCTGGTCGGGCTTGGCTGGGCAGTAGGCGAGTATTATGCGGGAAAACCGGAGAAGGTTCCGGAAGTAAAGCGTGTTTCCAAGGTAGAAAATAAAAAAGAATTAAACATCGTGGCCCTAGGTGACTCCTTAACTCGAGGAACGGGAGATGAGACTGGAAAGGGGTATGTCGGTGTTTTGGCAGATGAAATCAAGGAAAAAACAAAACGTCCCGTTCAACTTACCAATCTCGGCATTAATGGACAAAGGTCTGATTCACTAAGGAAACAAGTCCAGGAAATCGAAGTAGGCCGCCAAATCGGGAAAGCTGATATGGTGCTGGTCACGATTGGCGGGAACGACTTGTTCCGAGGGGGCCAAGCATTAATGGACTTTGAAACAGAAGATATTGCTTCCATTGAAAAGAAGTACTTGGACAATTTAAAATTTGTTTTAAAACAAATACGCAATAACAATCCAAATGCCAATGTGTTTTTCATTGGATTGTATAATCCGTTTATTGATTTAGATCAAGGAAAAGAAATGTCAAAGGTGGTACGCCATTGGAATTATGACAGTGCTGAAGTTAGTGCTTCTTTTCCGAAAATTGTATTTGTTCCAACCTTCGACTTGTTTGAGTTAAAGGTAAATGATTATCTATATTCAGATAAGTTTCATCCAAACTCAAAAGGGTATCGTTTAATTGCCGAACGAGTTGCCTCACTGCTCACCTGGTAAGGAGGGGAAATCGATGGAGAAAAAAATTACATTATCCGTTAAAGATTTAAAAAAAGTGATTGGAAAAAAAGAAATTATTAAGGGACTTACTTTTGATCTTTGTGAAGGAGAGGTATTTGGATTTTTAGGACCAAATGGAGCAGGTAAGACAACTACTATCCGCATGCTTGTCGGATTAATCAAACCAACATCAGGCAGTATTCTTATTTGTGGTTCTAATATTGAGGGAAATTTCCAAAAAGCAATGACAAACCTAGGCTGTATTGTGGAAAATCCAGAATTATATCCCTATTTGTCAGGCTATAATAACCTTCTTCATTTTGCCAGAATGATCGAAGGAATCGGTGAAGAACGGATTAAAGAAGTGACTGAACTTGTCGGTCTAACAGAAAGAATTCATGATAAGGTAAAAACTTATTCCTTAGGGATGAGACAGCGTCTTGGGATTGCTCAAGCATTATTGGGAAACCCAAAAGTGTTAATCCTTGATGAGCCAACAAACGGCTTGGATCCGGCAGGGATTCGGGAAATGCGCCAATTTATTCGTTATCTTGCAGAGGAAGAAGGTTTAAGTGTTCTAGTTTCAAGCCATCTTTTAAGTGAGATCCAGCTTTTATGTGATCGAGTCGCGATCATATCCAAAGGGACAATCATCCGAACCGATACGGTCCAACAATTGCTTTCCAATCGAGAACGAGTGGTTTGGCATATACAACCACTTGATCGAGGAAGGGAAGTATTACGTTCTCTAACAAACATTGAAGAAACAGATGAAGGTACTATTTTGACGGAATTTAATGAAAAAAAGATTCCTCTATGGAATAAGCAATTGGTTGAAGCCGGTGTTTCCGTGATGGAAATGAATCGAAAAATGCCAGTCCTGGAAGATTTATTCCTCGAGCTAACCGGGGGTGACATGATTGAATAAGTTAATTCAGAATGAAATGATGAAACTGATTGCTAAGAAACGGCTCATTGTTATTGCTATCATTATTGGCGTTCTTGTCATGCTATTTACATATGCACAATTTAAACAAGTACAAACACAACGTGAAAAACTAGGAACCAGTGATTGGCGAACAATATTACAACAGCAGATTGTTGATACGACGAATCGTTTAAGCAGCAGTCGAATAACAGATGAATGGAAAAAACAGCTGCAAATCTCTCTCCAGCAGCAACAATATTATCTCGATCATGATATCAATCCATCTGAGCCGGGTGCCCCAACGTTTATGAGAATTTTTCTAGAAAACTCGATTGATCTGTTTATTCCCTTAATGGTTATGGTGATAGCCAGTGATCTGGTCTCTTCTGAACATAGCTTAGGATCGATCAAGCTGCTGTTGACCAGGCCTGTCAAGAGGTGGAAGGTGCTCTTGAGTAAATATTTTACCCTGTGTTTAGCGATTTCCTTAATCATTGCGATTGCAGGGGTTCTTTCCTATTTAATTTCCGGTCTGGTCTTTGGTTACAAGGGGTGGGGTGCCCCAATATTGACAGGATTTAATGTGACTGAGACTGGATTAAATACGTCTGAAGTCAAGTTGATGGGTCAGTGGAAATTTTTGTTAATGGACTTTGGACTAGTCTGGTTTGTATCCATTGTTGTTGGTACCCTTTCCTTTATGCTGTCAGTATTGATTCGAAGTACAGCAGCTGGTATGGGTGTAATGCTTGCCTCATTAATCTCAGGAGCCATTTTAACAAACATGGTATCCTCATGGGAATCCGCCAAGTACCTTTTTATGGTCAATTTGCGGTTAACTGATTATATGAAAGGAACAGCACCACCGATCGAAGGAATGAACCTTTCATTCTCAATCCTAGTACTCTTCGTTTGGTGGGCAGGAGCCATCTTTGTTTCATTCTTTGTCTTTACTAAAAGAGATGTATATTAAACCAAAGAAATTTTGAACTTGAAAGAAAATTATAAAATTATTAAAATATAAGAGAGGAGAATTGACAAATGGAGGAGTGTTTATGTCATTTGCTATAAAAAAGATCGATCATATCCAACTTGCTGCCCCTAAGGGATGTGAAGAAGCCGCGAGGGAATTTTTTGGTGGAATCCTCGGATTAATCGAAGTAGAGAAACCTGCAGAATTAAAGAAACGAGGCGGTGTTTGGTTCGAATTTGGGACCTTTCAACTTCACATCGGTGTAGAAGAACCGTTTTCACCAGCAAAAAAAGCACATCCTGCCTTAGTTGTTGAGAAGATCGAAGAATTAAAAGTTCATCTACGTGAAAAGAGAGTGGCATTTACAGAAGATGAACTTCTTCCAGGAGCAAATAGAATTCACCTCCATGACCCCTTCGGCAATCGTCTTGAGATTTTAGAATGGGAATAGGAAAATGCCTTTAATAAATAAAAAACAGCCCCATTCCTATTGGAATGGGGATTTGCCTTTAATTGGGGGATTGAAGGCCATATTAGAATGAGAAATCTTTTGTATTGTGAAATGCTTCACATATCTTCTATTCATAGAATACTCCACTTCAAATAATTCCACAAGAGTATTTTTACTAAAAATTTGTCAAATTGGTAAATTTTTTTTCAATTACTGGGAATGATAATTTCGTACCAGAGATGAAATTTACTAAATACGTTTGTGGAAGGAGATACTTATGAAGTTTAAATTGTTACTTTTATCATTAGGCATATTAATGTCAGTGCCTGGAATGGCCGCCGCCGCCCCAGCCACACCAGATACCTCCAATGGTGAACAGAGGGAAAAAGCCCCTTGTAATTGTGAAGAAAAAGGGCATCGCAACATGATGCATAAAGATTGGCAAGCAAAGATGGAAGAAAGACAGAAAATGCTTCTTTCCTGGGTAGATCAGTATACACCAGAGAAAAAAGCAGAATGGACGACAGTCCTGGCCGAGAAGAAAACCCTAATGGACAAATGGATGAGTCCTGAAAATGCTGCTAAACGTGAAAAATGGAAAAAGGAAAAAATGGCGAAAATTGTAGAATTAAAAAAACAATTGGATGCTGGAAAGATAACAAAAGAAGAGTTTTTCAAACAAGCACACGGTGGAAAAGAAATGTCCCATTGGAAAACATTCCATGAACTAAAGATGTCAGTTGAAAAGAAGGATAACAAACAAGCAACATTACTATTAAATCAATTGTTAGAACAAAGTAAACAACATAATCAAAAAATTAAGGAATTACTTAAAAAATAATAAGTTTTAGCCAAAAAAACTAATTCAAACAGGAGAATTAGTTTTTTTATTTTCTAATAGTAAATAATTACATGTTAAAAGGACGTGATTAAGGGAACATTTAAGAGTGACAAACATAGAGGAGGCTTCAAAATGAAGAGAAAAAATCTAATGATGACAACTGTTGCTCTAGGTGCGGCATATTTACTCCGTAATCCAAAATCCCGGAAAAAATTAATGAATCAAGTTCAATCGTTTACGAGAAAATAGTATCCAGAAAACATCCCCTTCAAGTGATTGAAGGGGATGTTTATTGGAGTTGAGAATTACTTCTTTAAATTAATTGTACCTTGTTGTGTTTCTTTGATATCTTCTTTTATTTCTTCCCTTATATCTTCCGCAATTCCATCAGTGGCTTTTTTAAATTCACGAATCGAACGGCCAAAGGCACGGCCAATTTCAGGGAGTTTGTTTGGACCAAAGATGACTAAAGCTACGATTAAAATCAAAATTAATCCTGGTACACCAATATTTGAAAACATATTTTCATCTCCTACTGGATTAAATCCGCCTGCACGTAATGATACAGTAGTTTTGCAGTATTTTCAATGGAAGTTTCATGTGTTCGCTCGAATGCATGGGATGAATCGATACCAGGACCGATTAAGCCATGGACGATATCATGACCTGAGCGGATTGCAGCTGACGCATCTGAACCGTAGAAAGGATATATATCTAATTTATAATCGATGTTATTCTCTTCCGCAAGTCGCACTAAGTTCTTTCTCAATTCAAAATGATACGGTCCACTTGCATCCTTCACACAGATGGAAACAGTATATTCATCAGTTGATTGTCCGTCGCCCATTGCCCCCATATCTACTGCTAAATATTCGACAGTTTCGGGAGTAATATTTGAGTTTCCACCGTATCCGATTTCTTCATTATTGGAAATTAAGAAATGCGTTGTATGGGGCAGGGGAATATTTTCCGACTTAATTTGTTTTATTAATTGTAGAAGAATTCCCACACTTGCTTTATCATCCAAATGACGCGATTTTATATAACCACTTGGTGTGATTTCTACGCGGGGGTCAAATGAAACAAAATCACCCACTTCAATTCCAAGTGCACGAACTTCTTCAGCATTATGTACCTTTTCATCAATTCTTATCTCAATATTGTCCTGATTGCGCTCCGCTTTTCCTGCATCTTTATAGACATGGACAGAAGTTTGGTGCATTAATATGGTGCCCGTAATTCTTTTTCCGCTGTTTGTTTCAATTTGACAATATTCGCCTTCAATGGAGTTGTACTTAAACCCGCCAATTAGATCGATCTTTAAGCGTCCATTAGATTTCACTTCTTTTACCATTGCCCCAAGTGTATCCACATGTGCTGTCAGCATCCGATGTTTACTTGAATCCTTTCCTGCAATTGTTGCGATTAGCCCTCCTTTACGGTTTCGATAGGTTTGAATTTGTAATTCAGCTAGGAATTTTTCAACATAGGTAATCACTTCATTCGTATTGCCGGATGGACTTGGAATGGTTACTAAATCAGCTATTAATTTCATTGTTTCTTTGGTATTTGTGTTTACCACAGCAACTGCTCCTTTCTAAATACTCTTACATACTATTATACATAATTATGACTTTCATGTGTTTATTCGCAATTGTGGTTAACTATTACAATGACAATGCATAACTTACCAAGTGTTAATTTTTTTCAAATGGATTAAAAAAATTTGGTTTGGGCATTAATGAAGTATTCGAACTATTTGGAAAAAATTATATTGCGTCAGACACAATTGGAGGATAAAAAATTGACCAGAACTGAACTATACCATCCCAAACCGAAACATTCCTTCATAAAAAGTTTATTTATTTTAATAATCATGTGCTTTGTAGTAACTGTCGGATTCTTTGTATTTCGGCACTATTATCAAAACACAATTAAAATTGAAGCTCCGATTGAAAACCCAGGACCAAAGGTGGTAATTCATCTGCCAAATGGGCAAAAGGTATATACCTATGAAAATTTACTTTTCGAAAAAGATGGAAAAACCTATTATAAAGGCGAGCGGAATACGATTGATTTAACAGGTGGTATTGTTGACTATGAAGAGTGGAAATAAACAGCGACTTGGGAAAAGAAAGGACTAGCGGCAGGAGCTAGTCCTTATTTCATGCCTGTCGCACCTGATCAGATGCATTTGCTTTTATTATTTAAACCATCCTTTTTTCTTAAACCAAAGAGACATGCCCATCGCAACTAAAATCATTAGAATCAGCGTAGAAATAAAACCAAATTTCGACGATAGCCCAGGCATATAGCGAAAATTCATTCCGTACAATCCAGCGATGAAAGTGAGGGGCATGAAAATCGTGGTGATCACGGTTAAAACCTTCATGACATGATTGGTTTGATGTGAGTTAAGTGAAATATAGCTGTCACGGATATCTGTGGTAAGTTCACGGTTTGCCTCAATCATTTCTGTTAACTTCAGTAAATGGTCATGAATATCAGAATAGTATTCCCTTTTTCCATGGATGAATGTAAGTCGCTGTGAATTTAGGACTCTGTATATAAGATCGCGCATCGGTGAAATGGTGTGCCTCAATGATAGTAGATGGTGCCTTGTATCAAATAAATCCTCCAGCAATGCCTCCATGGATCTTCCTCTAGGATTCTCGTCAATCTCAGTTAATCGTTCTTCGATTTTAAAGACTTGTGGGAAATAACTATCAACCATTTTATCAAGTACAAGGTATAGTACATGTGTTGGCTCCCACTTTTCAATGTTAGTGGACTCAGTAAATCGTTTCCATACCGCCTCAATTTCAGTTGAAGGGCTAAGGTGAAAGGAAACGATAAAGTTTTCACCTAAGAAAAAATCAATCTCGTCTCTTTTAAGTGTTTGGTGATTTAGGGATTGTGTAATAAAAAAAGTGTGGTCCTCGTAATAATCCAACTTAGGTCTTTGTAAATGATTAATACAATCTTCGATCGCCAATGGATGGAAATGAAAAGGATCTCGTAGATATTCGATTTCCTCATCAGTTGGCAGATGAAAATCAACCCAATACCATTTATATTCCCCTTTAAGCAAATCATCGATTGCGATATCGTTAACCAATTCATAATTTTTATTTACAGCAATTGTCTTAATCATAATAACTCCTTATCCTGATTGACCATCCTCTTTTATAGGATGGTATAATTTAGGAGAAAAATACCTTCTAATGAGGAGTATATTAAGAAAGAAGTTGTTAAGAGGTAAAAAAATATACATTGTAGATAAGGGGCAAATGAATAAAAAAGAAGCATTCTAAAAGTAGAATACCTCTTAATTTTATCTTTAAATATTACACACTAGGTGAAGTTTCTTTATTCCTCATCGCTTGTGGTATGTAAACACAGAAGGGTTCACTTTCCATATAGTCCCCAGTAACTGCATAGGTACGCGAACGAGAGCCGCCGCACATTTTGTTATATTCACAGATGCCGCATTTTCCTTTGTAGTGATCTGGCTTGCGTAGTTCTTTAAATACTTTGGCCTCTCGGTAAATTTCAGCGAGCGGGGTATCACGGATGTTTCCACCAACGATTGGAAGTAATCCACTTGGCATGACATCACCAATATGAGAGACAAATGCAAAGCCGTTGCCATCATTTACACCTTTAGGTGCACGCTTTAAACCATCATGCATAGAAGCAAAATCAGTTGTTATGGAATCTTCGTAATGAATTTCGCCTTTTTCAATCAATTGTTCTCGTGTTTTTTGTTGCAATACAACTCTACGGTAATGCTGGGCTGCCGTTGTTTTGATATCATAGGGAGCCGTTTTGCTCAATTCATATAACCAACGGAACACTTTTTCATGTTCAGCAGGAGAGATACAAGCGTCCATTTGTCCTCTGCCTGTAGGAACTAGCAAAAAGATATACCACATGACTGCGCCAAGTTCGCCGACAAGCTTAGCCATCTGTTCAAGCGAATCATAATTATAACGAGAAATGACGGTATTGATTTGCAGCGGCATATCTAATTCGTTTAAGTACTTAATTTTTTCAACGGTTAGATCAAATGACCCTGGAGTCCCACGGAAGTGGTCATGTATTCCTGGGGTTGGACCATCTAAGCTAAAGCCCCAGCGAGAAAGTCCGACATCCTTGAACATTTTCATTTTTTCTTTGGTAACATTAGCAGTAGCACTTGGTGTCATCGAAACACGCATGCCTTTTTTGATCGCGTAATCAGCAAGCGCATAAAGGTCTTCTCTCATCATACAATCCCCGCCTGTAAATACGAGCATTGGATTGTCCATTTCATAGATTTGATCGATTAAATTAATTCCTTCATCATGTGTTAGTTCGCGTGGGTCTGGAGTAAGCTGCGCATCAGCACGGCAATGAACACACTTAAGTTGACAAGCTCTTGTGACTTCCCAAATAACAATAAATGGATTCTTGTCATAATCAATTACATTTCGCATTCCATGAGGATGCCCCATAGCATGAGGATGTCCTTTCCCTAATCCTTGCATCATCATCACCCAAATCATTATGATTTATAAAACTATATAGATTGTTTCTATAGGTTTATTATAGGTTTAACAGACTAGAGTGCATGGTAGGATTGTTACAATATTTCTACATTACTCGTATGAATAATCAGATTTCTATTAATCCCTTAATCATCTTTTTTATTACATTTATGTTACAAAAATATTATTAAAAATAAAATTCTTATGCAAATCGTTACATAAATAGGATTGAGGAACAGTCTGTTTGTAATATTAAAGGTCTTCCTTTCCAATACTATTATTTTTTACCAAGTAAGCCATATCTTTGGGGATTCAAACAACCCTTAAAATTCGTTTATGATGGTATTACAAAAACGAAATGAAGGGGTTCAACGATGAAAAAACATCTATTATCTATCGCAGCAACGGCGGGGATCCTGTTTTCTACATATGCTGGAACGGCAAGTGCACACGAAAACATTTATACCGTACAGTCAGGAGACACACTTTGGAAAATTTCACAAGCTAATAAGGTCACTGTAGCAGATTTGAAAATTTGGAATCACCTAACATCTGATTCTCTTAATGTAAATCAAAAGCTGACCTTATTAGCACCACACAGCCATGAAACGGCAACGATATCCTATACCGTTCAAAAAGGGGATACATTATACCTAATCGCTTCTCGTAATAAATTATCCGTTGCACAGCTTAAATCACTGAATAATCTTACAACTGATACGATTTATGTTGGACAAGTCTTGAAACTTACTACAAGTGGGATTTCAACACCAGTGCCTGCTCCAACGGTATCAAAGGCGCAAATGGTAATGGATGAAGCCAAAAAATACATTGGGACACCGTATTTATGGGGCGGAAATACACCTGCTGGTTTTGATTGCAGTGGATTAACGAGTTACGTGTTTAATAAGGTAGGAGTATCAATTCCTCGGACAGCGGCCACTCAATGGTCAGGAATGAAGTCTGTCAGCACCCCAAAACCCGGAGATTTAGTATTCTTTGAAACATATGCTCCAGGTCCTACCCATGTAGGGATTTATTTAGGCAACAACCAATTCATTCAAGCGGGTTCAAAAGGTGTATCCATCGCAGATATGACAAATTCCTATTGGAAACCAAAATACCTTGGTGCGAGAACAGCATTTTAATAGATAAGCAGGAGAGGGCCTTTTCAACACGAAGGGCTCTTTTATTTTTCCAAAATTAAAAATATAGTATGATAGGATTAATCAAAAAATGAAGTGAATGGAGTTGTCGGATGTTTAAAAGAGTATTAAGTATAGGGATTCTACTGTTAATCATAGCAATAGGTTTATTTCAAAAAGATGAATTACTTCAGCTTTTGAAACAAGGGGGAGCCCTATCTATTTTGATTAGTATGTTATTAGTAGCAATTTGTGTTTTTTTTCCTGTCATTCCATTTCCAGTTCTAGCAGGAACAATTGGTGCGGTATTTGGAACTTCTCAAGGGGTGATTGTATCCTTAACAGGAGCCATGGTAGGAACAATGGCATTCTTTTTCCTATCTAGGTATGGTTTTCGTGATTATGCTCAGCAAAAACTAATGAAATATCCGAAGGTTCAAGAATACGATGAGTTTTTAAACAAGAATTCCTTTGTGGCAATCTTAACCTGTCGATTAATTCCAATCATACCGGCACCGGTTGTAAATATCGTTTGTGGTTTAAGTCATGTCAAATGGCTAACTTTTTTTACGGCATCATTCATTGGGAAAATACCAAATATTCTTCTATTATCGTATGCTGGTGCATTATTTAGTAACAACAAGCTCTATTCTTTTGGAATATATGGAGTATATTTGATTATTATTTTTATCATTAACTTTATAATTATTTATCGAAAACAAGCAAATAAATCAATGGATTAAACGACTTCTCGAATGTTTAAATCATTTTGTTTTTCAACTGAGATGACTTTCTTGAAAAAGCTTTTTAAGATAAGCCATTTAGCTGGATAACTGTAAATGAAATCTTCCATCACCTGTGAGGAATAGTATAAAAAACAATCGATGCTTACTTTTTCCTTTTTTAAGTCGTAAAGAAGCGCATGTGGAATGGTGTAATAGTCATTCAATTGATAAGGATTGAATTTTACGACTTGAATTTTTTGCTCATTGATAAAATTTTTTAAAGATTGTTCTTGAATGGCTATACTTTCTTCTTTGTTAAGTCCATCCAAACAAATACGATCATTGATAAAATAAATACCCTGCATCACATAACACCCCGATTTTTTTTTCTTAATTGGTATTGTTATTGACAGGGTTTAGAGGAAGTATACTTCCTTTTGAAAATACATATGGAGAGATAAAAAATGATAAGTGCTGCAATACATGGATTTATTCTAGCTTTTGGGCTCATTCTGCCACTTGGAGTCCAAAATGTGTTTATTTTTAATCAAGGGGCGATGCAGTCGCGTTGGATTTATGTCCTACCAGTCGTTTTGACGGCTTCCATTTGTGATACACTACTTATTTCATTAGCTGTTTTTGGTGTCTCGGCAGTTGTTTTAGGGATTACTTGGATTAAAATGACGTTAGTGCTTGGGGGAATTCTTTTCTTACTATACATGGGGTATTCTACGTGGAAAAGTAAACCTAAAGACGAGAAAATAACAGGTGATACATTTTCACCCCGAAAACAGATTATGTTTGCTGCTTCAGTTTCTTTATTAAACCCTCATGCAATCATGGATACCATTGGAGTAATTGGTACTAGTTCTTTATCCTATTCGGGCTCAGCCAAAATTACCTTCATGGTGGTATGTATTTTGGTTTCCTGGCTTTGGTTCATTGGCCTGTCGATCGTAGGGAGATTGGTAGGTAGGATAGATTCTTCAGGGAGATTTATTCTTATTTTAAATAAAATTTCCGCCCTAATTATGTGGGGAACGGCGATTTATCTTATGATTTCTTTTTAACGAAATAGGTATTCTTATTATTATTTGGAAGATATATTTGCGAATGCTATCGATGGTTTATGTAGAATCTATTCTTGGGTTGAAAATTCAATCCTAATTTTCCACGATAAATGGTTTTCACATCCAAAATATTGGAGGTAACGCACACATGCAAACCATTCAACATTCGATTACACACATTAATCAATGCCGTCAACTCGCTCAGCAATTAATCCAACAGACACAACAAGCAAATCATCAATACCAACAAATGCTTCAAAATGAACAACAAAATACACAGATGCTAGAGCAAATGATGCAAAAGGAAAGAATGGCAGTTCAAACCATTCAGCAAAGCCTTCAAGGGCATGAGTTAGCAATCCAAAGATGCCAAGAGGTAATTGCGCAGTGTAATCAAATGGAGAGAGAACTATCTGGACAAGCGGGATCAGTTGGATTTCAAACCCAAACGTATATGAACCCTGTTTTCCAAGCACAGCCGTTTCAAAACTATCAGAACCCTTCTTTCCGTCAATAACGAAAGTCTAAACAGCAACAAAAGCACGCATTTAAGAATGAATGCGTGCTTTTTCCATAAGAAAAAAATTACCCAGCTATTGGCTGGGTATGCAAAACTAATCTATATTTTAAGGGGGCGGAGGTTTAAGGTTCTTCCGTGAACCTATTTATAGGATAAGGGATAAATATTAATAAATTATGAACGAAAGATTAATAGTATAAGAAAAGGTGATAAAATGAGAGATTTTCATTGTTGCGCGACATGCAGGCATTTTAAAGCAGAGAAAAGGGCAGAGGGAATGCACTATTTTTGTAGTCGTTTAGGCTTTGAAACAAAAACGACCTACAAATTTAATTGCTGGAATCCGAAAGAAAACATTAAGAAAATAATTGATAATAATAGGAAGGATATTGATACTCAAGGATGAGTTACACTTTTTTCTATATTTAATGACAAATATACATTGTCCTCCTGTCATTATCATGTTACTTTCATCAATATTAATTAAGGGGTAGGGAGAGAATTCTAATGGCTGCAACACATGTTTTTTCAAAGAAAGAAGAACTAGCGAATTCAATCACACACGGAATAGGAGTAATGCTTAGTATTGCTGCCTTAGTTATATTGATTATATATGCTTCCCTGTACGGGAACGTCTGGCATATCGTAAGTTTTACAATCTTTGGTGTAACAATGTTTATTCTTTATATGTCTTCAACATTGCTCCATAGCTTCCCGGAAGGAAAGGTAAAGGATCTTTTTGAGATTTTTGATCATTCTTCTATTTACTTCTTTATTGCCGGTACCTATACACCATTTCTATTAATTGTAATTAAAGGAGCCCTGGGCTGGACACTGTTTGGAGTTGTTTGGGGACTGGCGATTGCTGGCACCGTCTTTAAATGCTTTTTTGTGAAAAAGTACCTTTTTACCTCTACGCTTCTCTATGTAGTCATGGGGTGGTTAATTGTTTTTGCATGGAAACCTTTAGTAAATAATCTCTCTCCACAGGGTATGACCTATTTAATTATTGGCGGTGCCCTTTATACACTAGGTGCCATATTCTATGTTTGGAGAGGGTTTAAGTATCACCACGCGGTTTGGCACGTGTTTGTGTTGGCCGCAAGTGCAGCCCACTTTTTTTGTGTGTTATTTTATGTTTTGCCAATAAATTAAAAGAAACAGCTCTGACACGAGGCTGTTTCTTTTTACATATATTTTTGCTATTATACATGCCGCATTTTTCTAAAATTCAACGTCTCTCGTGAAAACCATAAGCTCATTAAAAAGCTGATGATTCCAATAACCAGTAAAACCTCCCCGATGATTTTCATACTTTCCGCAGTTATGTGTTCTCCAAAAATTAACCCTAAAATGATTGATGCCAAAATTGAACCTAAATATCGGCAAGTTTGAAATAGGCCGGAGGTTGTCCCAATGATCGCATTTGGACTTTCCTTAACCATCGCTACTTGAAGTACAACATTTCCAATACCATAACTTAAGCCCATGATTGATAATATAATCCCGATACCAAGATAAGAGGATTGAACAAAAAACAACCTAAAAGACAGCGCACCTAAGATTGATAGAGATGCCCCTACCATAATCGGCTGGTTTACACCTGAACGATCGATCCATTTTCCAGTGACAGATGAAATAATTATGCTAACACCGGACATAAATAACATTAACATACCGCTCAATTCAACACTTAAACCCAAACCTTCTTGAAAATAACTAGGCAAACCGAAAAATAAACAATAGAAAAAAATATTCAAAAAGATAAACTGGATATACACCATTGAAAGCTTAGGATGTTTTCTGAAAATGCGAATGTCGATAAATGGTTCTGTAACCCTTAATTCTCTCCGAACAAATAATCCGAAAAAGATGATTCCAACAATTCCGGAAAGATAATGTATATTCGCATCAAAAGATAACAAGAACCATAAAAAGAAGACCATACCTGCAGCAAAATAACCTATTCCAAGAAAATCAAGATGAGAAAGTAATCTCTTGATATGAGACTTATCCTGTTTCATATCTTTAGGAAACATAAACCAACCTAATATTAAACTGAGGAGAATAAATGGAAAATTGACCCAAAAGATAGCTGGCCAATTCCCTAACACAATTAAGAAACCACCGATCGTCGGCCCAAGTGCGACCATCGCAGAGGCAAATATTGATAAAACGGCAAGGGCTGAAGCTTGCCTTTCTTTAATATGGTCGCGAATTAACGCCATTCCGGACGGGTAAATGGCACTAGATCCAATTGATTGAAGCAGCCTCATTGCAAGTAACATCAGAAAGGAGGATGCAAGCGGGGCACCGAGCGCGGACATGGCAACTACAATAAGTCCTGTTAAGAAGGTTTTTTTTCGGCCAAAGATATCACCGAGCTTTCCCGTTACTGGCTGTGCTACTGCACTAGCTAAATAGAAACTGGATATTAGCCAGGAAACCGTTGAAAAGGAAAGGTGAAAATCTTTCTGAATGCTGTGTAATGCTAATGCAATCATAGATGAGTTAAGCGGATTTAACATCGTTCCTGTGGCAACCGCTGTTAGAAATAATGTTCGATTTTTCTTCATGACGTCTTCCTTTACTAAAAATAGAATTAATATACTTTTTGCAATATCTGTAACATCATACCAATTAATAGTATATTTCAATAGAATAAAAAAAGAAATTGTTTGAATTTGTTGAAATGTACATTAAATATGATTGATGTTAGGTTTTACACAAACTGGATATTTACTCATTCTAGGAATAGCCCCCAATAAATATAAATAGGATAGATATCCACATATATGTGGGGGGAGGGATGGAATTGGAGGTTATTGGGAAAAGCGTCATTCGCAAAGAGGCTCTTGATAAGGTGTCAGGGCGGGCAAAATATACACATGATTATCATTTCCATCCGATGTTATCTGGCAAAATGGTCATTAGTCCTTATGGCCACGCGAAGATAGTGGAGATTGATACATCCGAAGCTTGGAAGATTAATGGGGTTAGGGCCATCCTTGCTGGAAAGGAATACCCATTAACAGGGGAAGCCATCCGGGACCGGCCCCCTATTGCATATGATAAGGTTCGCTACCATGGTGAAACGGTTGCACTTGTTGTAGCTGATTCACCAACACAGGCTAAAATGGCTGCTGACCTGATTAAAGTCCAATACGAATTGTTGCCAGTCGTAAACTCGCCGTCCCAAGCATTTGAAAAAGGAGCCCCCTTAGTCCATGAAGACTTAAGTAAATATAAAAAAGAGGATGACTCGCATCCGGTGCCTGACACCAACATTGCTTCCCATATAAAAATTCGTAAAGGTAATATGGAAAAAGGGTGGGCGGAGACTAACACAGTGGTAGAAGCAAGTTATTCTTTTTCTCCTTCTGACCATGCGGCAATGGAAACAAGGTGTGCCACTGCCGAGATATTGCCTGATGGAAATATTATGATTACTACTTCTTCTCAAGCTCCATTTATGGTGAAAAGACTGATTGCTGATTATTTTGGTGAGGATATGGGGAAGATTATTGTCCACACACCGCTTGTAGGTGGTGCCTATGGGGGGAAAGCTGCCGTTCAGCTGGAAGTTCTGGCCTATCTAGCCTCAAAAGCTGTTGGCGGTAAACCTGTAGAGATCTTCAATTCGAGAGAAGAAGATATCTTAACTTCTCCTTGTCACATTGGTTTAGATGCAAGGATTAAGCTTGGAGCAGACAGCAGCGGTAAAATTAGAGCAGCAGAAATACGTTTTTTATGGGATGGAGGAGCCTATTCCGATAAAGCGGTAGATCTTACAAGGGCAGGTGCTGCCGATTGTACCGGACCATATAACATACCAAATGTCTGGTGTGATTCCTATTGCATGTATACAAACCACCCATATGCAGCACCCTTTAGAGGCTTTAGCCATTCCGAACTTTCCTTTGCCATTGAACGAACCTTGGATTTACTTGCACAAAAATTAAAAATGGATCCGCTTGAACTTCGGTATATAAATGCGATTAAACCTGGACACACCACCCCGACAAGGGTGCGATTAAATAAAAGTAATGTCGGTAACTTACAACAGTGTATTGAGAGAGTAAGAGATTTAATCAAATGGGATGAAGGTAAAGTTAAAGATGTAAACGAGCGATTTGTGAGAGTAAAGGGCGTCAGCTGCAGCTGGAAAACATCGACGATTGATCCCAATGCTCCTTCAGGAGTGATATTAACATTTAACCGAGATGGAAGTATCAATTTACTTTCTGGTGTAATTGAAATTGGAACCGGAACGAAGACTGTCCTTGCTCAGATGCTTGCAGAAAGGCTGAAGATGAGTGTGGATAAGATACATGTTCGGATGGAAGTGGATACGCAAACAACACCAGAGCATTGGAAAACTGTCGCTAGCAGAGGAACATTTATGGCGGGAAGGGCACTTCTCGAAGCTGCGGATGATGTGATCAAGCAATTAAAGGGAATTGCTTCGACCGTATTAAGAGCACCGACAGAAGATCTTGTGGTAGCTAACAGTCGAGTCTTTTTGAGGGATGATCCATCCATCGGAATTCCGATTAAAGACATCTGCTATGGTTATCAATATCCAAATGGAAATTCAATCGGCGGACAAATTATTGGCAGAGGGAATTATATCCTGCGTCATCTTACCC
>Ga0182747_1001127_pt1 | contig 21632 bp, 20 predicted proteins | sample eDN3rd30CBELigBY_FD_128526 | JGI IMG/M metagenome (GOLD analysis project Ga0182747, IMG submission 128526) | Enriched backyard soil microbial communities from Emeryville, California, USA - eDNA 3rd pass 30_C BE-Lig BY (version 2) (version 2) | ecosystem: Environmental > Terrestrial > Soil >...
CTGCTGCTGTCCACGCTGTTCGTGCCGGGCGGCGCACCGGCGGGCGGCTGGACCATGTATCCGCCGCTGGCGCTGCAGAACGGTACCTCGTTCCCGATGATGATCTTCGCGGTGCACTTGATGGGCGCCTCCTCGATCATGGGCGCCATCAACGTGGTGGTGACCATCATGAACATGCGTGCACCAGGCATGGGCCTGCTGAAGATGCCGATGTTCGTGTGGAGCTGGCTGATCACCGCCTACCTGCTGATCGCCGTGATGCCGGTGCTGGCCGGTGCGGTGACCATGCTGCTGACCGACCACTTCTTCGGCACCAGCTTCTTCCAGGCCGCCGGCGGCGGCGACCCGGTGATGTACCAGCACATCTTCTGGTTCTTCGGGCACCCCGAGGTCTACATCATGATCCTGCCGGCCTTCGGCGTGGTCTCGGAGATCATCCCGGCGTTCTCGCGCAAGCCGCTGTTCGGCTACGACTCGATGGTGTACGCCATCGCCTCGATCGCCTTCCTGTCCTTCATCGTGTGGGCACACCACATGTTCACGGTGGGCATGCCGCTGGCCGGCCAGCTGTTCTTCATGCTGGCGACCATGCTGATCTCGGTGCCCACCGGCGTGAAGATCTTCAACTGGACCGCGACCATGTTCAAAGGCTCGCTCACCTTCGAGCCGCCGATGCTGTTCGCCATCGCCTTCCTGTTCATGTTCTCGATCGGCGGTTTCTCCGGCCTGATGCTCGCCATCGTGCCGGCGGACTTCCAGTACCACGACACCTACTTCGTGGTGGCGCACTTCCACTACGTGCTGGTGCCGGGTGCGGTGTTCGGCATCATGGCGGCGGTGTACTACTGGCTGCCGAAGTGGACCGGCCACATGTACAACATGACGCTGGCCAAGACGCACTTCTGGCTGTCGACCATCTTCGTGAACGTGCTGTTCTTCCCGCAGCACTTCCTGGGACTGGCCGGCATGCCGCGGCGTATCCCGGACTACTCCACGCAGTTCGCCGACTGGAACATGGTTTCCTCGATCGGCGGCTTCGGCTTCGGCCTGTCGCAGCTGCTGTTCGCCTACATCATCTGGGCGGCGGCGCGCGGCGGCGAGAAGGCCAGCGACAAGGTGTGGGACGGCGCGCAGCCGCACGGCCTGGAGTGGACGCTGTCCTCGCCGCCGCCGTACCACAGCTTCGAAGTCGCGCCTGAAGTGAAGTAACGGAAAATCCGCTCATGGCCGTGCAGATGAACGAAACCGATCGCAAGCGTGGCATCCGCAGGACGGTCCTGTGGCTGTCGCTGCTGGCGTTCGGTTTCTACGCCGGTTTCATTCTGTTGTCGGTGCTGAGTGCGAAATGAGCGCTAGCACCGACCGACAGAACCGTTCGCTGGCGCGCAGCCTGTGGGTGTTCGCCGCCGGCAGCTTTGCGTTCGGTTTTGCACTGGTGCCGTTGTACAGCGTGCTGTGCGACGTCACCGGCTACGGCGATCGCACCAAGCTGGCCCAGGCCAGCGACTTCGCCGAAACGGCGCCGACCAATCGCACCGTCACGGTCGAGTTCGTGTCCGCTTCGCCGGCCTATGGCGACTGGGAGTTCCGCCCCGAGCTCGGCAACCTGAAAGTGCATCCGGGCCGGCTGTACGAGGCCAAGTTCTACGCCCGGAACCTGCGTTCGACGGAAGTCACGGCGCAGGCCATCCCGAGCATTGCGCCGCTGAATGCGGTCCAGTACTTCCACAAGACCGAATGCTTCTGTTTCACGCCGCAGCATTTCGACGCACGGGAAGGACGCGACATGACGGTCCGCTTCATCGTCGATCCGAAGCTGCCGAGCAACATCGATCGGGTGACCCTGGCCTATTCGATGTTCGACGCGCCGCAGAAAGTAGCGGCGCAGAGCGCGCCGGGCCCTAGGAGCTAGGGCGCGCATGCAAGAGTTTTGCAAAGCTGGCACCTAGCGCCTGGAGCCTAGGCTTTTTTGGACTAACCGATAACAGAGAATTTATGGCTCACGCACACGCCCCCCACGCGCCTTCCGAGAAGTACTACGTGCCGCACAGTAGCCCGTGGCCGATCATCGGCTCGGTGTCGCTGTTCACCATGATGGCCGGCGTGTCGATGTGGCTGAACCATGCCGCAGCCGGCCCCTGGATCAGCCTGCTGGGCCTGCTCGCTGTCCTTTCCATGTTCGCCGGCTGGTTCAGCAACGTCATCAACGAAAGCGAAGCCCGCCTCTACAACAACGCGGTGGACCGTTCCTTCCGCATGGGGATGATGTGGTTCATCTTCTCCGAAGTGATGTTCTTCGCAGCGTTCTTCGGCGCGCTGTTCTACGCACGGCAGTTCTCGGTGCCGTGGCTGGGTGGCGAGGGCGTCAAGGGCATCACCAAGTTCCTGTTGTGGAACAACTACGAGATGGCGTGGCCGACCAACGGTCCGGCGGATGTCGGCGGCGACTTCGAGACCATTCCGGCGTTCGGCCTGCCGGCGATCAACACCGCGCTGCTGCTGACTTCGGGCGTGACCCTGACGATCGCCCACCACGCGCTCAAGGCGGGCAATCGCAAGATTCTGAACATTTTCCTGGCGGCGACCTTCCTGCTGGGCTTCATCTTCGTCTTCCTGCAGGCCGAGGAATACATCCACGCCTACACGGAGCTGAACCTGACGCTGGGCAGCGGTGTGTACGGCTCGACCTTCTTCATGCTGACCGGCTTCCACGGCTTCCACGTCACGGTCGGCGCCATCATGCTGACGGTGATCTGGTTTCGCTGCATGAAGGGCCATTTCACACCGACCAACCACTTCGCCTTCGAAGGCGTGGCCTGGTACTGGCACTTCGTGGACGTGGTGTGGCTGATCCTGTTCGTGTTCGTGTACTGGTTGTAACCGGACTTGCGGCAGTGACGGCGGGCGAATCCGCCGTCATTGCCGACGGGTTCACCTGCCGAACCCGTGCGGTTGCAGCAGCCCCTGCGACCAGGCCAGCAACAGCAGGATGAACAGCGCCACCGACAGAGCCACCCGCACCGTGAGCGCCTTCACCATCTTCTTCGACCCGCCCTTGTCGTTGACCAGATGGAACATGCCGGAGCCGAGGCTGATCAGAATGGCGATCAGGCACAGCACGATGAGAATCTTGATCAGAGGCATGGCACTGGGGCTCGAGGGGGGGCGAAGGGCGCTCGCCACCGGCAGTATATCGTGAGCATCGGCCAGGCCACCCGGCGCTTTTCCCCGTCGGTATTCGCGACGCTGCTGACGATCGTCGGCGTCGGCCTGTTCGCGCGGCTCGGCTTCTGGCAGCTGCATCGCGCCGATGAAAAGCAGGCGCTGCTGGATCAGTACGCAGCGGGGCAGCATTCGACGGTCGATCTGACCGCAGCCGTTATCGGCACGTTGCCGCGCTATCAGCAGGTCCGGGCGCACGGACACTACGATCCGGCGCACCAGATCCTGCTCGACAACATGCCGTCCGGGCACGGCCAGCCGGGCTATCGCGTGGTCACGCCGTTCGAGCTCGAACAGGGCGGATCGATCCTGGTCGATCGGGGCTGGCTTGCGATGGGCGCGACACGCGACGTTCTGCCCGAGGTGGCCGTTCCCGCCGATGCGCGAACCATCGTCGGCCGTCTCGATGTCCTGCCGCGCGCCGGTGTTCAGCTCGGCAACGAAGATGAGATGCCGACGGGCGGCTGGCCGCACGTGATGAACTTTCCGCAGCATGCCGCTGTGGTGAAAGCGCTGGGGCGACCCGTGCTCGAGGGGCTGATCCTGCTCGATCCGGCGCAGCCGGACGGCTACGAGCGCGCCGCGCAGATGCATTTCGACGCCGGCTCCGAATTCGGGCCGCAGCGACACCTGGCCTACGCCGTCCAATGGTTCGCCATGGCGGCGGCGGCCGTGGTGATTTACCTGATCCTGGGATTCCGACGAACCGCTGACGCAAACGCCCGATGAACAACGCAACTGACTCCGCGACCCCGCGCCGCCGCTCGCAGCTGTGGCTGCTGATCGCCATTTTCTTCGCGCCCCTGGCCGTGGCATTCCTGCTGTATTACGGCACCAGCGGCTGGCGTCCCGCCGGCAGCACCAATCATGGCGAGTTGATCAATCCGGCCCGGCCGCTGCCGCAGCTGACGCTGACCTCGACCTCCGGCGCCGCCCTCAGCAACGATCTGTGGCAGGACAAGTGGACGGTGGTCTACATCGGCGATGGGCAATGCGACGCCGTATGCCGTGATGCGCTCTTTCTGACGCGTCAGACGCGATTGGCGCTGGGGGACAACATGACCCGCGTGCAGCGGGTGTTCCTGGTCACCGGCAACTGTTGCGACCAGCCCTACCTGGACACCGAGCATCCGGACCTGACCGAGGTCCGGGCCGACGATGCGGCCGGCCAGCAGCTGCTCGCCACCTTCCCGGCGCCGGCCGTCGGGCGCATCTACATCGTCGATCCGCTCGGCAACCTCATGATGAGCCACACGCCGGACGCGCATTCGCGCGGCCTGCTGGAAGATCTGAAAAAACTGCTCAAGTTATCGCATATCGGCTAGCCGATCCTGTTAGCGATTTCCCCGGTGCACCGCATCAGGGATTCTCTTCCCATGCGAAAAATGCTGTGAGACACTCGGGTCGACTGCCCTTCGGCCCCCGAGGAATCCGCCTGCCACGCACGCGATGCCGTCCATGATCGCCTGGAGCCACATCCCGTACTTCGATCCGCCGGACCGCCCTGGCAGCAGGCACGCCGCATAGAGTTGAGGGTTTCCCGGGTGCGAAAGACAACGAAAACGATGAAGAGGTACTGCTCGCCACACCGTTGAAACTCGTACTGCACCGGGGGAAGCCATGAAATGTCTCTACTTTCTTGCGCCCACGCTCTCCAGCACTCATGACATCTCGGACGACCTGCATGAGATCGGCATCAAGGACTTCTACCTGCACGTCATCTGCAAGGATGAGTCGGGTCTGAAGCAGCAGCACATCCACTCCAGCAACTATCTCGAGACGCTCGACGTCCTGCGCAACGGCTTCATCGGCGCCGCCCTGGGGCTGCTGGTCGGCCTGGCCGGCGTCGCCGCGCTCATGTACTTCAAGCCGTTCGGCGCCAACGTCGAGATCCCGACCCTGGTGTATGCCGCCCTGGTGGGCGTCGCCACGCTGTTCGGCGCCTGGGAAGGCGGCCTGACCGGCATTGCCAGCGAGAACAAGAAGCTGGCCCGCTTCCACGACGACATCGAGGCCGGCAAGTACCTGATCCTGGTGTACGTGCGCCGGCAGCGCGAGGAACAGGTGCAGCGGATGATGAAGGAGCGGCATCCGGAAGCCGAGCTGGTCGCGGTCGACACGCACTTCGTCAATCCGTTCAGCGACGTTGCACGTGTTTCCGAAACCCCGCGGGCGCCGCAGACCCAGAGACAGACCTGAGGTTCGATCCGACGACGTGATCCCGAGCTTGAGACTCAACGACGAGGAGCAAGCAGATGGTGTTCGCAGTGGTCTTGATCCTGCTGGTGCTCGGCACGGTGCTGTTTCATTTCCTGAGCCCGTGGTGGTTCACGCCGATCGCCTCCAACTGGCAGATGATGGACGACACCGTGCACGTGACCTTCTGGGTCACCGGAGTGGTGTTCGTCGCGGTCAACCTGTTCCTGGCGTACGCCATCATCCGCTACCGCCATCGCCAGGGCGGCGAGAAGGCGCACTACGAGCCGGAGAACAAGAAGCTCGAAGGATGGCTGACAGTCGTCACCTCGGTGGGCATCGCCGCCATGCTGGCGCCGGGCCTGGCAGTGTGGGCCAAGTTCGTGACCGTGCCGGACGATGCCGCGGTGGTCGAAGTGCTGGGTCAACAATGGGCCTGGAGCTATCGCTTCCCCGGCAAGGACGGCGAGCTCGGCGCCACCGACGTCCGCCTGATCAGCGTCGACAATCCGTTCGGCATGCAGCCGCAGGACACCAAGGGGCACGACGACATCCTGGTGGCCAGCCCCGAGCTGCACCTGCCGCTCGACAAGCCGGTGAAGATCGCGCTGCGCGCCAAGGACGTGAACCATCAGTTCGCGGTGCCGCAGTTCCGCGTGAAGATGGACATGGTGCCGGGCATGGTCACCTACTTCTGGGTGACGCCGACCCGCACCGGCGCTTTCGACGTGCTGTGCGAACAGTTGTGCGGCATGGCGCACTTTGCGATGCGCGGCCGCGTGGTCGTCGATGAGCAGGCGGCGTTCGACCAGTGGCTGGCCAAACAGCCCACCTACCAGCAGACCCGTGAATTGACCGCCGGCGATGCGACAGCGGGCCAAGCGCTGTTCGCGACCTGCACCGCCTGTCATGGCGCGCAGGCCGAAGGCAATCGCCAGCTGAATGCGCCGAAGCTGGCCGGGCAGGCGGGCTGGTACCTCGCGCGGCAATTGAAAGATTTCAAGGAAGGCATCCGCGGCACCCACGAAAAGGACGTGTACGCCAAGCAGATGATTCCGTTCGCGCAGACGCTCGCGGACGACGCCGCGATCCGCAACGTTGTCGCCTACATCACCTCGCTCCCCGACGCCCGTCCGGCATCGACGGTGCTGGGCGATCCGAGTCGCGGCAAGAAGCTCTACGCAACCTGCCAGTCCTGCCACGGCGTCGACGGCCGAGGCGTGTGGTCCACCAGCGCGCCGCGGCTGGCGAACATGAGCGACTGGTACCTGGCGCGGCAGCTGCAGAATTTCCGGTCCGGCATCCGCGGCACGCATCCGCAGGATTTCAACGGCGCGCAGATGGTGTCCATGGCCAAGGTGCTGGCCGACGAACAGGCAATCAACGATCTCCTGGATTACGTACACACGTTGTAACGGGCGCGCGACGAACGCGCCCGACACGGCAATGACGCGGAGGAGTTGACCGATGGCTTACGTGGCAATCGCGGACCGCGATCACGAGCACGCGCTGCACGATCCGCAGAGCTTCATCCGGAAATACATCTGGAGCCAGGACCACAAGGTCATCGCCATCCAGTACGCGCTGGTGGCGATCGCCATCGGGCTGGTGGCGCTGACGATGTCGGTGCTGATGCGCCTGCAGCTGGGATTTCCGCAGGCGTTCTCGCTGATCGCGCCGGAACACTATTACCAGTTCATCACCATGCACGGCATGATCATGGTGATCTACCTGCTCACCGCCCTGTTCCTGGGCGGCTTCGGCAACCTGCTCATTCCACTCATGTGCGGCTCGCGGGACATGGTGTTCCCGTACATGAACATGCTGAGCTTCTGGTTCTACCTGCTGGCGGTGCTGATCCTGGTGGCCGGCATGTTCGTGCCGGGCGGGCCGACCGGCGCCGGCTGGACGCTGTATCCGCCGCAGGCAATCCTGCCGGGCACGCCGGGCGCGAGCTGGGGAATCATCTGCATGCTCGCCTCGCTGTGCGTGTTCGTCGTCGCCTTCACCATGGGCGGACTGAACTACGTGACCACGGTACTGCAGGCACGCTGCCGCGGCATGACCATGATGCGTCTGCCGCTGTCGGTGTGGGGCATCTTCATGGCTTCCGTGCTGGGCCTGCTGGCGTTTCCGGCGCTGTTCGTGTCCGCGGTCATGATGATGCTGGACAGCGTGCTCGGCACCAGCTTCTTCATGCCGGCGATCGCTTCGATGGGCGAGCCCTCCAAGATCCACAGCGGCGGCAGCCCGCTGCTGTTCCAGCACCTGTTCTGGTTCTTCGGTCATCCCGAGGTGTACATCGTGGCGCTGCCGGCCTTCGGCATCGTCTCCGACCTGCTGAGCACGCACGCCCGGCGCAACATCTTCGGCTATCGCATGATGGTGTGGGCCATCCTGGCGATCGGCTGCCTGAGCTTCGTGGTGTGGGCGCACCACATGTACGTGAGCGGCATGAATCCGTACTTCGGCTTCTTCTTCGCCACCACCACGCTGATCATCGCCGTGCCCACCGCGATCAAGGTCTACAACTGGGTGCTGACGATCTGGAAGGGCGACGTGCACCTGACGGTGCCGATGCTGTTCGCCATCGGCTTCATCTTCACCTTCATCAACGGCGGCCTGACCGGCCTGTTCCTCGGCAACGTCACCGTCGACGTGCCGCTGTCGGGCACGTACTTCGTGGTCGCACATTTCCACATGGTGATGGGCGTCTCGCCGATCCTGGTGGTGTTCGGCGCCATCTACCACTGGTACCCGAAGATCACCGGCCGGATGCTGGACGAGCGGCTCGGCAAGATCCATTTCTGGTGCACCTTCCTCGGCACCTACGCGATCTTCCTGCCGATGCACTACCTGGGCATTCTCGGCGTGCCGCGCCGCTACTACGCCTACAGCAACGCCATCGATTTCATCCCGCCGTCGGTGCAGCAGGCCAACGAATGGATTTCCATCTCGGCGCTGTTCGTGGCCGCGATACAGCTGGTGTTCCTCTACAACCTGATCTGGTCGTACTTCCGCGGCAAGCCCGCGAGCCCCAATCCGTGGCGCGCCACCACGCTCGAATGGCAGACGCCCGATAATCCTGCCAAGCACGGCAACTGGGGCAAGGACCTGCCGGTGGTGTATCGCTGGGCCTATGACTACAACGTGCCCGGCGCCGAGCAGGACTTCATTCCGCAAAACGTACCGCCCGACGGCCACATTCCGGCGGGACGCGAGCACGGACAACACGCATGAGCCTGACGGTCGCCTATGGCGCGCTGATCACTGGCATCGTCGTATGGCTGGTGTTGGTCACCAAGCTGTCGACGAAATCCTGGCTGGCACAGCCCGCGGGTGCTGCCGCCATCGAAGAGTCGCCGCGGCCAGCGGCGGCGCGCGTCGGTCTATGGATCTTCCTCGCTGTCGTCTCTTCGCTGTTCGGTCTGCTCATTTCCGCGTACTACATGCGAATGGGCCACGGTGGCGCCATGGCAACGGACTGGCAGCCGTTTCCCGAACCGTTGATCCTGTGGATCAACACTGCCCTGCTGATCCTCGGCAGCGTCGCGATGCAGTGGGCACGCGCTTCGGTTGCGAACGGCAACGCCGAGCGCACGAGAGCTGCTTTGCTGACCGGCGGACTGCTGACGTTCGCCTTTCTCGTCGGACAGTTCCTCGCCTGGCGGCTGCTGGTCAGCACTGGCTACTTCATGCCGCGCAATCCGGCGGTCGCGTTCTTCTACGTGCTCACCGCCGTGCACGCCCTGCACTTGCTGGGCGGACTGTACGTATGGGGCCGCACGTTCGTGCGCCTGCGACGCAAGGATCTCGAGTTGATCGACGTGCGGCAGAGCGTGGAGCTGTGCACCGTCTACTGGCACTACCTGCTGGTGGTCTGGCTGGTGCTGTTCGCGCTGCTGCTGTCCCACTCCATCGACAGCCAGATGATATTTGAGAGGTTGTGCTGATGACCCGCGAACCCACGACCGTGCTCGAAGGCCTGCCGGGAGTCACCGCCGACTGGTCCGCCGACAAGCAGGCGTTCGTCGTGCCGTGGGGCAAGGCGATGATGTGGATCTTCCTGCTGAGCGACACCTTCGTCTTCTCCTGCTTCCTGACCTCGTACATGAACGTGCGGATCTCGACCACCGAGCCGTGGCCGAACACCAGCGAAGTGTTCGCGCTGCAGGTCGGCAGCCAGTCGGTGCCGCTGCTGCTGATCGCGATCATGACCATGATCCTGATCACCAGCAGCGGCACCATGGCGATGGCGGTGAACTTCGGTTATCGCCGCGATCGCAAGAAGACCGCGCTGCTGATGCTCGCCACCGCGGTGCTCGGCCTGTCGTTCGTCGGCATGCAGGCGCTGGAATGGACCAAGCTGATCGTCGATGAAGGCGTGCGGCCGTGGGGCAACCCGCTGGGCGCCTCGCAGTTCGGTTCGACGTTCTTCATGATCACCGGCTTCCACGGCCTGCACGTCAGTTGCGGCGTCATTTATCTGAGCGTGGTCGCGTACCGGGTGTGGAGCGGCTTCTACGACCGCAAGGGCAGTTACGAAACCGTGGAAGTGGCCGGCCTGTACTGGCACTTCGTCGATCTGGTGTGGGTGTTCATCTTCGCCTTCCTTTATCTTTGGTAGGAGCTCGCATGGATCAGGCCGTACACGAGCCCGTCGGGGCACACGCACAAACCGCGCATCACGGCGACGGCCAGCAGCATCCGATCCGCATTTACCTGTTGATCTGGGCGCTGCTGTTCGTCTTCAGCACTTTTTCGTATCTGGTGGATTACTTCCAGTTCCAGGGCTACCTGCGCTGGACGCTCATCATCGTGTTCATGCTGATCAAGGCGGGCTTCATCGTCGCCATCTTCATGCACATGGCCTGGGAGCGGCTGGCGCTGAAGATCGCCATCCTGACGCCGCCGCTGGCGCTGCTGATCCTGATCGGGCTGATGGCGATCGAAGGCGACTACACTTTCGTGACGCGCCTGGCCGCGTTCGCGCGCTGACATACGTGAACGGACCTTGCAACAGCAGCGGGCAACACCGGTGGTCATGACGTGTACATAACCGTCCTGTGGATCTGTGTCGGCCTGGCCACCGCGGTATTCGCGGTGATGCTGTACTCCATTGCCGCCTTTCGCCAACCCCCCGACCCCCGTCTTGCGCACTACCGGCACAGCAAGCTGGTGGAAGTGCTGTGGGCCATCGTGCCCATCGTGATCCTGGTGGGCATGGCCGCGCCGGCGGTGAAGGCGCTGGTGTGGATCGATCCGGCCGGCGTGTCCACATCGTGCCGGCCGGCCGCGCCAACGGGCGGCGGCACAGATGTAAAAGAATGCTTTCCATAGCGACGCTCGCTCGCTATAAGACTCACCCCCTTAAGGCTTTACCCGCTTCGACATGACTTCGCGCCTGACCCTGTTTCGCCGCCTTGCGCTGGCGGGCGTCATCCTCGCCCTTGTGGTCGTCGTTCTCGGCGCATGGGTCCGCTTGAGCGCAGCGGGCTTGGGCTGCCCGGACTGGCCCGGCTGCTACGGCCACCTGACGGTGGACCAGGCGGCGCGCAACGTCGATGCCATCAATCAGGCTTTCCCGCACCGGCCATTCGAATATCACAAGGCCATCAAGGAGATGGTGCACCGGTACTTCGCCTCGAGCCTGGGACTGCTGATCCTGGCGCTGGCGGGGCTGGCGATCGCCAACCGCAAGGATCCGAATCAGCCAGTGGCGCTGCCGGTGGCGCTGGTGGGACTGGTGATTTTTCAGGGTCTGCTCGGCATGTGGACGGTCACGCTGCTGCTCAAGCCGCTGATCGTGGTCCTGCACCTGCTGGGCGGGCTGACGACCTTGGCGCTGCTGTGCTGGCTGGCCATCGATCCGGAGCGGCGCTCGCGCCCCCGGGAGGAATCCGGCCTGCGTAAGCTGGCGCTGGCGGGATTGGCGATGCTGGCGCTGCAGATCGCGCTCGGCGGCTGGACCAGCAGCAACTACGCGGCGCTGGCGTGTCCCGATTTTCCCACTTGCCAGAATGCCGCCTGGCCGCACATGGACGTGAAAGATGCGTTCGTGCTCTGGCGCGGCCTGGGAATCGACTACGAAGGCGGTGTCCTGGATCACCCGGCCCGCGTCGCAATTCATTTCGTTCACCGCCTGGGCGCGGTGCTCACGGCGCTGCTGCTGGGAACCCTGAGCCTGCTGGCCTGGCTCAAGGGGCGTAATACTTCGATCCGGATTGCCGGCGCGGCGCTGGGCGCCGTGCTGATAGCGCAGCTCATTCTAGGTCCGCTGATGGTGGTGCGCGGTCTGCCGCTCGTGCTGGCCACGGCGCACAACGGCGTGGCAGCGCTGCTGCTGCTCAGCGTCGTGCGCCTGAACCGGATGTTGCGGCCGCTGCCTTCGAGAATTTGAGCGCCGGCTGCGTGTGACTTATCGTGCATTCCGTGGACACTTCTTCTCCCCTGCAACACGCCACCTGGCGTGATTATTACGAGCTCGGCAAGCCGCGCGTGGTCATGCTCATCGTCTTCACGGCGATCGTGGGCATGTTTCTCGCCGCACCCGGGCTGCCGCCGCCGAATGCGCTGCTGTTCGGCACGTTGGGCATCGCGCTGGCCGCATCCTCCGCGGCGGCAGTCAATCACGTGCTCGATCGCCGCTTCGACGAGCAGATGGCGCGCACGCGCAATCGCCCGCTGCCCACCGGGCATGTCACCGAAAAGCAGGCACTGAGCTACGCCGCCGTCCTGGCAATTCTGTCGATGGTGATGCTGTGGGCCTGGGTCAACCCGCTCACCGCGGTGCTGACGTTCTGCTCGCTGATCGGCTATGCGGTCATCTACACGGTGTGGCTGAAGCACGCCACACCGCAGAACATCGTGATCGGCGGCGCCGCGGGCGCCGCGCCGCCGGTGCTCGGCTGGACCTGCGTGACCGGGCAGGTCGATCCCTACTCGCTGCTGCTGTTCCTGATCATTTTCGCGTGGACGCCGCCGCATTTCTGGGCGCTCGCAATCGCCCGCCGCGACGAATACGCGCAGGCCGGCATCCCGATGCTGCCGGTGGCCTACGGCACGGATTTCACCCGACTGCACATCCTGCTGTACACCATCCTGCTGGTGATCGTGACGCTCCTGCCGTATCTGACCGGCATGAGCGGCCTGATCTATCTCGCCGCGGCGGTGTCGCTGGGGGGTTTCTTCCTGTATCGCGCGCTGCAACTGAAAATGCATCGCGACGAGCGACTGCCGATGCGTACTTTCAGCTTCTCGATCACGTATCTCGCGCTGCTCTTCGCCGCGCTGCTGCTGGATCACTATGTGAGGATCAGGCTCTAGGCCGTTGACCCTGAGCACTGCGGTGGATGGCAGACATGGTTCACGTCGCTACCGCTTCCCCAGCGTTCAAGGCCTGGCGCCTTCCCGATGCCGTCCCCACGCTCCGGTAGTCTCATTCCCTGGCTGCTCGCCGCGGTCGTGGCGCTGATCGCGTACGGCTCGCTGTATCCGTTCAATTTCAAGCCGGATGCCATCAGCGGCGGCGTACTGGAAGCGTTGCGCGAATTGTCCTGGGCGCGGGCCGGGCGCGGCGATCGCATCGCCAACGTATTGTTGTACCTGCCGCTGGGTTTTTGCCTGTTCCTGTCGCTGGCGGAGCGCTGGCATCGCGGCATCGCCGTGGTGGTGGCCACCGTGTTCGGCTCGCTGCTGTCGCTGACGATCGAGGTGTCGCAGGTCTACATTTCCAGCCGCGTGCCCAGCCTGACCGACCTGACGCTGAACACCAGCGGCACCTTGCTCGGCGCCACCTTCGGCGTGGCCTGGGGCACCATCGGCGGCTGGATGCATCTGCCGACGCGCTCGGAGAAGCCGAGTCGCGATCCGTCGGCGATGCTGCTCATCGCGCTGTGGCTCACCTGGCGGCTCGCGCCGTTCGTGCCGCATCTGGATCTGGGCAAGCTCAAAGCGGCGCTGCGCCCGCTGTTCGATCCACACATCGAGTTGAGCAGCGTACTGGTGTACCTGACTTACTGGCTGGTGATCAGCCAGGCACTGTCGTCGCTGGTCAGCCGGCCGCGCACGCTGGAGGCGCTGTTGCTGCTGATCGCCAGCGTACTGGTCGGCAGGCTCATCGTGGCCAACCAGACCTTCGTGCCTTCGGAGCTGCTGGCGCTGATCGTGCTGCTGCCGTTGGTGGTGCTGACCTACCGGATGCGGCCGGCACCGAAGCGGCTGTTGCTCATGGCGTCGATCCTGGCGGTGTTCGTGTACGAGCGACTCACGCCCTTCAGTTTCGCGGATCGCGCGACCAGCTTCGATTTCTGGCCATTCCTGCACTGGTTCCAGGCCGGCCTGTCCGCCGCCTGGCTGTCGATCGACTGGGTCGGCTTCTTCGGCGCGATCTTCCTGTTCGCGGCCCTGCTGTGGGTGCTCAGGGCGTGCGGCGCCTCGTTCAATCTGGCTGCGGGAATCGTGCTGGCGCTGGTGCTGGCGACCGAAGTGCTGCAGCTGTGGCTGCCGAATCGCAGCGCTTCGGTCACGGACCCGGTGATCGCGCTCGGCGTGGTCGTGCTGTTCCGCTATACGCAGCGGCCGCAGCGCCGCATGTTCGATGGCCGGCCTATTTCCCGACGCGCGCACAACCTTTGAATTCCTTGCCATCGAGCGTCGCGCGGGCTGCGAAAGCAAAGTACTCGCCCGACATCGAATCGCGGCACACCTGCGAGTCGATCAGCAGCTCCACGCTATGGCCGGTCGCAGTAGCGCGATAGCTCACGGTGCCTTCCGCATCCTGCGACTGCAGCTCACCGAGCTCGACTTCCTGCGGTGCTTCCGGCTGCTTCCAGATCATGCCATCGTCCGTCACCTGCAACGCCCAGAACGGCTCGTTGCCGCGCGCTGCGACGATGTAGTCCGGCGCCGGCTGGTCACAGCCGCCGGTTTCACCCGAAACACCGGCATACAGGAGCTGCTCGAGAATGAAAACACCCGCCTGGCCTCGCGCCGCCGGCACATCGTCCGGCACGGGCGCACGCTCGCCATAGACTTCGACATAGGCAGCTGTTGCGTCTTCGGTCAACAGGCCGGTCACCACGCCGTCGCTCTCGTCGATCACCCAAAGCGGCGTCTTGTCGTCGCAGCTCTGGAACGTGACGTGATCACCCTCGGCCGTGACCACGCCGCGCTTGATGGCAAGGCTGGACTGCGCCGGTTCGGTGGCCGCCGGGCCCGACGACAACTCGCTGGTGGCGGCCGGTGGCTGCAACGGTGCGGGCGCGGCCGCACCCTCCTCGTTTTGCTTACGCGCACAGCCTGCAAGCGTAATGAGCGCAATACCCACGACGGCTGGCGTCCAGCGGCAAATCATCGAGCCTCCCGTTCCTCTTCGAGGAAAATTCATCAGCGTTCGCCACAGAATAACGTGGAAGACCGGCGCTCAGCCAAGGCCGCGGCGATGCCGGCACGGAGTATCCGGTGCAAACTGCAAGCATCCGCCTGGCCGGTGTTGGTCGAGTCGCGGCGAAGCCCGGCTCCGTCATCCCTCGCGCAGGCGGGGATGACGACGGACGCCGTCGTCGGTTCGGCGTTTGCGCCCGGGCGAGCTACAATCGCGTCCCGTCTTCGCCGCAAGCATCGCTGGTTTTCCGTATTCTGATGGACGTTTCCCCCATCCTCACAGGATTGAATGACGCGCAGCGCGCCGCGGTGACGGCACCGCTGGGGCCAACGCTGGTGCTGGCCGGTGCCGGCAGCGGCAAGACGCGCGTGCTCACGCATCGAGTGGCCTGGCTGGTGCAGGTGGAGAATGCGTCGCCGCACGGCATCCTTGCGGTCACCTTCACCAACAAGGCGGCCGGCGAAATGCGCGGCCGCATCGAATCCATGCTCGGCGTTCCCAGCGCACCGCTGTGGGTCGGCACGTTCCACGGCATCGCACACCGATTGCTGCGCATGCATTGGCGCGAAGCCAATCTGCCGCAGGCGTTCCAGATCATCGATGCCGAGGACCAGCTGCGCGCCATCCGCAAGATCGTCAAGGCGCAGAGCCTGGACGAATCGCGCTGGGTGCCGAAAGAGATCATGTGGTTCATCAACGCCCGCAAGGACGAGGGTCTGCGCGCCCGGCACCTGAAGGACGAGGGCGATCCGAACCGGCGCCAGTTCATCAAGTTCTACGAGACGTACCAGGAGCAATGCGACCGCTCCGGCAGCGTCGATTTCGCCGAGCTGCTGCTGCGCGCTTATGAGCTGCTGCGCGACCGGCCCGATGTGCTGTCGCACTATCGCTCGCGCTTCAAGCATGTGCTGATCGACGAGTTCCAGGACACGAACACCATCCAGTACGAATGGCTGAAGCTGCTGGTCGGCCCGCAGGGCCTGCCGTTCGCCGTGGGCGACGACGATCAGTCGATCTATCGCTGGCGCGGCGCCAAGGTGGAAAATCTGCAGCAGTACCGGCGCGATTTCCCGGGTGCGCAGCTGTTCCGGCTGGAGCAGAACTACCGCTCCACCGGCAACATCCTGGAAGCCGCCAATGCGCTGATCCGCAACAACACCGGCCGACTCGGCAAGAACCTGTGGACCAGCGGCGAGCCGGGCGAGCCGGTGAAGATGTACGCCGCATTCAACGAGCGCGACGAAGCCGATTTCGTGGTGAACCGCATTCGCGACTGGAGCCTGAAAGGCGGCCGGCGTGCGGATTGCGCGATCCTCTACCGCTCCAATGCCCAGTCGCGAACCTTCGAAGAAGCGCTGCTCTCGGCGCGCATTCCTTACCGTGTCTACGGCGGCCTGCGGTTCTTCGAACGTGCGGAAATCAAAGACGCGCTGGCGTACATGCGCTTGATCTTCAATCGCGCGGACGACGCATCGTTCGAGCGCATCGTGAACCTGCCGGCGCGCGGCATCGGCAACAAGACGCTGGATACGGTGCGCAATTACGCACGCGCCAATGCCTGCTCCATGTGGGAAGCGGCCGGAGCATGCATCGGCGAGCTGGGTAGCCGTCTGGGGCAGAACCTGCACGGCTTCCTGCTGCTGATCGAACAGCTGGAGCAGCAGACGCGCACCCTGCCACTGCACGAGCAGGTCGATCACATCATCAACGCCAGCGGCCTGGTCGCCTACTACAAGCAGGAAAGCAAGGGTGACCGCGGCGAAGCGAAAGCGGAGAACCTCGAGGAACTGGTGACCGCCGCGCACGGCTTCGAGCCCGATGAAGCTACGCAGATGTCGGCGCTGGCGAATTTCCTGGCGCACGCCGTGCTGGAATCGGGTGAGGAGCAGGCAGACGAATGGGAAGACAGCGTGCAGATGATGACGCTGCACTCGGCCAAGGGCCTGGAGTTTCCGGTGGTGTTCCTGTGCGGCATGGAAGACGGCCTGTTTCCACACCAGCGCTCGATCACCGATGTCGCCGGCCTCGAGGAAGAACGTCGCCTGTGCTACGTCGGCACCACGCGCGCCATGAAGCAGCTCTATCTGTCGTATGCCGAGCAGCGACGCCTGCACGGCGTGGACAGCTATGGCACGCCGTCGCGCTTCATCAAGGAAATTCCCTCCGAGCTGCTGGAAGAAATCCGGCCGCGCATCCAGATCTCACGCCCGGTCTACACGCCACGGCAAGGTCGCATCGAGGAAGAGCCGCCGGCCAACGGCATACGCCTGGGCCAGCGCGTGCGCCACGGCAAGTTCGGCGACGGCATCATTCTCGACCTGGAGGGCCAGGGCAGCCATGCCCGGGTCCAGGTCAATTTCGAGCGCCAGGGCACCAAGTGGCTGATGCTGGCATACGCGAACCTGGAACCTGTATGAGCCCAATGGACCGCGCCGCATGAAAATCATCATTCTCGGCGCTGGCCAGGTCGGCAAGACGGCAGCGACCCACCTCGCCCGCGAAGAGGCGAACGAGGTCACGGTGGTGGACGTCAACGACGAGCTGCTGCGCGACCTGCAGGATCGTCTGGACATCCGCACGCTGGCGGGAAACGGTGCTTTTCCCACGACGCTGGACGCGGCCGGCGCCAAAGATGCCGACGTATTCGTCGCGCTGACCAACAGCGACGAAGTGAACATGGTCGCCTGCCAGGTCGTGCGCACGTTGTTCAACAAGGACGCTACGCGCATCGCGCGCATTCGCTCCGCCGACTACACACGTCACTCCAAGTTATTTGTCGATGAAGATCGCGCGTTCGCGGTCGACGTCACCATCAGCCCCGAACAGCTGGTCACCGACCATGTCGTGCGGCTGATCCAGTATCCCGGCGCGCTGCAGGTACTCGATTTTGCCGACGGCCGGGTGCGGCTGGTCGGCGTGAAAGCCTTGCGCAGCGGTGCATTGGTCGGCCAGCAGCTCAAGCAGCTGCATACTCACATCAAGGGCCGCGATGCGCGCGTGGCCGCAATTTATCGCGGCGGACAAAGCGTGAAGCCGCAGGGCGACACCATTATCGAGCACGGCGACGAAGTGTTCTTCCTCGCGGCGCGCGACGACATCCGGCTGGTGATGAACGAAATGCAGAAGCTGGAAGATCCGGTGCGCCGCGTCGTCATCGCCGGCGGCGGCAACATCGGCCTGCGGCTTGCGCAGCGACTCGAGGTGGAGCACCAGGTCAAATTGATCGAGCGCGATCAGCGCCGCGCGCGGCGTATTTCCGAGCAGCTGAGCAACACCATCGTGCTCAACGGCGACGCCGCCGACGAAGATCTGCTGCTGGAAGAGAATATCGACAGCGCCGACGTGTTCGTCGCGGTGACCAACGCGGAAGAAGCCAACATTCTCTCGGCCATGCTGGCCAAACGGCTCGGCTGTCACAAGGTGATGGCGCTGATCAATCGGCCGGCTTACGCGGAGCTGATGGAGAGCGGCACGATCGACGTGGCGCTCTCGCCCCAACAGGTCACCATCGGCTCGCTGCTGGCGCACGTTCGGCGCGGCGACGTCGTACGCGTGCATTCTTTGCGGCGTGGTGCGGCCGAAGCGATCGAAGCGGTTGCGCACGGCACGCAGGGCGAAGGCCGCGTGATCGGCCGGCGCATCGAGGACATTCCGCTGCCGGAAGGCACCACGATCGGCGCGGTGGTGCGCGGCGACGAAGTACTGATCGCGCATCACGACACCATGATTCACCGCGACGACCACGTCATCATGTTCCTCACCGATCGCCGCCATATCGAAGCGGTCGAGCGGCTGTTCGACGTGCCGAAGCGCAAGGGCCTGTGAAGAGGGCCGCGTCCCGGTGCCTGCAGGCACAGGCAAGAACCGGCTAACATCGTCCTGGCGCAGGTGCCGACCCGCGCGGGCAGGAGAGAAGAACAAATGCGTCGTCTGAAACCGCTTGCTCGCTCCAGCCGTGCCCGCTGCCGCGTGGCGGCCCGAACCTCGATCTAGCATCGATACCTCATGAATTTCCTCGTCGTCCAGCGCATCCTGGGTCTGCTGCTGATGCTGTTCAGCCTGACCATGTTGCCGCCGGTGTTCGTGGCGCTGCAGTTCAACGATGGCAACGCGCTGCCGTTCTTTCACGCATTCCTGGCACTGCTCGTGGTTGGCGCACTGGCGTGGTGGCCGGTACGCACGAAAGTGCGCGAGCTGCGGCTGCGTGACGGATTTCTGATCGTGGCGCTGTTCTGGGTAGTGCTGGGTGCCGCCGGCGCGGTGCCGCTGCTGCTCTCGGACCAGCTCGATCTATCGCTCACCGACGCCATCTTCGAAGCCGTATCCGGCTTCACCACCACCGGCGCCATCATCTTTCCATCGATCGAGCGCCTGCCGGCTTCGGTTCTGTACTACCGCGGCCAGGTCGAATGGCTCGGCGGCATCGGTATCGTGGTGTTGGCAGTGGCACTGTTGCCGATGCTGGGCGTCGGCGGCATGCAGCTGCTGCGCGCGGAAACCCCCGGGCCGGTGAAGGATTCGAAACTGACACCGCGCATCACCGAGACCGCCAAAGCGCTCTGGATCATCTACGTCGCCATCACCATCGCCTGCGCGGCGGCCTACTGGGCGGCCGGCATGGCGCCGTTCGACGCCATCGCCCACAGCTTCTCCACCGTCTCCACCGGCGGCAACTCCACGCACGATTCGAACCTGGCGTACTACGACAATCCGGTCATCGAGACCATCGCCGTCGTGTTCATGTTCATCGGCGGCGTGAACTTCTCACTGCACTTCCTGGCATGGCGCCATCGGCGCCTGATCAACTACTTCCGCGATCCCGAGTTCAAGATGTTCGTGCGCATCCTGGTCTTCAGCATCGCGCTGTACACGCTGGTGCTGTGGCTCACGCGGCATATCCACGAGCCCGGCGAAGCCTTGCGGCTGGCCGTGTTCCAGGCGGTGTCGATGCAGACCACCGCCGGCTTCGTCACCGACAATTTCTCAGCCTGGCCAGGGGCGCTGCCGGTCATCCTGGTGTTGTCCGCCTTCGTCGGCGGCTGCGCCGGCTCGACCTCCGGCGGCATGAAGATCGTGCGCTGGCTGCTGATCTGGAAGCAGGGCCAGCGCGAGGTCAACCAGCTGGTGCATCCGAATGCGGAGCTACCGGTGAAGCTCGGCACGAAGCCCATCGACATGCGCGTGATCGACGCCGTGTGGGGTTTCTTCGCCGTCTACGTGATTGCCTTCGGCGTCCTGATGGTGCTGCTGCTGGCCACCGGCGTGGACCAGGTCACGGCCTTCTCTGCCATCGCAGCGTGCATGACCAACACCGGCACCGGCCTGGGCGCAGTGGCCTCGAATTTCACGGCGCTGAGCGATCCGGGCAAATGGATCTGCGTGCTGGCGATGCTGCTTGGCCGACTGGAAGTGTTTCCGCTGCTGGTGCTGATCTCGCCCACGTTCTGGCGGGGCTGAGGCGGCTATCTGCTTGCGCCATTCCCGCGCAGGCGGGAGTCCGTTGCAGTGGCGAGTCTGGATTCCCGCCTGCGCGAATGACGGAAGTTGGAGCAGAAGCCCGCCTGCAGCAGCGGCAGACGGCCGAAACTCTCGCGGCAAGTGACGGCAACACGCGACAGACGCGCCCTGAATTCCCCGCGCAAACCTTGCCATCGCCGGGCGGGCTCACCAGAATTCGCCACCGCTTTGCCAGAATCGCGGACCACACTTAGGGCAATTTGCGGCAACGGGTCCGGCCCGCCGCGCAGCCAAGCCTCGAGGAGGCGGAACCTTTGTCGGTAAATTTCCCTTCTGTGCCAGCCGGTGCCTAACGCTCCCGTCCGCCGATGCCAAAACTGAACAAGCTCCGCTCCACCTTCAAGAAATTCCGCAAGCAGATCCTGGGCGGCGCGGCGCTCGTCATCGGCGTGGGCCTGATCGCGCTGCTGGGCTGGCTGTTGTACCTGGACCGCATCGTGACGCAGCAGTTCGAAGGCCGACGCTGGACCCTGCCGGCGCAGGTCTATGCGGAGCCCACCGAGCTGTACGTGGGGCAATCCTTCAGCGCCGACGCGCTCGAAGGCGAGCTGCGGCGGCTCGGCTATCACCGGGTCGACACGCCGAAGGATCCCGGCAGCTATCAGCGCCGCGGTTCGCGCATCGACTTCGTCAGCCGCCGCTTCGCCTTCTGGGACGCGGTGCAGGAATCGCAGCCGCTGACCGCCATCAGCAGCGGCAACGCCATCGAGACCCTGCGCAGCGGCAGGGAGGACGTGCCCATTTTCCGGCTCGACCCGCTGCTGATCGGCAGCATTTTCCCGATCCACGGCGAAGACCGCGTGGTGGTGACGCCCGATCAGGTGCCGGCGCAGCTCACCGCCGCACTGAAAGTGGTGGAGGACCGCAAGTTCGACACGCACCACGGCGTGAACGTGAGCGCCATCCTGCGCGCCGCCTGGGTCAACATGCGCGCCGGGCAGATCGAGCAGGGCGGCTCGACCCTGACCCAGCAGCTGGTCAAGAGCTATTTCCTCGACAATCGCCGCACGCTCGGTCGCAAGATCGAAGAAGCCTTCATGGCCATGCTGCTCGAAGTGCATTTCGAGAAGCAGGACCTGATGAACGCCTACATCAACGAGATCTATCTCGGCCAGGATGGGCGGCGCGCGATCCACGGCTTCGGCCTGGCGAGCCAGTTCTACTTCGGCAAACCGCTGGCGGAGCTGCAGGTGCACGAAGTAGCGCTGCTGGTCGCCATCGTGCGCGGGCCTTCGTACTACGATCCGCGGCGTCATCCGGAGCGCGCCAAGATCCGACGCGACCTGGTGCTGAAGCTGATGGCCGAGTACCA
>Ga0182747_1001132_pt1 | contig 21590 bp, 21 predicted proteins | sample eDN3rd30CBELigBY_FD_128526 | JGI IMG/M metagenome (GOLD analysis project Ga0182747, IMG submission 128526) | Enriched backyard soil microbial communities from Emeryville, California, USA - eDNA 3rd pass 30_C BE-Lig BY (version 2) (version 2) | ecosystem: Environmental > Terrestrial > Soil >...
CCATAGGACTCTCCTGACTGTCGCTCCCTGACCCAACATCGCTTTACTGGCGTCCTTCCAAAACAACCACAAGAAGGAAGCCGCCATGTCTGAATCCTGTTCCCCCGTCAGCCCCGTACGTATCGCTGTCATCCAGTACGACCCTCAGGTCGGTCTTGAGCACTGTGAGAGCAACGTGAGCAGAGGCCTGGCATTGGCCCGGCGCGCAGCACGCGAAGGCGCCAACCTGATCGTACTGCCTGAACTGGCCAACACGGGCTACACCTTCAATTCCCGTGCCGAAGCCTATTCCCATGCGCAGGTGCTGCAGGACGGCCCTTGCCTGAAAACCTGGGCCGACTTCGCCAAGCAATACCAGGTATACCTGGCTGCGGGGTTTGCCGAACGCGACGGGCTTAAGCTCTACGACAGTGCAGTGCTGTTTGGCCCCGAAGGCCTGCTTGGGCACTACCGCAAGGCGCATCTGTGGAACCAGGAAAAGCTTTGGTTCACCCCCGGAGATTTGGGGTTTCCGGTATTCGAGACGCCTATCGGCCGTATCGGCCTGCTAATCTGCTGGGACATCTGGTTCCCGGAAGTACCCCGGGTGATGGCCGCGCAAGGCGCCGACATCATCTGCAGCCTCAACAACTGGGTATGGACCCCGCCGCCGTTGTTCGATGATGCAGGGCGTTGTATGGCTTCGTACCTGACCATGACGGCAGCCCATGTCAACAACGTTTATATCGCCGCCGCGAACCGTGTCGGCAGCGAGCGGGGCGGGCGCTTCCTGGGCTGCTCGCTGATCGCCGGTACCAATGGCTGGCCGATCGGCGAGGTGGGCAGTGCAGAAGCCGAGGAGATTATCTATGCCGATGTCGATTTGAGCAGTGCACGCTCGGCACCGATCTGGAACAGCCTCAACGACCTGCCAAGAGACCGGCGCACCGACCTCTACGATGCCACCCTTGGCTATCGCTTGCATGCACCTATGCCACGCTGAGGAATTGCGAATGAACACGCTCTTCTTCTCACGACAGCAGCATTGGCTTGTGTTGATGTTCGGCTGCCTGCTGGTGTTTTTCGCTGCAAGCCTTGCCCATGGCCAATGGCTGGATTATGCACAGAGGGTGGCGACGCTCGATGAGCCGCTCAGCCGCTTGCGCTGGATTGTTGGTGATATCAGTGAAGTGGCTTTCTACAAGCACGAACTGCCCGCGCTTGGCTTGCTGCTGGGCGCGTGCCTGGCGCACTGGGCGCAGCTGCGAGGATACCGCTGGCAGGGCTTTGCCATTTGCTATGGCAGCGGATTATGGCCATGGGTGTTTACCAGCTCGCTTTTGGGCTTGCTGCTAAGTCATGTGTTGTGGGGATGGACCTTGGCCAGTGGTACTTGGCAACCTACCTTCGTTGCCTTCGTGTCATTGCCGGCAGCCATGGTCTTGCTTTTTGGTGCGGGCTGGCGGGTGACGATCACGGGGGCGCTACTGGGGGCTCTACTGGTAACACCGGCCAGCCTGCTGATGGTCAATTACCTGTGTTATCCCCTGCAGTTGCCCGTGGTAGTGGGCAATGTGAGTGGCATGGCTGTGGCAAGCGTCGTGGCCTTCATCCTGTGCAAGCGCTTTCCTTCATGGGTACGCCAATGCCGTGAACCCACCGTCGTGGAGCCGGTTGTCAATCAGCCTGACTACGGTGTGGTCTGGACTTTGCGGCGCGTTCTGGCCGACTTCAGCGAAGCCCCATTCTTTGGTAATGAACTGGCCAGCCTCGGGCTACTGCTGGGTGTGTTGCTGGCTTACCTGTTGAGCCCGGCTGCACTGTCCTACGGTTCTATGCTGGTGATGCAAATAGTGGCCGGGCAGGCCCTGGCATCCCTGGTCGGGGTTGTATGCTGGCGTGGACAGTGGAAAGCCCGTGGGTGGTACCCTACCTACATTCCGATTGTGTCGATCGTCCCCGCTGCGGTGTTGACACATGGCGGCAGCTGGCAAGTGGTGGTGATCAGTGCAGTACTGGGTGCATTGGTGGCTCCGCCGCTGGCAGTGGCGATCACTCAGCGGTTGCCGGCCTATGTGCATGGCTACATCGGCAATGTGATGTCGATGGCCGTCTGCACGCTGGGAATCGTGCCTGTAACCGGATTGCTTGTGGGGGGAGCAGCATGAGTGAACATTCGAGCCTGCCCAGGCTGTCGATCGCCAGCCTGGGCGGCACGGTCAGTATGCGGGCCGGTGCTGTCGGGGGTGGTGTGACGCCAAGTCTGGATTGTGAGCGGCAACTGCTTCAGGTTCCACAGTTGCGCGAGATGGCGCAGTTAAACGTTGCTTCATTGTGCCTGCTCCCCAGTGCATCGCTGGGCTTCGCGACGTTGCTGGAGGTGTTGGCATGGGCCCGGGGCGAAGTGGAGCGCGGGGCTCAGGCCTTGGTATTGAGCCAAGGGACCGACAGCCTTGAGGAAACGGCCTATTTCCTGGACCTGCTCTGGTCATTCGATGTGCCATTGGTGATGACCGGTGCCATGCGCTCGGCGAGTCAGCCGGGCAATGATGGGCCGGCCAACTTGTTGGCTGCGGTTCAGGTTGCATTGGCACAACACAGCCGTGGGCGAGGTGTGCTTGTGGTCATGAACGATCAGGTCCACAGCGCGGCAAGGGTTCGCAAGACGGCCAGCGTGGCGATGGCGGCATTCGAGTCGCCCGGATTTGGCCCGTTGGGTGACGTTGTGGAGGGTGATGTGTTGTATCGCCATCCGCCCGGGCGACGGGAGGTGTTGCCGTTACCGTATCGCACCGACCAGCGCGTTGCCCTGCTGGAAGCCTGCCTGGACGCAGATACGGCGCTGCTGCAGGCTGTGGCCACATTGGGTTATGAGGGGGTGGTCATCGCCGGTTTCGGTGCTGGTCATGTTTCCGCCAGTTGGTCCGAAGTGCTGGAACACCTGGCGCCCACCGTGCCGGTCATGGTTGCTACGCGCACAGGGAGAGGGCCTACAGCCCGGGCAACCTACGGGTTTGCTGGTGCAGAGATCGACCTGCAGAAAAAAGGCGTGTACATGGCTGGGCAACTCTGCCCGCGCAAATGCCGCATCTTGCTGTGGCTGCTGATCGGCACCGGCCGACAGCATGAGCTGCAGGACTGGTTGCACTCCTGAGCCTTCTGCCCGCGCGATCATTCGCGCGGGCAGCCCTTCCGGCGTTGCTGTGCTAGGGTGCACACACTTTTGCATCCCAGGATTCTTACCCATGCTCCCCGTACTCAGCGAAAAAGAACTCGACCGCCTCGAAGACCTGCTGATCACCTATGGCAATGACTACTCGGTGCTGAACCTGGCCGAGCTCAATGGCTTTTTCGTCGCGTTGGCCAGTTCGCCGGTCACTGTCCTCCCGGAACAATGGTTGCCCGCAGTGGCGGGTGGCAAGGTACCGAAGTTCAAGAAGCCCGCCCATGAGGAGGCCTACACGGCATTGATGCTGCGTTATGCCAGCCAGGTGGCAGAAGAACTGAGCAATGAGGTCGACCAGTTCGAACCGCTGTTCGAGGAACGCGAAGGCGAGCAGGGCACTGTGATCGTGATGGAGGAGTGGTGTTTCGGCTACATGCGCGGTACCCAGATTGCCGGTTGGGGCGAGTTGCCACCGGAGCAGGCCTTGCTGCTCAAGGCCATTTCGCTACATGGGCTGGAGGATAATTTCGAGCTGCTGGACCAGATGAGCGAAGAGGATATCCAGGCCTGCGTGCCGCAGGTGGTCGAGGCTGCGCGTGGGTTGTTCCGACATTTCAAAAAGCTGCACTGATCTGATAGTTGCATCGGCTAGCGCTCACCTGCGGGTGCCAGCGCAGTGTTTGGAAACCATTATTCCGCCCCGCGAAATTATGGTTTCCCCTGCGCACTGATTCTGCTGCCAGCCGATCCAGTGCAGCATGTGCTCCATCAGCCCCATCCCGGCGCTGACCAGGAGCCAAGCCCATGTCGAACCCGATCAAGCTCTACAACTTCCCCAAGTCTGGCCATGCCCATCGCATCGAGTTGATGCTCTCGCTACTGAACCTGCCCTCAGAGTTGGTGTTCGTCGACTTGGCCAAAGGCGCCCACAAGCAGCCGGACTTCCTTGCCCTCAACCCGTTCGGCCAGGTTCCAGTCATCGATGACAACGGCACGGTGATTGCCGACTCCAACGCCATCCTCGTCTACCTGGCCAAAAAGTATGACAACGGTACCTGGCTGCCCGAAGAACCTGCCGCCGCCGCCCGGGTGCAACGCTGGCTATCGGTCGCCGCCGGCCCGCTGGCCTTTGGCCCGGCAGCCGCCCGCCTGGTCACGGTGTTCGGGGCTTCGTTCAATACCGACGAAGTGATTTCCCGCGCCCACACCTTGCTCAAGGTGATCGATGCCGAGTTGGCCAACACGCCATTCCTGGCGGGTAGCACACCCACCATCGCGGACATTGCCAACTACTCCTACATCGCTCACGCCCCGGAGGGCAATGTGTCGCTGGAGCCGTATGCCAATGTGCGCAACTGGCTGGCGCGGATCGAGGCACTGCCGCGTTTCGTCCCCATGCCGCGCACCGTGATCGGGCTGCAAACCCACGCCTGAAACCCCGCCATCGCGAGGAGCGCCGCCATGCAACAGTCTCCTGATCACCGCCCCTCACCCTGGCATGCGGGTGAAAAGACCCTGCAGGAAAAGGTCGGTGTAGCAGAACGCATGGAGGCGTTCGGGCAAAAGGTCATTCGTGACCACATGCCCGACCAGCACCGAGCGTTCTATCACCAGTTACCGTTCATGGTCGCCGCCAGTGTGGATGCCCAGGGCCGGCCTTGGGCCACGCTGCTGGAAGGGCCAGAAGGGTTCGTAAGCTCGCCCGACCCTCGTATGCTCACGATCCACACCACGTTGCCAGCGGAGGACCCCGCCACCCCCGGGTTGGCAGCCGGGCAGGCCGTCGGTCTGCTGGGGATCGAACTGCACACCCGTCGGCGCAATCGCATCAACGGGCAGATCCGCCACGCTGCACAGGGGCAACTGCAAGTGGCCGTAGAGCAGGCGTTTGGCAACTGCCCGCAGTACATCCAGTTGCGTGACTACACCCGCGTCACCGAACCCGCCCTCGGGCGCTTCGATGCGACAACACTGGATACCTCAACCGTCAGCATGATCGAGGCCGCCGATACCTTCTTCGTCGCCAGCTATGTCGAGCATGCTGACGGCCAGCGCTCGGTGGATGTCTCCCACCGTGGTGGCCGGCCAGGGTTCATCAAGGTCGAAGGCAATCGGCTCACCATTCCCGACTATGCTGGCAATCTGCATTTCAACACCTTGGGTAACCTGGTGGTCAACCCGCGGGCCGGCTTGCTGTTCATCGACTTTAAAAATGGCAATGTGTTGCAACTGTACGGGCATGCCGAGGTGCTGCTGGACAGCCCGGCCATCCAGGCCTTTGAAGGCGCGGAGCGGTTATGGACACTGCAGGTCGAGCAGATGGTGTGGCGCCCGGCTGCTGTTGCCCTGCGCTGGGCTTTCAAGGAATACGCGCCGACCAGTCTGATGACCGGTACCTGGGCCGAGGCCGATGCGCGCCTGGAGCAGCGGCAACAACAGCGCCAATGGCTGGCCTGGCGGGTGCTGCGGGTGGAGCAGGAAAGCCGCGACATCCGCTCGTTCTATCTCGAATCACCGGCAGGCTGCCGTGTGGCCTTTGCCCCTGGCCAGCATCTGCCTGTGCAAGTGCCGCGTGATGGCGAAGCGGCGCTGATTCGTACCTACAGCCTTTCAAGTGCCCCGGCCGATGGGTTCTTGCGCATCAGCGTCAAAGCCCAGGGCCCGGCTTCGCGGTATCTGCATGAGCACGTTGTGGCCGGCGATGTGTTGAATGTACGGCCGCCGATGGGCAGCTTCACGCTTGACCAGCAAAGCACGCGGCCGTTGGTGCTGATCGGTGCGGGCGTGGGCATCACGCCGCTGCTGGCCATGCTGCGCCAGCAGTTGAGCACGGGGCAGGCCCGGCGCATTCATCTGTTCCATGGCGCACGCAGCCTGGCTGACTTGCCGTTCCAGCAGGAACTGACGACCTTGCGGCAACAGGCTGGCGATCTGCTGCATGTACACCGCGCCCTGAGCCAGCCTGAAGGGCACGCGCAGCTTGGCCGTGATTATGAGTTCGCCGGTCGGTTGGGTATCGAACAGGTCAAGGCAACGCTGGCGTTGGACGACTACGATTTCTACCTGTGTGGGCCGGGCAGCTTCACCCAGCAACTTTACGAAGGGCTGCGTGGGGTGCATGTGCCGGATGCGCGGATTCACGCCGAAGCATTTGGCCCGTCGACGCTGCGGCGGCACACCGATGCAGACCAGCCAATCTTGCAACAGCCGCCTGCCGCCGACGAACCGGTGCCGGTGTATTTTGCCGCGTCGGCCAAGGAGGCACGCTGGGTTCCCGGTAGCGGCACCTTGCTGGAACTGGCCGAGGCGCGTGGGCTGACCCCGGAGTTCAGTTGCCGGGGTGGTTCGTGTGGTACCTGCAAGACCCGACTGGTGAGCTGCCAGGTGCATTATCCAAATCCGCCGGCAGAGCTGCCGGAGGCGGGTTCGGTGCTGATCTGTTGTGCTGTGCCCGCGAAAGTTGAGGAGGGGATGCAGGCGCTGGTGCTGGATGTTTGATTCAAGCCAGTCGCAGGAACGGGCTTGCCCGCGAAGAGGCCGGCACAGCTAACACCAGGCATCCAGATGAAAGATAATCCGCACGCCCCATAGCCCTCAGGAGCCCGCATGGACCAGATCCACCTGATGAAGGTGTTCGTCGCCGTCGGCGAGCTGGAAAGCTTCGCCGCGGCTGCCCGCCGTCTGGACATTTCCCCGGCCGCTGTCACCCGCGCCGTCAGCGCCCTGGAAGAGCAGCTAGGGGTCAAGCTGTTGCTGCGCACAACTCGCAGCGTGCGCCTGACCGAGGCCGGCGGCCGTTATCTGGAAGATACCCGGCACATCCTCGCCAGCATCCACGAGGCCAATGAAGCCGCTGCCGGCATCAACGCGACCCCCAGGGGCGATCTGGCGGTGACCGCGCCGATCCTGTTCGGCAGGAAGTTCGTCATGCCGTGCATCGTCCGTTACCTGCAGCAGTACCCGGAAGTCGATGTTTCCGCGTACTTCCTCGACCGCGTGGTGAACATGGTCGAGGAGGGCATGGACGTGGCCGTGCGCATCGGGCCGTTGCCCGACTCCGGGTTGAAGGCGCTGCGGGTGGGCAGGGTGCGGCGCATGTTGTGTGCCTCCCCCGACTACCTGGCGCGTCATGGTGTGCCAAAGCACCCGTCTGACCTGGCCGGGCACGCGGTAATCGGCACCACCAACCTGTCGCCGCGGGCCGGTTGGCGCTTCGGCGTGACCGACGAGCCGACCTTGGTGCGCATGAAGCCACGGCTGACGGTAACCAGCAATGACGGGGCAATCGCCGCTGCCAGCGGCGGGCTGGGCATTGCCCGGCTGCTGTCGTATCAGGTCGTAGACGAACTGGCCAGCGGGCAGCTGCAGGTGCTGCTGGCCGAGTACGAAGAGGCGCCCTGGCCCATTCATGTGCTGCACCGCGAAAGCAAGTACGGTTCGGCCAAGGTCAGGGCCTTTATCGACATGCTGGCGCAAGGTTTGCGCGATCAGCAGCTGGATTGAGAACCTGCATCGCGTCGAGAAATGATGCGAAACAATGTTTGATACCGTGGCGGCCGTTTTTCACGCAACCCGCTCACAACGCCTGATACTGCATCCTGAACGCCAGGTTCATTGCCTCCCCCCGGTGCAACAATCGCAACCCTGGCCGCCCTGGCAGGTGGTGCGCGTTGATGGGGTGGCTAACCGGCTCAAAGCAGAAAAAACCTTGTCCTTGCGGGCAAAACAGCAAGAAGTGTCCAGCCTCGTTGGCACTGCACGCCAGTCGATAACCCGCGCTGGGCTGTTCGATCACGCACTCCCCTGGCCAGCCACTGAAGGCGTGATCAACCACTGCCTCGGGCAAACGCCTCATGGCATTGAAACGCCATTGCTCAGGCACCTCGGCCTCGTACGAAGGCAACCTCCCATCCTCGGCCAGCCACACCTTGCGCGCAGTTGCGTACAACTTGGTATCGGGATACCGCGGAAAGTAGGGATGCAGCCCCAGGCCATACCAGGTAGCTGGCTCACCCTGGTGCATCACATGCAGGTCCAGGTTCAGGCAACCCTCATGCAGGTGCACATCCAGCGTGGCCTGGTAGGCAAACGGCACGGCACTGTCCAGCGTCAACCGAGCTTGCTGTTCACTGTGGTGTTCTACCTGCCAGGCCTGTTGCCAGGCACTGCCATGAATCGGGTAAGGGTCATGTCCGGTATTCGCTAACAGTGCCTGCCACCCCTCGGGCCGGGCAAAGCCACCCTCGCCAATACGGTTGGACCACGGCGCCAGCGGGTAGCAGGCCAGGCGTCGGGGTGTACCGCTGGCCAGCGCGGCCGCGTCGGTATGGCGCAGCAGTGCCTGCCCGGTCGCCTTTACCTGCCAGTTGACCAGGCTGGCGCCCACTTCCGGGGCCAGGCTCAGGTGTGTCAGGCGGTCTTGCAGGTGCAGTTCGGTCACAGCCATGCAGGGCTCCTTTGTGGAAGATCAATCATTTGGCCCGGCGGTAGGTGAGCAGCACGATACCGCACACCACCACCGCGCCGCCGACCAGCTGCACAGTGCTCAGGTGCTGGTCGAGCAAGGCCCAGCCCAGCAACAACGTGGCGATGGGTTCAACGTTCATTACCGGTGCGTTCTGCGCCATGTTCAGGCGAGGGACACAGACGAACAGCAAGCTGAAGGCCAGGCCATACAGCACTACCAGAGTGGCCAGGGCCGCCCAGCCACTGCTGCTGCCTGGCAGTGACAGACCGGATGGGATCACCCCGCTTGCGCCTGCAACCAGCATGCTGGAGAAGACGATCAGCAGGGTCAGCAGGCTGCGTACAGGGCCGCGCACGGCAGCCAGTTTTTGGTCGGTGATCCACAAGGCACAGGCAAAGGCACAGGCCGCGCCGAAAGCCAGGCTTACCCCTAATGCCCAGTGCGGGTTGGCCGCAGCGCTGTCGGCCAGGTGTGCCGGCACATCCAGCGCCAGTACCAGGCCGCACAGAATCAGGCCCATGAACAACACCGTGCGGCCGGTGGGGCGTGCACCGCCCAGTGCCCATGTGAGCAGCGCCAGCAGCATCGGGAACGTGTTGCCCACCAGCAGCGCCAGGGCTACCGGAATGCGTGCGACTGCCGAATAAAGGCACAGGCTTTGGGTGGCGATCAGCAGGCCGAGCAGCAGTTGCCAATGCCGGGTACCGGCGGGCAGGCTCAGGGCCTGGCGTTGCCACAGCAGCAGGCAGGCAAGCACCAGCAAGGTAATACCTGAACGGCAGAGAATGGCCAGCAGCACGCCGGTGCCGTTGTCGAATGCGATGCGAGCGGCAATGTGGTTGCCGGCGAATGAACAGGCCAGCAGGGCCAGCAAGGCGATTGCCAGTTTGCGTGGGAATAGAGGTACAGCCGAGGAGGGGGCAGCCATGTGCAGGATCCGTTGCAGGTAGGGCCAAGGGGGCTGCTTTGCAGCCCATCGCAGCCCCGGTTTTATTTACAGCACCACACTGGGCAGCCACAGCGAGATGGCCGGAATGTAGGTCACCGCCATCAGCACCATGAACAGCGCCAGGTAGAACGGCAGCATTGCCTTGATCGTCGACTCGATGCTCACCTTGCCGATGGCTGAGCCGACGAACAGCACGGCGCCCACCGGCGGTGTGATCAGCCCGATGCCCAGGTTCACCAGCATGATCATGCCAAAGTGCACCGGGTCCACGCCGATACCGGTGATCACCGGCAACAGGATCGGCGTAAGAATCAGGATCAGCGGCGCCATGTCCATCACCGTGCCCAGCAGCAACAGCATGAAGTTGATGCACATCAGGACCACATAGCGGTTGTCCGAGAGGGTCAGAAACGCCGTGGTGATCTTTGACGGGATCTGCATCAGCGTCATCACGTAACCAAAACTGGCAGCAAAGCCGATGAGGATCATCACGATCGAGATGGTCCGTACCGTGCGGTGCATCAGCTTGGGCAGGTCGCGCCACTTGTAGTCGCGGTAGATGAACATGGTCACGAAGAACGACCACACCACCGCCACTGCTGCCGATTCGGTCGCGGTGAACATGCCCGACAGAATGCCGCCCAGAATGATCACCATGGCCATCAGGCCCCACAGCGCTTCGCCGGCTATCTTCAACGCCTGGCGCATCGGGATCACTTCACCCTTGGGGTAGTTGCGCTTCTTGGCAAAGATCAGGCACAGGCCCATCATCACGGCGCTCAGCAGCAACCCGGGCATCACACCTGCCATGAACAGCGAGCCAATGGAAACCGTACCGCCCGCCGCCAGCGAGTACAGCACCGAGTTGTGGCTGGGCGGAGTCAGCAGCGCCTGTACCGAGCCGCTGACGGTCACGGCGGTGGAGAACTCGCGCGGGTAGCCTTTGCGCTCCATCTCCGGGATCAGCACCGAACCCACCGACGCGGTGTCCGCCACCGACGAGCCGGAGATTGCGCCGAAGAAGGTCGAGGCCATGATGTTGACCAGCGACAGCCCGCCACGCACGAAGCCCACCAGTACCCCGGCAAACGCCACCAGTCGCCGTGACATTCCGCCTTCGGCCATGATCGCACCGGCCAGCACGAAGAACGGAATCGCCAGCAGCGAGAATTTGTTAACCCCACTGGCCACCTGGATCATCATCGCCTGCAGCGGGATGTCGATCCACCAGGCGCCAATCAACGCCGACAGGCCCAGGGCGTAGGCCACTGGCATGCCCAGCAGAATAAGGGCAATGAAGCTGCCCAACAGAATGAACGCATCCATTTATGCTGCTCCTTCGTTTTCTTCCAGGTGGTCGAAGCGCACTACCTTGCGGTGGCTCTGATCGCCCAGCAGGAGCCTTTCCAGCACAAAGACCAGGGTCAGCACGCCACCGATCGGGATCGGCGCATAGGTCATGCCCACCCGCACCCCCGGCAGTGACGCCAGAAACTGGTTCCAGGTGGTGATGCACAGCTTGGTGCCGTAGTAGGTCATGAACACGCACACCAGAATCATCAACACTTGCACCAGTAGCGCGGCCAGGCTGCGCTGCAGCGGTGGCAGGCGGTCGGTGATCATCGTCACCGCCATGTGTGCCCCGGCCCGGTAGCTTGCGGCGGCGCCGACGAAGGTGAACACCACCATCAGCAGGATGGCTACTGGCTCCGGCCAGCTGGCGCCGGTGCCGAGCACGTAGCGGGCGAAGATGCCCCACGGAATGATCAGTGACATGGTCAGGATCGACAGGCCGGCAACCCAGGTGCAGGTGCAGTACAGCGTGTCGTTCACACGCAGGAACAGGTTTTTCATGGGCATCACCAAAGCGGCAATGCGGCGGGCGCCGCGCTGCCGAGGTCGTTCGGGAAGGGGCGCGGTTACTGGACAGCGTTGATACGTTTCATCAGGTCGGCGTACTGCGCGCCGTATTTTTCGCGTACCGAAGCGGTGGCGTCGTAGAACGGCTTCTTGTCGACGGTAATGAACTCGACACCGGCGGCCTTGAGCTTCTCTTCGCTGGCGGCGGTCTTGGCATCCCACAGCGCGCGCTCTTCCATCTGTGCTTCACGCGCCACCTTCTTCACCAGCGCCTGCTGCTCGGGGCTGAGCTTGTTCCAGGTGGTCTTGGACATCACAACCGGCTCCGGGAGGATCAGGTGGCCAGTGAGGGTGTAGTACTTGGCGCTCTGGAAGTGGTTGTGCTCAAGTAGCGTGGGCGGGTTGTTCTCGGCACCATCGATCACGCCAGTCTGCAGGGCACTGAAGATTTCCCCGGTGTCCATGGCGATGCCGTTGCCGCCCATGGCGTTCATCATGTCGATGAACAGCGGGTTGCCCTGTACGCGAATCTTCATGCCCTTGAGGTCTTCCAGGCTGCGTACCGGCTTTTTCGTGTAGATGCTGCGCGAGCCCCCATCCATCCAGGCCAGGGCTACCAGGTTGAAATCGGAATTGGTGATCTTGTCGAGAATTTCCTGGCCGATCTCGCCGTCGATGATCTTGCGCATGTGATCATGGTCGCGGAACACGAACGGCATGTTGAACACGTTCACATCCGGCACCACCGGGCCGACTATCCCTAAGCTGACACGGGTCATTTGCACGGCACCGATCTGTGCCTGTTCGATCACTTCCTTTTCAGAACCCAGAACGCCGCCGGCGAACATCTTGAAGGTGATTTCGCCATTGCTGGCGTCTTCCAGCTTTTTACCCATGTTCTGTTCCGCCACCACGGTCGGGTACCCGGCCGGGTGAATTTCGGCGAACTTGATGTCCAGCGCCGAAGCAGGCATGGCCACGCTGAAGGCGAACGGGAGTACGGCAAGGAGCAGCTTGCGTTTGAACGTCATGATGAAACTCCGTGGTTTTTATTATCTGGTTTCGTGGGTACAAGTGTGGGTATGGCTAGGGGGCGTCAGCCCCGGTAGGCAGGTTCCTCCAGGCCCTTGGTGCCAGGGTCGAGGGCAAATACCCCGCCAGCCAGGGGCTGGTCGCTGAGGTCGATGCCCATGGGGCGGATCGAGGTAACGTACAGAATGTCCAGGCTGGCGCCGCCAAAGGCACACATTGCCGGCTTTTTCACCGGCACGCGGAGCGATCGGTCGAGGCGACCTTCGGGGGTGAAACGGTGGATCTGCCCGGCGTCGTTGCCGCAGATCCAGTAGCAGCCGTCCTGGTCGATGGCGGCACCATCCGGGCGGCCGGGGTAGTCGCGCATGTCGATGAACAGCCGTTTGTTGTGCGGTGTGCCGCTGTCGATGTCGTAGTCGAAAGCCCACACCTTCTGCACGTTCGGGTGCGAGTCGGACAGGTACATGCGCATGCCGTCGGGGCTGAAGGCCAGGCCGTTGGGCACGATCATGCCGTCCTGCTGCAGGTGCAGCTGGCCTTCGCCGTCCAGCCGGTACAGCGCGCCCACGTGGGCACCTTGCTGCATGTCCAGCAGCATGGTCCCGGCCCAGAAGCGGCCCTGACGGTCGCAGCGGCCATCGTTGAAGCGCATGCCGGCCTGAGCGTGCTGCACGTTGCTGAGCAGCCGGCTGTCCAGGCTGCCGTCCGCCATGGCCTGGAGCTGAAAGATGCCGCTTTCCATGCCCGCAACCCAACCCTGACCGCTGCGGGCTATACAGGCCAGCATCTCGTCGCCCTGCCAGCACTGGTGTTTGCCATCGGCCGCTTGCCAGCGATGCAACTGGCGAGCGGGAATGTCTACCCAGTACAAGGCCTGTTCACCGGGGTGCCACACAGGGCTTTCGCCGGTACCGTTGCGGGCGTCGACGATCAGTTCGCAGTTCATGCCGTGCCTCTTGGCTTGGGGTCAGTTGAACGGGCCGGCCACGGCGAAAGCGCCGCCTTGGTAGACCATGCTCGGGTCATCGGCGGCAGGGGCCGGTTGGGCCTCCACGGCAGCGCGGAAGGTTTCGGAGCTGTCCTTGGGTACATAGCCCAGGTGCGCGGCATGGCGGTTGTCCCACCACACGGTGCGATTGTCGGACGCGCCATAGACAATGGTGTGACCAACGCCGGGGGTGGACAGCCCGCGTTCGATCAACTGCACCAGGTCGTCGTAGCTCAGCCAAGTGCAGAGCATGCGCGGGTTCTGTGGCTGCGGGAACGACGAGCCGATGCGAATGCTGACGGTCTCGATGCCGTAGCGGTCAAAGTAGAAGCTGGCCACATCTTCGCCGTAGCACTTGGACAGCCCGTAATAGCTGTCGGGACGGCGCGGCGCGTGAGCGTCGATGCGCTCATCCTGGCGATAGAAACCGATGGTGTGGTTGGAGCTGGCGAAGATGATGCGCTTGACCCCATGCTTGCGCGCCGCCTCGTACACGTGGAACACGCCGCAGATATTCGGGCCGAGAATCTCTTCGAAGGCGTGCTCGGTAGAAACCCCGCCGAAGTGGAGGATGGCGTCTACGCCCTCGACCAGGGCATGCACCGCAGCCTTGTCGGCCAGGTCGCAGGTAATGACTTCTTCATGCGGGCCCGCGGCCGGGGCCATGGGGCTGATATCAGACAGGCGCAGGACCTCGGCGTAGCCTTGCAGGCGTTCGCGAAGGACCTTGCCCAGGCCGCCTGCGGCTCCGGTGAGCAGCAGGCGATTGAAGGGAGTAGTGGTCATGGCCAGCTCTTGTTGTTAATTGTTGTAGGTTGTCGTATGACTTGGCTGATTATTGGCGGTGGTTCTGTGTGTTGTCAATGAGGCTTGGGCGGCTTTTGCCGGCCTTTTCGCGTGTAAAAATACGAAAGGCCTGCGCGGTCGCCCTTAGGAGCGGGTTTACCCGCGAAGAGGCCGGCCCTGCTGGCCAATCTCCACCCGTCGTTCACCGTTGCCGCCACCACCGTATTCGCGGGTAAACCCGCTCCTACACCTGATCAATGGTGGACACAGGTCGGTGGTTGGGCACAGGCCGTTGTAGGAGCGGGTTCACCCGCGAAAGGGCCGGCCCTGCTGGCCAATCTCCACCTGTCGTTCACCGTTTCCATCGCCACCGTATTCGCGGGTAAACCCGCAGGTCTTGATCAGAGCAGCGACAATGGATAGTTGAAGATCAACCGGTTCTCATCGAACTCGTTATTGCTGTAATCCCGGCGAATCGACGAGTTACGCCATTTCACGCTCAAATCCTTGAACGCCCCGCTCTGGATCACATACGCAAGCTCCGTTTCACGCACCCACTCCTTGCCATCGGTCACGCCCCCGCTGTGCACATCGCGCCCGCTGATGTAGCGGTTCATCAGGGTCAACCCCGGTACCCCGACGGTGACGAAGTTGAAGTCATGGCGCACCTGCCACGAACGCTCGTTGGCATTGTCGAAGCTGGAGTTGTAACTATCGTTGGCCAAGGTCCCGCCACTGGTGCCGTTCACCCGCATCCAGGTATCACCATCGACTTTCTGCAGCCCCACCCAGAAGGTGCTGCCGCCGTACTTGGCCGAGAACATCCCCGAGTAGGTCTTGTTGTCCAGCTGCCCGGCGCGCTCGGAGCCGTCCTCGTCGCCATGGAAGTAGCCCAGGTTCGCACCCAGGGTCCAGTCACCCACCGGCTGGCTGTGGCTCAGTTGCAGGTATTGCTGCTGGTACACGTCCTTCAGCACCGCATTCCAAAGCCCCACCAGCGTGCGGTCCTGGTTGAACTTGTACTCGCCGCCGACGAAGTTGAAGCGGTCCGACACGCCGCCGCCGTAGCTCATGTCTTCCATGCTCGCGTCGTTACGCGGGCTGTTGCCGCGGAACTGGCCGCCGTACAGGGTCAGCCCGGCGATTTCGTTGGAGGTCACCTGCCCGCCACGAAATGTTTGCGGCAACGAACGCCCGTCGTCCGAACGCAGAATCGGCAGCACCGGCATCCATTCACCGATCTTCAGTTCGGTCTTGGAAATACGCGCCTTGCCCGCCACTGCCAGGCGCCCGTAATCGTCGGCTGGCCGGCCATCGTCATGGCGAGGCAGCAACGCCGTACCATAAGTGCCGCCACCACCGTCGAGCTTGACCGACCACATTCCCAGCACATCAACGCCAAAGCCGATGGGCCCTTCGGTGAACCCCGAGCGGGCATCGAGAATGAAGCTTTGCGTCCACTCCTCGGCCTTGCTTTGCGGGTTGCTGGGGTTGGTGAAGTTGCGGTTGATGTAGAAGTTGCGCAACCCGAGGGTGGCCTTGCTGTCTTCGACAAATCCCGCAGCCAGGCTGGTGCCCGGCAGGCCGGCGATAACCCCGGCGCCAAGCAGGGCGAAGGGCAGGGTGTGGCAGATTTTCATTATTGTTGTGCTCCCTAAGGGTGTGGCAGCCCGTCCACCGGGCACGCGCAAGCGGCCTGCGGTAGGGGCGGGTAGATAACGGGCCGGTCAGGGCCAGGGGTGAATGCGCGGTAACCGGGCGCTACGTACTGGCTGGGGTACGCGAGCTGGCCGGGGGAAGAGGGGTGTGCAACAGGCGTGGGTGCAGCGGGATGGGTGTCGACATGGGTTCGTCCACGGATTGTTGTTTTTGTTATGTGTTGTCGTACAACTATGGGCGATTATTAGCAGGGGGGAAGTGGGCTGTCAACGCCTGATGGCTGTGCAATTTAGGGGTAAGATGGCAAAAATCTGGCTGCGGAAGCTCTACCGAGAGCCCTCTAGAGACATACTACGACTAAGGTAGTCCTAGGCACTATCCCAGCAGCGGGCGCGACCCCTGTAGGAGCGGCTTTAGCCGCGAACACCGGCAAAGCCGGTGCCATCCATCGCGTAACCTGCTTCGCGGGCAAGCCCGCTCCCACAGACGTACGCCTGTAAACCGAAGACATGGTTTACAAATCCAATCCAATCGGCTGTGGACCTTGTCTTTACCCTGCGCTATCTTCAGATCTGGCCTCGCCCTCGACCACGTAGACTGGCATGTCCAGTCCCGGCACCTCGTTGTGCCGTACCCCTCTTGTCGGCGTGGGCGGGGCCTATTCATTTGCGGAGCGACTGACTGGATGAGATCGAGCGCTCCCTAGCCCTCGCAGTTCATGCAAGCAAGCAGAACCTGCGCCGTAGCGCGCCTCTTTCCTTCAGCCAGTTCATCAAGATTCCCAAACCCGGCTCAGGTAGGCGTTGATGAACCAATCTGGCATGTCGTCCTGATGAAACTCCAGCGTGGTGCCATCAGTAATCTCTGCAAGAAAGACAGACTCATCTCCGGAGTTATCGAAAATATAAGCCCGATTTGCTGCGGAAATGGCCTCTGGAAGCAGTGAGAGTGTTCGAGCATAGCGCTGGGTAATTTTGTCTCTCGGGACGTCATGCCCGCCATCATCGACCCGGTTTGCTACCCGAAGAATATTGATCTGCGGTGAATCGGTGGCTACGAAATACAGGTAGGTCCGGTAGCCCATCTGCTGAGCCGTTTCCATAAATCGAACCTTCTCCGAAGAGGACATCACTGTCTCGAACGTGAAGCTGATTCTGCGTTCGAGCAATTGATGGCGGATGAGGTCTGCAATGACTGCAGCGTGGTAGGAATTTACATCCACGCCTCGGAATTCGATTTTTTGGCCTACGAGTGTTAGCCGGCCTGCACTCTCCTGCAGGCCTGCCCTTATGATCAATGGATGCTGGGTGAGATACGTCCGTAATGCCTGCTCGGTGAGCTCAAGGCCATAATCACTCAGGTCGATGAACCCTGTCGTTTTGGCAGACTTTTCAAGTTCATCAGCATTGACGTAAAGGTTGACCAGCCGAGCTGGAATCTGGTCCTTGATGGTGCTTTTGCCAGACCCATTAGGGCCGGCAAAAACGCGAAGCTTAGGCGCGCCCACTGAGCTTGCGCACGGTGAAGCGCTGCCCGGTCTTCACCTTCAGGCTCGGTTTGGTTTCTGCAAGCACTTCAACATGGCCATCAGCGTGGGTTGCGATGATGTGGTTGTTGTCGACGGTGACAACCGTATGCCCCGCTGCAACAGCCCGGAAATACGCAAGGCGTGTAGCAGCTGCAGCCATCTCTGGGATCTGGTTCTCCAGATTCTCGATAGCCTCGTCGCTAAGCTGGTTTTCGCGCAAGGTTGCCATAGCTTTTCCTGATTCGATCACACGCGTAGATTGATTGCTCATCAGTGTAATAGCCCTGGCAGATAACCAGAAGGCCGCGAGTGTGGTTTTTGCGGGCAGTGTTGAATCAAAATCCTACAAAAGGAGCATAGCTTGCCCAAAAAGGGCCGCAAAACGGCCCCAATTGGCTCACTGACTGGCAGTAGACTGATCCCGCTCCCACTGGTTCTGCAATAGCCGGAACCGCGTATTAGCAGAGCACGCAAACGCTGTTTAGGCTAACGGAATCAGTCCAGGCATCCGAGTTCGGTGTGGGAGCGGGTTCACCCGCGAAAGGGTCAGAACAGGTAAAAATCGCCCGCTAAATCCCATGCATCCGCAGCGCCCGCTGCGCGCACTCACGCCAGCTCAATTTGCGTTTCTCAGCCGGCCCCTGCAGCTCCACTTCCCCGGCCAGCACCACCGGCATATCCCGCATCTTCACCCAAGGCTCACTCTGCCAATACAACAACGTAGCGCTGCGTCCACCAGGCCAGCACATCTGCCCCAGCCTCGGCGCATCGTCCACCCCATCTGCCTGAATATCACGCAGTACCGCTACCACTTCATGTGTCAGCCACCGGCGCAAATGGCGGTTCTCCGGTACATGGTGATGCGCCAGCAAGGTATAGGCCCCGGACTCACTGACCATGGTGGTCTCCTGGTACTTGCCATAGCGCAGCAGTTGCACCGTGCGGTACTGATCCGGGTCAAGCTTGCGCATGCAGTGTTCGTCGAAGAAGTGACCGCTCAGCCGGCCGAGTTCGTGGGCGCAGAACCAGGCTTGGGATTCGAGCCAGAGAGTGTGGAGAGGGCGGTTGTGGCGGGTGAAGAGAGAGGGTTTTTGAAGGTCAGTCATGGCTGGCCTCCGTGGTCCTTTGAGCATGGCACAGGCGAGACGCATGTGCGAAAAGCCTGTAACTATCGGATTTGACGGGCATTTCAATTACCTCTACGTGATTACAGCTTTCTTAGGGCTGGGTGTCGGGAGCTAAGAAATCCCACGTAGCGGACCGGACGTATTCCCCTTGCGGGTCTTGTATTAGTCCGCTCCCGACATAACACGTTTTCTGCGCGCAGGATTAAACCACAGGCAAAAAAAAGCCGCATCTGTCGGGGCGGATTGACCGCTACGTGAGGCGTTTCTTAGGCGCCGTTCGTATCATTGCCTTCTTCACGGATCAGAAGCAAAAGCTTTATTGTAGGAAAATGCTGATATTCAAGAGTTCCTGATCCGGAAGATTCTCAGCAGCGCGCCCCGAGCGCGTCTGGCCTCATAATCGTGTGATGATTTGCCGTAGGTGCTGAGGCGCTCGGCTGAGCGTCAATGCCACCGGTGCAGGTTTCATGCGCTGCCATGAGGTCTATAATCGAGTCGGATGGTGGGGCCAGTTGGCTCACAATCGATCACGGGCTGTGCTCGATCAGTCGCCCAAACGTAACAATTTTGGTGTGGATGTTTAGCTGGCAGAGGCATAGGATGCGAGGCCCGATGACCCATGCGGTGTTCGTTGACCTTTTGATAGCTGAGGAGATTTCGATGACAAGACCTGTGGCGGTCGCACACTGGTTTGTAAACAACCTGAGTGATCATGCCGCTGGCGAGGTAGTCACGCATCTGCAGGTGCAAAAACTTCTGTATTTCGCCCAAGCATGGCACATGTTGGCCTTAGGCCGACCGTTGTTTGACGAGGATATGCAAGCCTGGCCTCACGGTCCAGTGGTGCCCTCTGTCTGGCATGAGTTCAAGAAATACGGATGGCAGCCTATTGCTCCTGGTGGTGCGTCCGAGGATATTGCACAGGATTCTGTGAATATATTGACGCAAGTCTGCGATGTTTACGGAGCATTTGCAGCCAAGAAGCTCGAGGCAATGACTCATTCTGAGCGTCCATGGATTCAAGCACGTGGCAATCTCTCCCCGGAAAAGCGGTGCGAAGAAGTAATTACGAAAGATTCAATTCTTGATTACTATAAGGAGACCTACGGGGAAATGGAAGATGGCGAAGAGACTGCCTAAAGATAAAATAAACAAGCAAGCTCAGTCGCTCGGTAAGTTATCTCCTATTGAGGAGAAGGTTTTCTCTCTCTGCGGTGCAATGGGTGGCGGGTCAGCTGACAATGAAAACCCATTTGTAACGCTGAAATACTTTTCTCACTCCTTTGAGTGCTTTTCAGCATGGGAAAAGGAGGAGCTTAAGTGTTTCAGCGATTTTTTGTCTTCACTTCGTCAGAGGACTTGGCGTCAAGTGCTGGAAACGAGCGGAAAAGCCGGGAGTAAAGTAGGTCTAGGCTACACGGCATATGACTTATCTACCGTAAAAACTAGCGCTGAAGAGCACTTGAGAAAAGTGCGTAGCGAAATTGGAGATGATATTACTTTTTTTGAGTTGAGGCTAAATCAAAAAATGCGTGTTCACGGCTTTAGAGCGAAAGCTGCATTTTTTCTAGTGTTGTTGGATCGCGAGCATCGTGTTTTTCCCGCATAAACGGTGTTTGGTGCTTTTGATTAATCCAAGTATTCGCTGTTGTTCTTGCGCGCCGGCAAAATGTAATCGCGCCTTTATAATATCGGCTTGCAATCCATGAACAGAAATTTAGGATTAGTATCCGTCGAGGCTTGGACCTTTCTTTATTTGGAAACTTCAGCAGGAGCAGGGCAATAGCTTGAGTTATGAACAAATTTTATTAGTTTTTTAGGCCACGTCGCAGGAGCGAAACCCTTTTCCATAATCAAGTACGAGCGGCTATCGTTCTTGAAGATGTTTACGTCAGCTAAGCTCCATATATAGTACCCTTCCATCGGTAGCTTAATATACTGCCCAAAAGCCTCTTCAATAATTGCTTGAAGACGATCATCGTTCAAGTTTTGTGGATCGTAGTTTTCCAGGTCAATTTTTGGTTGAGCATGTACCAGGATATGCGTTATTTTCTTTGTTTCGTCTTCTTCGTCAAAGTAGTATGTCGCGCCACTAATGAATCCGTCCCGGTTTATGCTGTAGTAACCTGATTGACTGGTGTCTATTTGCTCTTTCCGAAAAATCTCGAATGCTAAGTCTGCGCTGTCTCCTATGCGCAGCTTACCTAAGCCTTTAGGGTAGGGATTGTTATACTGTATGGTGTCAAGGTTCAAGGCTTCAGTTAAAAAGTTGTTTGCTTTTTTTAGCTCTTGAGTTAGGGATGAATTTTTTTGCTCTGCTTCGGAGAGTTTTTTATTTAGAGTGGAAATGTATTTGGTTTTTTCGTTCAACTCTTTGGTTTTTTCGCTTATTACATTGTTAAGAGCGGATGTTCTTGTCGGGATGAGGCTCTGTTCGTAAACGCCGATGGCGAACAGAAAGGTTGCGGCTGCACTGATGGAGGCTGTTACGACATGACTGTTATCTTTCCATGAACTCATGAATACTCTCGCGCAAATAAGCTAGGCAAGGCTGCTGTGGGGCTTCTCACGTCCCATACTTTGGCTATTTATCAGTCTGTATTAAACGAATCGATTGATTGTCAGTTCTATAAAGGCTGTTTAAGGGCAGCCTTTATAGAATTGGTGTGGAAATCAGTCCCAGCTCAACGCCCCACCGGTCTGATACTCAATCACACGCGTCTCAAAGAAGTTTTTCTCCTTCTTCAAGTCCATGATCTCGCTCATCCATGGGAACGGGTTGGTAGTCCCTGGATATTCTTCTTTCAAGCCAATCTGAGTCAGGCGACGGTTGGCAATGAACTTGAGGTAGTCCTCCATCATCGCCGCGTTCATGCCCAGCACGCCGCGTGGCATGGTGTCACGGGCGTATTCGATCTCCAGCTGGGTCCCTTGCAGGATCATCTGGGTCGCTTCTTCCTTCATCGCCGCGTCCCACAGGTGCGGGTTCTCGATCTTGATCTGGTTGATCACGTCGATACCGAAGTTCAGGTGCATCGACTCGTCACGC
>Ga0182747_1001133_pt1 | contig 21589 bp, 25 predicted proteins | sample eDN3rd30CBELigBY_FD_128526 | JGI IMG/M metagenome (GOLD analysis project Ga0182747, IMG submission 128526) | Enriched backyard soil microbial communities from Emeryville, California, USA - eDNA 3rd pass 30_C BE-Lig BY (version 2) (version 2) | ecosystem: Environmental > Terrestrial > Soil >...
ATGTGCGGCCCCAAGTTCTGCAGCATGAAGATCAGCCAGGACATCCGCGACGCCGCCAAGGCCCAGAACGACGCGGGCGCCAGTCTGACGGACGCCGAAGCGGGCATGGCCGAGATGAGCGCCAAGTTCAGAGCGGGAGGCGGGGAGATTGAGGTGAAGGTGTAAGGAGCCAGCTTACACCGGCGCACATCGAAATCAGGACGATGGACGCGAGGCGGGTTCAGACCAGTCTCGCGTTCATGGTCACGATTAATGAACGCTGGTTCGCGAGCAACAACTCTGCCTAGACTCAGGGTGCGATTCGTTTGGGAGGACGGTTTGGCCGCACCTATGATTTTGACCACCTTTGACAAGGTGAACCTCGCTGACCCGTTCTTCGACTCCCTGAAATCAGCTTACGCTGAATTTCCCGACTGGTTTGCCTCGAAAGCAGGAGAGCCTGTCTACATCACGCTCAAGGACGACGGTCATCTTCGAGGCTTTCTGTACTTGAAGGTCGAACGCGGCGTGATCGACGATGTCGATCCACCGCTTCCCGCAGCGGATCGAATGAAGGTCGGCACGCTAAAGATTGTCGCCCACGGCACCAAACTGGGCGAGCGCTATGTGAAAAAAATCTTCGACGCTGCCATCCGAGAAGGAGTCGACGGCGTTTATGTGACCGTTTTCGAAGAACACGCAGGCCTTATTCGTCTATTCAAGCGATATGGATTTAGGCAGCACGCGACGAAAACTACCCCTAACGGAACAGAATTGGTATTTACGCGAGATTTTTCAGAACTCACCGGAGACCTAAGAAGAGATTACCCGTTTGTAAATCAAAAAGAAAAGCGGAAATATCTCCTCGCTATATACCCCGAGTGGCACACGAAGTTGCTTCCTGATTCCATTTTAAATAATGAAGCGTCCGATATCGTGGAGGATTTATCGCATACGAACACAATACATAAAGTATATATTTGTTCTATGAATGTCGGTCGTATAATGAAGGGTGACATTCTTGTAATGTACCGGTGCTCGGATGGCAAGGGCCCTGCATACTACAGGTCTGTGGTTACGTCGCTTTGCGTAGTTGAGGAAATTCGGTCTCGCAAAGACTTTCGAGACAAGGGAGATTTTCTGAACTATGCTCGGCCACACAGCGTTTTTAGCGACGAGGAACTAGACAGTTGGTGGGATTCCGGAAAGCGCATGCATGTCATTCGGATGACCTACAACGCCGCCTTCGGGAAGCGCACAACCCGGGGCCAGCTCATCGATACAGTCGGCCTCAGCGCCACTCGCCGGTACGACTTCTTCGAACTCTCGCAGACTCAGTTCGATCACATTTTGCGGCTAGGGCAAATCAATGAAAGTCTTGTTGTCAATTAAGCCCGAATTCGCAGAGAAAATTTTCTCGGGAGAGAAGACATTCGAGTTTCGCAAGAGTGTCTATAAGGATAGGTCGGTAAAAACGATTGTCGTTTACGCAACCCAACCTATCGGGCGTTTAGTGGGCGAATTCGATGTGGCTGATATCGTCTCCGCTTCGCCTGAAGAATTGTGGGATATGACGAGAGAGGGTGCCGGAATATCGCGTCAGTTCTTTGAGAGTTATTTCGACGGTCGTGATTGCGCATTCGCACTTCAGATTGAGAACGTCGTCCAATACCCCGTACCCGTCCGGCCGCACGAAATTATCGAAAATTTCGTACCTCCACAATCGTATATGTATGTGGATGACAGCGGAAGGCGGCCGAATCCGATAAACAACGAAACACTACCGCTCCTCTAGGCCGAATATGGACCGAGAACTTTCTATTTTGTTTGGTCTCTCTGGAGTGGGGAAGACTACAATGGGCCGGAAGGTTATAGGTCTGGACGCGGGCATTGCACATTTGTCTGCTAGCGACCTTTTAAAGGCAGCTCACTCTCAATCTGGCGAGGAACTGCGGACCGCGCAGCAAGACCGGTTGGTCGCCAACCAACTTGTATTGAAGGATGCGCTATCAAATTGGCGGTTTCCTCCCGGAACACACCACATACTCTTGGATGCACATAGTGTGATAGACAATGACCGTGTGCTTGTGGATATTCCAGTGGATGTAATCGCTTCACTTTCCCCTGACCGTCTTATTTTTATTAGAGAGAATCCCAAAATTATTGTTGAGAGGCGTTTGTCGGATACCCGTATCCGTCCCTCAAGGACTGCTGAAGAGCTTGGCCGCCACCAAGAGCGATCATTCATCGTATGTCAGATGTTCTCTAAGTTTTTAGATGTCCCACTGAGCGTTGTACAATCCGGAGATCTGGCGGAATTTCGCTCGGTGTTGGGACTAAAAATCCTCTCACAGCACTAGCTTGCGTCTGTGAAATAGACGCCCCGTCCGATCCTGACGCACCCGTCCTCCATCCTCCGCCTTTCAGGCAGGAGGCGGCGCGATGGACGATCAGGCTTCAGGCGGGCGGGAGAAGGGCTGGCCCGAGAAAGGCTGGCATGAGGAGGCGCCGCGCATCATCGCCTCCGGGCGGTGGGAGCAGGACGAGTACGGCGACACCACCTACATCCCCGACCATGTGCGGCCCTCGACCGCCGAGCGGGCCGAGACGGCTGACGCCCCGCGCGGCCATTATGACGAAGACCCGGCGTCGCGGGACGGCTATCGCGTTCGCTCCGAGGCGACCTGGGCGGCGGCGCGGCGCGACTATCTGGCCGGGGATACGGCCGAGGCCGTCTGCGACCGCTATGGGCTGAAGCTGGGGACGCTGCGGTCCCGCGCCGCGCGCGAGGGCTGGCGCCGCTGCGACGCGGGCGACCCCGACCCCTGGCCCGACGAGGATGATACGGTCGAGGATGCGGCGGCGGACGCCCCCGATCTGGCCGCGATGGCGGCTCAGGCCCTGATGCGGCTGAACCGGGCGGTGCGGCGCGGCCGGGCGGCCGAGGCGGCGTCGTGGCTGCGCACCTGGCGGGCGTTGACCGATCCGGCCCTGCTGGCCGTGGCCGAGCCGGAAAGCCCGCCGCCTGCGCCTGAACCTGACCCGCTCGACACGCTGGAAGCCGACATGAAGGCGGTCGCCGCCGTCGCTCGCGACGCCGCCCGTCTGGCCCCTGGCGACCACGCGGGCCGCCGCGCCGTCGAGGCCCGCATCGCAGTCCTCAGCGCCCGCCTCGCGCCGGAAGGAGAGGGGGCGATTTCAGACGTTTCAGACGAATTGGAGTCTGTTTTTCCCAACCCTTCTCCCCTTGAGGGAGAAGGTGGCCCGTAAGGGCCGGATGAGGGGTGTCGGCGCGACATGAAGCGCTTTCTCTCCCTCGGGGTCATTGGAAAACGGGGCGCTCACACCCCTCATCCGTCAGGCTCCGCCTGCCACCTTCTCCCTCAAGGGGAGAAGGGCTTTACGCCTTGCCCGCGATTTCGCGCAGGGCGTTGACGAACACCTGCGTCGGCTGGCCGCCGGAGATCAGATATTTGTCTTCCACCACCACGGCGGGGACGGAGGTGATGCCTCGTGCGCGCCACAGGGCCTGCGCCGTGCGGACCTCCTGCATGTAGCGGCCGGACGCCAGCACCTCGGCGGCCTCGGCGCGGTCCAGCCCGGCGGTCTCGGCCGCCTCGGTCAGGACGCCCGCGTCCGAGACGTTGCGCCCTTTCGTGAAGTGGGCGCCGAACAGGGCGTGTTTCAGCGCCGCCTGCTTGTCCGGCGCCGTCAGCCCGGCCCAGTGCAGCAGGCGGTGGGCGTCGAAGGTGTTCCACATGCGGCTGTCGTCGCGGAAGTTCATCTCGACCCCGACCTCGGCGGCGCGGGCGGTGATGGCGGCGCGGTTGGCGGCCGACTGTTCGGGGGTGGAGCCGTATTTGCGGGCCAGGTGCTCGCCCATGTTCTCGCCCTCGGCGGCGATGTCGGGGTTCAGCTCGAACGGCTGGAAGGCGATGTCGGCGGCGATCCCTTCGCCCTCCAGCCGCTCTAGCGCCTGCTCCAGCCCGCCCAGCCCCACGGCGCACCAGGGGCACATGACGTCGGAGACGAAGTCGATCTTCAGCGGCTTGAGCGGGGCGGCGTCGGTCATGGCGGCGGCTTTCTGGAACAGCGTGTGTGACGAAGCATATGGGCGCGCGGCGGAAGGAGGCAAGGCGCGCCGGGCATTGATTCACGGCCTGCCAAACGGCACACCGGATCGGTGAAACAGAGCCTGATCATTGATTGCGACCCCGGCGTGGACGACGCCACGGGGCTGCTGACCGCCTTCGCCTCTGCTGACCTGGACCTGCTGGCCGTGACCACGGTCGGGGGCAACGTCAGCGCCGAAAAGACCGCGCGCAACGCCCGCATCCTGCGCCAGATCGCCGGGCGCGAGGAGGTGCCCGTGTTTGCGGGCGCCGAACGTCCCCTGCGCCGCGACCCGGCGGGGGCGGGCGAGTTTCACGGGCCTGAGGGGCTGGGCGACCTGACCCCGTTCGAGCCCGCCGCGCCTGTGGCCGAGGGAACGGCGGCGCAGGCCATCGTGCGGCTGGTGATGGCGCGGCTTGCGGGTTCCGTGGCGCTGGCCGTCATGGGGCCGATGACCAATCTGGCGCTGGCCATGCGGGCCGAGCCGGCGCTGGCGGCGCACTTGGGGCCGGTCGTGGTCATGGGCGGGGCGCGCTCGGAAGGCGGCAACATCACCGCCTCGGCCGAGTTCAACATCTGGGCCGACCCGGATGCGGCGGCCGAGGTCTTCGCATCGGGCTGCCGCATGATCGTCATGGGGCTGGACGCCACCCATCAGGTGCGGGCGACGGAGGAGCGGATCGCGGCGATCGAGGCCCTGCCCACGGCCTCGGCCCGCAAGGCGGCGGCCATGCTGCGCTTCTCACAGCGGGTGGAGCGCCAGATCGTGGGCTGGGATGCGGGGCCGCTGCATGACCCCTGCACCGTGGCCTGGCTGCTGAAGCCGGAGTTGTTCGAACTGACGCCCTGCCGCATCGCGGTGGAGACCGAAAGCGACCTGACCCGAGGCCACACGGCGGTCGAGTTCCGCGTCGATGCGGCCGGGGCGAACCATTTCTGGGCGACGAAGGCCGACGCGGCCGGGATCTTCGCCCTGATCACGCAGAGGCTGGGAGAAGGCGCATGAGGATCACCGTCGTCGGCTCGATCAATCTGGATATGGTGGCGGCGGCGCCGTCCCTGCCTGCGCCGGGCGAGACGGTGACGGGGGCGACCCTGTCGCGCCATCCCGGCGGCAAGGGCGCCAATCAGGCGCTGGCCGCGCGTCGGTTGGGCGCCGAGGTCAGCCTGATCGGCCGGGTGGGCGATGATGAGATGTCGGGCGCGGCGGTGGCCCTGATGCTGGCCCACGGCGTCGACCTGTCGGGGGTGGAGACGGACCTCGCCGCCCCGACCGGCGTGGCCCTGATCACGGTCGATCCGACCGGCGAGAACCAGATCACCGTGGCCGCCGGCGCCAACCACTTCGTCACGCCGGAGCAACTGCCCGCCCGGATCGAGACGCCGCTGATCGCCCAGCTTGAGCTGCCGATCGAGACGGTGGAGGCGGCAGTGGGCCGGGCGACGGACTTCGTCTGCGTCAACCTGGCGCCCGCCGCGCGGGTGTCGGAGGCCCTGCTGCGCCGCGCCGACCTGCTGGTGGTCAATGAGACGGAGGCCGCCTTCTACGGCGACGCCCTGCACGTCGGGGGCGGGCTGGTGGTCGTGACCAAGGGCGCGCGCGGGGCGGTCATGTATCGGCGCGGCGCAGCGATGGCCTGGGCCACGCCGCCGCGCATCACGGCTGTGGACGCGGTGGGGGCGGGCGACGCCTTCGTCGGGGCGATCGCCGTGGCCCTTCTGGAAGGCATGGAGCCGGACGCCGCGCTTCACTTCGCCTGCGCCGCCGGGGCGCTGGCGGCGACCCGGCCGGGGGCGCAGCCGTCGCTGGGCGATCGCGCCGAGGTCGAGGCCCTGATGGCGGGGTAGGGCCTTCTACTTCCCGAACAGGTCCGGCGCGGCGGCGGGCGGCGCCTGCGGCGTCTCCAGCCCCAGATGTTCATAGGCCCGGGCGCAGGCCATGCGGCCGCGCGGCGTGCGCTGGATGAAGCCCTGCTGCAGCAGATAGGGCTCGATCACGTCCTCGACCGCGTCGCGCGCCTCGGCGATGGCGGCGGCCAGGGTGTCCATGCCGACCGGCCCGCCGCCGTAGTTCTCGATCAGGGCCTTGAGGAAGCGGCGATCCAGGCTGTCCAGTCCGGCCTCGTCCACCTCCAGCCGCGCCAGCGCCCGCGCCGCCGCCAGCCGGTCGATGGCGGTTCCTTCCGCGTCCGCGAAGTCCCGCACCCGCCGCAGCAGGCGCCCGGCGATGCGCGGGGTGCCGCGCGCGCGGCGGGCGATCTCCATGGCCCCGTCCTCGGTGATGGCGGCGCCCATCTTGCGCGCCGCGCCGCGGATCACCGCCGTCAGCTCCTCGGGCGTATAGAACTCCAGCCGCAGGGGAATGCCGAAGCGATCGCGCAGCGGCGTGGCCAGCAGGCCCGCCCGCGTCGTCGCCCCGACCAGGGTGAAGGGCGCCAGGTCGATGCGCACGCTGCGCGCCGACGGCCCCTCGCCGATGATCAGGTCCAGCACATGATCCTCCATCGCCGGATAGAGGATTTCCTCCACCTGCGGGGCCATGCGGTGGATTTCGTCGATGAACAGGACGTCGCGCGGTTCGAGGTTGGTCAGGATGGCCGCGAGGTCGCCCGCCTTGGCCAGGATGGGGCCGGAGGTGGCGCGGAAACCCACGCCCAGTTCCCGCGCCACGATCTGCGCCAGCGTCGTCTTGCCCAGTCCCGGAGGGCCGAACAGCAGGACGTGGTCCAGCGCCTCGGACCGCGCGCGGGCGGCGTCGATGAAGACCTTCAGATTGCCCTTGGCCGCCGACTGGCCGACGAACTCGGACAGGGTCTGGGGCCGCAGGGCGCGGTCGTGCTGCTCGCCGGGCGCGGGCGCAGGCGAGATGATGCGGTCGTCGGTCATGCAGCGACCTCGCTCATCGTCCCAGCTCCTGCAGGGCCGTGCGGATGACCAGCGGCAGTTCGGCGTCTTCGCCCAGCTTCGTCAGCGCATGATCCACTGCGCGGCGGGCGTTGACCTCGGCGATGCCCAGACCCAGCAGGGCGGCGACCGCCTCGCCCGTGACGCTGGGCGGCGGCGGGGCGATGACGGCGGCTTCGGCGTGGACGCCTGGCCCGGTCGGGGCGAAGACGCCGTCGCTCAGGCTCTTGCCCTTCAGTTCGGTGACGATGCGCAGGGCCAGCTTGGGCCCCACGCCGTTGGCGCGGCCCACGGCGGCCTTGTCCTCGCGCGCAACGGCGGCGGCCAGTTCGGCAGGCGGCAGGATGTCCAGCACCCCCAGCGCCGCCTTCGGTCCCACCCCCTGAATGGTCTGGAGCAGGGTGAAGACCTTGCGCTCGTCGCGGGTCAGGAAGCCATAGAGGCGCGGCCCCTGATCCTGGCTCCACTGGCTGTGAATGAACAGGGTGGTCTCGTCGCCCGGCGCGGGCAGACGGCCCAGCGTCCGCGCCCCGCAGGTGGCGACATAGCCCACCCCGCCGCAGTCGATCAGGCATTCCGCCTCGCCGACCTCGGCCAGAATTCCACGCAGACGGCCGATCATGCCGCGCCTCGCACCGCGACCGCCTTGAACCGGCGATGATGGGCGTGGGTGACGGCCACGGCCAGCGCATCGGCGGCGTCGGCCTTCACATCGCCCGAAGCGGGCAGCAGGCGTTTGACCATGAAGGCGATCTGGCTCTTGTCGGCCTGACCGGCCCCCACCACGGCCTTCTTGATCAGGCTCGGGGCGTATTCGGCGACGGAAAGGCCCGCCCGCGCCGGGGCCAGCATGACGGCCGCCCGCGCATGGCCCAGCTTCAGCGTCGAGGCCGGATTGACGTTGACGAAGACCTCTTCGATGGCCGCCTCGTCGCAACCATAGGCGGCGCAGACCTCGCCCACCTGCTCCAGCAGATGCAGCAGCCGCTCGGAGAAGGGCGCCTTCTCATTGGGCGCGACGACGCCGTGCGCGACCCAGCGCAGACGGCTGCCTTCGCTTTCGATGACGCCCCAGCCGGTGCGGCGCAGGCCGGGGTCCAGCCCTAGGATCCGAGTCGTTTCGTTCGCCATCCGTTCCTCTTGCCCCAAAGAGGGTTAGCGAACAATGACCGGGTGCTTGGTCAGTCTATAGAATGATCGAGTCAGGATCTGAGATTGCGAGCTATCGCGCGGCGTATCAGCCACATCAGGCCACTGATCGTAAAAGCGATTATGGTGAACAGCGTCCCTATCCAGAAGCCTTCAGGAAATGAACGGGTCAGGATTGCTTCACCGAAATTCAAAATTCCGCTCACGCTGCCGATGAAGATTCCGCCCAGCATGGGAAGGAAAAGCCCTGCCCGGGCGTCCTGCTTGAACTTGCGCCATGGTGGAGCCTTATCGTGCATTTCAGTCATCTCTGGGCATCACCGAAAAGCCCGCCAGCCCCGCCTGTTCGCCCAGGGCGTGGGACAGGGCGTCGACCTTCAGCGGCATGGGGCCGCGCGCCTTGACGTGGTGTTCGTGGATCTGGCCGTCGGGGCTGACGACGTGGCCGATGCGCGTGGGCTTGAGGCCGTTCTCGGCCAGAAGGGCGCGCAGGACCTTCTCGGCCGGCGCCGCGCCGCGCGTCCAGCGCAGGGTGACGTCCATCACGCCGACATGGGGCAGGCGCGCGTCGAGAAAGCGCAGGATGGCCAGCACCAGCAGGGTCGCGCCCGCCGCGATCAGCCCCAGCTTCCACAGCCCGACGCCGAACATCACCCCGATGGCCGAGGTGGTCCACAGCGACGCCGCCGTGGTCAGGCCGTGGACCGAGAAGCGCTCGCGGAAGATCACTCCGGCGCACAGGAAGCCGATGCCGGTCAGTATGCCGTGCGCCATCCGCGTCGGGTCGATCACCAGCCGCTGCTCGGGCAGGGCGACGAAGGCCCAGCTGGCCTGATGCATGGCCGCCAGCATCAGGACGCAGGAGGTCATGCAGACCAGGATGTGGGTGCGGAATCCCGCCGGATGGCCGTGATAGGTCCGCTCGATGCCGATCAGCCCGCCCGTGACCATGGCCGAAGCCACCGGCGCCATCAGGCTCAGCTCCTCGACGCCCCAATGCGTCACGCCCCAGTCGATCGCCATGGTCCAAACGCTCCCAACGACCGCTCAGGTTGGACCGCGCCGGGGCGCCCGGCAAGCCGTCAGTCGTCGCGCGGGTCCAGCACGTAGCCGCAGACGGAGGGCAGGGCGGCCAGCCGCGCCGCCAGGGTCTTCAGCGCCGCCTCGCCCTCGGCGCGGACGCGCCAGCTGCGGCGCACCACGGCGCCGTCGTCGATCAGTTCGAAACGATCATGCGCGGGCGCCGGATCGACGGCGCGCAGGGCGGCTTCGACCTCGACCTCGGGCGAGGGAGCGTCCCGGCGCCAGCGCACCTCGACGTCGGTCAGGGTGCGGTCGGGCAGGCGCGCGCTGACCAGTCTCAGCGCGACCAGGATCAGGCCGGTGATCACCGTCCCCGCCGTCCCCAGGGCGAACAGCCCCGCCCCGAACAGCAGGCCGATGGCCGAGGTGATCCACAGCGAGGCCGCCGTCGTCAGGCCGTGGATGGAGAAGCCGGTGCGGAAGATCACGCCGGCGCACAGGAAGCCGATCCCCGTCAACACCCCGTGGGCCATGCGGGTCGGGTCGGTGACGATGTTCTCGTCCGGCAGGGCGCGGAAGGCCCAGTCGGCCTGGGTCATGGCCGCCAGCATCAGCAGGCAGGACGCCAGGCTGACCAGGATGTGGGTGCGGAATCCCGCCGGCCGTCCGCGCCACTCGCGCTCGAAGCCGATCATCCCGCCGGCGATCAGCGCCCCGGCGATGGGCAGGACGACGCCCTCAAGCCAGGCGGCGTCAGCCATGTTTCTCGACGTAGCCTTCCGGGTCCTTGTTGACCGGCTTCACCCCGGTGATGTGGCGGGCCTGAAAGGCGGCGAAGCGCACGCCCAGGTCGTGCCGCGTCTGCAGATCGGCGTTCAGGCGGAAGTCGGTCAGCCCCTGCCGCTCCTCCTCGCCCATGTGCTTGGAGTTGATGACGTTGGCCTCGCCGATCGCATCGAACCAGGCCTTTTCGCCCACCTTGTGCGCCGCCACCGCCTTGACCGCGTCGCGCAGCTTGTTGTGGTCTTCGATGGCGTCCTCGGTCTCGCCCTCGACCGTGCCGTCCTCGGCGTCGTTGGCGCCTTCGCCCAGCTTCAGCAGTTCGGGATAGAAATGCCGTTCCTCGGCTTCCGCGTGGGCGTCCAGAAAGGCCGACAGCCGCCCCCAGACCGCTTCCAGCGCCTCGACGTCGCTCGCGTCGATCTCCTCGATCAGGGAGAAGAGTCTTCGCTGTTCGGCGTGGTCGTCCAGGATCAGTTGGGTAATGTCCATGAGCACGGGCTCCTTGCAGCAAGGCTTGAGCTGCTAGAAGCCTCCGGACTCGGGTCCGGTTCCTGATCCCCCGACGCGCTCCCGCAGGCGAAGGGCGTCGAGGTCAGGATCATTGCGTGCGGATCAGCCCGCGAACTTGGCCGCGTCCTCGTCCGAGACGTTCTCGTTGGAATAGACCTGCTGCACGTCGTCCTCGGCGTCCAGCGCGTCGAGCAGCTTGAACAGGACGCCGACGGGGTCGCCGGTCAGGTCGATCTCCGACTGCGGCTTCCACACGATGGCGGTCGACTTGGGATCGCCCAGCACCTTGGACATGGCCTCGGCCACCTCGTTCAGGTCCTCGAAGGCGGTCCAGATGGTGTGGCCCGGCGCGTCTTCATAGATGTCGGGCTTGACCAAGTCGCTCTCGACGTCCTGGGCGCCCGCCTCGATCGCGGCCTCCATGACGGCGTCCTCGGTGCCCGCCTCGGCCGGGTAGTCGATCTTGCCGACCCGGTCCCACATGAAGGTGACCGAGCCGCTTTCGCCCAGGGCACCGCCGTTCTTGGCGAAGGCCGAGCGCACGCCCGAGGCGGCGCGGTTGCGGTTGTCCGTCAGGACCTCGACGATGATCTGGACGCCGCCGGGGCCGCGGCCCTCATAGCGGATCTCCTCCATCGCATCGACTTCGCCGCCGGAGGCCTTCTTGATGGCGCGCTCGATGTTGTCCTTCGGCATCGATTCGGCCTTGGCGTTGTTCACCGCCAGACGCAGGCGCGGGTTCATCGCCGGGTCGGGCATCCCCGACTTGGCCGCCACGGTGATTTCCCGTGACAGGCGCGAAAAGAGCTTGGAGCGGACCGCGTCGGCGCGGCCCTTGCGGTGCATGATGTTCTTGAATTTGGAATGGCCGGCCATGGAGTCGCTCGCCCGAAGTCAAATATGCTGGAGGGCGCCCTTTACTGGATGCCGCTTCCTCTGTCACGAGAGGGGGAACCGCCCGAACGCGCCGGGGATTATGCGCAGGCAAGAATTGGAGACGCCGATGGCCGCCGCCGACGACACCTATCTGGACGACGCTTATGACGAGGGCATCGACCACGCCCACGCCGGCGAGATCGTCCAGTGGTACGCCAAGCGGCCTGTCACGGTGTCGACCGCGGCGGCCACGGGTTCGCTGGTCGGCGCGTTTGCGCTGGGCGTGCTGACCACCATCGGCGCCCTGGCGGTGCTGCGCCTCTACGATCGGGACTAGGCCGTTATCGGTTCGGACTGAACAACCCCCGTCCGCCTGACCGAAGAGGCGAGGGAGAACCGCGACTCTTTCGCAAAAAAGGCTTCACCTGCCCGGCGAAGCCGGTCATTCTTCCTGTCCGAGTAAGGAGGCCGCCCTTGGCGCATCCCCGCAGGATGGAGCGAATGATCGCCGTGCTCGGCGTGGCGGTCCTCGTGTTGGGCGGGTTCAGCCTCTACGCCCTGACCCAGGGCGCGCGCTTCGGACCGCGCCAGGCGACGGCGGCCGAACGCGCCCTGACCCAGGTGCGCGAGCAGATGGGGCCCCAGGCCGAGGTGCGGCATGTCGAGGCGGGACGCGGCCGAGCGGCCTGCGGCTATGCGGGGTTGAAGGGCAGCAGGGAGGCCGTGGCCTTCGTCTCGCGCCCCAATCGCATCCTGATGAGCCATGATCCCCTGAAGGGCGAGTTCGCGACGCTCAAATCGCGTTATTGTCCGGGCTTCGACGCCCCCGCGCCCGCCGCCGTCTCCGGCAAGAGCTGAATCATGACCGACCCACCCAGCGCCGGCCGCTTCGACGGCCGCGATCACCTGTTGCCCGTGAGGGTCTATTACGAGGACACGGACTTCACCGGCCTCGTCTATCACGCCAACTATGTCCGCTACTTCGAGCGGGGACGATCGGACTTCCTGCGTCTGGCCGGCGTCGGACACGTCGACCTGCTGGAGCAGGATGAGCCGCTGGCCTTCGTGGTGTCGGACCTGGCGATCAAATACCTGAAGCCCGCGCGGATCGACGACGCCCTGGTGGTGCGCACCCGCTATGAGGCGATCAAGGGGCCGCGCCTGATCATCCGCCAGACGGTCGAGCGCGGCGGCGAGGTGCTGTGTCGGGCCGATGTCACGGCCGTCTGCATCCATCTGGACGGGCGTCCGCGCCGCCCGACGAGGCGGCTGGTCGAACTGGTGACGCCTTGGCTGTCCGGCGAAGTCTCGCAATAACGAGGTTGTCAGCCTCAAGGCTGATGACGCGGGCCGCGACGCCCGTTAGACCCGCCGCCATGAAACCGCCACGACCGCCCGGTGCAACTGGCGGAATAAACGGACTCTTCGCCAAGGACCACGCATGACTCCGCCCGTCGACGCCTCCCTGCTGAATCCCATCGAGCTGTTCATGACCGCCGATTGGGTGGTCAAGACGGTGATGATCGGCCTGGCCGCGGCCTCGGTCTGGTCCTGGACCATCATCATCGACAAGGCGGTGCGCTTCTCGCGCATGAACGCTCGCGCGACCGAGTTCGAAAAGCAGGTCGAGAGCGGCCGCTCCCTGGAGGAGGTCGCCGCCCAGGCCGGGCCCCAGCCCGCCGACCCCTTGCCGCGCATGCTGGTCCTGACCCTGCAGGACTGGCGCGAGGCCCGCGCGCGCGGCGCGATGACGGATACGCAAGGCTCCATGCTGATCGCCCGTATCGATCGGGCGCTGGATTCGGTCATCGCCCGTGAGAGCCAGAAGATCGAGAACGGCCTGGGCGTGCTGTCGGTGGTCGCCACCGCCTCGCCCTTCATCGGCCTGTTCGGCACGGTCTGGGGCATCATGAACGCCTTCGACAGCATCGCGGCGGCGGGCAACACCAATCTGACCACCGTGGCCCCGGCCATCGCCGAAGCCCTGTTCGCCACGGCCATCGGTCTGGCGGCGGCCATCCCGGCCTATATCGCCTTCAACGCCTTCTCGGTGTCGGCGGGCAAGTTCACTGGGCGTCTGGAGGCCTTCGCCGACGACCTGCAGGCCGCCATCGCGCGACGCCTGGGCGCGCCGGCGACCCCGCCGCCGCCTCCGCCGCCGTCGTCCGATCTGAACCTGCGCCGGGGCGCCTGATCCATGGCCATGGGTGGTGCAGGAGGCTCCAGCGGCGGTCGCGGTCGTCGCCGCGCGCGCAAGCGGCCGCTGAGCGAGATCAACGTCACGCCGCTGGTGGACGTCATGCTGGTGCTGCTGATCATCTTCATGATCTCGGCGCCGCTGCTGACGGTCGGGGTGCCGGTCGAGCTGCCCAAGACCGAGGCCAGCGCGGTCGAGACGACCGACAAGCCGGTCACGGTCTCGATCGACCAGAACGGCGCCATCTTCATCGGCGAGAGCGAGGTCCGCTGGGAGCAGCTGGCCCTGCGCGTGGCCGAAGAGGGCGGCGAGAACGCGCGCGACAAGGCCATCTTCATCCGCGCCGACGGCCGCGCCCCCTATCAGGCCGTGGCGCGCGTGATGGCGCGCCTGTCCGCCTCGGGCTTCACCAAGCTGAACCTGATCACCGACACCGCCGCCGACGAGCCGACGGAGGGCTGACGGACCTTGCGCCGCCCCAGTCCCGCCATCCTCGGCTCCATCGCCCTGCACGCGGGGGTGGTGGCGCTCGCCTTCGTGTCGTGGTCGTCGAAGGACGAGATGAAGCCCCTGGTGAATTCGGTGCCGGTGTCGATCGTCTCCGACGTCGAGATCGCCGCCGCTCCGGCCGACAATCCGCAGGAGGAGCCTTCGCTGGAAGACGGCGAGACGGCCCCCGTCGAAGCGCCGCCCGAGCCGACTCCGCCCGAGCCGGAACCCACGCCGCCGACGCCACAGCCGCAACCGCGCCCGACGCCGCGACCGACCCCCGCGCCGCCGGAGAAGAAGGCGCCGACGCCGCGTCCCACGCCTACGCCGCCTGAGAAAAAGGCGCCGGCGCCCCGGCCGACGCCGACCCCGCCTGAAAAGAAGGCGCCCGCCCGTCCGGCGCCGGGGCTGGACCTCGACGCCCTGGCCGGCCCGTCGCGCCCGACCCAGAATCGCGGCCGGCCGGCGACGGGGCAGCAGGGGACGGGACAGGCGTCCCAGGCCACCGGGCCGCAGATCACGGCGATCTTCAATCAGGTCTATGATAACTGGAACGTGTTCATCGTCTGCAGCATGCCTGGTGGGAATGAGCTGCGCATTCAGATGGATGTCACGCTGTCGGCGGACGGGCGCATCACCCGCGGCCCGACCTTGGTGAATCCCCAGTCCAGCGCCGTATATCGCGCTGCAGCGGATGAAGCGACGCGCGCTCTGCGCCAGACCGCGCCCTTCGATGTTCCGGCGGGCTTCCCCGGCGGAGCCTATCGCCCGACCTTCAATACCGAACGCGCCTGCGCCAATCGGTAGGGTTTTGAACGCCGTCATCCTCCGGCAAGCCGCGAAGCGGCGCTGACCGGGGAACCCAGCGGCGCCCGTCAGGGCGAAAGAGCCCTACGCGGCGCCCGCCGTGAAGATCGCCTTCGGCGCCGCTGGGTCCCCCGGTCTCGCTCCGCTCGCCGGAGGATGACGGAATGAGGCGGGCGGGACGTCGCCAAAGTCTGAAAGTCGCCCCATTCCGGGGCAAGCTTGTTTTTCGCAATCTGGTTTTTGTCATACGGTCTGGCGATAAGGACCGACGAGCCGTCCAACTTCAGGGAGCCCCCTATGCGTCTGCACCTTCTCCTCGCCTCGGCCGCCGCGGTCCTCATGGCGGGCCCGGCGACGGCCCAGACGCAACCTGCCGCCGCGCCGCAGCAGTCGGGTCCGGTCGAGGTCGAGATCGACCAGGGCGTGCTGCGCCCGCTTCAGATCGCGGTCGTGCCCTTCACCGGCCAGAACGGGTCGCAGATCTCGGGCGTCATCAGCGGCAACCTCAAGCGCTCGGGCTTCTTCGATCCGCTGAACCCGGCCAGCTTCATCGAGACCGGCCTGACCCTGGCCAATGCGCCGAACTTCCCGCAGTGGACCTCCATCGGCGCCCAGGCGGTGCTTTACGGCGGGGTGACGCCGCGCGCGGACGGGCGGATCGACGTGGGCTTCCGCCTGTACGATCCCTATCGCCAGTGCCAGCTGGTCTCCTATCAGTTCACCGCCACCTCCGAGCAGTGGCGCCGCATCGCCCACAAGATTTCGGATGTCGTCTATCAGCGCCTGACCGGCGAGGCGGGCTTCTTCGATTCGCGCGTCCTGTTCGTCTCTGAAAGCGGCACCCAGCTGAACAAGCTGTCGCGCCTGACCATCGTCGACCAGGACGGCTACAACCCCGTCTTCCTGACCCAGGGCGACGAGGTGATCATGTCGCCGCGCTTCTCGGCCTCGAATCCCGATGAAGTGACCTATGTGGCGCTGGGCAAGGACTACAGCCGCATCTACCTCTACAATCTGTCGACCGGCCGCCGCGAAAGCCTGGGCGAGTTCGACGGCCAGGTGCTGGCGCCGCGCTTCTCGAACGACGGGTCCAAGATGGCCTTCTCGATCATCCGGGGCGGCAACACCGACGTCTATGTGATGAACCTGCGCAGCCGCCAGCTGTCGCGTCTGACGACCGATCCGGGTATCGACACCTCGCCCTCGTTCAGCCCCGACGGCAATCAGATCGTCTTCACCTCGGACCGTTCGGGCTCGGCGCGCCTCTACACCATGCGGGCCGACGGCTCGGGCCAGCGCCCGATCAGCCGCGGCGGCGGCCTCTACACCGCCCCGGCCTGGAGCCCGCGCGGCGACCTGATCGCCTTCACCAAGCAGCAGGGCGGCCGCTTCCACATCGGCGTGATGAAGTCCGACGGCACGGGCGAGCGCATCCTGTCGTCCTCTTATTTCGAGGAAGGCCCGTCCTGGGCGCCGAACGGCCGCTACATCGCCTTTGCGCGCCAGAGCCCCGGCGGCGACACGCGGCTGTGGACGGTGGACCTGTCGGGCCGCGTCGTGTCTCAGGCGGGCTATGACGGACGCGGTTCGGACCCCGCCTGGTCGGGTCTGCTGGACGCCCCGCCGGTCAATCTGGGCATCGGCCAGGGGCCGGATTCCTGCCCGGCGTAACGCGGTTACGTTTTCGTGACATCGACCAGCGGAGCCGTTTGCGTAAACTGTGCGTTATCGCTGCTGGCGCGGGCCTTCGCGACGGGCTAGCAGGCCGTGTAAGGCCAAGCTTCAGGCCGCTGTTCTCGGACCCCAATCAAGGAGACGACCTTATGAAGACCTCCCATATGTTCAGGCTCGCCGCCGTGGGCGCGGCCGTGGCGGCGATGGCCGCCTGCGCTCCCAAGCCCAAGGTCGAACCGGCCGTGCCGGTCGAGCCGGCGCCGCCTGCCGGCCCGCAGTACCCAACCGCCCCGACCGGCCCCGTCAGCGGCGGCAACGTCGGCGCCCCGGCGCCTGGCTCGGAGCAGGACTTCGTCGTCAACGTCGGCGACCGCGTCTATTTCGACCTCGACTCCTATTCGGTCCGCACCGAGGCCCAGCCGCGTCTGGACGCCCAGGCCGCCTGGCTGGCCCGCTATCCGCAGGTCACGGTCCGCATCGAAGGCAACGCCGACGAACGCGGCACGCGCGAATACAACCTGGCTCTGGGCGCCCGCCGCGCCGAGGCCGTGCGCTCCTATCTGATCAGCCGCGGCGTGCCCGCCGCCCGCATCGACACCATCAGCTTCGGCAAGGAACGTCCGATCGCGGAAGGCTCGAACGAGTCGGCCTGGGCCCAGAACCGCAACGCCCACACCGCCATCGTGTCGGGCGCGCGGCGCTAAGCCGTACGGCGAAAAAGCGACGGATGGAGGCGTCGGCGCAAGCCGGCGCCTCTTTTCTTTGCGCCCCGCCGCCGTCAAAGTCCGCCGCGAATCCGGGAGGGACGGCATGGATCTGGAAGCGGCAGGCGGAGCGGTGACGGCGGGCGTCATCGCCGGGGCGATCGAAAAACCGGGCGGCCGTGCAGGCGAGCCTCACGGCGCCTGCGCCGATTGCGGGGCCGAGGTCACGGGCAATTTCTGCTCCAACTGCGGCCAGGCGGCCCATGTCCATCGCACCCTGCTGCATCTGGGCGAAGAGCTGCTGCACGGGGTCATGCATTTCGATGGACGGCTGTGGCGCACCCTACCGTTGCTGATCACGAATCCGGGGCGGCTGACGCGTGAATGGGTGCAGGGCAGGCGGACCCGCTACGTCTCCCCGTTGGCGATGTTCCTGTTCACCCTCTTCGTCATGTTCTTCGCCCTCAGCTTCATGCCGCAGCAGGCGGTGACCCTGCCGTCCCTGCCGCAGCAGATCGAGGCGCAGAAGACGGCGATCGCCGAGGCGGAGCAGGTGGTCGCCGCCGCCCGGCAGGAGGTCGCCGCGACAGAGGCCGCCGTCAGCCCTGCCGATGGCTCGCCCCCGCCGGTGGACAGCGGCGCCCGCGCAGGCGTCGCGGCCGGCGTCCTGGCCGGGGCCGAGGCGGCTCTCATCGGTGAGAAAGCCAAGCTGGAGCGTCTGCAGAAGGATGCGATCGAGGGCCGCAAGGACGGCCTGACGTCCGGCAGCTGGCAGGCGCAGGTGGCGGACGTCGCCGCCAGCCTCGGCACGGACGGCCAGACCAACGGCCTGACGAAGACGGTCGCCAAGAAGCTGAAGAACCCCGACTTGGCGCTCTACAAGTTGCAGCAGACCATCTACAAATTCGCCTTCCTGCTCGTGCCGCTGTCGATCCCGTTTGTGGCCCTGATGTTCCTGTGGAAGCGGGGCTTCACCCTGTACGATCACGGGGTCTTCGTCCTCTATTCCCTGACCTTCATGTCGCTGCTGCTGATGGCGGTGGTGCTGGTCGCCACGACGCTGAAGGGCGCGGGCGCGGCGGCGGGGACGATCGCGGTCATGATCGTGCCGGCGCACATGTTTGCCCAGCTGAAGGGCGCCTACAGCCTGAAGGTCTTTTCGACCCTGTGGCGGACGATCGCCTTGCTGATCTTCTGCGAGATCGCGGCGACGCTGTTCATCGTCTCCATCATCTATCTGGGCCTCGGACATTGATCGGGGCCTTGCCGTCGCCGCAAATCGATGGGACGACAGGACCATGCTGAAGACGCCATTCCGCCTCACCAAACCCGCCGTCCTGACGGCGATCGGCCTGACCCTGATCGGGGGCGCGGTCATCGCCCAGGTCCAGCCGATGGAGCCGGTCCAGTGGGACAAGCGCCGCCTGGACCAACTGGACCGCAACGTTCGTCGCCTGGAGCGCGCCCTGACCCAGCGCAACGCCGCCGGTCAGCCCGTTCTGGTCGAGCCGGATCCCGAGGTCGTCGCCCTGCAGGGGCAGGTCTCCATCATGGAGCGCCGCCTGGGTGACGTGGAGCAGACCTTCCAGCGCATGAACGCCGACACTGAACGCCTGACCTTCCAGCTGGACGAGGCGACGCGCGAGAATACGCAGCTCAGCCGCCGCCTGCGCGACCTTGAAGGCCGCGTCGAGCGCGCCGAAAAGGCCGCCGAGGAAGCCGCCGAACTGAACGGGCCGATCGTCGCCAACTCGCCCACCGGCGATGCGGCGCAGGATCTTCAGGCGGCCATGCGCCTGGCCGGCGAGGACGCCGCGCGCGGCGGGCGCGCGCTGGAGACCGTCATCGTCACCTGGCCGAACACGCCCCAGGCGCGCGAGGCCAACAGCCGTCTGGGCGATCTGCACGTCGCCGCGCGCGACAACGCCTCGGCGGTCCAGGCCTACGCCGCCGCCCTGAACGGCTGGCCGCGCACGCCGTGGGCGCCCGAGACGACGCTGAAGCTGGCCGAGGCCCTGCGCGCCACCGACCGCGCGACCCAGGCCTGCGGCGCCCTGACCGAGTTCGGCCGCCGCTACGCCGAGGCGGCCACGGCGGCGCAGAAGACCCGCGCGACCCAGCTGCGGACGCGCGCCAGCTGCAACTGATGAGCGACCTGGCCGGCCGGGTCTTCACCCGGCTGGACGCGCGCCTGAACCATGCCGGACCTGAGCCGGTCGCCCTGGCTCTGTCGGGCGGAGGCGACTCCCTGGCCCTGCTGGACCTCTCTGCCGAATGGGCCAAGGCGAGGGGGCGGCGCCTGCTGGCCCTGACGGTCGATCACAATCTCAACCCTGACAGCGCGGACTGGACCCGTTTCGCCGCCGAAGCCGCGCGCGCGGCGGGCGCTGACTGGCGGGGGCTTGTGTGGGAGGGCGCGCGCGGCGGGCCGGGCGTTCCGGCGCGGGCGCGGGCGGCGCGCCACGCCCTGCTGGCCGAGGCGGCGAGGGAGGCGGGCGCGCGCGTCATCCTGACCGGCCACACCGCCGATGATGTCGCCGAGGGCGACTGGATGCGGGCGGACGGCGCCACGCTGGGCCGTGTGCGCGACTGGTCGCCGTCGCCGGCCTGGCCCGAGGGGCGCGGACAGATGCTGCTGCGCCCGGTGCTGGATGAGCGGCGCGAGGCGCTGCGGGATCGTCTGCGCGCGCGCGGCCTGACATGGTTGGAAGATCCCGCCAACGCCGACCTGCGTTTCGGACGAGGCAGGGCGCGCGCGGCGCTGGCGCAGGGTGAAAGCCCTGTCGAGCGGTCGGCGTCGGCAGCCGATGCGGGCGCGGCGTATGACCCGGGCGATCAGGCTTGGGCCGGTGTTCTGCCTCTGTCGCGCGACCTGTCGGCATCGACGCTGGCCGCCGTGTTGCTGTGCGGGGGCGGCGGCGCGACGCCGCCGAGAGGCGACCGGCTGGCGGCGCTTCAGGCGCGATTGGCGTCCGGAGAGGATTTCACCGCCGTCCTGTGCGGCGCTCGCGTCGAGGCGTCAGGAGCGCGCGTTCAGGCGATGCGCGAACCGGGTGAGTGGAAGCGCCGTCCGCCTGCCTCTCTGGCCCTGACGCCGGGGTGGCCGGCCGTCTGGGACGGGCGTTTCGAGATCAAGACTGAACAGCCGGGTCTGCGTGTCGCAGCGGCGGCTGGACGGCTGGCGCAGTTGTCGGAGCGGGACCGCGCGGCTCTGGCGCCGCTTCCGCCCGCCGCGCGGGCCGCCGCGCCTGTGCTCATCGAGGGCGAAGGGCGCCCTGTCCTGGCCTGGCGTGCGGCGGATGTCCGGGCGCTGGGCGGGCGTCGTTTGGCGCTCGCCCTGGCGGGTTTCGGGGGCGAAACGACGCAGGAAGACGGACTCTTTCAAACCCTTCATGGCGAAACGCCGCCGTCTGACCTATTTTCAGACGAAGACTGCTGATCGACGGGCCGAGCGCGGCCCCGTCGAGGAACCGAGGACCGAATGAACCTGCGCAATTTCGCCATCTGGGGCGTCATCCTTCTGGGACTGGTGACGGTCTACGCCGCGATCAGCCAGAACGGCGGCGCGCCCGCCATGCCCGGCGCCAAGGGCGCGGCGGCCGCCGGCCGTCCCGAGCCCATCACCTATTCCCAGCTGATGACCGCCGTGGAGCGTCAGGAGATCAAGTCGATCGTCGCGCGCGGCGAGACGATCACCGGCGTCTTCAAGAACGACAGCAAATTCACCGCCGTGACGCCGGTGCCCAACGCCGAGCTGGTCGAGCAGATTCGCAAGTCCGGCGTCGAGGTCGAAACCAAGAGCACGCGTCAGCCGTGGTGGTCGGGCCTGCTGGGCCTGCTGCTGCCGGTGGCGCTGATCATCGGCTTCTGGCTGTTCATCATGAACCGGATGCAGGGCGGGGCGAAGGGCGCCATGGGCTTCGGCAAGTCCAAGGCCAAGCTGCTGACCGAGCACAAGGGCCGCAAGACCTTCGACGACGTCGCCGGCGTGGACGAGGCCAAGGACGAGTTGCAGGAGGTCGTCGACTTCCTGAAGGACCCGGCCAAGTTCCAGCGTCTGGGCGGCAAGATTCCCAAGGGCGCCCTGCTGGTCGGCCCTCCGGGTACGGGCAAGACCCTGCTGGCGCGCGCGGTGGCGGGCGAGGCGGGCGTGCCCTTCTTCTCGATCTCGGGTTCGGACTTCGTCGAGATGTTCGTCGGCGTCGGCGCCAGCCGTGTCCGCGACATGTTCGAGCAAGCGAAGAAAAATGCGCCGTGCATCATCTTCATCGATGAAATCGACGCCGTCGGTCGTCACCGTGGCGCGGGCCTGGGCGGCGGCAACGACGAGCGCGAGCAGACGCTGAACCAGCTGCTGGTCGAGATGGACGGCTTCGAGGCG
>Ga0182747_1001136_pt1 | contig 21560 bp, 21 predicted proteins | sample eDN3rd30CBELigBY_FD_128526 | JGI IMG/M metagenome (GOLD analysis project Ga0182747, IMG submission 128526) | Enriched backyard soil microbial communities from Emeryville, California, USA - eDNA 3rd pass 30_C BE-Lig BY (version 2) (version 2) | ecosystem: Environmental > Terrestrial > Soil >...
CGAGAGCAAGTGCGTCGTTATCGTTGGCACTTATAGGTTTTGAGCCTTGAACGGGTTACTCAGCCCGGGCAAAAACAACGCTTTTCAGCACACGTCGATCCTAGTTCGGCCCCGTCAGCAGCGCCGCCCGCTATGGGTGAGCGCCGATGCTGGTGGAGCCGCCGGGTACCGCCCCCGGGTCCGCTGCGCTTATTGCACGCTGCAATTTATCGCCATATCCGGTTAAACCGGCACGACGGATATAGGGGCTATTCCGGCAAAGAAAAGCCCCGATGGCATGCCAATGCGACGAAGCCGGGCCGATATGCGAACAAGGGCATTCCACGGCGGAATGCCCTTGCCCCATCGGCCGGGAGCCGGATGGTCTTTTTCAGCTGTTCGCAGTGACGCGCAGGGCGCGGTCAGCTATTTGGCAGCATCGATATTGTCGGCCTTCGCCTTGCCTTCGTCGCGCACGGCGTCGGCTTTTTCCTTCAGCCGGTCCGCCGCGTTGCTGGCATGGTCCTTCAAGGCATCAGCCGCGTTGTCGGCGCGGGCCCTGACGGCATCAGCCGCATTGTCGGCACGGTCCCTGAGCGCAGCGGCCGTATTGGCGGCGGCATCTTCGAGATTGCTGGCCTCATTGTCGATGACGTCCGCCCGATTGTCATAGGCGTTCTCGACATTCTGCGCTTCCTTGGAACCACATGCGGCAAGTGTCATGGAACAGGCCATGGCGACAATGATCACCGATTTTTTCACGCTTCAATCTCCTGTTTCGTCCCGGCTTGAGCCGTAGGACTGGGAACAAAAGCGTTTTCAGGCCCGGATGGTTCCCGGCGGAGGCGAATGGCGCCGCCGAAACGGCGCCAGACCGGCCTTATTTTCTGAGTGCGTCGCGAATTTCCGTGAGCAGATCGACCTCGGTCGGACCCGCCGGCGCATCTTCCTTGCGGCCCAGCACCTTGTTGGCCTGCTTGACGATCAGGAAGATGACGAATGCGAGGATCAGGAAGTTGAAAACCGCCGTGATGAAGCTGCCATAGGCGATCACCGCCACATTGGCCGCCTTCATGGCCGCCAGCGTCGGCGCGGTTCCTTCAGGCACCGTGCCCAGCGCGATGAAATGGTTGGAAAAATCCAGGCCGCCGGAGACCGCACCGACGATCGGCATGAGGATATCGTCGGTCAGCGAACTCACGATGGTCCCAAAGGCCGCGCCGATAATCACACCGACGGCGAGATCCAGCACATTGCCACGTGCGATGAAGGTCTTGAATTCAGACAGCATTATCTTTCCCCTTGGCCAAACATGCCGCAATCGGATGAACGGGCGACGGCATCATGTCTCTCACGCTCATGATGCCCGCCCATGGGTAATGATGTTGCGGGGCGGCTGGCAACTTCCTATTTAGCCTTATTGCCGGCGGACCTTCCGCCCAGATGAGAGGATGACGATCCATGGTTACCCCCTCCCCGCGCCTTCCGCTGCTGCGCACGCTGCTGCTGATGATGGCGACCCTGTCCCTTGCCGCCTGCGGGATCAACTCGGTGCCGACCGCCGAGGAGAATGCCAAGGCCAAATGGGCCGACGTGCAGGCTGCCTATCAGCGCCGCGCGGACCTCATCCCCAATCTCGTCGCCACCGCGCGCAGCGCCTCGACCATCGAGCGCAGCACGCTGGAAGGCGTGATCAACGCCCGCGCCTCCGCCACCCAGGTCAAGCTCAATGCCGATGACCTGACCGATCCGGCGAAAGTCGAGGCATTTCAGGCCGCTCAGGCCAATGTCTCCAGCTCGCTGAGTCGCCTGCTCGTCACGGTCGAGCAATATCCCGACCTCAAGAGTCAGGCCCGGTTTGCCGATCTGATGACCCAGCTTGAGGGCACGGAAAACCGCATCAACATCTCCATTCGCGATTATAATGGCGCGGTGCAGGATTATAACACCCGTATCCGCACCTTCCCGGAGATGATCGGCGCGAAGCTTGTCCATGGCGCCAAGCCGATGACCCCGTTCCAAGCCAAGGCGGGCGCTGACAACGCGCCCGACGTCGGCGCGATGTTCAACAGCAATTGACGATCGCGACGGCCTCGCGGCCGCAAGGTCCGGCCCTGGCGCTGGCGTCCATGATGCCGCTGCGCCGCAGCTTGCTGCTGCTTGCCCTGCTGATGCTGGCGCTGCGCCCGGACGCAGCGCTGGCGCAGAGCTTCCCGCCGCTCACGGGTCAGGTGGTAGATGCCGCGCAGATCCTCGACCCCGCCACAGCGCAGCAGATCACCCAGAAGCTCGCCGCGCTGGAGCAGACGACCGGCCGGCAGGTGGTCGTCGCCACCGTGCCGAGCCTCGATGGTTATGAGATCAGCGATTATGGCTATCGGCTCGGACGCACATGGGGCCTTGGTGAGAAGGATCAGAATAACGGTCTTCTTCTGCTCGTCGCGCCCAATGAGCGGCGGCTGACCATCCAGGTCGGCTACGGGCTCGAGCCGATCTTCACGGACGCGCTCTCCGGCCGCATCATCCGCGATGTCATCACCCCGCGGTTCAAGGCGGGCGACATGGCCGGCGGCATCAATGCCGGCGTGGACGAGATCATCCGCATCCTCCAGTTGCCGCCCGACCAGCAGCGCAAGGTCGCCGCGGATGCCGGGCGCCGGCAACAGGGCCATAGCGGCAGCGACATCGGCTCGGCGATCGTCATCGTGATCTTCATCCTCGTCTTCGTGCTGCTTCCGCTCTCACGCGCGGCGCGGGGCGGCAAACGCTATCGCGGCGGCATCAGTCCGGTCGTCATCTGGGGGATCGACGCGGCCCTGCGCGGCGCCTTCCGCGACGATGATGATCATCGGGGCGGTGGCGGCGGCTGGGGTGGCGGCGGCGGTTGGGGCGGCGGCGGTGGCGGCGGTGGCTTCTCCGGCGGCGGCGGCAGCTTTGGCGGCGGCGGCGCGAGCGGGGGGTGGTAATGGGCAAGCGCAAGGCCATGAGCGAGGCGGACCATCGCCTCATCACCGATGCGGTCGCGGCGGCCGAAGCCAGAACCGACGCCGAGATCGTCACCATCGTCGCGTCCCGCTCGGATGCTTATCACGATGTCGGGCTGCACTGGGCGATCCTGGCCGCCTTCCTCGTGCCCGCTTTCGCGGCGATCTTCCCGCACTGGTATGAGCAGGCCCTGATCTGGTTGCTGGGCGAATGGACGCATGACTTGCCGTTGCGGATGGTCATGCTGCTTCTGCTCGGCAACATGATCCTCAAATTTCTGGTGGTGCGCTACCTGCTCGCCATTCCGGCGCTGCGGATGATTTTCACGCCGGGCAGCACCAAGAGCCGGCGCGTGCGGCGGCGGGCGCTGCTGCTCTTCCGCACCGCGGCCGAGGCCCGCACCGCCCGGCTCACCGGCGTGCTCCTCTACCTCTCGCTCGACGAACATCGCGCCGAGATCGTGGCGGACGAAGCGATTGCCGCCAAAGTCTCCCCCGAAGCATGGGGCGAGGCCATGGCCGCCATGATCGACGAAGTGCGCGAGGGGCGCGTCGCGCAGGGCATGGCGCTGGCGATCGAGAAAGCCGGGATCATCCTCGCCGAACATTGCCCCAAGACCGCCGGCAATCCCAATGAACTGCCGGACCGGCTGATCGAACTATGACCCCGCCCTCCCCGCAAGACGACGCCCACCTGCCCGAAGAGCTGATGTGGGAAGGCCGCTTCATCGCCGCCAAGCGCCGTGGCCGCTGGGAATATGTCAGCCGCACGCGCGGCATCGGCGCGGCGGTCATCCTCGCGATCGAGGAGGATGACGCGACTGGTCAGCGCCATGTCATCCTCGTCGATCAATATCGCGTGCCGCTGGGGTGCCGCTGCATCGAATTGCCGGCGGGGCTCGTCGGCGATGAGGATGCCGGCGAAGACCCGGCGCTGGCCGCCTCCCGGGAGCTGGAGGAGGAGACCGGCTTTCGCGCCGGGCGCATCGTCTCGCTCGGGCGCTTCCATAGCTCGCCGGGCATGGTGTCGGAGAGCTTCACCCTGTTCCGCGCCCATGACCTCAAGCAAGTCGGCGCTGGCGGCGGGGTGGCGGGCGAGGACATCCGCGTCCACCGCGTCGCGCTCGATCGCCTTGCCGACTGGCTCGCCGCACGCCGGGCGGAGGGCTATGCCGTCGACGTCAAGCTGCTCACACTGCTGGGCGCCGCGCTCATCGCGGACTGAATATCCCGCACACAGCCTCCCCTCGCTGGCGGATAACGGCTACACCGCCCGCCATGAGCCGAGTCGCCATCAAGATTTGCGGTGTCAGCACGGTTGACGCCATCGACGCTGCCCTTGCCGGCGGCGCGAGCCATATCGGCTTCGTCCATTTCCCGAAGAGCCCGCGTCACCTGACGCCCGCGCAGCTGGCTGATCTCGCGCCGCGCGTGCCCGGCGCCGTCCGCCGCGTCGCCGTGCTGGTCGATCCGGACGATGCGCTACTCGATGCCGTGATCGCGGCCGGCGCACCGCATATCCTCCAACTCCACGGCAAGGAAACGCCCGCCCGCGCCGCCGCCATCGCCGCCCGCACCGGGCTGGAAGTCTGGAAGGCCATCGCCGTCAAGACCGCCGCCGATCTGGCCACGGGTGCCGCCTATGCCGGCGCGATCCACCGCCTGCTCTACGACGCCAAGACGCCTGATGGCGCGGCGCTCCCCGGCGGCATGGGCCTGCGCTTCGACTGGACATTGCTGCGCGGCCATCATGCGCCGCTGCCATGGGCACTGTCCGGTGGACTGGACATCGCCAATGTCGCCGAGGCGATCCGCATCACCGGCGCGCCGCTCGTCGATGTGTCCTCCGGCGTGGAAAGCGCGCCGGGCATCAAGGATGTGGACAAGATCGCGGCCTTCTGCAAAGCGGTTGCGCAATGCTGATGCCGGCCTTTCCCCGTGCGCGCTTCGCTGGACGATGGCGCTGATCGCTTCCCCCTTTCGAAGCGAACGGCCCCACGCATCCACAGACGAGAAACGATCATGACGACTTCCCCCACCCTGCCCAATTCCCTGCGATCGCTGCCCGACGAGCGCGGCCATTTCGGCCAGTTTGGCGGCCGCTATGTCGCCGAGACGCTGATGCCGATCATCCTCGACCTGGAGCGCGAATATCGCGCGGCCAAGGCGGACCCGGCCTTCAAGGCGCAATTTGACGACCTGATGACCCATTATGTCGGCCGCCCCTCGCCGCTCTATTATGCCGAGCGGATGACCGACCATTATCGCAAGGGCGCAAAGCCCGGCCACGGCGCGAAAATCTATTTCAAGCGTGAGGAACTCAACCACACCGGCGCGCACAAGATCAACAATTGCATCGGCCAGATCCTGCTCGCCATCCGCATGGGCAAGACGCGGATCATCGCCGAGACCGGCGCAGGCCAGCATGGCGTCGCCACCGCCACCGTCTGCGCGCGCTTCGGCCTGCCCTGCACCATCTTCATGGGCGCGCGGGACATTGAGCGCCAGCAGCCCAATGTGTTCCGGATGAAGCTGCTCGGGGCGGAGGTCCGCCCGGTGACGAGCGGCGCGCAGACGCTCAAGGATGCGATGAACGAAGCCCTGCGCGACTGGGTCGCCACGGTGGACAGCACATTCTACATCATCGGCACCGCCGCCGGCCCGCATCCCTATCCCGAGCTGGTGCGCGATTTCCAGTCGGTCATCGGCAAGGAAGCGCGCGCGCAGATCCTCGCCGCCGAGGGCCGCCTGCCCGACCTGCTGATCGCGGCGGTCGGCGGTGGTTCCAACGCCATCGGCCTGTTCCACCCCTTCCTCGATGATGCCGATGTCGCCATGGTCGGCGTCGAGGCGGCCGGGCGCGGGATCGAGAGCGGCGAGCATGCCGCCAGCCTCACCGGCGGCAAGCCCGGCATCCTCCACGGCAACAAGACCTATTTGCTCCAGGATGAAGACGGCCAGATCACCGAGGCGCATTCGATCAGCGCCGGCCTCGATTATCCCGGCATCGGCCCGGAGCATAGCTGGCTGCACGAGAGCGGCCGGGTCAGCTATGTGCCCGTCACCGATCAGGAGGCGCTCGACGCCTTCCAGCTCACCTGCCGGACCGAGGGCATCATCCCCGCGCTGGAAAGCTCCCACGCGATCGCAGCACTGGAGCACAAGGCACGGGAAATGCAGGACGATCAGATCATCATCGTGAACGTCTCCGGGCGCGGCGACAAGGACATCTACACCGTTGCCGAAGCATTGGGAGCGCAGCTGTGAACCGCCTCGCCACCGCCTTCGCCCGCGCGCGCAGCGAAAACCGCGCCGCGCTCGTCACCTTCGTCACCGGGGGCGATCCGACGCCGGCCGGCACCGCCGCCGTGCTTGACGCGCTGGTCGCGGGCGGCGCCGATGTGATCGAGCTGGGCATGCCCTTCACCGATCCGATGGCGGACGGCCCAGCCATTCAGGCCGCGAACCTGCGCGCCATGGCGGCGGGCATCAGCACGGCGGGCATCTTCGAGATCGCCACCGCCTTCCGCGCCCGCCATCCGGAAACGCCGCTGGTGCTGATGGGCTATGCCAATCCGATGATCATTCGCGGCGCGGACTGGTTCGCCGCGCAATGCGCCAGCGCCGGCATCGATGGCGTCATCTGCGTCGACATCCCGCCGGAGGAGGATGATGAACTCGGCCCCGCCCTGCGCGCGGCCGGCGTCTCGCTCATCCGCCTCGCCACCCCGACCACGGACGCCGCGCGGCTGCCCGCCGTGCTCGATGGCGCCTCGGGCTTCCTTTATTATGTTTCGGTCGCCGGCATCACCGGGCTGCAACAGGCCGCGCAAGGCAATATCGAGGCGGCCGTCGCGCGCCTCAAGGCCGCGACCGACCTGCCCGTCGCCGTCGGCTTCGGCGTCCGCACGCCGGCGCAGGCCGCCGCCATCGGGGCGGTGGCGGACGGCGTGATCGTCGGCTCGGCGATCGTCGACCTCATCGCCACCCATGGCGCAAATTCCGCCGGCCCCGTGCGCGATTTCATCGCCACGTTGCGCGCCGCACTTGGTAGCAAGGAACCTGTTGCATGAGCTGGCTCAACCGCGTCCGCAACGTCCTGCCCTTCATCGCGAAGAAGAGCGAGACGCCCGATAATCTCTGGCACAAATGCACCGGCTGCGGGCAGATGATCTTCCAGAAGGAATGGGAAGAAAATCTCAGCGTCTGCCCGCGCTGCAATCATCATGGCCGCATCGGCGCGCGGGAGCGCTTCGCCCAGATTTTCGATGACGCAACACTCACGCTGCTGCCCGCCCCCACGGTCAGGGAAGACCCGCTCAAATTCCGCGATTCCAAGCGCTATACCGACCGGCTGAAGGGCGCCCGCACCGCAACCGGTGATGCCGATGCGCTGATCAACGGCTTCGGCCGGATCGAGGGGCTTCCCGCTGTCGTCGGCGTGCAGAATTTCGCCTTCATGGGCGGCTCGATGGGCACCGCCGTCGGTGCGGCATTCGTCGCCGGCATCAAGGAAGCGATCACGCGGCGCTGCCCTTACATCATCTTCACGGCGGCCGGTGGCGCGCGCATGCAGGAGGGCATTCTCTCGCTCATGCAGATGCCCCGCGCGACCGTCGCCATCCAGCAGCTCCGCGCGGCCGGCCAGCCCTATATCGTGGTGCTGACCGATCCGACGACGGGCGGCGTGACCGCCAGCTACGCCATGCTGGGCGACATCCAGATCGCCGAACCCAATGCGCTCATCGCCTTTGCCGGCGCGCGGGTGATCGAGAACACCATCCGTGAGAAGCTGCCCGAGGGTTTCCAGCGCGCCGAGTATCTGCTGGAGCACGGCATGCTGGACATGGTCGTGGCCCGCAAGGACATGCGCGAGACGCTCGCCCGCACGATCGGCTATCTGACCGCCAACCGCGCGGCCTGACCCCTCACAACCGGACATATGCCGTGCCGCACCCGCCCGCTTTCCTGCCGCCTGTTCCAGGCCTGCCGGGGAGCGGGCGGCGCCGGTGCCGGCTATCATGCTCCGGCCCATGGCCCGCCCGCGCCGGCCCGATGATGCGCCGTCACGACATTCTCCAGACCATTTCCTCCCTTCAAGAGACCGCCCATGGCTGACCACGCCGTTTCCCAGGATCCCGCCGTTCAGGAGCAACTCGATCGGCTGATGGCGCTCTCGCCGGGGCGCGATGTGCTCGGACTTGAGCGGATCACGGAGCTGCTGACCCGGCTCGGCAATCCGCAGCACGCCATGCCGCCGGTCTTCCATGTCGCGGGCACCAACGGCAAGGGATCGACCTGCGCCTATCTGCGCGCCGCGCTGGAAGCCGATGGCCGCGTCGTCCATGTCTTCACCTCGCCCCATCTGGCGCGGTTCAACGAGCGCATCCGCCTTGCCGGCACGCTGATCGACGATGCCACGCTCGCCCGCGCGCTGAGCGACGTGCTGGATATCGGCGCCGACCTGCGCGCCAGTTTCTTCGAGATCACCACGGCGGCCGCCTTCAAGCTCTTCGCCGCGACCCCGGCGGATGCCTGCGTCATCGAGGTCGGCCTTGGCGGACGGCTGGATGCGACCAACGTCTTCACCGCCCCCGCCGCCTGCGGCATCGCGTCCCTCGCCATCGATCATGAGGGTTTTCTGCTCGCGCCGGAACCGGGCACGCCGGACGATCCGCTGAGCCGCATCGCTTTCGAGAAAGCCGGCATCGCCAGATCGGGCCGGCCGCTGGTGACGCAGCGCTACAGCGCACCGATGATGGCCACCATCGCGCAGGTCGCCGAGCGCGTCGGCGCCGTGCATCTGCCGCGCGGGGAAGCCTGGGATATCGCGGACTATCAGGGCGAGCTGCGTTATCGTGACAGCGCCGGCCGGCTCAATCTGCCGCTCTCCCGCCTTGCCGGGCAGCATCAGGTCAGCAATCTCGGCCTCGCCATCGCGATGCTGCGCCACCAGACCATGCTCCCGGTGAGCGAGGCGGCCCTGCGCGCCGCGCCGCTCTGGACACAATGGTCGGCGCGGATGCAGCGCCTCGACGCCGGCCCGCTCACCAATCTGGTGCCGGGCCGCGCCGTCATTCTCGATGGCGGCCATAATCCGGACGCGGGCAAGGCGCTGGCGCAGGCGCTGACCGAAAGCGGCCTGGCGCCGGGCGGGCTCGATCTGATCACCGGCATGCTCGCCAACAAGGATATTGAGGGCTTCCTCACCCCGCTGCGCCCGCTGATCCGCTCGATCCGCTCGCTGCCGGTGCCGGGGCATGAGCATCATGGGCCGGAGGTCTTCGCCGCCCTCGCCCGGCGCTGGGATCTGCCCCATGCGGGTTTTTCCACCCTTCAGGACGCGCTGGCCGACATCGCCGCCACCGCCAACGGCCATGCCGACCGCGCGGTGCTGATCGCCGGCACGCTCTACCTTGCCGGGCAGGTGCTCATCGAGAACGGCCAGCCGCCGGTCTGAGCGTCAACGGCTCGCGGCAGGCTCTTCCCGGCCGGCATTGCCGATGCTCGCGTCGACCAGCCCGGTCCGCATCATCCACCAGAAGAGCAGGATGCCGGGCAAGGCGAGGATCGTCGTCAAGAGGTAGAAATTCACATAGCCGAGGGCCTCGATCAACGCCCCCGCAGTCGTGCCGGTAAAGAAGCGGCCGAGAATGCCCGCGCCCGCCGAGAGCAACGCGAACTGGGTGGCGGTAAAGCGCAGGTCGCAGAGCGCCGAAAGATAGGCGACCACGGTGACGCCGCCGATGCCGCTGGCGAAATTCTCGAACCCGATGGCGAAGGCGAGCACCGGCACCGAATGCCCGGCCGCCGCCAGCCCGGCAAAGCTGAGGTTCGATACGCCCATCAGCACAAGGCTGATCAGCACCGAACGCTTCATGCCCAGGCGCGCATAGAGGACGCCGCCGACGAAAATACCGGCCAGCAGCGCGAAAAAGCCGACCCAGACATCGCCCGCCAATATCTCCTGCTTGGTGAAGCCCACCGTCACCAGCAGATCGCGGATCATCAGATTCGCGATGGTATCGCCAATTTTATGGACCAGCACGAAAAGCAGCACGAGCAACGCGCCCTCGCGCTTGAAGAAGTCGGTGAGCGGCTCGGTCACGCTGACCAGCAGCGCCCGCACGCCATGCACCGGGCGCGGTTCATGATGGCGCTCGGGCTCGCCCCCGAACAGCGATGCGATCGGCCCGGCGAAAGCCAGCGGCACGCAGGCGATGTAACCCAGCGTCCAGCTCGACACGCTGGCCACGCCCAGCGCGATCGAGGCGGCGAAGAACGCGCCAAGCCGCCAGCCATATTGCGACATGCCCGAGCCGATGCCGAGTTGCTCGGGCGCCAGCAGTTCGATGCGATAGGCGTCGATCACAATGTCGAAGGTTGCGCCGGCAAAGCCCAGCAACAAGGCGCCGATCACGACGCTGCGCAGGTCGTCGGCCGGATTGGCCACGCCGAGCACGACCACAGCGGCCCCGACAGCGATGCCGCAAAGCCACAGCCATCCACGCCGCTGGCCAAGCAGGCGTGACAGGCCCGGCACGTTCACCCGGTCGATGACCGGCGCCCAGATCCATTTGAAGCTGTAGACCAGCAAGGCGAGCGCGAAGGCGGAGATGGAGGATTTGGTGATCCCCGCCTCCGACAACCGGTTGGTCAGCGTCGCGGCCAGCAGCGCAAAGGGGAAACCCGATGATATGCCGAGAAACAGTGCGACCAGGGGGGCGCGTTGCAGATAGGGCCTGACCGCATCAATCCAACGCCCCTGCGCTCGTCCATCACCCATGCTTATGCCCTGTTTTCCGATCATTGCGCCCCTCCTAGCCGCTCTTGCCAAAGGAGACAGCGCCTTTTTCCATCCACCTGAGAATTCAGGGCCTGGGAAACAACGTCAGCCCGGCCGGCAGACGCCCGGCGGGCTGCCCGGCCAGCAGCCGCCCGCACACCGCGATCGCGCGCGCAAGGCTGCGCAACTCGAACGGCTTGGCCAGCACGCCAAGCGCAATTCCCATGGCCTGCGCCTCGTCCGGGCAGCTGGCGGTCGCAAACAACACCGCAATGCCGCGCGCGCTGGCATGACGGGCCAGATCGAGGCCGGAGCGCGCGCCGCGCAGCCGGATGTCGACGATCAGGAGGTCGATCGCGCCATCGTTCGCGATCACGGCCTCGGCATCGCGGAAACGGTCGACCGTCGCGACGACGTCATAGCCGGCATGCTGGAGCGCCCGTTCCGTGTCGAAAGCCAGCAACGGCTCATCCTCGACAATGAGGACACGGCTGAGCCCTTGCCTTCCCTTCGAGAAAAACATTGCCGGCCCGCCTCTCTTGCGTCACTAGCCCCGACCATCCACACAGAGGCGGAAACGCTGGTCCGCTACGATGCGCCGCGGCGATTCGCCAGTGCAACCGCGATACAGTCCAATCAAAAAAGGGACGAAGCCCCTTGGCGTTTACCAAAGGCCCGCGTGGCCCCCGTCATCCAGCCCGGCCCAGTGCCGGCGCGCCGTCCGCCGGCCACCGCAGCCGCCCCGCCGCCTCCGCGGCAACGCCCACGAAACCGGACGCCAAACCGCGCGCCAGGCCGGCCGGCAAACCCCGCGCAAACCCGGTGGAGAAATCGGCCGACCCCAAGGCGCGGGAGGGCGATCGCATCGCCAAGCTGCTGGCACGCGCCGGCATCGCCTCGCGCCGGGACATTGAGCGCATGATCGCCGAGGACCGCATCGCCATCGACGGTGAGACGGTGACCACCCCCGCGACCATCCTCACCTCGTTGCGCGGCGTCACGGTGGACGGCAAGGCGGTCAAGGAGCCTGCCGCCGCCCGTCTGTTCCTGTTTCACAAGCCGTCAGGCCTGCTCACCACCGCGAAGGACCCGCGGGGCCGCCCGACCATCTACGACCGGCTGCCGGCCGATCTGCCGCGCGTGATGCCCGTGGGCCGGCTCGATCTCAACACCGAGGGGCTGTTGCTGCTCACCACCGATGGCGGCCTCAAGCGCCAGATGGAGCTGCCATCGAGCGGCGTCGAGCGCACATATCGCGCCCGCGCCTTCGGCACCGTCAGTCAGGCGCAGCTGGAGGAGCTGATCGACGGCGTGGAAATCGAGGGCATGCGCTATGGCAGCATCGATGCCAATCTGGAGCGCCGCACCGGCCGCAACCAGTGGATCGAGATGACGCTGACCGAGGGCAAGAACCGCGAAGTGCGCCGCGTGCTGGAGCATCTCGGCCTTGAAGTCAGCCGGCTCATCCGCACGCGTTACGGCCCTTTCACGCTGGGCGATTCCAAACCGGGCGAGGTGATGGAAGTAAAGCCGTCTGAAATCGCCCGCTTCCGGAAGACACTGCCATGAGAATCATTGCCGGCCAATGGCGCGGGCGACCGCTGGTTGCGCCTGCGGGCGAAGAAACCCGCCCCACGGCGGATCGCACGCGGGAGACGCTCTTCTCCATGCTGACCAGCCGCGTCGGTTCCTTCGAGGGACTGCGGGTAGGCGATTTCTTCGCCGGCTCTGGCGCGCTCGGGCTTGAAGCGCTCTCACGCGGGGCGGCCTCCTGCCTGTTCGTCGAGCGTGACCGGGCCGCCGTTGCGGCGATCCGCGCCAACGCCGCCAAACTCGGCCTTGCCTCGCCGGACATCCGGCAGGGCGACGTGCTCGGGCTCGGCCCGGCGCCCGCGCCGCTGGACATCATCTTCATGGACGCGCCCTATGGCACCGGCGCCGGCATGGTCGCGCTGGACAAGCTCGCCCGTTTCGGCTGGACCGGTCCGGCGACCTGGGTGAGCATCGAGACGGGGCGCGGCGAAGTCGTCGCAGTCAAGGGCTATGCGGTCGAGACCGAACGCACGGTCGGCAAGGCTGTGCTGCACCTGCTGCGCCCGGAGGCGTGAGCCGGGGCATCCGCTTCACGCGGCCGCGACGCTGACGACCGAGTCGGCATAATCCCGCGCACCCAGATCGCCATCGGGGAAGATATCGCGCTCGGCGATCCAGCTTTGTGAGGCGTCAAAGGCTTCCCTGGTGTAGGGCTCGAACACAATTCGCTCGCCCGGCCCCCAGCGGCCCGTATCCATCATTGCGTGGAAGCGAACCGGGAACTCCTTCTTGTAATGATGCGTGTAAAGCTCCGGCCGGAGATCGATATCATGCTGGGCGCGGCGCAAGGCGGAGAAATATTTCTGCACATCCGCCATGTCGGGCGTTCCCGTCACCATCGAGGCCATCATGAACGTCGTATCGATGATCTTGCGGAAGCCGAGCTGCTCCAGGAAATAATAGGGTCCGCTGAACAAGGAGGCGGCCGGGACTTTTCGATCGAGCAGGAGTTCAAGACGGCTGAACAACATGCCGTCCGAGAAAGACAGGTTGACCGCCGCCCTGTCGAGATACCGCTCCAGCGCCTGAATGGTCGAATAATGGCTCCCCGACTGATAACCGACCGAGATCGGCATGCCAGCCAGATCGGCCGGAGTCTGGACCGGCGATTCCGGGGGCACGAAAATAGCGCAAGGCGAGACCGAATAGGCATCGGCAAACAAGAGCCCATGCCCTGAGGCCGCCGCGACGTTCACCGTCCAGTGGCAGGCGCAACTCACATTGCCCTCGCGCCCTTTCTCGAACGTTTGATAAGCACCGACCTTGTCGCCAAGCTGGTGCGAACTGGCGCTTTTGGAATCCAGCGTCTCGCGAAACTCATAATCGAGCCCCGCGTCGCGGAAATAGCCCTTCTCCTGCGCAACCCATTCGTGCAGCCGAAAATGCGGTTGAATGATGAATGTCGACATGCCGTTCCTCTCCATGGCTGGCCGTTCGCCGGCCGTTCTCGTTGACGGAGAAGCTCCTGCAGGGTCGCCGTCACGGGCTCTCCGGCAAGTCGACGTCGCACGCTCTTCGTCCACTGATGAAGGGACTCGGCGCGGCCTGTCTGGAAGGGCGCAGGCAAGCTACCGAGATAAACGGGCGGCCGTCAACGTTGCAACCTGCAACCGACAGGGCATTGGCGGACAAGCGCCGGCCTGCGGGGCGATCTGCCGCGCGGACCGGGCCTGTCCTGGATGTTTCCCGTTATTTCCTGCCGGGATTCACGCACTCATCCTTCACGGTGCTGGAGCATTTTGGATAATCGGTCGGCGCGGCCGGCGCGGATTGCACGACTGGATCCTGCGCGCCGGTCGCCGTTTGTGGCGTACTGGCCGGCGGAGGCGGCCCGGCATCATAAGGGGGCGCCGGGGCGGCGGGCGGGATGGCTGCATCGGGCAGGCCGCTTTGCGGGTCGGCCGGCCCCTCGGCAGGGGGCGGTGCATCCGGTGGCGCCGGTTGCGTCACGGGGGCGTCGGAGGACGGGTCAGGCACATCCTGCGCATGGGCGGAAAATGCCAGCGTCGCCGCGCTGATGCCGATCATCCATGTCGAGAGTTTCATGATAATATCCTTTCCTGGAACGATCATGGGAACAGAACGACTCGCCTGTATCGCCGTTCCTCCACTGGTCCCGGCAGCCCCACTCCCCGTCCCGTCCCGCCGATTCACCGGCAAACCGCTTGTGCCAGCGGCTTCTGTTCCCTAACTGTTCGCTCGTGACCAACCTCTCCCCGCCCCCCGCCGATCCGCCCTATCTCACCGGCCTCAACGCCCCGCAGCGCGAAGCCGTGCTCACCACCGAAGGGCCCGTGCTGGTGCTCGCCGGCGCGGGCACGGGCAAGACGGCAGCCCTGACCGCGCGGCTCGCCCATCTCGTGGCGACCCGGCGCGCCTATCCGTCCGAGATTCTCTCCGTCACCTTCACCAACAAGGCCGCGCGCGAGATGCGTGAGCGGGTCGGGCGGATGGTGGGCGATGCGGTGGAGGGCATGCCATGGCTCGGCACCTTCCACGCCATCGGCGCGCGCATGCTGCGCCGCCATGCCGAGCTGGTCGGGCTGCAGAGCAACTTCACCATTCTCGATACGGACGACCAGCTGCGCCTGCTCAAGCAGATCATCCAGGCCGCCGGCCTCGACGAGAAGCGCTGGGCCCCCCGCGCGCTGGCCGCCCTCATCGACAAGTGGAAGAACAAGGGCTTCACCCCCGCCGAGGTCGATGCCGGCGAGAGCGAGCTGTTCGCCAATGGCAAGGGCATGGAGATGTATGCCGCCTATCAGGCCCGGCTGCGCGCGCTCAACGCCTGCGATTTCGGCGATCTGCTGCTGCACATGCTGACCCTGTTCAAGACCGATCGCGCGGTGCTGGCGCAGTATCAGGATCGCTTCCGCTACATCATGGTGGACGAGTATCAGGATACCAACACCAGCCAGTATCTCTGGCTACGGCTGCTTGCCCAGCAGCGCAAGAATATCTGCTGCGTGGGCGATGACGACCAGTCCATCTACTCATGGCGCGGCGCGGAAGTGGCCAATATCCTGCGCTTCGAGCGGGATTTTCCGGGCGCCACGATCATCCGGCTGGAGCAGAATTATCGCTCGACGCCGCATATCCTCGCCGCCGCCTCCGGCGTCATCGCGCAAAATGGCGGGCGGCTGGGCAAGACGCTGTGGACGCAGGCCGACGAGGGCGAGAAGGTCCGTATCATCGGCGTGTGGGACGGGCCGGAGGAAGCCCGTCGCGTCGGCGACGAGATCGAGGCGCTGAACCGCCGCGGCACCCGCGCGGATGAGATCGCGATCCTCGTGCGCGCCTCGTTCCAGACCCGCGAATTCGAGGATCGCTTCATCCAGATCGGCATGCCCTATCGCATCGTCGGCGGCTTTCGCTTTTACGAGCGCGCGGAAATCCGCGATGCGCTGGCCTATCTGCGCCTCGTCAACCAGCCGGCCGATGATCTCGCCTTCGAGCGCATCGTCAACGTCCCCAAGCGCGGTCTTGGCGACAAGGCGGTGGAGAAGCTGCACCGCCTCGCCCGGTCGCAAGGCGTGCCGCTCACCCTGGCCGCCGCCCGCATCCTCGAAACGGACGAGCTGACCCCGCAGGCGCGCCGCGCGCTCGGCAGCTTCATGGCCAATATCGCCCGCTGGCGCGATCTGGCCACCACCATGGGCCATGCCGATCTCGCCCGGCAGATCCTCGATGAGAGCGGTTATACCGCCGTGCTCCAGGCCGAGCGCTCGACCGAGGCCAGCGGTCGCCTCGAAAACCTCCAGGAACTGGCCCGCGCCATGGAGGAATATGAGACGCTCGGCGCCTTCCTTGAGCATGTCAGCCTCGTCATGGACAATGACGCGGCGCGGGACGAGGCCAGGGTCACCATCATGACCATCCATGCCGCCAAGGGGCTGGAGTTCGACACGGTGTTCCTCGCCGGCTGGGAAGACGGGTTGTTCCCTTCCCAGCGCGCGCTCGACGAGGGCGGCCTTGCCAGTCTGGAGGAGGAGCGCCGCCTTGCCTATGTCGCGATCACGCGCGCGCGGCGGCGCTGTTTCATCATGCACGCCGCCAACCGCATGGTTTACGGGCAGTGGACCAGTTCCATCCCCTCGCGTTTCATCGGCGAGTTGCCGGCCGACACGGTCGAGGAGGAATCCACCCTCACCGGCGGCGCGAGCCTGTGGCGCGCCAACTGGTCCGAGCGGGAGGACCCTTTCGCCAATGTCGCGCGCGGCTCCGGGCGCGGGCCCGGCTGGCAGCGCGCGCAGGGCCAGTTCGTCCGCGAGCCGGTGCGCATCATCGAGGCGCGGCAGAGCGCGGTCAGCCTTGGCACCAAGGGGCGCAGCGACATTGCCATCGGCACGCGGATTTTCCACGAGAAATTCGGCTATGGCCTCGTCCGGGGCATCGAAGGCAACAAGCTGGAAATCGACTTCGAGCAGGCCGGCGCCAAGCGCGTGCTGGACAGTTTCGTCAGCCTCGCCTGATCTGGATAGATGACGCCGCCGCCAGCCGGCTGTCGCTGCTGTATCATGGACGAACCGGCGGCGATCCGGTCTTTTGGCTTGGGAAATGGGGTGGAACCCGGCTCAGCCTTCCCCTGAAGCAGCACGGGCGGGGCCGTCTCATCCCGCATGGCGCGCGCGTCCGGAAGCCTCCTCCGCGGACGCCTCTCGGTTTCGCGCCGCGCGCCATTCATGCATCCGGCGGCTCATCAACCCATTGCCGATAGCGCATGCACCCCGTAGGAGCGTCGCATGGCCAGCGCCCCATCCAGCCCCGATCGCCCGACCGATCCCCGGCCCGTCACCCACCCGCTGCAAATCCCGGCATTTCGTGCTTTTCTGGCGGTCCGCCTGTGCACCATCCTGGGCTCATCGGGCATGTCGATCATCATCGCCTGGCAGGCCTATAATATCGCGCGGCTGACCATGCCGCCGGCGCAGGCGGCCGCGCAGCTCGGCCTCATCGGGCTCATCCAGTTCGTGGTGCTGTTTCTCGTCACGCCCTTTGCCGGTCTGGCGGCGGATAATTACAAACGCACCCGCATCGGCATGATCACGCTTTCCCTGCTGCTGGGCTGCGCGGGGGTGCTCGCGCTTGCCAGCTATGAAGGCTGGATCGGACTGCCGCTGATCTTCGCCATCGCCGCCGCGCTCGGCTTTGCCCGCGCCTTTCAGGGGCCGGCGCTCGGTTCGCTGGCGCCCAATATCGTGCCCAAGGAGATGCTGCCCCGCGCGATCGCGTTCAGCTCGATGGTCTGGCAGGCCGGTAGCATTGTGGGGCCAGCCGTCGCCGGATATGCCTATGCGCTGGAATCATATTATGCCTATATGATCAGCGCCGGACTGTTTCTGGTCTCGGTGCTTGGGCTGGTTCTGGTCGGGGAGGTGCGCCAGGCGCCGCCCCAGAGGGGACGCCACCCGATCCGGCAAGTCATTGACGGGCTGAGCTATGTGCGGACCAATCGTCTCGTCTTCGGAGCGATCACGCTTGACCTGTTTGCCGTGCTGCTGGCCGGCACGACCGCTCTTCTCCCGGTCTATGCGCGCGACATCTTGCATATCGGTTCGGAAGGCCTTGGCCATCTCGCCGCCGCGCCGGGCATTGGCGCCGGCCTCACCGCGCTCATCTTCTCGTTCCGCCCACTGCGGCACAATGTCGGGCTCAAGATGCTGCTCTCGGTCGGTGTGTTCGGCATCGCCACCATCACCTTCGGTCTCACCGCGTTCATGCCCTCGGGCATCGCCATGCCGGTCGCCCTCCTCGCCATGGCGGTCTGGGGCTGCGCGGACATGTTCTCGGTCTTTGTGCGCCAGTCGCTCATTCAGCTCCACACGCCGGACGAGATGCGCGGCCGCGTCTCCAGCGTCTCGATGATGACCATCTCCGCTTCCAACGAACTGGGCGACGCGGAATCCGGTTTTCTCGCCGCCCTCATTGGCCCCGTGGCCGCCGTCATTCTGGGCGGCGCCGGCGCGATCCTCATCACCCTCTACTGGTCACGGCTGTTCCCGGAGCTCAAGCGCGCGCGGACATTCGATCCCCCGGAGGGTCTCCATCTCGCGCATCCCCCGACCCCACCCGCCACAGCAGGCCCATCCTGACAAGATCGGCCTTGAATTCTCTACCAATTACGTTTTAATTAAACCAGTCAATGATGGAGGCCTGCCATGAAAGTTTCTTCCATTCTCGAAACGATCGGCCGAACGCCGCACATCCGGATCAACCGGCTGTTCGGGGACGCTCAGGTCTGGATCAAGTCCGAGCGCGCCAATCCCGGCGGCTCGATCAAGGACCGCATCGCGCTCGCCATGGTCGAGGCGGCCGAGAAGGATGGCAGCCTGAAGCCGGGCGGCACGATTGTCGAGCCGACCTCCGGCAACACCGGCGTCGGCCTCGCCATGGTGGCGGCGGTCAAGGGCTACAAGCTGGTCCTCGTCATGCCGGAGAGCATGAGCGTGGAGCGCCGCCGCCTGATGCTGGCCTATGGCGCCACCTTCGACCTCACCCCGCGCGAGAAGGGCATGAAGGGCTCGATCGAGCGGGCGATCCAGATCGTCGCGCAAACGCCCGGCGCATGGATGCCGCAGCAGTTCGAGAACCCCGCCAATATCGAGATTCACGCCGAGACCACGGCCGCGGAGATCCTCGCCGACTTCGCCGATGAACCGCTCGACGCGCTGATCACCGGCGTGGGCACTGGCGGCCACATCACCGGCTGTGCGCAAGTGCTCAAGGCAGCGTGGCCCGCCCTCAAAGTCTATGCGGTCGAGCCGACGCTCTCGCCCGTCATCAGCGGCGGCGCGCCGGGGCCGCACCCGATTCAGGGCATTGGCGCGGGCTTCATTCCCACCAATCTCCACACCGCCCTGCTTGATGGCACCATCCAGGTGACCGCCGAGGACGCCAAGAACTATGCCCGCCGCTCGGCCAGCGAGGAGGGCATATTGGTCGGCATCTCATCGGGCGCCACGCTCGCGGCGATCGCCCAGAAACTGCCGGACCTGCCTGCCGGTAGCCGCGTGCTCGGCTTCAACTATGATACGGGCGAACGTTATCTTTCGGTGCCGGACTTTCTGCCGGAAGCCTGAAGAATGGATATGACGGCGGAACGGACTTGAACGGCCCGTTCCGCCATGAGCCTCTGGCGGGCGACGTTTCCCAAAATGAGACTGTCGCCCGCAGATGCCGCGCGATCCGCCGCGCCTCCCTTGCCATTGCTCGCGGCAAGGCACACATGGAGCCCTCCGCTCTTGAGGAAACGGCATGGCGGCGCGCAGCACAATGGCGAGAAGACCAGCCTGGGGCAGAATTGCGCCCGCAATCGCCATCCTTCTCGTTGCCGCGCTGACGCTGGTTCTTGTCGCCCTCGGGTTCAGCCAACGGCACAACGGACTGTCGACCGGGTCCCCCGCGATCGGCGCAAGCGTAAAACCCGCCACGGCCATCCCGACCGTCGAGCCGCTCATTCTCGATGCCTCCAATCCCGACGAAGCGCGGCATCTCAATGCAGAAATTCCCTTCTCGACCGCCCCCAATCCCGCGGCACGGCCATTCCATTATGCCGGCGATACGGTGACACTGGCCCGCGCGACGGACTGCCTGGCCGCCGCGATGCTCTATGAGGCGGGCGATGATGCGGCTGGCGAGCGAGCCGTCGGGCAAGTCGTGCTCAATCGGCTGCGCCACCCGGCTTTCCCCAAAACCGTTTGCGGTGTCGTCTTTCAGGGGCAGGAGCGCGACACTGGCTGCCAGTTCACCTTCACCTGCGATGGCGCCATGGCCCGGCGGCCGAACCCCGCCGCATGGGATCGCGCGCGCGGCCTTGCCCGCGCCATGCTCGCCGGTGATGTGTACAAGCCGGTCGGTTACAGCACTCATTACCACACCGATTGGGTGATGCCCTATTGGAGCAAATCGCTGGACAAGGTCGTGGCGGTCGATACCCATCTGTTCTTCCGCTGGATGGGCTGGTGGGGCACGCCGGCCGCCTTCCTCCGCTCGCTGGCCGTCCTGGCCGAACCGGCGATCATCAAGCTGGCTGCCTTGTCCCCAGCGCATAAGGATGATGCGGTGGAATTCGCGCTGGACGGCGCGGGGCCCGCCTTGACCGGCGACGAATTCCCCCCACTCACCATCGGGCCGGAGCAGATTGGCCGCCGGATCGGCCCCGGCAAACTCACGGCGGTGGAGAGCGGCGGCAACGGCTTCGTCATGATGCTGGACAAGGGCGGCGATCCGGCGCGCTATGCGGAAGCCGCGGCGCGCATCTGCGCCGGCCGCGCGCAATGCCGCCTGCTCGCCTGGACCAATCCGCGGGAGACGCCGCAGGCTTTCCCGGTGACGGAACAGAGCCTCAACTCCATGTCCTTCTCCTATATCCGCATGAAGGACACCGGACTGGAGCGCACGCTGTTCAATTGCGACGAATTTCCTTCAGCGCCGCGCATCCAGTGCATGACACGGCGCATTCCCATCGCGCCAACGCCCCGCCTGCTCGCCGACGAGCATGCCGATCGGGACCAGAGCGGGCTCCCGGCCACGGCCAGGCCGGCTGCGGATGCGCAGGCGGGCCTGTTGCAGCCCGACCGGATCGAAACGATCAAGCTGCGCGCCCGTCGCGATCCGCCAGCACCGGCGGTCTCTCAGTGACGTTCTGAAGGATATCGGCCAGCCTGTTGAAAGGCTGGCCAATTCCTGCTGATCATGCGGTCAGGAATGCCTCGGGCGGCAGCGCCATCAGCGCCTCGGCGCCGCCTTCGATCTTGCGGCGCAGCGCACCGGCCTCGGGCATGATCCGCTCGGCGAAATAGCGCGCTGTCACCAGCTTGGCCTCCAGATAGACGGTGTTGCCCGTGCCCGCGGCAAGCTGCGCCTGCGCCGCGCGCGCCATGCGCAGCCACATCAGGCCGACAGCGACGATGCCCATGATGTGCATATAGGCATAAGCGGCCGCACCGGCATTGTTGGGGTTCGCCATGCCATTCTGCATCAGCCACATGGTTGCGGCCTGCAACTGCTGATTGGCCTTTTCCAGCGCCTCGGCAACCGGCGCGGTCGACGGATCGGCCTTGCCCGCCGCCACATCCTCGCCAACCATCTTGAAGAAGGCCTGAATGCTGCGCCCGCCATTGGCCGGCAGCTTGCGGCCGACCAGATCCATCGCCTGCACGCCGTTCGCGCCTTCATAGATCATCGCGATCCGCGCATCGCGCACCGTCTGCTCGACG
>Ga0182747_1001138_pt1 | contig 21550 bp, 16 predicted proteins | sample eDN3rd30CBELigBY_FD_128526 | JGI IMG/M metagenome (GOLD analysis project Ga0182747, IMG submission 128526) | Enriched backyard soil microbial communities from Emeryville, California, USA - eDNA 3rd pass 30_C BE-Lig BY (version 2) (version 2) | ecosystem: Environmental > Terrestrial > Soil >...
CCCACAGGCCCAACGGGGCCCGCAGGCCCAGCCGGTGAGGATGGCCAGCCCGGAACGGATGGCGTTGCAGGCCCAGCGGGTCCGACCGGCCCCGAAGGTCCTGCTGGCAACCAGGGGCCTGCAGGGCAACAGGGTGAACCGGGTCCAACCGGGCCCGAAGGCCCCGCTGGGCCCGAGGGTGCACAAGGCGAACCGGGTTCACAGGGCCCGGTTGGCCCAGCTGGTCCTCAGGGGCCGCAGGGTGAGCCTGGCGCAGATGGAATCCAGGGAGCTCCCGGGGCAGAAGGCCCACAAGGCGCCGCTGGACCCGAGGGACCGGTTGGTGATCAAGGCCCGACGGGACCCGAAGGTCCTGCCGGTGAGCAAGGCCCCACAGGGCCCGACGGAGAACAGGGACCCGACGGCAATGCGGGTGCCCCGGGTGAGCCCGGTACACAAGGCCAACCGGGTGCCACGGGCGCCGAAGGACCCCAGGGAATCACAGGCCCCAAAGGTGCAGATGGAGCTCCGGGGTCCAAAGGTGACAAGGGAAGTGCCGGATCGGTGATCGCATCCGCGGGGGGCGATTCCGAGCCTGTGATTAGTGAACTGCCCACCACCGGTACGGGCGACATCTCCCAATCGAAAAATATGACCTGGGTCGTTGTTTTCGCGATGGCGGCAGTCGGTTCGCTCTTCACACGGCATGTGGTATTGACGAAGCGTTAGGGTCTTCCCCGGGGTGCTCGAGCCTGTGTGGACGGAATTCCTGAAGACTCTCAGGTTATCTATCCATGACGCACCCGAAGGGGGATCTCTCGGAAGAAGGGAGTCAGCGAATGCTGACTCCCTTCTTCACGTTAACGAGTCATAAGTACACCGTTTCGTGACGACTGGCCCGAAGCTGTCTATTCTTTGTGGCGCACTTTCATCTCCTGGATGCGTATAAAGGACAGAGGGCAGGAAGCACGCAACGTACTCTGTAACTCACCCGGCATGCCGTAGCAAACGCCGTCCAATCACCCGCTTCCAGTCAAGGCGGTCAAGATGGCCACTATTCCGCAGCAAATGGCAGCCTTGAAAACCCTGTGGATTCGGGGAGAATGGGCAAGGCTGCCAGAATGCCAAAATGTTTTCTTTTGGCAGCCTTGGCAGAGCATATGGATGAAGCTTGCAGAACCACTGCCGCCTCAGGCAATCACGAATCCCCCGCGAGAGACAAACTTCGCGATCGTCCATGCACCGATCCCCTTCCCCAATATCCTTGTATTGACAGAATTGCCGTGGATGCCTAAGATGCCGCCAACTCCTCATCGTCGAGGGAAGAGTTCGTCATTGCAAGGCACATGAATGCGTTCTTCCGGGATCCTGTTCTGCTGCCTCTGCAACTCCTGTCGTTATTCGCTGAAGAGGGAGTCCCTGCGTGAGTCATTTAAACATCGATACCATGGTGAAAAACCTGCAACGTGGTGAGATCAGCCGCCGGGCATTTATGCGACGAGCCATCGCGGCCGGGATGACAGCATCCGCCGCCGGTATGCTGGCCCGGTCTGCTACAGCTCAGGAAGCGTCGCCGGCGGCATCGCCAGCCGGTGGCACGGCGTTTTCCTCCATAACACGAGCCGAATATTACGCCCAACTCGAGACCGCCTTCCCGTTGGAAGCACCGGAAACCACGGGTGGGGAACTGGTCGTTTCCTATTCGCAAGACATCCGGACCCTGAATCCCATTATCCGGACCGATGTCTATTCGGGTCTGATCACCTCACTCGTCTTTGAAGGACTCGTCAGCACGAGCCCCATTGACGGCACCATGGTGCCGTCCGGAATCGCGGATTCCTGGGATATCGCCGAGGACGGCGTCACCTACACCTTTCACCTGAACCCGAATGCCACCTGGCATGACGGCAATCCGGTGACCGCGGACGACGTCGTGTTCACGTTCGATTCCGTCCTCGCCGAAGACAGTCCCAGCGTGCGCAAGGCCACGGTCGAGGAATTCATCGCCTCCTATGCAAAGATCGACGATCACACCGTACAGTTCGTGTCCCAAACTCCGTCGGCGGTCTTTCTCGACAAAACGGCGCTACTGTTCGAGATCCTGCCGAAGCACATTTGGGAGGATGTTCCCCTCACCGAAATCTCCACGGATTCCGGTTCAACCGGTCAGGATCCAACACGCGTGATCGGGAGCGGCCCGTTCCGGTTTGTCGAATGGCAACTCGGAGATCACGTCATTCTGGAGCGCAACCCGGACTATTGGGACCCCGATCATGCAGCGGTAATCGACAGCTATATCTTCGATGTCCAGGGGGAAGACACGACCGTCATCGCCTCACTCCGGGCGGGAGAGACGGACGTTTCCCTTGTTGCAACAACCTTCATCGACGACCTGAAGGTCAGCAATCCCGAGCTCCAGATCGCCGAGGTCGACACGGCGAGTTTCACCTTCTACACGCTCAACCAGGAGGCGGAGAAGACTGATTTCTTCCAGGATGTACGCGTGCGACAGGCACTCTATTACGCTATCGATCGCGATGTCTACGCGGACGTAATCCTGAACGGCTATGCCATTCGGGCGGACGGCTCGCAACCGGTCCTCTCCCCTGCCTATGCACCGGACCAGATGAACACCATCTACGAATTCGATCCGGAGAAGGCCATTGCCCTGCTCGAGGAATCGGGTTGGGTTGATTCCGATGGTGATGGCATCCGCGAGAAGGATGGCAAGAAACTTTCCTTCGAATGCGAGTTCGACGAGGGAGAGTTGTCCTACCAACAGGGAATTCCCTACATTCAGCAGTGCTGGCGGGACATCGGCGTGGAGATGCTTCCGGCTGCAACGCCGTTCACCATCATCCTGGACCACATCAACACCACGACGTTTGAAAGCATCCTGATCGGGTTCACCTGGAACTTTGACGGCATGCAGGGCGACATGTTCAACTGCGCCGCAGTCTCGCCCAACGGTTTCAACATCATGCATTACTGCAGCGAGGAGTACGACGAGCTGGATGCTGCCGCCCGCGCCGAGCTCGACGACGAAAAGCGCCGCGATCTCCTGATCCAGGCCGCGAACGTGGTCAACGACGAGCAGGCAGCTGGTGTCATTGCCTTCCGCAAGAACATCTACGGTGCCAGCCCAAGGGTGCGGAACTTCCTGCCACAGGGATACTCTGGTTACTGGTGGGTCCGCTACGCCTGGTTCAGCGAATAAGGCCAGGCCAGAGAGATGCAAGCGAAAGGAGGAAGGGACCACAGACGGTCCCTTCCTCCTTTCAGGGTAATCCCTGTAATACCGAATCCGGATAATCCGTTGCGGGTGGTGTAGGGGCAGACGGCCGAAGGCTCGCTGCCCATCGGCGCCGCAGGCGTCGATCACCAGAGACGACGATGAAGTGTTCTCCCGGATTGCGTATAACTCATCAACGAATGTTTGACATGGCGGGCCGGGTTGCGTATTATTCCTGCGGGCCGCTAGCTCAACGGCAGAGCATTTGACTCTTAATCAACAGGTTCCCGGTTCGAATCCGGGGCGGCTCACCCACCAAAACCCCACACGAAAATCACTTCCACAAAAACGTTCACGCCGCCTCAGCAGTTGAGTACAAAGGCCTTAACAAGGCGCACGGCGTTCTCAAAATCGTCGAGTCGCATAAGTGCATACGGTGAGTGGAAGTACCGAACAGGTAGTGACACCACATTCGTCTGGACCCCGCGGCGACTCAGGTGGATCGATCCGGCATTGGTCGCTCCACCATAAGGAATCCGATATTGCCAGGGAATCTGGTGCTTGTCGGCCAGATCAGTGAGTCGCTTCACTGACGCACCATTCGTAATCATGGAGTTATCCATAACAATGATCGCCGGACCTTGCCCGAACCTGGTTGGTTGGCGCGCAGGGGGGATCCCCGGAAAGTCAGCGGCAACAGTTGATTCCAGGACAAGTGCGATGTCGGGGTCAATCTGGTACGCGGCCGTGCGGGCCCCACGTAACCCCACTTCCTCCTGGACCGAGAAACTCGCCGCGACAGTGACATCGACATCCACGCCAACCAGCGCCTCGAGGGTCTTGACGATCACCGCACAGCCAGCACGATCGTCGATTGCCCGCGCCATGACAACCTGATCGTTGAGTTGTTCGAATGGATAGGCGATAACAGCCGGGGAGCCAACCCGTATCCCAAGCGCAGCCACCTCCTCTTCGCTCGTAGCCCCGATATCGATAAACAACTCCTCCATCTTGTAGGGTTTGTCCCTGTCTTCGGGCCGGAGTATATGAGGTGGCGCGGTGCCAATGTATCCCTTGACCAGTGTGCCCAGATCGGTACGGATGGTCACGGCGTGCGCAGGCAAGATCCGGGCATCCCATCCACTGGTTTGGATAAAACGCAGGTAGCCGCCTTCTTCAACGAAACTGATGATGAAGCCAATTTCATCCATGTGCGCATCCAGCATGAGCGTTCGATCGCCCTTCCCATGCCGGGTCGCAATCATGTTGCCGAGCGCATCCACCTGGATCTCATCGACGAAAGGCTCGACGATCTCCCGCAGCGTATCGCACACCTCTTCCTCGAACCCTGATGGGCCAAACACATCAGAGAGCTTCCTGAGAAGTTCGACGGTATCCACCTAGTTTTCCTTCTTCCACAGCCAGGCAACCTGGCTCCACCGTCAAGAAAATCATCCGGAAGGAGTCTCATCCTTAGGTGATGGACCGAATCATCCCGCCGTCGACTTGCAATGTTGCACCGGTGATATAGCTTGCCCGCGCCGAAGCCAGGAAGATCGCCGCATCCGCAAATTCCCGGTCTTCACCATACCTCCCCATCGGGATCAGCTTACGCTGCGCACTCCTCTGGTCTTCAATACTGATGCTCTGTCGTTCTGCATTCGCTCGATCGAGTTGCTCAATCCGCTGCGTCTGGATACGCCCGGGAACGAGCATGTTGACACGGATACCATCCTTGGCAAGTTCATCTGCAAGGCTCTTGGAAAGTGCGGCAACGCCAGCTCGCAGCACATTCGACAGAAAGAGGTTCGGGATGGGCTGCTTCACCGACGAGGACGTCATCATCACAATCGATCCCGAACCCTTGGCACGCATGCTGGGCAATGAAGCACGAACGAGCCGGACAGCACTCATCAGGTTCAACTCAAAGGCTTTCTGCCAGTGGCTATCATCCACCCGGTCAAACGTGCCCGGAGGAGGTCCGCCAGCGTTCGTCACGAGGCAATCGATCCCACCAAATGTGTCGACGGTGCGCTGCACGAGGTTCTCGATATCTTCGGGTTTGGTAAGGTCAGCGACCACGGCGAGCACTTCGCCTCCAAGTTTCCGCGTTTCCTCGGCCGCCGCCTCTATCGTGGCCTGATCCCGACCGCACATCACGACCTTGGCGCCTTCCCGGGCGAATCCTTGCGCGATAGCGTAACCAAGCCCCTGGCTTGATGCTGCGACAAGGGCGACCTTGTCTGTTAATTCGAGATTCATGCCGGATTTCCTCCAATGTCAAATGACAACCTGCAAAACGATCAGTACATCCGGTCGATATCCAGGACATTGCGCATGTCGCTTGTCCGGCCGTCAACAAAGCACGCCAGATTGTGCGTGAAGATGTCAACGATACGCTCGTTCTCACGGACCGACGTGCTTGCCGAGTGCGGACTCACCAGGACATTCGGTTCGTCCCAGAACGGCGAATCTGACGGTAGGGGTTCTGTGCGAAATACATCCAGGCCAGCGAAGTGGATCGTACCGTCACGAAGCTTTTCGAGCATCGCCACCTCATCCACCAGCGGGCCGCGACCGATATTGACCATGATGACACCAGGCTTCAGTGCATCGAACGCCGCTCGATCCATCATGTCCTCGGTGTCAGGCGTATGCGGGGCGCAAATCACCAGCGCGTCAGCCTGCCCCAGCATATCGTGAAGCTCTTCTCGCGCAAACAGGCGATCAACGCCAATTGAGGCAGCTCGCTCCGGACGATTGTCGCGCGCGAGGCCAACAGGTTTCATCTCAAAGGTCCTGGCCACCCGCGCGACTTCCTGACCTACCCTGCCGGGACCAATGATGGCAAGCGTTTTACCAGAGAGCTCATCGCCACAGAATCGTTCCCAGTGATGAGATTGTTGTTCCGAGGCAATCCGGCGATGCTGCTTGACAGCCATCAGCAATACCATGAACACGAATTCCGTCAGGGGGCGGGCATGCACACCACTTGCTGTGGTGATGATGAGATCCCCCTTTGCAATACCCAATCGCGTGGCAGCCTGCCCAACTCCGGAACTGGTCGTCTGAATCCATTTGAGGTGAGGAGTGTGGTCGCGGAGCTTTCCTGTGGTGTAGGGGAAATCAAACGCCACATCAGCCTTGGCAGCCATTTCCTGCCAGCGCGCCTCCTGTTCGGGAGTTCGTTGAAACCCGGCCGGCCCCGTGTGGTCAGCAACGTACCTGGTGGGTGGCAGCAGGGACGGATCGTGAAGTATCTCCACCTGGGACGAAAACTGCTGCTGAATCCGCTCAATGTATTCAGACTCAAGCGGTGATGAAATCATCACCCGAATCTTCGACATGTTGTTACCCTCTCCCGATCATACAAACATCAACGCGTGTTGTTATAAGGTGCATGACTATGCTTGCCTGTCAACGATTTGACCACCGAGCATCATCGTATCAATGTTGCGCAGCGCGGAAATGTCTTGCGTCGGGTCGCCATCAACAATCAGCAGGTCTGCCTTCTTGCCGACAGTCAAGGATCCGACCAGATGCCCGAAACCAATGGCGTCCGCCGCACGACTGGTTGCTGCCGTAACGGCCTCTACAGGGGACATACCTATGCCAACCATCTCCTCCAGTTCGGTGACCAAATCTCCGAACGGATAGGCTCCCCAACCTGCATCGGAACCAGCAACAAGTTTTACCCCTCGCTCCAGCATCTTCCCAACGTTCTCTTTTTGCCCACTATATCGCTTGATACGAGACTCGAGAATTGCTTGTTCCTGATCTGTCAGGCCTTCCTCCCTGGCCTTTTGCTGGAGCAAGTCGATATAGACCCCGTTAACGTAAAGCGTGGGATTTACTTCCACTCCCGCATCCGCAATCCGGCGAGCCACATCATCCTGGAAGGCGAGTGTGCCATCGGGGTTATAGAAATGGGAGTGGAAAATAACATCAATATCTGCATCCAGGACTCGCCGAATGCCTTCCGTGGAGCTCACATGCGCAATCGCCTTCTTCCCGTTGGCATGGGCTTCATCCACGGCGGCCGTCAACTCATCAACACGCAACGATGGGCGGGAGGGATAGGTACCAACGGTTCCGCCTCCGGTAGCCATCACCTTGATAATATCGGCACCTTCTTTCAGGAGTTGCCGCGCAGTATGTGAGATCGCATCTGGACCATCTGCCTCGGCACCCAGGAACCAGCAGTGACCTCCCGTTCGCGTAATGGGTCGTCCGCACAGAACGAGCCTTGGCGCTTCAGCGAGACCAAGGTGAGCGCCCTCCCGCAAGGTGAACGTCACATTTCCGCGTGCACCTGTATCCGTGAGCGTTGTGACACCGGAATGCAAGTGAACACGAGCGTTCTGCGCAGCCTGCATCAGGAGAATTCCATCCGCATGCTGCATAAAGGTCTGGTAAGGTGTACCGTCTCCAGGCATGACCAGATGCGTATGCACATCAACCATCCCGGGCATCACCGTCTTTCCCGAACCGCAGGTGATAGTTTGCACCTGGGGACCATCGGGCAACTCGATTTCGCCTTGCCTGCCAATACCGAGGATTTCATCTCCCCGGATAACGACAACGCCACGATCTATAGGATCATCACTCGTCCCGATCACCAATCTGTCTGCGGTAATGACCTTCCAGTCATCTCTCACCTGGTCCATTCTCTTCTCACCCTTCCCTCGCTCAGAGATCAAGGACATCAACACCCGATCAGGCATTGATGTCCTGTGCAATCAATCCACCATTGTTCCTGACAACTGCCCCGTTCGAAATGACGGCCTGGACATTACGAAGCGATGCGATATCAGTGCCGGGGTCTCCATCGACGACCAAAAGATCAGCCTTCATACCCGGAGCCAGGGAGCCTGTAAGGTCGTCAATCCGTAGCGCCTCCGCAGCTATCCTCGTTGCAGACAGAAGCACCTCTCCTGCCGACATCCCGCATGCGACCATTTCTTCAAGTTCGGTCACAATGTCCCCGAACGGATAGATGGCAAAACCAGCATCCGTACCAGCAATCATCTTGACGCCATGCTGGGCCAGGAGGCCCACATTTTCACGTTGACCCGCGTATCGGTCGGCTCGCAATTGCAGCAACCGTTCCTCATCCGCGGTTAATCCTTGCTGCTCTGCCTTGGATCGCAATGATGCGACGCGACCACCATTGATCCACAGCGTTGGATTCACATGTACGGGAGAATCTGCCAATTGTTTGGCGACTTCATCATTAAATTTGAGGGTCCCATCGGGTTCGTAAAAGTGGCAGTGATAAATAATGTCGATTCCTGCGGCGAGGCAACGGCGATGCCCCTCCGTTGAACTGCAATGGGCAACAGCGATTCTTCCATTCTCATGTGCTTCCGTTGCCGCGACGGCTAATTCTTCTGTCCGATATGAGGGAAGATGCGGATAGGTCCCGGGGGTACCACCACCCGTCGCCATGATCTTGATAAAATCGGCACCATCCTTCAGCATCTGCCGTGCGGCGTGGCTAACCTCGTTCACACCATCTGCCTCTTCACCCATGGTCCAGGCGTGTCCGCCGGTGCGAGTGATAGGGCGCCCGGCGACAAGCAGCCGTGGCGTTTGCACCAACCCCAACCTGGCGGCCTCGACGAGTTCAAACGCAACCCGGCCCCGCGCTCCGGCATCGACAACCGTTGTAATCCCGGCCTCAAGATGAATCCGGGCACTGACAGCAGCCTGCATAAGGAGGACGCCATCATTACTCTCAAGGTCCACCGGCAATCCCACGCCGGAACCATTCATCGTCAAATGCGTATGTGTGTCGATCAGGCCGGGCAAAATCGTACTGTTCGGGGGAATTTGCAGATGGTCCACCTCAGGTCCGGTTGGGACATCCACTTCTTCCGGATGTCCCATTGATCGAATCGTATCTCCCTCGAGCACAATAACGTGTCGTCCACGATTGCCCGGAATCAAACCATCAATCAGCCGATCAACTTCGATCACAGTCCATCTACGATTCAGGTCATCCACCTCGTCAAAACCCTCCTGTGCTGCTGGGCATGGGATTGGTTGCTCATGTCCGCCAACGACTATTCCGCGTGGCACAATTTGTATACTGGAAATATATTGCAAGGACCATTAACTTCCGTCAAGAGGGTAGCACCAGGGTACTGAACTGATCCGGACCTGCTCGGAACCATCCTGAGGGTACGGTAGAATCCATAGAAGAGATATTCCCTCAAAGATTGTTTGACTGAAATGACTCTCACGAAACCCGTTACAAACATGGGTAGAGCATCGAGGGTGTGTACTGGTTATCGATTAGCGTGAAGCGTTCATTGACAAGATGGGATACCAGGTGATCAACACTAATACTTCTGCAAAAAACTCCTCACTTCTCAAAGTTGATCGAGCATATGAGGATTTGAAAAGACTCATTATCACCATGGAACTCGAACCCGGTTCGCATATCGATGAGCGTGAACTCATGGCAAAGTTCGATATTGGCCGAACTCCGCTGAGAGAAGCAGTATTGCGGCTGGTCCATGAGCGTCTGGTTGTTCACACACCCAGACGGGGCGCGTGGGTCAGCCCTCTTTCCGTGACCGACCTCAAGCAAATGACCGAGTGCCGAGCCACACTGGAAGCTCCTATCGCCCGCCTGGCCACTGAGCGGGTGACACAACATGACATCGATACACTCTGCGGGATTCTGGATGAGGGGCAGGCAGCCATCGATGCCGACAAGAACGTAGACCTCGTGAACCTTGATTTCCAGCTCCATTTATACATAGCTCAATGCAGTGGGAATGATTACCTTGCCAGTTTTTTGGAGCAGGTCAATTCAGCGATGTTGCGATATTGGCATCTATCATCCCGCAATTCAGACACACTTCCGACGTGGCGAAACAATCATTCAGAACTGGTGCACGCAATCATTAGCGGAGATCCAGATCGGGCAGAGGAGCAGGCCAGACGCCACGTCTTCAATTTGAAGGAATTATTAAGAGGCTTGCTATTATAACGAGACACTCGAACACTATTTCGGTTTCGCCAATGGCGCAGTTCGCGACATCGTTCGAGGCACCCCACCGCACCAAGTCCCAAGGGTTCACACACGGCGTGGCCCACCAACGAAGCGTGTTCAGGGGAAATGAGTCACCTGGTCGACCTGATTGGCTCCTCTCACTGCGTACGTAACCCGAAGCCGTGATGTCGCAAGGAAATCATGCTGCTTCCCCCCGAATTGTCGGCGGGGTCTTGACACTACACAACGGTGGCCATAGTCTTCCTGGATATTAGCGATATATTCACAGAAGCGAACACAGGTCGTGTTCCTGACTTGCGGCTACCTCATCCTGGAGAGCACGCGCTGCAGATGACACAGGTGAGAGAACGTATCCTCAAGCGTGAAATCGCCTATCTACGGGAGAACAAATCGTGCCGGGGAAGCCGTGAGCGCAGATTCTTATATGGCGTGACAACCCCAACGTGGGCGGCAAGTGGAACTTCCAACGAGAGGATTCAAAATGTCAATTGATGATATGAGCAAACGACTATCAGACAATCGCCATTTTACGCGTCGACGATTGGTATTTGGCACGACCATTCTGGCCGCTGGTGGACTTTCACCCGCCTTTGCGAATGCTGCCAACCAATCGACAGGGACGTCCGAAGCGGAAAACAGTGGTGAACCACAGGTTGGTGGCGGCGTTATCCTTGGTTATATCGACGAACCTCCAACCATGGATCCCCGGGTCAGCGGGTCGGCAAAAGCAACCAACCTGCTGGTCAACGTCTTTGATACATTGATAGCCCTGGATGTAGAAAGTGGAGAACTGACACCAGGCCTGGCAACATCATGGGAGGTATCGGAAGACGGGACCACGTACACATTTGTCCTGCGTGACGATGTCACTTTCCATGACGGCACGCCGTTCAATGCTGAAGCCGTTAAATACACATTTGATTCCATCATGGATCCGGAACTTAAATCGCTGACAGCCATTGGCTATCTCGGTCCCTACGACAACACCGAAGTGATTGACGAGTTCACCGTCGCCGTTCATTTCACTGAGCCTTACGCAGCCTTCCCCAACACCGTTTCGACAACTCCCCTCGCACCTGTCTCTCCAACGGCAGCTGAGCAAATGGGCCCGGTGGAATTTGCACGCGCACCCGTTGGTACCGGCCCATTCAAATTCAAGGAATGGAAACAGCAAGTTTCCATCACATTGGAGCGAAACCCCGATTACAACTGGCCAATTGGCGTCTATCACCATGATGGTCCGGCTTACATAGATGAACTCACCATCAACTTTATTCCCGAAGCATCCACGCTCACCGGTTCATTGGCGAGCGGCCAAATCACCATTGCCGACGGTATTCCTCCGCAGGACCTTTCACAGTTCCAGGACAATCCTGATTTCCAGGTCCTCCTTCCCACTGTGCCCGGGTCACCGCAAATCCTGCCAATCAATGCCGCCAAATTCCCAACCGACGATATTGCCGTCCGCCAGGCGATGATTCAGGCAGTAGATACGACGACCATCGTCAACACCCTCTTCTTTGACGCACTCAAACCAGCCAAAGGTCCACTTGCGTCGAGTACGTGGGGCTACAATCCGGCAGTCGAGGAGTATTACCCCTTCGATCCAGAGAAGGCCTCCCAACTCCTGGCGGACGCCGGTTGGACCTCAGGATCTGGCGGCGTCCTGGAGAAAGACGGCCAGCCACTGGAACTGGAATACATCACCACAGCGGGGCAGCATGGTGATGTTGCTGAGCTCGTCCAAGCCTACTTAACCATGGTGGGGTTCAAGGTAAATCTGCAGATTCTCGAATACGCCGCAACCGAGAGTTTGATGCTCGAAGGTGCACACCACATTGCACGCATTGGGTATACCGGTACAGATCCGATCGCCCTCAGTACTCTCTATCATTCGCGGAATATCGCTGGCACAAACTTCAACCGCACCATGAAACCGGATGCAGAACTGGATCAGATGCTGGACGCCGCAGCCGCCGAGGGAGATCGCGACGCTCGCTTCCAGATGTACCAGGATATCCAAATTCACATCATGGATCAGGCGTTAATCATCCCGCTGTGGGAACAAACGATTTTCTGGGGAGCCAGCGCCAGGCTGAAGGAGCTGCACCCCATGAGTCTGGGACAAATACCCTTCTTCGATGCCTGGCTGTCGGAATGATGTAATCCTGCATCACCAGGAAAATGCTGCCGGTTGTTGAGGATCAGCACAGGTCATCAGCAGCCGGCAACACCCGGAGAGGATCCCCGAAAGGGTTCAGAAGAAAGTCTCTTCCTGTTTTCCAGCCTGAGGAGTTCCCTGTGCTGAGGTTCATTCAAACACGGCTCTTGCTGACGATCCCGGTTCTCCTGGGAGTGTCGCTTATTTCGTTCTCAATCCTGCATCTTATCCCGGGAGATCCCGCTCGCATTCTCTTGAGTGATGCCGGAGGAAGCGGTGGAGGCGGCGATGCCTCAGAGCAAGCGTATCTCAACCTGCGGGCTGAACTTGGTCTTGATGACCCGCTCATTGTTCAATATTTCCACTATATCTCGAACGCGATCAGGGGAGACCTGGGGTATTCGTATACGACGAGTCAACCCGTGGGAAATACAATCATTGACCTCCTGCCAGCAACACTTCAATTGACCATATTCGGCCTGGGTATCGCGATCATCATTGGGTTGGTGCTCGGCGTCATCGCCTCAATGTACCAAAATACCTGGATCGATACGCTCACCATGATTTTTTCTCTCATTGGACTCTCGATGCCAAGTTTTTGGCTCGGATTCCTGCTCATCAATTTCATGTCATTTCGATTTGGACTTCTGCCAGCATCAGGGAGTGAGGGGATTCAGGCGCTCATCCTGCCATCAGCCACGCTTGGCCTTGTGGCAGCTGGAACGATTGCTCGACTTGTGCGATCTACCATGCTGGAAGTGCTACAGCAGGAATATATCGTCACTGCCCGTGCCAAGGGATTACGGTATCGGAGCGTCATTATTGGTCATGCACTGCGCAACGCCCTGATCCCCGTTGTCACCGTCGTGGGATTGCAGTTCGGCGGACTGCTTTCCGGTGCGGTGATCATCGAGACCGTTTTTGCTCGGCGAGGGATAGGCCGTCTGGCCATTGATGCAGTCCTTTCCAGAGATTATCCAATGATCCAGGGAACTATTCTCGTTGCCGCCTTTGGCTACGTCATCGTCAATCTTATCGTTGATGTTTCCTATGCCTGGATGGATCCACGTATCAAATACCAGTAGGAGTTCACTGTGGCACAGATGTCTTCAGCAGCCTCCACTCCGCTTTCGTCAGCAGCAGCCGATCCACTCCAGTCGCAATTTGCACGCGTTCGTAGCAGACGAAGTGACTTTATTCGCAAATTAAGAAAGAACACGGGAGCGATCCTGGGATTATTCATTCTGGGGCTCCTTGTTTTGGCAGCCATTCTCGCGCCTGTGATCACCCAATATGATCCTATTGCCATTGATCCGGTCAACAGGTTGCAATCACCCAGCAGGGAACATTGGCTGGGGACAGACCCTTTCGGCCGTGATCTCTACACCCGCGTGGTGTATGGCGCCCGAATTTCGTTACCCGTAGGAATTATCGCCGTGGTGATTTCTGCCACGACAGGGACTGTACTCGGTTTGATCGCCGGCTTCTACGGTCGGATTACCGATGGGATTATCATGCGTCTCATCGATATCCTGCTTGCCTTCCCGGATATCCTGTTATCACTTGTGATCGTTGCAATACTCGGTCCGAATTTGAGGAATGTGATGATTGCGGTAGGCATTGGCGGCATCCCACGTTACACGAGATTGGTGCGGGGATCGGTCCTTTCATCTCGCGAGCTTCTCTACGTCGAGGCAGCAAAAGTGATCGGCGTGCCGAATAAAGTCGTGCTGTTCCGGCATATCCTGCCGAATGTTATTGGGCCCGCCGTTGTCCTCTCTACCTTGTCAGTGGGCTCAGCCATTCTCGCCGCCGCAGGCCTGTCATTCCTCGGGCTTGGGGCGCAACCACCCACTCCAGAGTGGGGATCAATGCTCGCAGGAGGCCGACAGTTCCTTACGACAAGTCCGTGGGTTACGAGTGTGCCTGGTATTGCCATCATGTTAACAGTTCTCTCTGTCAACCTGTTCGGAGACGGGCTGCGTGATGTCCTGGATCCCAGATCCAAAAAAGATTAGGTCGCTGATCCTGTAAGCATGACTGACTCACCGCTTTCTTGAAGCAACAGCACAACGCCCGCCAGAGAAATTTCTCTGGCGGGCGTTGTGCTGTTGCCTGGAGATTTTCGACGGAATTGCCGGGCCAGGGTGAAAGCGGAATCCGGAAGGCTGTTGACCAGACACATTGAAACCACGAACTTCGTCGGGCCCTTACGGGGCTGCATTGTCAGGTCTGATCCTATTCATTCCTGTAATACTCGCCATAGTAATAGGTCGCGCCGTTCTGTCGTCGGGAGCGATTGAGCACAACTCCGATCAGGCGGATGTCACCCTGATGGACCGAATGCGCGGCGTGGCGCAGTGCATCTACCCGTGTCTGGTGCGACGCGGTGACCATGACGATGCCGTCAGTCTGGGGAGCGACAGCAAGGGGATCGCTGACGGCAAGCACCGGTGAAGTATCGACGATAATGAGATCCACCTCTTGCCGAAGGCGACCCAGAAGCGCGCCAAATCGTCGCGATGCAAGCAAGTCTGAGGGATTGGGGGGGATTGGACCTGAAGGCAGCAGGCGCAAACCGGGAAGTGCCACCTTGATTGCAACCTCTTCCCACGGAATTCCAGCGCCAGCAAGAAGCGTCGTTAGCCCTTTTTCGTTGCTGACTCCGAAAATCTTGTGTTGTGTTGGCCGACGCAAATCCGCGTCGATAAGGACAGTGGACATCCCTGCCTGAGCCATGACGACTGCGAGGTTAGCCGCAACCGTGCTCTTGCCTTCACCAGCGCCAGCACTTGTTACCGTCAACGCCTTGATCGGTTCCGTCGCCGCTGCGAAATCCAGATTGGTCCGCAACAGCCGTATCGCCTCAGCCGCCGCCGACTGCGGTTCATTCATGGTGTACACCTGAGAGCCACCGGGCCGCAATCGTGGGATCAGCGCAACACTGGCGAGCGCAGGAGCCCTGGTGAGGGCCGGGATGTTCGACTCCAGCTTGACGGTGTTATCAAGGTATTCGAGCAGCGCGACGACCCCGGCTCCAATCAGCAGGCCCACGAACGCTCCCAACAACGCCGATCGCATAACCTGAGGAGAAAAGGGAGCGGTCGGAACCCTGGCAGGGTCAGCCATTTCCACCTGGGCGCTTGCCGCCTGGTTCTCGATATTGAACGTGATGGAGGTGGTATTGAGATCAGAAAGCCGTTGATTGATGCTCACCCGTTCCTGGATGAGATTGGAAATCTGTTGCTGAATGTCCGGGTTATCCTCATTATCCGGTACATCCAGTTCGCTGATGCTCGTCTCAACGCCGACCAACCGTTCCTCGAGCACCGAAATCTGGGCATCCAGTTCGCTGCGCGTTTTGTCTACCCGGGCTCCCGCCTGCTCGTCGATATACGCGCTAAATTCGGTGACCACCGTATTCGCAATATTCGCAGCTCGCTCGGGATCGGTATCCTGTACCGTCACCTTTACCAGCTGGGTATCACCAACAACCGATGTCGAGACCCTTCTGTCGAGTTCATCTGCATCAAACTCCAGATTGAGTTCGTCAACCACACGATCCAGAACCGGCCCTGTTTCTACCAGGACCCGATAGGTATCGGCCAGACTGCGGCTGGCCTGCAGTGCCGTGTACTCGTTCATTGATGTGCCACGTCCTGGATTGACGAGCATCGTGGCGTTCGCAGAATACTGGGGCGTCTCGCGTGAACTGCTCAGGTAGGCGCTTCCATTGGCCACCAGGACGGTGAGCATCACGATCCACCATCGTCGGCGCGCGATTTGCATCAAATCTCGAAGGTCTAAATCCAACTAGGGTCCCTTTCAGCATCGTCATCAGTTTCAGGAGGCAGGATACGCGTTTTCTCCTGATCACAATCTTTCCGGATGTCAGGATAAAGCCATGACGTGCCAGCAACAGGAGTCCTGCCCATCCAGGAGCTTGCCGACTTCCCCGGACAGATAAAGAATCCAAACCCGGCACCACCGGCGTCAACTGACGAGGCGGAACGCGCAGGATGGCACTTCCGGATCACGCGTCCTTCATCTGTCCCGGTTCCCACCAGATCACCGACTGGGTATTCTCCTGGACGCCATTAATCCGGAGCCCACCGTCCTCCATCACGGTCAATCGTGCGAGGGAATCCCGCAGACGTTGCTCGTGCGGCTGCCCGCGCCCGATGTAGAGTCGCTGCCGAAGCGTATCCATGGCTTCGTCCTCCGTTCCCAGTAATGGAGCTTCCACGTTGTCCACGGGTATTACATGCGGCTCGGCCCCCAGTTCCCGCAGGACATCAAGAAGTTCGCCCCGGCACGGCAAACGAAGCCGCTCCTCACCATAGGTTGCCTTCCAGAACGGGGCCGCCCAGTACTGGGCAGGTTCGGAGAATGTCACCAGAGCCGCAATCCGGATTGCCGTCGCATCAAGCTTGCGAAGGAATGGCTCAATGGCAGGAATCCCGTATGTCACATGCGCGGCATAGACAAGATCTGCCCGATCCACCTTCGCATCTTCCCATGTCTCTGGAATGACCTGCAAGCCCTGTACGCCGAGACGATCCAGTTCTGCATTCAGCACGTCACGCATCGCCGCAGACGGTTCAACCGCAACCATTTCCCGGACATGCCTCGCCAGCGGGATGGTGATCCGACCCCCGCCCGCGCCTACATCGATCACTCGGGCATCGGCGTCGACCAATCCGGCCAGCACCCCCACCACCAGCGGCTCTTCCAGTGCGACGGAAAATCGCCTGGCGTTCCCCTTCCAGATATCGGGCTGGTTTCCCTGATCGGTGCGCAATCGCTCGGCCTGGTCCCGCTCCTCTTTCATCATCCGGTCATGTCGCTGGACTGCGGTTTCAGCCCTCATGGGTATCCCTTCCAAACCTTCCCCTTCACGTCCCGATGACGTGCCTTTCCTGTCCACAGTACACGACATCTGGGAGCACCGTAGCTTGTCTCAATCCCGATCCTGCCCGACAATCCGATCATGGTGAAAATGAATGCGACCGAGCGTGGAATCAGCGCATATTGCCCCTTCATTTCGCAGGACAACGCTGCTCAGGCAATCCCGGTGCCACCAGACACCCAGTAACGAGGGCCCTCCAGTACAGACTATGGTGGATGAAAAGCGATCGCGACAACAGGAGCGTCCAGTCAACGTTCCTTCGACGCACGTTAGTTGGCTTTTCATTGCGCATGGCGTCAAGATGGCCAAAATGCGCTGATTATTGACATTCTGACCATCTTGCCCGTTTCCCTTGAATCTACAGGGTTTTCAAGACTGTCATCAAGGTGGTCAGTGGTGGCGGATTATTGACCATCTTGACCGGAAGCGGGGCGGACAACGTTTGCTGCGACATGCAGGGTGAGGCAGAGCACACAATGCGTGCTCCATACCCTTTATACGCATCCACCGTATGAAAGTGCGCCACCCGGGAACCGGGTTCCCAATAACTATGCAGGGCCTTACGTTCTCGCCAATGTGATTGTATGGTGTCCCACACAAACCATTCTTGCGTCATACCAGCTATAGTGTGTCCAGGCCTCTGAACGATCTCGGCACCTGAAGGATTGGCGCATACGTGTCATGAACAAGCACTCCGGTTCCACCATCAGGTTTGTGCCTCTCACGCGACAATCCCTTCCCTCCTTCCAGACTCCGTTAGTGGGACGGGACCAGGATATTTCCAGGTGCGTGACCATCCTCAAGCGCCAGAACATACGTCTCCTGACCCTCACCGGCCCCGGTGGTATTGGGAAAACACGACTCGCCACCGCAGTCGCCGAGACTCTGGGGCAGGACTTCCCGCAACGAACCCATTTTGTTTCGCTGGTACTGATTCGTCGTGCAGATCAGCTCCCCACGTATCTCCTTCATGAATTCAATCTCCCTGAAGACCGCGGCGACACCACCGATCTCCTAACCACGGCCCTTCGGGACAGTGAGATGCTCCTGATCCTTGATAATTTCGAACACATCATTGCCGCAGCACCATTGGTACACACCCTGTTGGCGGCTTGTCCTGGTATCAAGATCCTGGCCACGAGCCGGGCCGCACTCAGGATATCTGGCGAGCAGATATATCCGGTCCCGCCTCTCGGAGTCCAGGTATCAGGAGACGGTGCGACCCGGGAACACCTCGAAGGCAACCCCGCCGTGCAGCTCTTTGTAGAGCGGGCCCTGGCGGCTGCTCCGTCCCTCACATTCCCGGCGCCGCACCTGGAGACTATCAAGACGATATGCCATCGCCTTGATGGCCTTCCGCTGGCAATAGAGTTGGCCGCTGCCCAAAGCCGGATTCTCCCGCCCACCACACTGCTGTCCAGGGTCGAAGCCGGTCTCGCCCTACCGATTCCGGGCCCCCGTAATGCGCCAGATCGGCAGGTCACCCTTCATAACACCATGAGCTGGAGCTACACGTTACTCCAGCCCGATGAACAACGCCTCCTTCGCCTGCTTGGTGTCTTTGTTGGCGGATTTGGCCTCGAAGCCGCGGAATATATCAGCAGTGCAGTCAACCGCCAACTCCCGGTCGATGACATCGACGGCAATTCATCGCCGGGATCAAGCAGTCAACGGGATCCGGACACGTTAAGCCTGCTTGCCTCGTTAGTGGAAAACAGCATGGTCCAGCAAATCGAATGGGAAGGCGAAGCCCGATTCACCTTGCTGGAAACGGTTCGCCAGTTTGCACTTGAGAAACAGACGGAGCATGGCGAAGGCACAGCGACGAGAGACGCCCACGCCCAATGGCTCCTTGAGTTTGCGAAACAGCACGCGTTGGCCTGGTTGCAACCGGGGGGAGAAAAAACCCTCCTCCGCTTTGAGATCGAGCACGCCAATCTCCTCGCGGCGCTCGATCATCTCGACGCACAGGAACGACATCAGGATCTGCTCGGCATGACGACAGCACTCGGCGGGTTCTGGTACGTGATGAATCATTACCGGGAAGGAAGCAACTGGCTGGAACGGGCAATATCCGGAGGAGTTGGAAGTCCTCCCGAGCTGCTCGCCCGGGCAAAAGTCGCCCTTGGCTTGCTTCTCATGTTTCAAAGGGAGTGGGTGCGGGCTGACCGGTATTTAACCGAAAGCCTGGAAGCCCAGCAGACGCTGCAAGATCCCCTCACGGTCGGTATTGCCCGGTTGGGGCAAGGTGGTATTGCAAACGCCGCGGGCAATTACCGTGCGGCAGAAGACAGATTGAAAGATGTCATTACCGCGAGTGAGCAGATTCCGGATGCGGCCGTCGCTGCCGTGGTCAAAGGCAAGGCGCTCACCAGTCTCGGCCTGGTGGCTCATGCCACTGGTGATCTCTCTCGCGCGGAGGAACGCCACAGGGAAGCGATGTCAACCTACAAGGGGCAGCAGTACGTGCTGGGGATGATCAATGCCCTGCGGGATCAGGCAGATGTTGCCCGGGACCAGGGCAATTTCACACAGGCACTTGCCCATTACCAGGCCGCCCTGGCGCTTCTCGGGGCACATGGGGATCTGCGCGTTGTGGTCGATGCCCTGGAGGGCGCCGCAATTATCGCGGCTGCCTGGAACCAGCCACATCAGGCGGCGAAACTGCTTGGGGCAGCCGAGAAGGTCCGGGCCACTGGCCCCATTCGAACGCTGCTGACCGAACGGGATCGGGCCCTGGCCGCAATCCAGGTCTCAATCCCGGACTTCGAAATCCAGCGTTCGTGGGCAATCGGGAAGGAGCTCCGGATGCGGGAAATGATTTCCGAAATCGAAGCAGTGTCTCCGGTTGATGCCAGCGACACGCATGCGGAAACACCAAAGATCAATCTGACGCCCCGCGAAAAAGAAATCCTCACCATGCTCGCCGCTGGCCATTCCGACCGTGAAATCAGTACTCGACTGTTCCTGAGCGTGCGTACAGTGGAAGCTCACGTTCACCGCATCCGCCTCAAGTTCGAAGTGAGCAATCGGACTGCCGCTGTCGCCGCGGCAATTGCCTCAGGTCTCATCGACGTCCCGCCAAATGAGCGTGAAATTGATTAAGTACACCCATTGCCGAAAATAGCGTACTTTCACGACTTATCGCTTCCGGCACCCTTCATCATAATGGCATCATATCGCCCATGAGCATCTATCGTCGTTGCCCACGGGCAGATTTGGGTCCACCAATATGGTGGTCGTTATCCATTGGTGACCGAAAGGGTTGAGGCATGCTGTACACGGAGCCGCGACACAGAACCCGCGCATGCGTTCTGGTGGACGAGCGCCACCGCACCGCAGACCACGCCCGGAAACTCCCGATGGCGCGTGGAGACACAGGTGAAGCCACATCATGGATCACCACGCTCCGGGAGTCCGTCAGCTACTGGCTCATGTTCGCTGCTGAACGGATCCAGCCCGCAGGGCGTCAACCCCGCCAGACTCCTGCCCCGCGGGAAAAGCGCTCCGGCATCACCATCGCCTGACACCGCCACCGACTACCTGCGACGTCCACGATTTCCTGGCAGGTACTGGGTTCCTGTATCAATACGGCTACTCAATGGGCAAGCCTTGCTTTTTCCACTCCAGCATGCCGCCCGCCAGACTCTTTGCCCCGGATCGACCAGCGGCTTCCAGGATATCGACGGCGACCAGGCTCCGCTTGCCGCTCCGGCAAACAGTCACAATCGGCTTTTCACCCGGCAGTTCCTTCAGACGTTGCGCCAGATCCCCCAGGGGGATATGAATCGCTCCGGGCATATGCCCTTCAGCCCACTCATCGGGTTCGCGAACATCTACAAAGATGGCTGCATGTTCCCGGTACATCCCGGCGCCTTCTTCATTGGTAATTTCACGCGGATCCGGCTCCTTTTGCAGGAGATTATGCAGCATCACTCGTTCCTCTTTTCCGGTACCAGGTGGCTCACGGCAGGTGAGCCACCCATATCTTGAACAGTCGGCCCAGGCAGACAAATTCGCTGTCATCCTGACGGACGCATGCCAATCGCTTCAGCCTCGGGAACGCCCCGCCCGGGAAGCCTCCTGCCAGGCAGCCATTCCCCCATCAACATTGATCAGGTTGCGATACCCTTGCGCTTTCAGCACGCTGGCCGCCACTGTCGAACGGTACCCCGAGCCACAAATCAACGCTACGGGTTGATCCTTCCGTAACGTGTCGGGGGGCGTCGCGCCTTGCAACACTTC